>Ga0307373_10005267_pt1 | contig 21261 bp, 23 predicted proteins | sample OX2MG_FD_202534 | JGI IMG/M metagenome (GOLD analysis project Ga0307373, IMG submission 202534) | Soil microbial communities from Risofladan, Vaasa, Finland - OX-2 | ecosystem: Environmental > Terrestrial > Soil > Coastal area > Acid sulfate soil | place: Finland: Risofladan, Vaasa | collected...
GTGGTGGCTGTGCGCGTACAGCCACCACGCGGACTCCACCAAGGCGATGATCAGGAAGAGACCCGACACGCACCCGATCAGCCACACCAGCAGCACGCCGGCCGCCAACGCCAGCATGACGAAAAACCCGAACACGCCGGCAGCGAAAACCCCCAGCAGCTCCGCCAGAAATCCTCCGAGCACGCGCATGATCCACCTCCGGTCGAGACCTGCCGCCTACCGCTCCATCTCCGCCTCGGCCACCCGTTCCCGATCGAACGCGCGGGAGGTGGAAGCGGCCTGCCCGCGGTCACGATCCGCGGCCAGGCCACCCACGATCTGCTCGCGCTCGGCGACCGCGACCGCCGCCGCAAACTGTCGGCGGGCGGCCTCCGGCCCGTCACCACGGGTCAGGTCGTTCCAATCTGAGCCGGTGTCGTGTCCGGCGAATGTCGGCACAAGGGCGAAGCCGTCGATCGCCGCTGCGGCCTCTTCCGCCTTTTCGCGGCCGACATTCGGTTTGCCTTCGGCTTCGCGCCGATGGTCGTTGTCGCCGGCGATGTAGATGGGCCGATCCGGAAAGCGCGTTCGCATGCCTTGCGCCACGGCCACCAGATTGCCGGCGTTGAACGCGACGACCGCCGGCATGCCAGTCAGCTCGTGCAGCGTGGCGGCCGTAGCGTAGCCCTCGGCGATCAGCAGCGCCCCGGATTGCGCCAGGTCGCCGATGGCGAAGTGGCCGCCCTCCACCCGGCTCTCCGGCATGAACATCTTGCCGCCCGCCGGATCGATGAATTGCAGGCTGGTCATCCTGTCGCTCGCATCCATCACGGGAACCATCAACCGGCCGGCAATGCTGATTGGACGGTCGTTGCCCTCGGCGTCCTGCACAGTGATCGCCTGCCCCTCGGAACCCTGCCGCAGGCCATGGGACGGCACCTGCTTGTCGGCCAGGTAGGGATGCGCCTCGACGGGCGTGGCGGCAGCCCAGATGGCGTCAACCTCCTGCGCCGTGCGCTCGTACATCCGTTCACGCTCAAGCGCCCGCTCGTGCCGCCGCTGCGCGGCCTCCGCCGCCATGCGGGCACGGTCCTCGGCGCTGAGTGCGATAGCCGGCCCCGTCGCCTTCCAGGCCGTCTTCACGCCGGCTTTGAAGTTCTGAATGAACCCTGCCGGCTTGCCGTCCTGGTGCCCGACATAGGCGCCGCTGCGTTCCCTGCCTTTGTCGCCTTCAACGGGAACACGATGCATTTGCCCGTCCATCTGCACCGGGCCGTCCGGGCGCAGGCCGCACTCGCGCAGCGCCTCGGCGAACTGCTGGACGGGATTGGCGTCAACCGCGATATGCACCGAACCGCGGACGGGAAGCCACGGGGTGAAGGCGTCCAGGTCCACCCCGGCTGGCACGTACCATGCCTTTGCCTGACGATCCCACCTGGCGCCAAGCTGCTTGGCATCGTCCTTCTCGGCGTAGGGCACGGCGAGGTAGGTGCGATCGTCGGTCGTCGTCATCGCGGGGTGGTCCTCCTGGATCATTACCGGCGGGCGCATCCGGACATCGGCATTGGTGCCCATATCCCTCCCCTGCCCTGCTTCGGATTGCTCCCGCTCCGGCGCCGGATCGGCCTCGTGCGCGTGTTCCCGTTCGAGGGAGCGCAGCAGGGTGGTGATCTTCTCGGCATCGGCGGCGGCGCGGAAAATCTCGCGCGGATCGTTTTGCAGCACGCGAATCCAGGTCCCGACATAGGCCGCGTGCTGCCCCGGATCGTGACCGATGCCCAACTGCTCGCCCAGCATCAGGGAGGCGATCTCGGCGCGCAGCTCCTCGCGGGCATAGACTTCGGACCCGAACGGATGCGCTATGTCGCGGTTGAGCCGTGAGGGATGGCCCGAGGCGTGCGACGCCTCATGCAGAGCCGTAGCGTAGTACCGGTCGCCGCTCGGAAACTGCCCGCGCTCCGGCAGAACGATCGTGTCGTCGGCCAGCCGGTAGAAGGCACTGTCACCACGCACATGGCGGATGCTGGCGCCAAGCCGCGTCAGGATCGTATCCGCCCGCTCGTGGCGTTCCCACTCGGCGAGCGCCGGCCGGCTTGGTGCCGGCGGCAGGCCGTCAATCTGTGCCGCGTTGAACACCGCCGCGGTCCACACGCGCGGCCGTTCGTAGCGCACCATCCGCCGCACCTGGTTACCGTCCTGGTCCAGCACCGGCTCGCCACCGGCGTCGCGAACAGGCTCCAGCCCCTCCCACTTCCAGAACTGGATGGCTGATCCCTTTTCCCCCTTGCGCACCTGTGCACCGGCCGCCTGAGCCTGGCGATAGGTCATCCAGCGCGCGTCGTCGTAGCCGCATGCCTCGGCGCGGCTCATCAGCCACACGGCGTTCATGCCGCGGTAGGCGTTTCCGGTTGTCGGGTTGTACGGCATGAACCGTTCGCCGGCTTGCCAAGGCTTCACCCACGGTGCGGTGCCGACCTTGAGCTGTTCGATGATCGCGCCGGCGACCTGATCGACATAATCAGTCGCCATCGGCGGCCTCCGGGTCGAGGTCGGCATTGGCATCCCAGGCCTCAGCCTCGGTCAGCGCCGTCTCTTCGAACGCACCAAGGCTTTCCGCTTCGGCGGCATCCACCTCCACCACCACGTTCGGTGTGGTCAGGTCGGCGATGCTGTTGGAAAGCGTCGGCCGCGCAGACGCGTCACCCGGACCGTCGTCACTGGATGCGGACATCGCTCGCCTCCCTGGCAAAGACCGTCGTGCCGGCCGTGTACGGATTGGGGGGCGGAGCGGCCCGCCGCGCTGATATGGCTGTCGCCGCGGCATCGTGCGGCCCGCCGGCAAATGCCGGCACGCCGCCCGGCCCGTAGTAGCGAGCGACGTAGCCGTTCGCGAAACCCCGATAGAAGGTGCCGGTGTTGTAGGCGGACAGCGCCGCTTGCAGGGCCGGCTGACCGTCGCCGCGGCTGCGCGTGGCCCCGGCGTAATCCGCCGTCAGAATGGCCGCGCCGTCCCGGATGTTGGTGCACGGGTCCAGCACCCGATCGACCGTCGTGCCGAGCGCAACCAGGTTGCGGCTGTTCACCTGCATCAATCCGAGATCGACGCTGTAGCCGCGCAGGATGTAGCGCTCGGCGGTTCGCGCGGCGGCAGCGGCACTGGTCGCCGGCGCCGGCTGTAGCCGCAGGCCGTTGACGTGAATCGCCAGCGGATTGCCGCCGCTCTCGACGCGGATCACCGCCTCAAGCGTGACGCGCGCGACATTCGGCGCGCATGCCAGGAGCGCCGCCGGGATCATCCGGATACCCAGAGCGGGCGGGCCACGTCCTGGACATTCGCCATGGGGACGGGCCCGAAATACCGGCTGTCGAAACTGCGGGGATCGTGGCCCGACAGCAGCCATATCTGCCCAGGCCGCACCACGTACACGCCGTGCGCAACCGCATGGAGCGGCCGGCCGGCACTGTCCTTTGTGAGCTGCACGGTGTGCGGCACCGGCCGGCCGTCAACCGCAATGCCACGCGGCGTCACGGCCACCTGGTCGCCGGGGATGGCAGCGATCGGCTTCACCAATGGCTCGTATCCCCCGGCGCAAAGCCCGGCCGGCAGATAGCCCCGCGCCGCCGCCAGCCGGACCAGTTTCGTGTCCGGCAGGCACACAGTGACGATATCGCCGCGCCGGAGCGGCGCATCGACCGCTCGCACCTGCCACAGCCCTTGCGGCATCGAGGCTGTTTCGTTGACCCGGATGCCGCAAAGCCAAGCGATCACCAGAGTCCCCGACAGCAGCGCACCGGTCACGCCAGCCGTCCGTGCCGTGTGCCGGGGTGATAGGCGCGCGATGGCTCTCCGCGACCTCATGCGGCCTGGAACACCCTCTGCCTGGTCCGCGTCGTGCCGCTCGCCGGCGGCTCGATCCGGGCGCGCCGCGCGAATGTCGGATCGAGAAAGTACAGGATCGGCGTTCCGAAGATCGGCCGCTCGCCCGCCATGAACACGACCATCTCGCCCGCTTCCACGATGCGGCCGGCGTCGTCCCGCCGCGGCTTCTTCAGGTCCATGATCTCGTCCGGCGTCAGCAGCGGCCGGCTGATCTCGTGGTAGGTCCGCGACACGTTCTTCAACGGACCCAGCCGCGTGCCACTCTCGGTCACGTCCTCCTTCACGATCGTCGTGTTGCCCACCATGCGGCTGATCCACTCGGCCGATTCCCACTCGTTCGGCGCATAGACGATGCGAATGTGGCAGTTGGCGGTGATGCTCTGGTGCGGCCCATAGGCCCCGAACATCTGCTCGCGGTTCTGTGCGGCGAGGAACGCCTTGATGCCGTAGGCCGCGCATTTCGGCAGTGCATCCTGGATGATCTGGAGCCGTCCCAATGACGGGAACTCGTCCAGCATCATCAGCAATCGGTGCCGGTGCGGCAGCAGTGGCTGGCCCTCGTGGTATTTCAGTTCCACGCCCATGAGCTGCCGCATCGCCATGGTCAGCAGCAGCCGCACCAGCGGGCGCAGCCGCTCTTTGTCCCCGCCACGCGTGACGATGTAGAGCGACACCGGCCGCTCGTGGTCCATCAGATCCATGATGCGGAAATCGCTGCGCCCCGTGCTGGCGGCGATGATCGGGTCCTTGACCAGGGTCAGGTAGGTCTTGGCACTGGACAGGACGCTGCCCCGTTCCCGCTCCGGGCGGTCGAGCTGGTCGCGGCCGGCCGCGGCGACCACCGCATGCTTGCCGCTCGGCAAGTGCTGGTTGGTCCGCATCTCTTCCCACAGCGCATCGGATTTTTCTTCGGGATCGGACAGCGCGTAGGCGACATCTGCCAAGCTGGCGGTCTCGCCGCGTTTCCGGAGCTTGTACATCACGTGCAGGATCACCGCGGCCAACAGGTCGAAGCTGGTCTTGCCCCAGTGATCTTTGCCCTCAATCCCCTCGCCGTTCGGGTCGCAGATCATCTGCGCGATGTTCTGTGCGTCGGCGACCTCGTGCGGTGTGCCGAGCCGCACTTCTTCGAGGAAATTGAAGCCGGCGCTGCCGGCGACGGCGCCTGGTTCCCAGCGGATGGCGGCGTTGCCGCCGTGCTGCGCGCGCCAGCCCGCCGTGAGCTGCCAGAGTTCGCCCTTCTCGTCATAGATCAGGCAGCTCGCCGGCCATGACAGCAGCGTGGGCAGGATATTGCCAACACCCTTGCCGCTGCGCGTCGGCGCGATGACGATGCAATGTTCCGGCCCGTCGTGCCGCAGATAGTGCACGTCTCCGTTCTTGTCCGTCCAGCCGCCGACATAGACGCCGGCGGATTTTTTCCCCGGCCCGGACAGCAGGCCAGACTGCCTGATCTCCCGCTCCGACATGAAGCGCGCGGTGCCGTGCACCCCCTCATGGCGCACCGGCTTGCGGCGCCGGTTGCTGGCACTGACCAATCCAATGGCGACGCCAAGGCTGGTGACGGCCAGCAAGCCTGCATCCACCAGCCGGAACGTTGCCTTTGCGTGCGATGCCCATGGCGCTCGCATCCATGTGATCCAGGACCACGGCGCATAGAGATGGCGAAGCCACGGCGTTCCGAGCGCGGGGTGGTAGTGTAGGCGCCAGGCGACGAACTGTGTCGCGGCACTGCTCAACGCCACGACTCCGGTGAGTATGGCCGCAGTGCCAAGCAAACGATTCCGTAGTCGGGACGCGGGATTCGCCCTGTCTTTCATCGGCGGGAGTCCGGGACTCGGTGATATTAGATTTATCTAATGCCGCCTAATCCCTTTCCGCGCCCCGGTCAATCGCATTCGTGCGCGTGGTCGCCATCGCCCGGCGCTGCCGTTCCAAACCCGCATCGGCGAAGGTGACGACCAGCCCCTTGGCGCCGGCGAGTTGCGCCACCTGTTGCCGGAAATCCTCCGTCCCGTGGACCTGCAATGGCCGGTTACCGAATCGGTCCGCTGCCAGGGTCAGCGCCAGGTAGGCGGCGCCTGCCGTCACCTGGTTGACGCGCACGTGCTGCGCCTCGTCGGACACCAGCCCGCCGTCGGCCACGCGATAGATCACCCGCCCGTCGCGCCGGATCGCCGGCCGCAGGTGCTGGTAAACGATGTGGCGGGCCTCGCCCGCATCGGCCGCGGCAAACAGGGCCGCTTCAAGCCGGACCCGCTGCTGCTGGCGCGCACGCAACGTGCGCAGTGCCGCCTCGTTGCCCCGCGCCGCCTCCACTTCGAGGAAACCCTGCCAGGTCGGAACGTGGTGCTCCGCCCGGACCCGGCGCCGTTCCTCGGCCTCCCGTGCTTTCCGGTCGGCGTGATCGCGGCGCCGCTGCTCGGCGATATGACGAAAGCTGTCGCGGCGAAGGATGCCGCGCAGGCCGCTGAGCCGCTCCTGTCGCAGGCGGTCGCGGTGATAGGTCCGGAGCTGGCGGTCATAGGCGGCATGGCGGTCACGGAGCGCCCGAATCGCTGCCTCGCGCGTGGCGATCGCCGCTGCACGCTCGCGCTGGAAGGCTTCGTACAGCGGCCCGGTCCGGCCGGGCTTGACGTAGCTCGTCTGTGCCGGCGCCGTGGTTGCACCGTGTGCTGCTGGCTGAAACGGGCCCAATGCGCTCGTCAGCGCCGCCATGGAAAGACCGCGGTCCACGGCAGAGGCCTTCACGTGCAATCGTGCGTCCCCACGGTCGCCGATTACCAGCCCGGCGCCCCGCGGTTTGAACGCCAGGTTATGGCTGGCTGCGACGCGATGCAGTTCGGGCCACCCCTTGCCGCTGGCGCGGGCGGCAAGCAGCGCCGCAGCCGCGTGTTCCTGCACCCACGCCGCAAACGATTGCCCGCCGTGCTGAGCCTCGAAGTCAGCCGCGCGCCCGCGTGCGCCGCGGTGTTGGCGATCGCGTTCCTGCCGCGGATCGACCGTGTGCGGCTCCCGCGTCAGCCCGTGGCGGACTTCCAGTTCGGCGCACGCCGCCTGCAATCGGTAGTGGTCGCGGACCGGCATCAGGTTCCGGAACGTCGTCGGATGCACCTTGTTGATCGCAACATGCAGGTGCCAGTTGTCCGTGTTCTGGTGCACCGCCGATACGCGCTGGTGTGCCTCGAACCCGATCGCCTCGCACAGCCGGTCCTCGATGTCCTCCATCTGGGTCCGGCTCGGCTTCTCGCCTTCGGGGAAGCTGACCACCAGGTGGTAGCTCTTGTCCGATCGGCTCCGCGTATTGCGCGCCTGGGTCGAGAGGATCTCCTTTACCGCCCAACCCGGATCGTCGGTCTGGCAGTTGGTCACCCGCGCCCATGCGACCTTTTCTCCGGCATGGCCGGTATCGAGGATGTAGGCGTTGAGCCGCGTCCAGCTTCCCGGGTCCACCTCCGCCCGCGCATTCAGGACGTAGGCGCCCAGTCGGCCGAAGCCGGCACCGCCCTTCGGCGCCATGATCCGCTTGGCGATCACACCCGGCCCACCACCTCGGCCAGGCGGCCTTGCAGGTCGCCGATACGGTCCAGCAGGCGCCGCACCTCCGCCTCCGATGCACCACGGCCCGGCCGGTCCACCAGCCACAGCTTCAGCAGCCCGCCCAGCCGCCCCTGGTCGCCGTTGACCTTGCAGAGGTCCGTCACCGCTGCATGGTCGAGCACGGACTTGATCGGATGTCCCAGGCCCGCGGTCCGTAAGTAAGCGGAGACGGACATGCCGGCCGCCTTGGCGCGCTCCTCGATTCGCGCGCGCTCGCTCGCCGATACCACCACCTTGAGATGACGCTGCCGGTCGCGCGGCTCTCTTTCCTTCATGGCGTTTCTTGACCTTTTCACCGTCGAGCCGCAGGCGCGTAAGGCCCGCGTTGTTGGCCAACAACGCCTATCCTGCCATAAAACTCCATGCAATTACCTGCGTAGTTGTGCGAACGGAACGCTGTGCGCATACCTTCGCACATGTTCGCGCACCTTCGCATACCCGCGCGCATGATCGCGCATCGGCGCATATATTCGCATTGACACGGTGCAGGCGTGATTAGATAAATCCAATGTACGGGCATCGCCGCCCATCCACCTGCCGGAGCCTCGGATGAGCGCGCCTGCCCCGCCGAAACGCATCAAGGGACTCGGCCGAGTCGCATTCCTGGCCCAGCGCGCCGACATCGCCGCCGACCTCGATGCCGGCTGGCCCCTGACGGCGATCTACGCCAGGCGGGCCGGCAAGCTCGGCATCTCCTACGCCCAGTTCGCGCGCTACGTCGATCAGCACATCCGCCGCAGCGATCACACCCGCACAACGGACCGCGGATCAACGCCGGCGCCCCCTCCCCTGCCCGCTCCCGTTCCCCCAGCCGATCCCAAAGGAACCCTGCATGCCGGACACCAGCCCGCCCGCCGAAGCTTCAACCACGACCCGATCGAGCGCCCGGACGACCGCCGCCGCCTCCTCGGCGAAGACTGAACCCCGCAAGCTCCACTTCGTCCTTCAGGGTAAGGGCGGCGTCGGCAAGACCTTCGTCAGCCTCCTTCTCGCCCAGGCCATCGCCGCCAGGGGCGAGCCGCTGATCTGCGTCGATACCGACCCGGTGAACGCCTCCTTCTCCGGCCTTTCCGTCATGGAACCCGAACGGGTCTCCATCTTCGAAGGCAAGAAGGTGGACACCAAGGCGCTGGACCGGTTCATCGAGCGCCTGCTGAGCGAGGACGCGCACTTCGTGGTGGACAACGGCGCCGCCAGCTTCGTCCCCATGAGCCAATACCTGCTGGAAAACGATGTTGTCGGCATGATGCTGGACGACGGCCGCCAGCCCGTCCTGCACACCGTCATCACCGGCGGCCCGGCGATGCTGGACACCGTGAAGGGGCTGGCCGCGCTGATGGAGGATTTTCCCCCGAGCGTCCGCCTCGTGGTCTGGCTCAACGAATTCTTCGGCCCGATCGTCAACACCCAGGGCAAATCGTTCGAGGAACTGCCGGTCTATGCCGGCGGCAAGGACCGGATCTTCGCCCTGGTGCACCTGCCCATGGTCAGCGAGGAAGCCAGCACCGACCTGCGCGACATGATCGCCAGGCGCCTGACCTTCGATCAGGCGCTGGCGCGCGAGAACACCACCATCCTGCGGGTCCAGAAGTCGCGGCTGTTCAAGTACCGCGAGGCGGTCTGGCCGGAGATCGGGCGAGTGATCTGATGGACCCTGCCAAGCTCCGCGAGTCGCTTCGCAAGCAGGGCATCGTCGTCCACGAAAGCGACCCGGTGCTGGAAGTGGCCACCATCTGCGAACTCTCCCTGGCCGACACGGTGAAGGCCATCGAGGGCCTGAACAAGGCCGCGGCCGACCGGATTTCCGCCACCTCCACCCAGACGATCGACGCCGCCAAGCGAACCGCGGAGACCATCATCAACCAGGGCGCCGCGTTTGTGGTCGAGCAATTCCGAGAGGCCGTGCGGGAGGCAACGAGCACGATGCTGGCCGAGCTGCACCAGGAAACCGCTCGGGCGGAGCGGGCCAGCCGGACCGCCGCCCGGATTGCGTGGACCCTCGGCAGCCTGGGCGCCATCGGCTTGGCCGGACTCAGCGGGTTCCTCCTCGCCGGCCTCGGGCACGGATGATCCGCGAAGGTCCAGCAGCCGTCCCGGCGCTGGTCGTCCAACCCGCGGTCACGCCTCGGTCATCAGTCGCGGCCTTCGTCCCGAAGCGCCGCATCTCTGACGCGCCGGGCCACTGCATCGGCGAAATTGAGCGCGACGCGCCGGCCGCGCGCCAGCATGTCCGGATCGATCGCCCGACTGAGCGCCTGGCTGAACCGGGTGGCGATGTCCCGCCGGGTGTCGTCCAGATCTGCCAAGGGGGCATCCATCCCTTCGCCGCGGGTTCCGCCGTCGTCTCGTGAACCGTCGCGCTCGCCGCGACCCGTCGGCGCGCTTGTGCGAATCGGCGCACCGCATGCGCATCCTCCGCCGTGGGGACTTCCACCTCCACCCGGATCAGACCAGCATGCGCGCGATGGCGCCGGACTCGGGATGTGGCTTGATTGCTGTTTCCAGAAACATAATGAGGCATCTCATCGCGAGTCGTTTCCGGAAACAACGCGGGACAGCGTTTCCGGAAACAGGCTGAAAGAATGATCCGCCCGAAGCGAGGCAGCAAGCACCGATCTCGCCGTTGGTTAATGCGACGGCCGATGGGCCACGCCGTCGACTTGACAGCCTGGGCCGGAGCGTTACCTATAACGGCATGGCCGATACCGACACAGCCCTCGTCCGTGCCGCCAGGTTCCGCGATCGCCAGCGCGCCAAGGGGCTCCGAGCAGCGACAATCTGGCTTCCGGACATCCGTGATCCTGCCTACCGGGCTCGCCTGGACGCCGCATGCCGCGAACTCACCGATCTCCCGCCCGTCGAAGCTGACGCTGACGCCGCGGCAGGGTTGGCGGACGCCTTCAAGTACACCGCGGGATGGCAGTAGAGCCGGGCCGGCTGCGGCGCGGCATGGTCGTCCTGGTGCGCCTGCCCGGCGACAAGGCTCGGCCCGCCGTGGTGCTGCGTTCCAATTCTCTGGCTCGGCTGCCGTATGCCACGGTGGTCGCCTTTACCACCGCGGCGCATGCCGAACCGGCCCTCCGCCTGCCGGTCGCGCCAACTTCCGAAAATGGCCTGCAACAACCGTCATTCGTCATGGTCGATTGGCCGCAAACCATCCGGGCCGAGCATATGGGTGAGATCATCGGTCATCTCGACCCGGTCACGTTGGAAGCGATCACCGGGCGCATGGCTGTCGTCCTCGGTATCGGCGAGCCGCGAGAGCCGGCCTTCTGATCCGGATCAACCATGCCAATCGTCGGGGCCGCTTCAGTCGGCCGTGCCGCCGCGCGCACCTCCCCGGTGCCGTGGATCACGTGGACCTCCCCCCCGTCGTCACCGCGGCAACGCTTGCCGGCAGCCTGTCGATCACGCCGCAGGCTGCGCTCAAAGCTGCTCCTGCAACTGGTCGCCGCCGGCGTCGTTCGCGAGGCCACCGGCCGCGCCGCCTGGCGCGCTTTCACCACGTCATAGCCGGCCGGGACCGGGGGAACGATCGGCGGTCATCAGTGCGCCCGCCGCGGTAAGTGACCCTCCCCTCCCCCGGCCCGCCGCTCGCGGCTGCGCAAGCCCCAGATCGTCCGTGCCAGGTTCAGATCCCCCGCTTTCGCCTTCGCCACCATCCCGTGGAAATACCCGCCCGGCGACGACCGGAAATGACCCGAAGGCTTGGCCGAGACGATTGCGACCGCGATTGCCGCCTCCTCGCGGCCCATGGCCAGGCAGGCCTCGCCCCAGAGGGATTTCGACACCCCGAGTTCACCGCGCAGCCAGTCCGCCGCGTCCACCACGACCGGCCAGGTCGGGGTCGGGGTGGTCAGATACGGCCGCAGCCGCGGTGCCAGCCGCACCAGCTCCTCCGTCGAAAGCCGCAGCACCGTCCCTTCGACCCGGACTGGCGGCGCCGGCTTGGCTGCCTGCGGACTTGCTGGCTGCTCCAGCGCTGCCAGTCCGGGCACCGGCTCGCCCGACCCCGAGCTACGTTCTCTGTTGGCAATTACCGTATCCAAGTTTGGATTCAGGGTTGCTTTGTAGGTATCTTGGTGGGGCCGGCTTTCCGGCCCCAAGGGGTCGGAATCAGCCTGCTTGGAAAGCTCCCCCGTCGCTTGAGACAGCAGAGTTTCCAGGCGCTCGCGCGCCGCACACTGCCGCCGCTCCAGGCTCTCCACGCCGAGGGCCATTTCCTCCGGCCGGTCCACCTTCTTCAGCGCCTGGGCCAACATGCGGGTCTCACGCGCCAAGCCGGCCCAGTCCTCGCTCCCCAGGCCGTATTCGGCCGCGGTCTCCAGGATCTGGGCGATGCCCTTCCGCGCGATCGTCGCCCGCCGGCGCAGCCGACCCATCTCCGCCCGCTCCGCCCGCGCCAACTCCGCCAGCCGCACGAACTCCGGGTGCCGCGCGGCAATGGGGGAAAGATCGAAGCCATAGGCCTCACTGATCTGCCCCGTCCGGTCGCGCACGCCGTAGCGCTTGCCGTTCGGGCTGTCCTTCATGGTCACCACCCCGGCCTCGATCAGCGCCCGGTTCAGCGCCTTGGTCTGGGTGGCCGAAAGGCCGAGCGAGTCCTGCTGCATCGAGGCCGACGGCCAGACGATCGGCCGCCCTCCCCTCCCCCAGTCCTGCGGCTGGGTGAAGCGGAACAGCCAGTCCACCGCATGCACCAGGCGCGGCGACAGTCCGAGTCGCGGCGCCGCCGCCTTGAATGCCGCCAGCAACTGCCCGGGCACCGTCACGCCGTCTGGCAGTCCATCGAAGCTCGCGGCCGTGCGGTCGGCCCTGAGCAGGCTCGGTGTCAGCCGTCGGAAGCCGGTCGGGGTGCCGGCAAAGCCTTCCCCGCGCGCCCCTCGGGCGCTTTCCATCGTCATCGTGATCCTCCGTTTGGGTGGATCGCGACGGGCAAGCCTCTCCCCCGAGCGGAAACGGCAATTTCCGCTTGATGATGAGGCGGCTGATGGCTACGTTGGGGGTGTCGATGCCCCTTTGACGTAGCCAGCAAGCTCGTCGCGAGAGTTGCGCGAAAGCCCGCCCGGCAAGGCGGACTTTCGCATTTCAGGTAGTCTGCTGGGCGGCTGCCCCTTTCTCGATCAGTTGCAATAGCGCCTGGCTGCGGTTGCGCAGACCCTGGCGTTCCTTGAGCGCGTCGAGCATCGCCACCGTCTCACGCGGCAACTGAAACAGTACCTCTTCGCCACCCGCCGCTCGTAAACGCTGGCGGAAAGCCCGGGTATGCGGCGTGGAACGGTTCGGCTTCGGCATAGGCAGCCCGACTCGATTACTAGGAAGGCATAGTCTCTGGCCGAAAAACTCAGTTGTCCACAATTTCTTGCGCCCGAGTCGCGCTTAGTCTGTGAAAAACTTAGCTTTCCTCACAAAACCAGATGTGGAAATTCCGCTCATACGCTCGAAAAAGGGGCCACCCGCCCTCCCTGTCCTTCCGACTCGGCGTTATCGCGCAGGCGCGGTCAGAAAGTGCGAAAGCGAGAATTCATGAAAGCGCGAATTCTATCGCTTGAGGCCTCGCTGGGCTTCCCAGGCGTCGAGCGCCTCGAACAGTAGCTCGTTGAGCTTAAGATCGGCATCAGCCGCGCGCTGGCGGAACCGCTTGCGGAAAGCGGGCGAGACCTTGAAGGCAAGCGCCTGAAGGTTGGCGGTACGAGTGGGTGGCTCAGGCTCGGCCGCGCGGCTGATCTTTGTCGACGCTGGGACCAAGGCCATGGCGGGCACGCTTGCCGGCGTCGGTCGCGGCACGCGCTGCGCAGCTTCCGTCATGGGCGTGGCGGCCTCGGACGTCAGCGCGGCAAGATCGACCGAAGGTCGCTTACTCATAGTGTAATTCTCTCTTTCATGAATTCTTACTTTCCCACCTTTTCTTTAACGTCACCCCACAGCGCCAGCAATTCCCGGCTCGCCATGCCCTTGGGGTCGATTTCCAGAGTGGTTTTTCCGTGCGCGAAGGTCTCGGCATAGATGACCCGCTCGTGCATGCGGGTGTTGAGGACTAGACCGAGGGCCTGAAGCGCGATGGCCGTGCCGTCGTTGTTCCGCAGGTTGGGCCGGACACGAGCCAGGATGAAGTTGAACGGCCGCCCAGACTGCTTGATGAGTGGCAGGCCCTTCACCAGTGCGCGTAGATCGGCCGGAGTGGGATTGAGCGGGATCAGGATCATATCGGCGAACGCGAAGAGATCGGCGTTGACGGCGCCGATCGAGGGCGCGGTGTCGATGAAGAGATAGGCGGCGCCGGCCTCATCGAGCGCCCGGACCCGGCCTGCGAGGTCGTCCAGCGAGAGCGCCGAATAGCGCGGCGTATCGAGACCGCCCTTTTTGCGCTGGTTGAACCAGTCGGCAGCAGTGCCCTGTGGATCTGTGTCGGAGAGCACGACCGGCCCATCGCCGGCGGCCTCGGCCGCGGCGGCCAGGTGCACGGTGATGGTCGATTTGCCCGAGCCGCCCTTTTGATTCGCGACAACGATAGTTTTCATGAAAGCGATATTGGCTGAATTCGCGTTTTCATGAAAGCGAGAATTCTCGCCTTTTAGGAGAAAGCGGGAATTCTCTCTTTCTCACCATTTGGGCTGGATGCGCCCAGCCCGCCGAATACAACCGGGCGGGCCTCCCTACCCCACGTTCTGGATGGTAAGTTTCCGGAATTCGCACTTTCTCCCTTTCATGAATTCTATAAAACCTGATGGGCCGCAGAGGCCGGCGGCCCCTGGCGGGGTGTAGCGTTGGAATCCCTGCCGCGGCCAAGCCTTACTGCCGGACTGCGGCGCCGAGGAAGGCAACAGGCTTTGCTCGCGGTAACGCTTAGCGGCATTGCAAGCGCCGGCGGAGCAGTGATCCTTGCCGCAGCTCGAAGGAGGGTGGGCTGCACAGCTCCCGGTTGACACGCCTGAGCGCGGCGGAGGGCCACTAGGTGTGGCGACCATATGAGTACTTTCTCTCTTTCTTTCTTTCTTCCTACGAGAAGGATCGTCACTCCGAAGGGCCGATCTGTCACTTGCCGCCGCTCGGGGGAGGGCAGGGGCAAGAAGGGGAAGCGGACGAGTGACAGGGCTCGGGGGAGGGTGCCTTCACCCAACCAGAGCCGGACTCGCAACGCGAGGACGCTTGGCTTAGAACCTTTTGGCAGCGGTAATTCCCTTGAAATATGTCATGTTTTTGCATACAGTCCGAGTCAGATTTTTGCAGAGTGTTTGACTATGCCTGGAAGGCGGATGACCCTGCGGCAGCGGATCGAGACGCGAATAGCGAAGCGCCGCGATGACGCGTTCCTGACCCGCGAGTTCCTCGATCTCGGCGGCGAGCGTCAGGTGCTGCGCGCGCTCCGGGAGTTGACATCGAAAGGCAAGCTGATCCGGCTCGGCTACGGCGCTTATGCCCGCGCCGAGATCTCGCCCATCACGCATCAGCCTATGCTCGCCGGGGACGGCTTCGGCTCGGCATCGCGCGAGGTGCTGGACAAGCTCAGGGTTCGCTGGGAGCCGACCGATGCCGAGCGCGCCTACAACGAAGGCCGGTCCACGCAGGTGCCGATGACGCCGCGCGTACGCCTGCGCGGCAGCCGCTTCAGCCGCAAGCTTGGCTATAAAGGCATGGAGCTGACGATTGAGCGATGAGCTGCCGGACAATCTGAGGGCCGTCGCCGATTTTTTTGGGCTGCCCGGCAGCGCCCTGGTTGCCAAGGATTTCCACGTCGTGCGGGCCATTAAGGTGCTGGCCGCGATCGATGCCGCACCCTTCCGCCTGGTGTTCGGCGGCGGCACCGCGCTGGCGCGGGCGCACCGCATCGTCCGGCGCATGTCGGAGGACGTGGATTTCAAGGTCGTAGCGCAGGCATCGGCACGGGTGAGCCGCAGCGCCCTTCGCCGCCAACTCGACCAGTTGCGCGAGCGCATCTCGCAGGCCCTGCTCGATGCAGGCTTCCCCTTCGACCGGACGGACAAGTCGGTGACGTGGGCGCGTGACGAGGGTCGCTATGCCGTCTGGCACCTGCCATACGCCAGCGAAACCGGGGCCGGGGAGGGGTTGCGGCCGACGATTCAGATCGAGACGACCTACGCCACGCTGCGCCAGGCGGCGGTGACGGTGCCGGTCAGCTCGTTCGTGGCCGAGGCCAACCGCCGCGATCCGGAGGTGCCGGGACTGGCCTGCGTCAGCGTCACGGAAACCGCGGCGGAAAAGCTGGTCTCGCTCACGCGCCGCACGGCCATGGACCTGGCCGGTGCCAGCCGCGACTCGGACCCGACGCTCGTGCGGCACATCTATGACCTGCACATGATGCGCGGACACCTGGACTTTGCCGCCGTCGCGGCCCTGGCGCGGGTGATCGCCGCGGCCGATGCCGAGCAGTTCGCCCGGCAACATCCGGCCTATGCCGCCGACATCGCCGGCGAGACGCTGAAGGCTGTGGCGGCCCTGCGCACCGATCCGCTGTATCGCGCGCGCTACGGCCGCTTTGTGGCCGCGATGGTGTATGGCGAGACGCCGGACTTTGCCGCTGCGATGGCGACCGTGGCGGACCTCTGGTTGGGCGCCGGGGCGGTCGGAACGGAATAGCGCGCTCTTCGTGACGCCATCGGCCCCCGGAATCCCGCCGGCGGGCCCGGAAAGCCCGGCGCACCAGACACTTGCGGCCCCTCAGGCGCGATAAACCCGCTTATCGCGCCTGACAGCATTATCCGCTTGCCTGTCCCCGCCCACCGCCGCCATCCTCCGCGCCATGGCCGCACCAACGCCCCCTCCCGCCGCCCTGCCACAGGGCGATATCGTCCCCGCCGGGTCCGCGCCGGCCGGTGCCGCGCCGGCCGGGTCCGCTCTGGCCGGTGCCGCTCTGGCCGACCGCGCCGTCGCGCCGGTGCCGACGGAAACCGGTACCGCCGCGCTCGCCCACGCCCAAACCCTCGCCCGCGCCGCCACCGCACCCAACACGCTGCGCGCCTACAAGGCCGACTGGCAGCATTTTTCCCGGTGGTGCGCTGCCCATGGGTTCCTGCCCGTGCCGGCCGCGCCGGCCACCGTCGGCGCCTACCTCGCCTCCCTCGCCGCAACCCACGCCCCGGCCACCATCCGCCGCCGCCTCGCCGCGCTCGGCAAAATGCACCGGTTCAATGATCTGCCCTGGAACCCGGCGCATCGCGACATCCAGGGCCCGCTGCAGGGTCTTCTGCGCACGCACGGACGGCCGCCGCGGAAAGCCGCGGCGCTGACCCTTGCCCTGCTGCGCCAGCTCGTCGCCACCTGCGACAATTCCGCGCGTGGCCGCCGCGACCGGCTGCTGCTGGTGTTCGGCTTCGCCGGCGCGCTGCGCCGCTCCGAGCTTGTCGCACTCCGGGTGGAGGACGTTTCCGCGGTCGCCGGCGGGCTCAGGCTGCGCATTCCGCGCAGCAAGACCGACGCCGCCGGGCAGGGGGCCGAGATCGGCCTCCCCCGCGGCAACCACCCGGAAACCTGCCCGGTGCACGCCTTCGACGCCTGGCAGGCCGTCGCCCGCCGCAAGGCCGGGCCGCTGTTCCGGAAAATCAGCGCCGCCGGAACCATCGGCGATGCCGCGCTGCACCCGGATGCGGTGCGCCGGATCCTTGCCCGGCGGTGCCACATGGCCGGCATCTCGCCCGACAACGTCGAACGGCTCTCGGCGCACGCGCTGCGCGTCGGCTTCATCACCGAAGCCTATGCCCAAGGCGTGCGCGACGCGGACATCATGCGCCATACCCGCCATCGCGACCTGCGCACCATGCGCGGCTACGTCCAGCGCGCCGGCCTGGTCAGCGAAAGCCCCGCCGGCCTGCTCGACCTTTGATTCTCTTGTCCATGCCCATCCCCCCCGGAGAGACGGAGACCGAAACCGCGCCCGCGCCCGGGCCGGCGGCAGTCGACCGCGCCCCGGTCGATCACCCGCCGGTCGATGGCACGGTCTATCGCACCCCCTGGGACGATGGTTTGCCAGGTGGTGCGACCACGGCGCGTGGCGCAGCCATCGATCCCGCGCCGCCAGCGCCGCCGGGGTCGGTGCGGCCCCGCGGGCGGCGGCCCGCTACGGCGCGCGCCGCCACCGGGGAAAAGCCGGTGTGGCTGTATCACCACCTGACGGTCAGCGGCCCGGCGGAGACCCTGCAAGAATTTGCCGCGGCGGCGCGGGGCGCAGGAGACATCCCCTGGCGGTTCGACGGCGACCGCTTCGAGGAAGATGTCTTCCATCGCGCCGCGACCGTACCGGCGGCGCAGCGCGGCCTGTCGATCGACGGCTGCCACATCCTGGCGCGGCAATTCCGCATGTTGGTGGAAGCGCACCAGGCGCGCGCCGCCGCCCGGGTCGGCCACGCGAAAGACTGTCCATTCGATCTGCACGCGCTGCTGCCGGTGCCCGCGGATATCCTCGCCCTCGGCGCGACCCATCCGGACGCCCTGGCCTGGCTGCGCGAGAGCTGGGGCGTCACCGACCGGCTGCGCCAGGTCATTCTTCGCACTGGCGCGACCGCCGGACGGCGGCTGCCGCGCGGGCATGCGGCTGTGGGATATGGTTTCTTCACCGCCGGCGAGACCCCGCACCGGGCGATCGCCACGCTGGCCGCCCGCTTCCCGGCGCTGCGGTTTGCCCTGCTGCCGCGGCCGGCGGACTGAGCGGCCGGATGGCGGCGGACCCGATCGTCTCGGACACCGGACCGGACCGCGATGGGGCAGGGGAGGGGAGCCCGGAGACAAGTCCCCAGCTCGACCTGGCCGGGTTCGCCGGGCCGCTGGCGCACTTGCTGGCGCTGGCGCGCGCCCAGGACATCGATCTGCGGGAAATTTCGCTGGCGGCGCTGCTGGACCAGCTCACGACGGCGTTCTCGGCCGCCGGGCGCGGCGTCCCGCTGGCGCACAAGGGCGACTGGCTGGTAATGGCGGCCTGGCTTGTCTGGCTGCGCTCGCGGCTGTTGCTGCCGCCGGACGCACCGGCCCAGGGGGAGGCCGCGGCGGACGCGGCGCAGTTGCGCGAGCGCCTGCTGGCGCTGCGCGCGGCGCAGGGGTTGGCCGCGTGGCTCGACGCACGGCCGCAGCTCGGCCAGGAGCTGTTTGCCCGCGGCGCGCCGGAATGGCTCGGGACCGGTCCGGCCACCGCCCCTCAGGTCGACGTGGTGAGTTTCCTGTGGGCCTCGGTGGCGCTGTTCGATGACGGGGCGCGGGATGCGGACACCAGCGTCGTCTACCGCCCGCCATGGCAGGATCTGCACCGCCCGCCGGAAGCCCGGCAGCGCATCCTCGCCCTGCTCGACGCCCTGCCGGATGGAGCTGCGCTGGAAGCGTTTCTGCCGGCGGCAGAGGCGGAACAACAGATATCGGCCCACGCCTCTGTGCGCCGGCGTTCGGCCTGGGCCAGCACGCTGCTCGCCGGCCTGGAACTGGCGCGGGAAGGGACGATTGCCCTGACCCAGGAGGGCGCTTTCACACCGGTCCATCTGCGACGGGCGGATGTCGAGGGCGTAGCGACGCCTGAGCCCATCGACGCCGACACGCTCGTGAGCCGCTGACGCCGCCGGCGGGCCCATTGCGATGGCGGCCGCTCATCGCTGCCCGGCCCAACAAATCACCAGCGATTGAGTCTGCCCCCGGCGCCGCGCACGCCTCCAGCCCTCACCCCGGTGCGGGCGTGGCCGATAGGAGCGGCTGGCCGCCGCCTGGCGTCCGGACAGTGCCGACACCCTGGCAGACCGGGCATGCCATGCGCTTGCCACCGAGGATCTCGACGCCGTTCGGCGCGGCCCGGTGATAGACCTGCCGCAGGCCGTGGCAGCGCGGGCAGACTTCGTCGCTGCCCGGCCAGGGCAGCACGCTCTGTTGCGGCTCGTTGCGGCGGGGGCGGCGCGGCATGGTCCCCACCCTAACAGGCTGCTGAAAAACCCCTTGCACCGACGCGGGCGTATCGGATTCGATAGCACATCGGATCGACACCTCCGGGGCAGGCAGAATGCGCGGTTTTAACCAGCGACACGACGGACTTTTCAGCTACGTGCGGCCGGAGAGCCGGATCCCCAAGACCCACCCGTTGCGGGTGATCCGCACGCTGGCCGACCAAGCGCTCGCCTCCCTCGACGACCAGTTCGCCGCGCTCTACTCGGAGAACGGCCGTCCCTCAATCCCGCCCGAGCAACTGCTGCGCGCCCTGCTGCTGCAAGCATTCTACACGGTCCGCTCCGAGCGGCAGTTGATGGAGCAACTGAACTACAACCTGCTGTTCCGCTGGTTCGTCGGCCTGTCGGTGGACGACCCGGTCTGGGTGCCGACGGTTTTCAGCAAGAACCGCGACCGGCTGCTAGAGGGCGACATCGCGGCGGCGTTCATGTCGGCCGTGCTGGACCTACCGCAAGTCAAGGGACTTTTGTCAGACGAGCACTTCTCGGTGGATGGTACCCTTATACAGGCATGGGCGAGCATGAAGAGCTTCCGCCGCAAGGACGGGCGCGACGAGCCGCCCGCGCCCGGCCGCAACGGCGAGCGCAACTTCAAGGGCGAGAAGCGGTCGAACGAGACGCACGCCTCGACCACCGACCCGGACGCACGGCTGGCGAAGAAGTCCGGCGGGCAGGAGGCGAAGCTGGGGTTCACCGGGCACCTTCTGATGGAGAACCGCAACGGCCTGATCGTCGATGCGCGCCTGACGCAGGCGACCGGCACGGCGGAGCCGGAGGCCGCGCTGGAGATGCTGGGCGCGCTGCCCGGTTCGGGGAAGAAGACGGTGGGCGCCGACAAGAACTACGACACCGCTGCCTTCGTCGCCGCGTCGCGGGAGCTGGGCGTGACCCCGCACGTGGCCCAGAACATCACGGCGCGCCGCGGATCGAACATCGACGGGCGTACGACGCGCCACGACGGCTACCGGATCAGCCAGGTCATTCGCAAGCGGATCGAGGAGGCGAACGGCTGGGTCAAGGAAGTCGGCGGCATGGCACAGACGAAGTTCCGCGGGCTCGGCCGGGTGGGCTGGATGTTTACGTTCAAGGCCGCGGCTTACAACTTGGTCCGGATGCCGCGGCTGGTCGCGACAGGATGAGTCTGTCCGCAGTGTGCCCGAAGGCCCTAAAACGGGCTTTCGGACACAGCGAAAATGCGTGATTCTGGCCCTGGAGATCGAAATTCGACGCCCAGCCACAGGATTTTCGGTCTTGAAGGGGCTTTTTCAGCAGCCTGCTAAGCCACCAAGAACAGAATAGGAATATCAAAATCGCGTCGTGGCTGCGACATTCGATGCCGGGTCCACCGAACCCACGCCGCCCCCGGTCATAAGCACGATTCCCGAAGGGGAGGTTGCCTTATGGCCAAATACGACCCGCTCGCACGTCATCTCGCGGCGAACTGCGCTAGGTCTCTCATGCTCTCATTTTCGGACATCGAACGTATCATCGGGACGCCATTGCCACAGAGCGCCCGAAGCCGCCGCGAATGGTGGTGGAATGATCCAAACATCAGCAGTAGCACGCACGTTCAGTGCCATGCCTGGATGAAAACCCGGTACCAAGTCCATACTGTCGACTTTGGTCTGGAGACGGTGACGTTCCGCAGAACCGCGGCCGGTCCGCTGTCTTCTTCCATACAGAGCGGTCGTCGCTTCATGCAAGTCGAGACCGCCCATAAACGTGACGGCTGTTAGCCTGACCGTAAGCGTTGCGGGCTGGCCACCTGGCGCGGCCCGCCATGTTGGTGATCCTGTATTAGCAGGATGAATGAGAGTGGACCGATCGGGAGCCGGGGATTGCTACGCGCTGCTGGGTGCGTCGGTAGCT
>Ga0307373_10005268_pt1 | contig 21261 bp, 14 predicted proteins | sample OX2MG_FD_202534 | JGI IMG/M metagenome (GOLD analysis project Ga0307373, IMG submission 202534) | Soil microbial communities from Risofladan, Vaasa, Finland - OX-2 | ecosystem: Environmental > Terrestrial > Soil > Coastal area > Acid sulfate soil | place: Finland: Risofladan, Vaasa | collected...
CGTCCTTGGTCCTCCGTCCTTGGTCCTCCGTCCTTGGTCCTCCGTCCTACACACTGCGGGGCCAGGACTCGAACCTGAACTAAGGGCTCCAAAGACCCCTGTGCTGCCATTACACCACCCCGCATCGATTGGAAGACCCAATACCTAGAACCCAATACCTAAAACCTATTCGCCATCAGAAGCGTAGTATACCATGCGAGAGCGGGAGCGTCAAAGGACGCACGGGCCGGCGCAGCGGCAGGAGCGAGCGGAGAAAATCGGTAAGACAAAGTACAACGGAAAAAGAAGAGGCGAAAACTGTAACTTAATTAAGTAGATAAAGTCCTTTTAGCTTATTCTCCAAGAAGGAATCCCTGCACATTAGAGCTAATATTGAAGATAAGAATTTCCTAATAAAGGCTGGTGATCGACCGGGAAGCCTTTTGTTAACGATGCTACACAATCCGCCAGACGACCGGCCGCCTGGCAAGAATGCTCTGAAATGCTCTTAAAAGGAGGAGGTGGCAGTTGAAGCAGCAGATCAGCGGACCCGTCGGGGCAGTGATCCTGGCGATCATCGTCGTCGTCATCGCCGTGATTGGATGGAGAGTTTTCCGTACGCCCGCGAATACCGGGCCAACCGACGCGCAGAGGGCGGCCTATCTAAAAAGCGGCGGAGGCGCGAACAGTGCGAATAATCAAATGGATTTGAACAGCACGGGCCCCCACACGGGGACGACTGCGCCGGCGCCAACAACTCCCGCGCCAACAACTCCCGCGCCCGCAACTGGGCACTGACGCAAAGTGATTCACCCTTCGGCCGGCCGAAGGGAGCGGATCTGTGGACATGTCCGCGCGGGCAGCGCACGCCGCGCAGGAGTAAGCCGCGACATATCGTGGCTCGTTCGGTATAGCGAGTGATACGCGCCGGAGGCGCGGTGTCAGTATTCCGTCATGGAGGACAGCGACGAATTTAGCCCCCCACAGGTTTGGGACGGGAACGGTTTTTCCCAAACTTGCGGCGCCGACGCAAACGCTCTTCATTGCCGAGGCTAATTTGAACTAACGCTCTGCGTCTTCATAAGGAACCCTTCAGTATGAAAATTATCCGAAAGATCAGAGATAGGGGTCGAGGTTTCACCCTTATTGAGCTGCTTGTAGTAATCGCCATTATCGCTATTTTGGCTGCCATCTTGCTTCCGGTCTTCGCCCAGGCGCGCGAAAAGGCTCGCCAGGCTCAGGATCAGAGCAACGAGAAGCAGATGGCCACGGCGATGATCATGTACACCCAGGACTACGACGAGAGATTCGTGCCGGCGCAGTTTAACTATGGTCCGGACGTGGCGCAGGGGGGAAATGCCAACCAGGAGGAATGGCCGAATCACGGCGGCCTTGACGCGCCATTCTGTCCCTGGTGTATCGACGACAATATGACCTGGAACGAGATGATTTATCCGTATATCAAGAGTACGGAGGTGTTCATCGACCCCGATGTTGGCGCTCCTAGCGCGAAAGCTATTGGTTCCACCAATGACGGGAACGGGACTGGTGTCGTGAACTACTGCGTGAACCGCAATGTCTGTGGCTTAAATGGTGACGCGACCTGGGCCATAACGCAGGCTCAGCTCAAGTTCCCTGCGTCTACCATTATGATAGGACCAAATCAGTCCTGCGGTGATGGCGGCGCCAACCAGGACACCTGGGGTGGATGGGGATGGGCGGATATGCCCGCACAGACCATCAACGGCAATAATGCCGATACTTCCTGGCATCCAAACATCCTTGCCGGCGACCAGCGAGATCGGTGTAACTCCGGCTTCCCGGCGCCCGGGCGGCGCCATGGCGGTGGCGCCGACTATGCTTTCTGTGACGGCCATGTCAAATGGTATAGTGGTGACGCGGCCTTCAACGATATCTATGACGGTCTACAGAACAACCCAAATAAACAAGATCCGACCCAGCCCAACGACAACGGATCGGTGATGACCTACATGGGCGGCTTCGCCGGGTAACCCTTGAGCCTTCTCTGGTTTGAGACTCAATCGTGTTAATGTAAATCAGTTACGCGACGGACCCATCCCTTCGGGGAGGGTCCGTCTTGTTTTCTTGGAACCCTATTCGAGACTGGTCCGCCGTCAATTGGCCTCGGCTTGCTCACGGCGCGCCCCAGACCCCGGTTTGCTCACTGCGCGCCCCTCTGGTAGAATAGGGACAGGCGTGTAAGCCGGACTCAGGCCCCGCGCGACTCCCCCGTTGTCGATTCAGAGTCGTTCTGAAGTCATAGCGTGGACCGCCAGGCCCTTAAGTGAACTCTGTTCAAAGCAGGAATGAAGTCATGAAAATGAGGATAGGCCGGCCCTGGATCTGGATCGGGCTGCTTGTGCTGGTCGCCGGGCTGGCATCCGCTGGATGGCGGCAGCGCACGCTTTCGCTGCAGCAAAAGGCTAAAGACGCGGCGTTCCAGCGGACGATCAAGCTTGAGCTCCAGGATCATCAGAGAGCGATAGACACTTGGATAGCACGTCTGAAAGCTGCGATTGCGGCGGCGCCGAATGACGTGCAGGCACGCTGGACGCTTGCTGACGCCTATCAGAAGACCAACCAGATTCCGTTGGCCGCTCCCCAGCTTGAAGCCATCGTGAGACTGCAGCCGGGGAACCAGGCCGCCGCGCTTGCCCTGGCTAACGTCCTCCTGGCTCTGAAGGATTATCCCGGCGCGGAGAAGATGTATCGTCTCGTATCGGAGCGATGGCCAAAGACTCCCGATGGATGGATGGGGCTCGCGGCCGTTCTTTATCAAGATCAACGGTACTCAGAGGCGGCGCAGGCCGCGAATCACGCGGTAACACTGGATCCCTCGGACGCAAGCAACCAGTACGTGCTCGCTACGTCACTTTTGGAAGACGCGATGCAGTTCCCCAACCCGCAGGCTCGCGGGGGTGAGATTCTGCAGGCCCGCGCGCTCCTGCTCAAACTCGTCAAGGAGATGCCGCAGGAGGGGGACATTTACTATCGGCTTGGCCGAGCGTATATGGGCATACGCAATACCAGTGAATCGATAAAGAATCTTCAGAAAGCGGCGCAGATGCTGCCGGACCGGCAAGACATCGCCATTGAGCTTGCCAACGCGTTGATCGGCGCGGGCAATCGTCCGGCGGCGCGGCGCGTCGTGACCGCAGCGATCCAACGGCATCCCGATTCTGCAGCGCTTTACAGCTTGATGGGCAAGCTTCTGCAAGAGAGTGGCGCGCCGGGTTCCGACCAGCAGGCGCTCGCTGCTTTTAGTAAAGCGGCGAAGATTAATCCGGCTGACCCCTCGATTCTAGAACGACTCGGCGTCTCACTTCTCAGAAATAAGAAGATTAATGAAGCGCGACTCGCGTTCGAGAAGGCGGCTCGAGTTTATCCCAATCGCGCTTTTTCTTACCAGCAGCTTGCCGCAATCTATACCCGGCTCGGACATCCTCGAGAGGCGACGAGGGCGGCGAAGGCGGCACGGGAAATGGTGTTCAACGACCAGCAGCTCAAGCAGATTCAGAACCTTAGCCTGGTTCACCCCGAGGCCGTGGCTCTTCATATAGTGCTGGCCGATCGGTACCGGGCGCTGGGTCTCATGGGCGCCGCGCGCGACGAATACCTGGATGTGCTGCAGATTGACCCCCACAATGCGCACGCGATTAAGGCGCTGGCGACGTTTGGCAAGGCTATCTCGACCGCAAAGGCGCAGAATGCGCAGGCGCTCGCAGCTCCATCGGCGCCTGCCAAGGCGCTGCGGGCGCCAAAGGCTCATCAGAAGGCATGAGGGTTAATTGCATCAATCGCCGGCAGTTCCTTGCGGCCGGCGCCGCGGCGTTATCACTTCCCGGCTGCTACCGGCGTGAGCCTCACTCTCGCAAACCCGTTCCGGCCGCGCGGCCCCGGTTCACCGACATCACACGCGCCGCCGGGCTCGATATTATCCAATCCGATGGCTCCTGCGGGATGAACTACTTTGTGGAACAGGTCGCGGCCGGCGCCGCGCTCTTCGACGCCAACGGCGATGGCTTTCTTGACATCTACTTCCCACAGCCGGTACCGCTTGGAAAATGCAAAGAGGGTTGCAGAAAATTCCCGCGTCACCGACTTTTCCTGAACGATGGCAAAGGGAACTTTACTCTCAGCCCGAACGCCTTCGGCGGCGTTGAAACCGATTATGGCATTGGCGCGGCGGTCGGTGATTACAACAACGACGGCCATCCGGACCTTTATGTCTGCTGCTATGGCAAGAACAAGTTGTTTCGTAATCGGGGCGATGGAACCTTTGAGGATGTTACCGAAAAGGCCGGCGTGGCCATGGGCGGCTTCTCCACCGGCGCCGTCTGGTTCGATTATGATGGCGATGGCTTCTTGGACCTCTACGTGCTTCGCTACTGTGAATGGACCGTGGAGACGAACATCGATTGCCCGGGACCTCACCATGAACCCGGAGTTTGTAATCCAAGCACGTACCAGCCGTCGACCCACGTCCTCTTTCACAACAATGGCGACGGCACCTTCACCGATGCAACCCGGAAGGCCGGCATGGCGCCGGATCGCGGCCGGGGCCTCGGAGTAGCGGCTGCTGATTTCAAAGGACTCGGGCGCCTCGACCTCTTCGTAGCCAATGATCTGGGCCCGAATTTTTACTACCATAACCAGGGTGATGGCAGCTTCGAAGAACAGGCGATGCAGCAGAGCGTCGCGTTTGGCCTCAACGGGCAGTCGCAGGCGAACATGGGCGTGGCCGTGGGGGATTGCGATGGTGATGGCGACCTCGACATCGTCGTTTCCACCTTCTCCAACGAACCATGTACGCTGTATCGCAACGATGGCGCATTTTTTACCGACTCGAGTTATGCCTCTGGTATCGCTCGGGCCACGCTGCCATACCTGGCGTTTGGCGCAGGATTTATCGACTGCCGCAACGAGGGCACGCTCGATCTCTTCTTCGCCGAGGGGCACGTCAATCCCTATATCTCCCGGGAGGATACGAAGTTAACGTACCCGCAGCGGAACCAGCTATTGCTCAATAACGGCGCGGGGGAGTTTGTCGAAGCGCCCGGCGCTCTCCCGTCCGCCGACGTTCGTGTGCATCGAGGCGCCTGTTTCGGCGATATCGATAACGATGGACGCATCGATATACTCGTCACGGCGAAGAACGATCGGCCGACTTTGCTGCACAACGATTCGCCCCCCGCCAACTGGCTCCTGCTCAAATTGACCAACCGGCACGGCTGCTGCACGCCGGTGGGCGTCCGGTGTATCGCAACGGTTAACGGTAAGAGGATGCTCAGGGCGGTGCTCGGCGGCGGAAGCTACGGCGGATCCAGCGATTACCGGGTTCATTTTGGGCTTGGCGGCGCGACCCACGTTGAGCGGCTGGAAATCCACTGGCTTTACGGAAAGCCTCAGATCCTCACCAATATCCCCGCCAACCAGATTCTCGCCGTGCGGGAAACATGATCCGGCCCGCCATGATTTGCGCTCGCGCTCTTCCCACTTGCTGATGATTGTGGTACACTATTCTGGATGACATGCACTGATCACCTGAGATAGAAACGCGTATTCGCGCGCCCCAACCTCCGCCTGGCGCAACCACCGGGCTCTTGCCGTCATCCGCATCGAAACTGCGAGACATCATGACTATCCTCAACCGTCGGCTTCCGCAGGTCATCGCGAGCATCGTAGCGCTGCTTGCTGTCGGTCTGGCGCTGCGCATTTATTTTCACCACGCACGCTTTCAAGAGACCAACTACTGGCCCGCGAAGCCTGCTGCGCCTCTAAAGAAGCCTTCGGAGACCATTGTCCAGATGCTGGCGCGCCTCAGCAAAATACCCCCGGGCGGGAATGCCGATGATCTGCCTCGGTTTCTCAGCGCCGAGCGCGCGGATCGACTCAAGGTCGAATTGGCAGGTTCAACAGACCCACTCGACCAGATCCAACTGTTGACCGAATATGCCACTGAGCTGCTCTCCGCGGGCGATACCGAGGCCTCGCTTCGCGAGCTTACGGCGCTCGATACTCTGATGAAAAAGAAGTATCCAGCCGGTTTGGACGTGTTTGGTGGAAAGTTGGAGTTGTTGAAGGCCGCCGGGTATCTCCGGCTCGGGGAACAGCAGAACTGCCTCATGAATCCGAACGCTCGCTCGTGCATTCTCCCCATCGAAGGCGGCGGCATTCACCGGAAAAAGTACGGTTCCCAGCACGCCATCCAGGTATTGATGGACATGCTGCACAAAAACCCGGACGACCTATCGGCCGCCTGGCTGCTGAATCTGGCGTATATGACTATTGGAGAGTATCCGGCTAAGGTTCCGGCTGAGTGGCGTATTCCGCCATCGGTGTTCAAGTCTGATTATGACATAAAGCGGTTTCCCAACGTGGCGGCCGATGTCGGCCTGGACGTTTACGGGCTCTCGGGCGGCTGCATTATGGAAGACTTCGAAAACAATGGCCGCCTCGATATTATGTGCTCCTCTATCGGAATGCATGATCAGCTTCACTACTTTCACAACAACGGCGATGGCACCTTCTCCGATCGCACCAAAGCGGCGGGGCTGATAGGCGAGACCGGCGGCCTGAACATTGTCTGCGGCGATTATAACAACGATGGCTACCCGGATGTCTACGTTCTGCGAGGAGGATGGTTCGGCAAATGGGGCGATATACCCAGTTCACTGCTCCGAAACAACGGAAACGGCACGTTCACCGACGTAACTGAGCAATCGGGCCTCTTGAACATGCGTCCCACACAGACCGCCGTCTGGTTCGATTACGACGGGGATGGTTGGCTGGACCTCTTCGTCGGAAATGAGTCCACGCCGAGCAGCAGCTCAGATCCCACCAGCGGGGCAATCAACCCGTGCGAGCTCTTTCACAATAACCACGACGGAACCTTCACCGAATGCGCCGCTTCGTGCGGAGTCGCTATTACTGCGTTTGTCAAGGGTGTTGCGAGCGCCGATTACAACCACGACGGTCGGCCCGATCTCTATATCTCTTGCTTGTACGGGCCAAACATGATGCTGCGAAATGATGGGCCGGATCCACGTGACCATACCCGATGGCGATTCACCAACGTCGCCAGCGCCGCAGGGGTTACCGGTCCCCAGAACAGCTTTTCGTGTTTTTTCTTCGATTACGACAATGATGGATGGCCCGATCTGTTCGTCTCAGGGTATGGTATAGACAACGTGGGTGAAGTCGCGGCGGATTATTTGGGCCAGAAAACGACAGCGTCGCACCCGATACTTTATCACAACAATCACGATGGCACATTTACGAACGTCACCCGCGCTATGCGGCTGGATCACGTGCTGCCGTCCATGGGAGTCGGTTTCGGCGATCTTGACAACGATGGCTTCCTCGATATTTATCTCGGTACGGGGGATCCGGAGCTCATCACGTTGATTCCGAACCGGATGTTTCGGAACGCGGGAGGCAAATACTTCCAGGATGTGACCACTTCAGGTGGATTCGGTCATTTGCAGAAGGGCCACGGCATCGCGTTTGGCGACATCGACAACGATGGCGACCAGGACATATTCGAAGTGATGGGCGGCGCGCTTGAGGGAGATAAGGCGTTCAGCGTCCTCTACGAGAATCCAGGTCATGGGGGGCACTGGGTCAAGTTGAAACTGGAAGGCGTGCAAACCAATCGCAGCGCCATCGGGGCGCGGATTAAAGTAGTTGTGCGCACGCCCGGCGGCAGCCGGCAGATCTGCCGTACCGTGACGGCGGGGACCAGCTTCGGAAGCTGTCCGCTGCGTCAGGAGATTGGGCTTGGAAACGCGCAGGCGATTGAATCGGTGGATGTCTACTGGCCGGTCAGCCGACAGCGTCAGCGATTCACGAATCTTAGCATGGATAAGATGTACCGGATTCGCGAAGGGGATCCCCAGGCCGTGATCATGCCGCTCAAGAGCTTCCATTTGCGCCACACGCCGCTTCCTCATTCCGGGCAAATGCCCGGAATGACAGGCATGATGGGAATGACCAACGTACCGCAATAAGATGCGGAACCCCTCCCCGGCCCTCCCCGCAACCTACGACGACCCCTCCCCGGCCCTCCCCGCAAGCGGAGAGGGAGAAAACCTCCCCCCGCTTGCGGGGGGAATGAGGGGGGTCTCCCGGGCGACGGAGATTGGGTAGATCAAGCGCGCCGAATCTTCACCCCCTCCGACGTGTTATAACCGTCGGGGAGGTTGGTCACGGTCATGCTGATAATCGTATCACCTTTGGTGAGTTTCCGGACGACGTCCATTCCCTGGATGACCAACCCGAAGACCGTATAATGATGATCCAGTTGGGGAGCTGGTCCGAGCGCGATATAGAACTCACTGCCGGCTTTGTTGGGAGCGGTCTTCGCCATGGCCAGAGTCCCCACATCGTGCAGCATCGTCCCATCTTCATCGGGAATCGTGTAACCCGGCCCGCCGGTTCCATCGCCATTCAATGACCCGCCCTGTATTAGAAGACCGGGCACAAACCGGTCGAACTTGTGATGGTCATAGAAGTGAGCCGACGCGAGCGCAATGAAACTGGCCGCGGTGATCTCGGCGCCTTGAGGCCGGATCTCCAGCACAAAGTCGCCTCTGTCTGTACGTACAGTTACACGTGGGTGATCGGCCGCGAGATCGAGCTGCGCTCCTTGCAGCCATATCGCTCGATCCTTCGGGTGCTTGACGATCACGTCCATCTCCCGCTGTGTCATGATATTTCGAAGCTCTCCCATCGCCTTCAACTTCGTTGGGTTTAACAGGCGCCTCATTTTGTCCATTATCGCCTTGGGCGGTCCGCCGTTCCCCATCGCAGCCGATGGCGTCTTCGGCCTGTTCGCCATCAGGTCTCGAACCTTTATCAGCGTATCGAGTGCGCCGGCCAGGTCCATTCTATTCCGACCTGCAATCACCTGCGCCTGCCGATCATAATCGGCTGATTCGAAGATAACCTTGGCCGCCTCAACGGGGTGAGGAGCCGCTGTCGGTGCGGATGGCGCGGCGGAAGACGTGGACGCGGCCGCCGGTGGCGATGATGAGTGACTGCAGCCGCTTAAAAGTAGAACGCCGACAGCGATCACCGCGGCGATGGACGTGGAGACGAGAGGTGATGGCTCTCGTGGATTAATTAAGAATGTCATGATGGCTTGGTTCCTTTCCTGATCGTCGGATCATGGCCGACGACTCCCTTGCCCTCCTGAATGATCGCGATCTGATCACCGGGAATATGGCTCAGTTTCTCGATTCGTCCATCCGACCACCGAATAGTAATGCGATCCAGACTGCGGGCTGATCCCAGCCCAAAATGAATCCGAGGGTCGCTTGACGAGAGATAGCTGGACGCCGGCGATACTTGACCCGCCCAGATCTGTTTGCCAACCCAGGCTCTCACCTGCGCTCCATACGCAAAGCGATTTGGGGGAGCGCCCCGGAGATCCAGTGTGATCCAATGGTTGGAAGTCCGGGTGAGATTATGCAGCAGAAGTGGCGCGCCCTCCAGATCAACCACAAGCAGATCGACGCGCCCATCGTTATCAAAATCGCCGGATGCGGTCCCACGCCCTACAATGGGGCGAGCCATGTCGCCGCCCATCTTCGGAACAAGATCGATGAACTCCTTCGCGTGTTCATTGTGAAAAAGCATCATCGGCTGCTGATACGTCGAGAGCGGGTCGAGCTGCGACGCATTGTCATACACGTGTCCGTTTGCGAAAATGGCGTCGGGCCAGCCGTCATTATCTACGTCCACCCATTTGGCGCCGAAGCCAAGCGGTTTGAGTGTGGGACCACTTACACCCAGCGAATCGGCGTCGTTTTCGAACAGATTATGCCCCAGGTTTCGGAAGATGGCGTAGGATTCATCGGAGAACGCCGTCACGGCAAGATCAAGCCGCCCGTCGCGGTCGTAGTCGGCCCAGTCGGCGCCCATGGCGGCGATGGCATGATCCATCTCACCATATCCCACTCCGCTGGAGACGTCGATGTTCTTAAACCGCATCCCACCCTCGTTGTGCATCAGCTCCGCGGGAGCGCCGTCATTCCCGATGTAGAAATCCATCTTACCATCGCCATCAATATCTGCGAATGCGACCACCAAACCGTAACCGTGCGTGTTCTTAATGCCACAAGAGACGGAAACATTCTTGAATCGGCCATTCCCCAGATTCTCCCAGACTTCGTCATAATCGGGACGGTAGTCCTGGGGCGGACAGCCACTCTTAATCCCGGGCCTGAGCTCGCAATATTGCCTTTCATGCGGGCCGAAGATCACATAGTTCGTGATAACGAGGTCGAGCTGCCCATGACCCCGCAAATCCATGAACCCGGCGCTGCTGCCCCAATTCCCATCGTTAGACGGACTGAGACCGGCGGCCAGGGTCACATCCTCAAAGCGCCGCGCATGATCATTCTTCAGAAGCGCCAGCCGATGAAACCCGGTCAGCAATATATCCAGATAGCCATCACCGTCGTAATCTCCTACGGAGCAGCCGTTCCAGTAGCCCTTGATCTGATCCAGTCCCATCTGCTTAGTTACATCTTCGAACTGACCGTTACCTTCATTGTGATAGAGAAGAACATGCGGACGAGCGACCAGCAGGATATCCTGCCAACCATCGTTATCATAATCGAGGAACGCGCAGCCAAGACCAAACGCCTCGATATTCCGCATCGGCCGGGGCTCCCGCGGCCAGCGATACGTGATGCCGCTTTTCAAGGCGCAGTCCACGAAATCGACGCCGCACGGAGTGGCGCGCTGGGGCACTGAGGTGAACACCGGCGCAGAAATTGCGGGGTCGGCGCCTTTGACCTTTGCGGTACGCCTGGCGTGGAAGCCCGCGAGGAAGCGGGTCCCTAACAAAATGAAACAGGTCCCCAACAAGAGGACGAGAACAGGGGCGTATCGGGCGCCGCGAAGTTCACGGCCGCTTGGCATTACCGTCCATCCCTTCGATCCCGCGCTCGGCAGACAAATTCAGGACCCGGCCGTGTCACGGCGAAACACCTGCCCGAAGGAGACCCAGCATGTCGGCACGCAAACTTTTATCACTCTGATGAGCCGATAGCGCGGTCTCCAGAACCAGAACCGCCTCCCTCGTCCGACCCAGTTTAAGATCGTCGATTGCGAGTCGATGCGCCACGGCGGGATCCGTTGGGAACCCGCCATACTGCGTCTGGATCTTGATTTTGTCTGCTTGCGCGCCGATCAGTACGCGGGATTCAGCCGCTATCGGAGCCGCCTGCGCATGTTTTCCCTGCCAATCCAACGCCTGGCTGTAGAGCAGCAGCGCCTCGGAATCGTATGGATCCGCCTTGACAGCAAGCTCGCCCTCGTGCGCCGCCTGTACGAACTGCTGCTTCTGCAGTAACAACTGGCAGATCTCCTGGTGGACGAGCGCCTGGGTGTCATCGATCGCCTCGGCATGGCGCAATTGCGCCATCGCCTGCACGCTTGCCGCGGGTCCACCGCCGCCATGGCTGTAACAATACCCCAGATCATAGGCCACCTCCCACGACTGCGGCATAATCTTTTGAGCTCCCACAAGCACCTTCGCGGCCGTCACCGGATCATCACGAAGAAGACTCTGGGCATACGTAATGATCGCCCGCGGATCCTTCGGCTGCAGGGTGTAGGCTTTACGCGCCTCCGCGATCGCATTACGATAATCGTGGCTTTGCCGGTCGAGAAGGGCAAGAGTATCCAGCGCGATAAGAGAGGTTGGATCGCGTTTAAGCTCTTCGTTGGCGTAGCGCCGGGCATCGCCATCCGCTGAGTCATCCTCGCAAGCCTGCGCCAGGCTCCCGTATACATCCGGATAATCGGGCGCAATCTCGATGAGGCGGCGGTACGCTGTGATTGCGAGACCAGGCTGCTTATGGTTGCTGTAGAAGTCGCCCAGGCGAGCGTACGCCGAGGCATATTGGGGCCATGCGGCAATTGCGGCAATCAACTCGGTTTCAACCTGGGCATCGTCGCCGGCCCGCAGCGCGGCCGCCGACGCCGCGAAATGCTCGTAGGCCGCGTGGCGCATCGCCTGCCCCGGTCGAAACACGAACTGGTAGAACAGAAAGGCTGCTAACGCCGCTGCTATCGCTAACCCAAAGACGATGGTTCGTCCCTTCGGGCGGAATAGTAAGTGGAATTTCATTGATGGTCACCTGGTTCTTTCTGCAGGATTCTTCGTGATAGTTCCGCTGCGGTGATCGTTCTGAATCCCGGCGCGTGGACGAGTATCCAGTGAGAAGCGCGGAGTATCACGTGGTAAATCTTACTCGTACGGAACCTGGGAGACCAGTCCGTGAAGTGTGAGCAGAAGTTGAGCCGGCTGCTTTATAATACCGGGATTACCCTTGATGACGTCAGCGAGCAGCGTCGAGTGGGCAAGCTGCTCCGCCAACCGGGCCTCCGCGAGCGCATCACGCGTGTTCCCTGCCCGATCCAACCCGAGTGCCAACAGCATGTGCGCGCGGGGCGATCGAGGCGCCTCTAAGATCGCCTGCCGCGCCCAACGCATCGCAAGCACATTGTCGGAGTCGGAATAGGTCTCCGCGATCCGGGTGGAAACGTAGCCGTCTCCGGGACGCAGGCCCCGGAGCTGATCCAATATTTCCAGCGCCTGGTCCGGCTGCCCCATCGCCAGGCGCGATCCCGCTAGCAGATCATACGCAGGGGTGAACGCCGGCGCGTTCTTGATAGAGAGCTCAAAGTCCCTGGCAGCTTCTTGATAATTATGCTTCGATGAGGCCGCCACACCAAGATCGTACCATTTCGACGCCGCATCAACACGAACATGTCGGCGGACGATCAATGCGGCGAGGGAAACAATCACCAGGGTGAGCAGCAGAAGCGCAAGACGGGGACTGCTTCGAATTCGATGGACCATAAGTAATACGATTCAATGATGGCTGAAGGGCACGGAGGCGATGACGGAAATCTTGTATCTGTGTTTCTCAAACATCCGCTGCGCGCGTTAAACGAGGCACTGAAGCCATGCTTCGACATTCTACGGCATATCTCCTCTTATTGCAAGGGGCGATTTTCGGCGATACCGCGCAGCGCGGTCACCTGTTCCGGCGCTCCGAGCACGACCAGGGCCATGCCTTCATGAAGCACAGTCTCGGCGGAAGGATTATAGATAAACCGGCCCTCGCCATGCCGGGCGCCAATAACGAGCAGCCCGGTCGCCTGGCGAATTCCCGATTCCTCCAGGGTCTTGCCCACAACCTGGCTGTGACGACCCACGACAGCCTCCTCAAATCGCATCGCGTGCCGGGTGTCTCTCACCATCTGGTCTAAAAAGCCGACCACCGCGGGACGAACCATCTCCGAAACCATCCGCCGCCCGCCGATGTGATTCGGATAGATGACCGAGTCGGCCCCGGCGCGTTTGAGCTTCTCCTGCGCCGAAAGCTCATAACCACGCGCGATGATACGAAGACCAGGATTCAGATGCCGGGCCGTCAGTATGAGAAACAGGTTGTCCCGGTCGCTCGAAAGCGACGCCACCAAACCGACAGCGCGATCCAGCCTCGCCTCGGCCAGCGTGCTCTCTTCGGTGGCGTCTTTAGCAATACAAGGCGCCGGCCCGCGCGCCGCCAGATCCCGAAGCGTCTCCTCATTGAGATCAATCGCTACGAACGGCCGCCGAGTATCCATCAGTTCCCGAATAATATACCACCCGGTCAACCCCGCCCCGCACACGATATAATGATTCTCCAACTCCGCAACCAATGACGACGGAGGAGGGTGGACGGAGGACGGAGGACGCGGGACGGCGGACGGCGAGGCCGAGCCGGCTTCAGGTATCAGATCTTCAGTCATAAGGTTTTGATCTCACTAGGCCTTGAGCTTATAAGGCTTTGATCTCGGCTAAGGGCGCGAGGCGCGGAGAGTGGGGTCCGGCGTACAGGACGCAGGTATCCATCTCCCCCCACGGTCTCACCCACCCACCCACACCCACACACTCACCCACTCACCCACACACTCACCCACTCACCCACACACTCACTCACTCACACACTCACTCACACACTCACCCTCTCACCGTCCTCCGTCCTCCGCCCGCGCCCCGCGCCTTCTTCCGGCTGATCCAGGAGCGATCGCAAATGATGAATCTGTTCCGGCGCTCCCAGCGCCACGAGCGTGAGGCCGGCTTCGATTCGCGTCTCGGCCGGTGGGTTATAAACAAATTCGCCACCGCGGGGGCGGCAGGCGATGATGAGGAGGCCTGTGCGCTCCCGGATATGTATTTCGCGGAGAGTCTTACCGATGAACCGATTGTGGTCATCGATGATGATCTCCTCAAACCTCATTCCGTGCCGATTGTCCCTCAATATCGGTTCCAGGAAATCCACCACAATGGGTCGAACCAGTTCAGAGGACATGCGCAGGCCACCAATCTGGTTCGGGTAGATAACCGCGTCAGCGCCGGCGCGTTTCAACTTGGCCTGTACCGATGCTTCGTAACCACGGGCGATAATCCTGATCTCAGGATTCAAATGGCGCGCCGAGAGCACCAGAAACAGATTGTCCCGGTCATTGGAGAGGGACGCGAACAGCCCGGTGGCGCGGCTGAGGCCGGCGCTTTGCAGCGTGTGCTCATCGGTGGCGTCTCCGCTGATATAAAGGAGCTGCCGGCGGAACAGGATCTGGCGCCGGAAGAGAGGTTGACTCCGCGTCGCTATCTCCCGAAGGAGCGCTCCATCTTTATCGATGACCACGAATGGCGACCGGGCTTTGATGAGATCCTGGATAATGTTCCAGCCGGTGCGTCCGGCCCCGCACACAATATGGTGATTGCGGAGCTTCGCGATATCCCGATCCATTCGCCGGCGGCCGAGCAAGGATGATAACTCTCCCTCTACGACGAAACTGGTCAGGGTGGTGAAACCGGTGGCTGCGATCCCAATACCGAGCACGCTGAGAATCATCGTGAAGATCCGGATCCCGGTGGGCGCCGAGGAATTCTGGATTCCGACCACGTCCATGCCGAGGGTCGTGACAATCACAAGCGTTTGAAAGACGCAATCAATCCAATTTGGCGTCGTCGGTGAAAGGATGCGGAAGCCCACTGTACCGATTGTCATGACCGCGCAGATCGCCAGCGCCAGACCCACGGCGCGGCCGCGCAGGCTGGATGGCTCCTGAGTCAGTAACGGAACGGGCGTGAGTCCCGTCGGATTTACATTGTCGTTGGGAGGTGTTTCCTGGCTCATTGTTTCGCCTACTCAGGAATCATTGATTCCCGTGGGGATGCGTCGTTTCTGAGGCGGGCGGCAATCATCCACTTCGCGCTCCGGCCTGCGCTATCTATATTCGCGGCAGCGGGTAACGATTCCTGCCCGCGACTGCCGTTACCCGGTGATAGCTTCTTACGCTTTGAACGTTCGTTAGCCGTGGAAAGGCGTCAGATTTGTTTCACAATGGATACTATGTGCTTGATACCTCTCGCGATCTCTGGTATACCTATAAAGAGAGGCCGCCGATATACCTACAAACCGAGGGGTCCGAGGTCAATAAAGTCGGAACCCGACTGTCGCAGTTGTATCTATCCCATTGGAGACGCGCCCTCTCAATTTGGGCGCCGAAGATACTCAACGTCTCCCGCAGCTTCCCTGCCGGCTGAGACGCCACGTGATCTATTTTTCAACTCAAGCTATAGCTTTCAAATCAAGCTTTCCGATTCTTTTCCATTTTCTTGTAGGATTTGCTTCGTTCCGCATCAGGTTTTATCGGAGTGGGCAGGCCTGAATGCACCACCGCTCCCGGTTCGTTATCGCTATAACTGGAATCTTTCCAGCGCATTGTGGCGCTCTAAAGCGCGATATCCCAAAGGGATCCTATCGAGTGCCCGGAACTTTGCGCGAGTGTGTTGAGATAAGAAGGAGTTTTCAATGAAGTCTCTACGATCCCCGGCCTGGTTATGGGGCGCCGCGCTGCTGTTGGCGCCACAGGTGGCGTCGGCTCATGAGCGTTTTATCCCTCACATGCCCAAATATCCGATTTGCGAGGAGTACTTTCAAAGCTTCTCCGGGCCCGGGCATAACATGTTGATCGTCTCCGGCATCACCTTTCTGCTCCTCGGAACCCTGATGTCGATCTGGTTCTTACGGGACCCGCTGGATGATCTTGTAGAGAACAAGATCCTGCGCAACCTCCGGGGTCGGCCGCGGGATGTCGTGCATTTCATCGCCTCGTTTATCACCGATAAACCGATTGAGCTGCCCTGGTGGAACAGCTTAAGCGAGTGGTTCGTCATCTTGTTCCTTCGCATTGGGGCGCTGGTGCTGATGTTCGCGGCGGCTAACAAATCGCTGGTCATGACGAGCTATCCGTTGGAGCCCTCGAACCTGGCGCTCTTCCAGTTCGCCCAGGTCGCGATGGGCGTTGGAATGCTCACTCAAACGTTTCTCCCGCTTGGCGGCGCCACGATCTTCGGCACCTTTCTTTATTTGCTGTTCGCCTACGACTGGAAGGCGTCCGTAGACGTGCTCCCGGTGCTCACCGTGGCCGTCGTTTACATGTGCGCTCCGTGGGACTCGTGGAAACGCCCGATCACCAGTATCAATCGTTCCCAGATGCGCTGGGTCCGGATTATTCTGGGCTTCGGATTCTTCGTGCTCGGATGGGTCAAGATCTATAACTATTACCTGACCATTGGCGTTGCGGACAACTTCCCAAGTGTGATGTCCGATCCCATGATCAAGATGTTCTCCATGGGAACTGATCCTACCTACTTCCGCGAGAACTGGCTGATGGCGTTTGCCATGGCGGAAGTCATGACCGGCTTCATGTTGATGATGGGGATTTTCTGCCGGTTCTGGTGCTTGCTGATGGTCTACGTCTTCACCAAGCTGATGCTTGTTGACTTTGGCTGGGATGAAATCCCACACCTCTACCCGATTGGGGCCTTTTGCGTGGTGCTCTTCTCCAACAACCTCTCCGACGAGTTCTACCGGATTGAGGAGAAAGGAGCGCAGCTCGCCAGGGTGGGCAAGACATTCTTAGAAGCGGCGGTGTCAATTGTGTCGGCTTTTGCCATCGCTTTCTTAGCCGTGTTCCCGATGCTGTACTATTTGACGACGGTGCCTCATCCCGATCCTTACTTCACCAAGGCGGAAGTGGCCGCGCACTGTGCCGCGCTGCAAAACCACACCTTCAAGATGGCGGCGCCAACACCGGCCGGGAGCGGGACATCGAAACCCATGGCCGGAATGGGCATGTAATTGAGGACTTTCTAACCGGGCGAGCATCCCGCTTGCCCGGCTAGAGAATATGTTTTTGAGAGAGATCTGAGGGGAGTTCGAAAATCATGGAAAGCGCTGGCAATATTCAACAGTGGATCATCGTCGGCATGACGTGCTGCATTCTACTTGCAGGAATTGTTTACGCCCGAGGCGCTCGGTCGGCAATCACCACACGAATTCAGCAGATGCTGATCATTACGGCCGTCTTCGGCCTCTTTCTGATAGGCGTCGATCGTGTGACGAATAAGCAGGATTACGTGCCTTACACCGACTTTTCGGCGAATGGCCATCCGCAGATCACAGTGAAAGTCGGTCATCTCTGCTGCACGGGCTGTGAAGGCGCCGTTGTGACCGCACTCAAGGGAATACCATGGCTGGGTAAGCTGACCATGGAGAAACGGCCCACGATGGCGCAAACGTTGGCGATGATGAAGAAGAAGGGCGTGATGGCGAACGGCGCGCCGTTCGAGGACTATAGCGGCAAATTTGTCGCTGAGCTTCCAATCAACCAGGCTTTGACGGAGGTTGACTTCGATACGCTCTATGAAGATATCCGTAAGTCGGGCCTGGCGCCGCACGCCATGATGCTAAAGGGGATTCCCCACTTCCAGCTCGTCGCCAAGCTGCCTCACTTCTGCTGCCCGCTCTGCACGGATGGCCTTACGAATGCTTTTAGCGCCTGGACCGCCCCAAATGCGACTCCCGTGCCCGGCCTCGTGGGCAAGCCGGCGATGGACCTGGACAACCAGACGGTTACGGTTGAGTATCACCAGCAGGCGGATGTTTTTCAGTTCATCCAGACGCTCGACATCGCGGGCTTTGTGCCGTCTTCGATTACTATCCACGTGATGAATCCCGCGACGTAGATCGCTATTAATGCGCTGAACCCCTCGACGGAATGGTTTCTGTCGTTACTGCGGTCCCACATACTGCCGAAGCGTCTCCTCCGCCCCTCGAACCAGGTTTTCGAAGCGGGTGAGGAGCGCTTTCGCGTCTATGCGCGCCTCGTTGGCGGCTTCGACCGGTATAAGCCCGGCTTCGACCGCGGCGCTGAGGTCGTCCTCATCCAGCAGAATCGGCGCCGCCGGCGGCGCCTGCCAGATGTCGAGCATCAAATCCTTGTACGAAACGCCGTCGGGAAGGATGACAATCGGCTCGCAAAGGTGCAGCAGATAGCCAATCAGGCCGCCATCCGGGCTTAACATTTTCCAAAAGACAGCCCGGGCGCCGCGCCGGTATATCCCCAGAGTCGACGTGCCGGCCGGCGCCTCTCCGTGTGACATTGAAAAGGCCTGCGTGGTGACGTAGCGCAAGATCACCAGGCTTTCGTCCTGGTGCAGCCTCTCACAGTCGAATTCCTGATCCGGCTTGTTATAATGTCTCTTGAATTCCTTGATGACACCGGGCATGGCCAATACTCCCGAACGCGCCGAGCGTACGCCGACGCAAATAAGCCGGCAGTCGCCGCCCCATTTTGGAGGGGACGGGGGCCAGGGCGCTGCAGTTCCCCCGTTATCGGGGGCCAGGGGGCCGGGCCGGGGGGCTGCCGGTGAACCTACACCCTGGCGTGCCAGGAAATTCGACGTGTCTTGAATCTGCGTGACGCTGCCGATTCGAAGCCTGTGTGTAACGGTTGGCGCTGCGAAGTGGCGGCGTAGGTAGAACGGTTGATGCTTCCTATCTTAGCGCCCGAACGGCCGCTGCGCTATAAACATGCGCAGGTATGTCGATCACACGATTGACTTGCGGCCGTACGAGAGGTATAATCATGGTTCTAAATGGACCTCTATAAGGATAAAGACTCCGGTTGAAATGAGCGATAAGACTACTCCATCTCCCTCGGGAACCAAAGATTCCCCTAAGAAGGCCGATTTCAGCCGGACGCTGAATCTTCCCCAGACAGACTTCCCGATGAAGGCGGATCTGCCGCGTCGCGAGCCCGAAATCCAGCGTTATTGGGAAGAGATAAAACTCTATCACCTTTCGCTCGAAAAGCACGCGCCGAAGGGGAGCTTTATCCTGCACGATGGTCCGCCGTACTCAAACGGAAACATCCATTTAGGCACGATGCAAGGCAAGGTGCTGAAGGACGTCACTACCCGCTACCGCACGCTCAGCGGATTCCGCGCCCCGTTCGTTCCCGGTTGGGACAATCATGGGATGCCAATTGAAAACGCCGTCAGCACGGAGTTCCGGAAGAAGAAGCAAAACCCGAGCCGGCTGGAAATCCGGCGCGCCTGCCGCGAGTACGCTGCGCGCTGGGTAAACACGCAGCGCGATCAGTTTAAGCGTGTCGGGGTCCGTGGTGAATGGGATTCGCCCTACCTTACCATGAGCTCGCAGTACGAGGCGCGCCTCGTGGAGATCTTCGGTGATCTGGCGGAGCGCGGCTTCCTTTATCGCGGCCTGCGCCCTATCCACTGGTGTCCCAACTGCCGTACCGCTGTCGCAGGCGCTGAGATCGAATATGACGAGCAGCACGTCTCGCTCTCTATCTACGTGCGGTTTCGCGCAGATCGCGACCTCGATGATGTCTTCTCCGAACACGACCTGGCGCGCTGCTATACCATCATCTGGACCACCACGCCCTGGACCATCCCGGCGAATATGGCGATTGCGGTGAATCCACAGCTTGGTTATCTCGTCGCCGCCGTGGGAGACGATCGATACCTGTTGGCCGAAGCGCTTGCGGCCAAAACGCTGGTTCTCTGCGGCCTTGCCGAACTTCCCGAGGGACGAGATCTCGATTCTACCAATCTCGACGATCTGGGCATCCGGGTGGTGAAGAGACTTCTCGGCAGTGAGCTGCGGGGACTTCGATTCCGCCATCCGCTTTACACCCGCGAGAGTGTGGTGGCGCTGGGCGAACACGTGAGTCTGGAGGTCGGGACCGGGCTGGTACATACGGCGCCGGGCCACGGGATCGAAGATTTTGTTATCGGGCAGCAGTATCACCTGCCCGCGCTCTGCCCGGTGGATGAGGGTGGTATCTTTACGGAGGACGCCGGCCGGTTTGCCGGAATGCATATCGATCGGGGCGGCGAGGCTGTGGTGGAGGCGCTCAAGGAGGTGGGAGCGCTGCTGCATCAGGCGCCATACGTCCACAGCTATCCAACCTGCTGGCGCTGCAAGGGTCCCGTTATCTTCCGGGCGACGGTGCAGTGGTTCATGAACCTGGAGCATGGTGGGCACCGGGAGCGATGCCTGAAGGCAATCGATAACCAGGTGAAATGGTATCCGCCGCAGACGCAAGCGCGAATCCGATCGAATGTCGCCAATCGCCCGGATTGGTGCATCTCCCGGCAGCGCGCCTGGGGCGTCGGGATTCCGGTCATCTATTGCGACGCATGCCACAACCCCTATATCACCACCGAATCGATCGCCCTGATCGCCGCCGCCACCCGTGAGAAGAACAACGATGTCTGGTTTGAGCGGGACGTAAGCGAGTTCCTGCCGCCCGGAGCGGTCTGCTCCGAGTGCGGTGGCGCCCGGTTCAGCAAGGAGACCGATACGCTCAGCGTCTGGTTCGACTCGGGCTCAAGCTGTCGCGCCGTCCTCGAGCAGCGGCAGGGCCTCAGCTATCCTGCAGATCTCTACATTGAGGGTTACGACCAGCTTCGCGCCTGGTTCAACGAATCCCTGATGATCGGCATGGCGACACGCGGACGCCCCCCTTATCGAGAAGTCGTAACGCACGGTTTCACCGTCGACGAGCAGGGGCGGAAAATGTCCAAGAGCCTCGGCAATGTCATCGAGCCGGATCAGGTAATGCAGATCTATGGCGCTGATATCCTGCGATGGATGGCCATGAGCGTTGATTATTTTGAAGATATGCGCATTGGGGAGACACAGCTCAAGCAGTACGCCGAACAGTACCGTGACATCCGTAACCGGTTCCGGTTCATGCTCGGGAACCTGAATGATTTTGACCCCGCGGTGGACGCTCTGCCCGCAAACAAGCTTCACGAGGTCGATCGCTGGGTCATAAGCCGTCTCCAGAAGCTGGTGGAAAAGGTGGGGG
>Ga0307373_10005270_pt1 | contig 21253 bp, 16 predicted proteins | sample OX2MG_FD_202534 | JGI IMG/M metagenome (GOLD analysis project Ga0307373, IMG submission 202534) | Soil microbial communities from Risofladan, Vaasa, Finland - OX-2 | ecosystem: Environmental > Terrestrial > Soil > Coastal area > Acid sulfate soil | place: Finland: Risofladan, Vaasa | collected...
GCTCGCCCGGCAGGTGGCCGTGAAGCGTCAACCCGGCACGCGCACGCGCGGTCAGGCCGGGACCGTCCCGCAGCAACGCGGGACTGCATCCGAGGTTGCACACTCATGAGCACTCAGATGCAACGGCAAGCTGACATTGGCGGGCGGAGTCGAGAATGCTGTGTCGGCGGCAGCCCTGCGAGTCGATACGGCTGGTGGCGTGCTAGTCCTGCTGGACGCTGACGATGACTGCCCGGCCGCGCTTGGGCCGGCGCTCTTGGAGAGGGCGCGGGCGGCGCGATCCGATGTGCCGATTTCCGTAGTCCTGGCGAACCGGGAGTTCGAGGCATGGTTCATCGCGGCTGCGGAGTCCCTGGCAGGCACGCACGGATTTCCCGCCGATCTGACCGCCCCCGCTGACCCCGAGAAGATCAGGGGAGCCAAAGAATGGCTGGGACAGCGCAAGACGGATGGTCGGCCTTATAAGCCGACTGTCGCTCGCCTCTAGCTACTCGCCTGGATCCACCGTCTGACCTGCCAGCTCGGGCGTGGCGTGGCGTGGCGTGGCGTGGCGTGGCGTGGCCTTTGGCGTCCGCGTCGTGGGCCGCATGGGGATCTTCCGGCTGCTCGACGAACTGCCGGATAATGTCGCTGGTCATATTCTCCAGGTACACCACGTCCGGGGCGATCAGCTCGGGGAATCCCAGGATGGTGAACTCCCCGGTGGTCGCCGGGTGCGGCCCAGCAGCCAGGGGCAGCATCTGGAGGTTCACGTCCGGCTGGCCGGCTATCCGGGCCAGGTGCGCGAGCTGCTCGCGCATGACGGCGGCGTCACCGACCGGCCGCAGGATCGCGGCCTCGTCCAGCACCACGTCGAGCAGGAGCGGGGTGTCCCTGGCCAGCACGCGCTGGCGGTTCATCTTCACCTGGACCCGGCGCTCGACCTCGCCGGGCGGGGCGATCAGCAGGCCCGAGCGGATCACCTCGCGGGCGTACGGCACGCGTCCGCGGGGCGCCTATATCCTGAACGTGTCGGACTGTCAGGAGGCGCAGGGGCTTATGGCCGGGATAGATGACCTTGCCGGACGCACCGCGGGTGAGCGGATCAAGCACTTCCGGGATCGCGCGGGGATGTCTCGCCCGGTCCTCGGCGGGCTGGTCGGGAAGTCGCCTGAGTGGGTCAAGGCTGTCGAGTCGGGCCGCCTTCAGGCGCCCCGGCTGCCGATGCTGCTGCGTATTGCGGAGGTGCTGGGGGTACCGGACCTGTCGGAGCTGACCGGCGATCACCGGCTGTCTGTGGCGCATTTTGGTAAGGCGCGGCATGAGTCGCTTGATGCAGTTACGCGGTCGCTTACCGACTATGCCCTCAGCCCGCAGGGCGGCGGCGAGCCGACGACGGCAGATGACCTGTCGTCCCGGGTCCGCAGTGCATGGGAGATGTGGCACGGCGCCAAGCGCCAGCGCACGGCGGTGTCGGTGGTCCTTCCGGGTTTGCTGCGCGACGGGCGTGATGCGGTGCGCCGCCTGGACGGTGCTGACCGGCGCCGCGCGCTCGGGTCGCTCGCCGAGACCTACCACATCGCGCAGTTGTTCCTGTCTTTCCAGCCGTGCCCGGACCTGGTCATGCTGTGCGGGGACCGCGCGATGAACGCAGCCCAGGACGCCGACGATCCGCAGGCGATCGCGGGAGCTGCCTGGTATCTCAACCATGTGTTCCGCGACGCGGGGGAGCAGCCAGCGGCACGGATACAGATTGCATCCTCGGCGGCGCAGCTGCTGCGGCCGGACGAGTCGGCCGAGGATCTGTCGCGGTGGGGGCTGCTCCAGCTCGCCTGCGCGCTTTCCTACGCTAAGACAGGGCGTTCGGGGGACGCGTGGCGGCACTGGGATGAAGCATCCCGCGCGGCCTACGCCCTCGGCCGGGGTTATTCGCATCCTTACCTCATCTTCGGGCCTGGCATGGTGGATGCCTACGCAGTCACGATGAATGCGGACCTGATGCAAGCTGGGCACGCCATCCAGCAGGCAAGCCGGCTTGACCTGGCGGCGGTGCCAAGCTCCACCCGGCGGAGCTTCCACCTGATCGAGTCCGCGCGGGCACGATCCCTCCGCACGCGTTCCAACCGTCCCGACCCGGTCGCCATCGTGACCTTGCTGCAGCGCGCATGGGACGAGTCACCCGACACGGCCCGCTACAACTTCTTCACCCGCTCGTACGTGAGCGAGGCGGCTGAACACGGCGATCGCATGGTCCGGGGCCATGCGCAGGTGCTCGCAGCAGCGATAGGCGTCGCAGCCTGAGCCCTGGGTCATGGGTACAAAACGTACCCATGACCCAGGGGGCATTGCGCGTACCCACCGTGATGCGTTGATCACCGTAGCTTTGCGGGTGACCAACACACCACAGTGGAGCGCAGGTGATCGTGACATTCGGACAACTCAGCGCCCGCAGCACTGACGCGCTGTGGCATGAGGCCGGGGGGCGCACCTTCCCGGTGTGCGCCCGGTACCGGGGCGAAACCCGGCGGGTCGGCCCAGCCCGCCAGCTCAGCCTGATTGTCCGTGACTTCCGGGCGCCCAGCCTGCCGACTACGTGCCGGTCGGTGAGGACCAGCAGCAGCACGTCGCTGGCCTCATCAGCGACGCTGGCGATCATCGTGAGGTCGTCCGGTGGCATGCTGGCAGCCACATCCACCCCGACGCCATGGGAGGAGGCAGTAGCGGCCAGGACCCGTCACCCAAACCACCACACAGCCCCCACCCGCCCACGGCTTATCCCTCCGGCTCCAGCTCGCAGGGCACCCCCGCCGCGAGCACTCCCGGCGACTTGAGGCGGAAGCCGTGGTCGCCGACGACCAGGCGCTCGACCCGGACCGAGCCGTGCAGCACCTCCAGGCTCACCGCGGGACCGCCGGGACCGCCGGGCGACTGCCGCACAATGCCCCACGCGGTCCCGGTGGACCAGAACCACTGCGCCGGCTGCGGCGCCTGCGCGAACGTCAGCACCGCGCTGCGAGCGTCGTAGGAGAAGCCGGTCAGCGCGACGACCAAGCCCCAGCTCGACATGGCCCGCGCGTAGTGATGCCCGCATTCCGCCTCGTCAAAGGGGTTGCGCCGGAGCCCGGAAAAGCGCTCGCGCACGGCCGCCACGACGTCCAGCGCCAGCTCCGTCTGGCCCTGCTGGGCCAGGCCCATCGCGTAGACGTACTCCAGCCCGGTCCATGCCTCCGGCCAGTACGGCATCGGGTGCTCGGGCAGGCCGTTGGGATAGGACAAGACGATGTGCCCGCGCTCGCCGTGCACGGCGTAGGTACGCATGTAGTTGGTCCAGTCGCCGAAGTCCTCGACGTAGTTGAGCCGGTGAATGCTGTCCAGCGCCGCCCGCGCGTGGTCCTGGTCGAGCACCGGCCCCAGCCCGGTGAGCTGGGCGTAGGTGTCACCGACGAGCTGGTCGATGATGCAGCCATCCTCGATCTGGAACTCCGGGTGGTCGGCGCGCTGGGCGCCCATGCTGTCCGAGCGCAGCCGCGGGGCGATCTTCGAGAAGTCTTCCGGCGCGACCACCTGCTGCTCGTAGTACCGGCCGTTGAACAGCCGCGCCTCGGTCGCCTGCTGGCCGGCCGCCAGCACCGATCGGCAGGTGCTGGCGAACTCGTCGTCACCCACCGCTGCGGCCAACTGCGCGCCGGCGGCCAGCGCCGCCAGGTACCAGCTCTGAATGACCGGGTTCGGCCCGTAGTACTCGACATCCATCGTGTTGTGCTGGGCGCCTTCGGCGAGGCCGTCCCGGTCGGCGTCCCAGCCGCCGTCGATCCAGGCGAACTCCAGCGACCGCCGGCAGGCCGGCCACAGCCGCCGCAGCCACTCGTCGTCGCCGGACAGCTTCCAGTCCCGGTGCAGCTTCACCACGCAGCCGAACTGGCCGTCGGCGGCGGTGACCGGGTACTCCTGAGCCTTGCTGAGCGGCAGCATGATCCGGAAGCTCATGGCGCCGGCCGCATCGGTCGCGTGCAGGTACTCCAGCTCGCGCATCTGCCGGGCCAGGCCGCCGAACAGGTAGCCGGTGGCCAGGTCGTAGTTCCAGACGTGCGTGCACGAGCCGAGGCAGGACCCGGCGTCGTCCAGGCAGCCCTCCCAGCCGAAGGGATAGCCGTCCGCGGTGCGGAAGTAGGTCTGGCTGCGCAGCGTGCTGAGGTTGAACAGCGCGGCCTCCTTGACCGGGGCGCTCAGGTCACTGGACCAGAACGCGGAGACGAAGCGCTGGGTCACCGACTCCAGCTCGGCCAGCCGCGGGGCCTGCTGGGTGAGGATCTCCCACGCGTCCGCCCCGGCCCGGGCGTAGTGGTTGCCGACGGTCTCGGGGCCGGCCAGGCCGGCCGGGCCCTGCTTCCCGCCCCGCCACGACCGGCGGTTCGGGAAGTGCCAGCCCAGCAGGAAGACCGCGGTCGCGGTGGCGCCCGGCTCCAGCACGCGGTGCGTGCCGCAGGTGCCGGCAATCGCGGCCGTGCTCGTCGGCCCGTGCCCGCCCAGGCCGAACAGGCCCGGCAGCGGCCGTCCCGTCTCCAGGTAGCCCTGCCACATCGCGAACAGGCCCTGGTTCCACTTGCCCATGCCCCAGCTCGGCCCGACCCACGTGTCCGGGCCCACCGCCGCGGCCGCGATCGTCCCCCATTCCTCGTGCCCGGTGTCCATCGATCCGTCGGACAGCAGGAAGCCCGCCAGGCCCGGCGCCGACCGGGGACTGGACTGCGGGCTGCTCGGCTGGCCGTGGGCGCGCAGGGAGTGACCGACGATGGCCTCAGCGGACATCAGCACGCTCGCGTCGACCGGCTCGCTCGCCCGCGAGGTCAGCACCACGCGGAACGCTGCCAGCGGCAGGCCGCTGATCTCCGCGTCGCCCGGTGACAGCGGATTGAAGGCCTCGACGCTGACCTGAACGGGAAAGTTCGGGTCCGACAGCACGACCCGCCCGAATGGGTAGGCGGCCTGGAACTCGCAGGCGGCGAAACGGGGCAGCCCCGCGAGCGGGGCCGGCGACCCCTGCCAGCCTTCCACTTCCTCGTCAAACAGCGCCCCCTCCAGCACGCGCGCTTGCGCCGGGATGCCATCGCCCGCGACGCGGCAGGCGAAGAAGGTCAGTGGCGAGGTCAGGCCCTTCGACGGATGGTTCTCCAGCTCCCAGTCCCGGAACTGGCCGCGGCCACCGAACCCGACGGTCCCGGTGCCGATCCCGCCGAGCGGCAGCGAGATACGAGACCGGTCGCGCCCGGTATAGGTGCGGGCCACGGGCCAGCCCGCAGCCTCCCCGGCCAGCGCAGCCTCCCCGGCCAGCCCCGCCTCCCCGGCCAGCCCCGCCTCGCCTGCCGACTCCGCGCCACCTGTCGTCCCCATCAACTGCCGTCCTTTCTCGTTGACCTACGTCTGCGTGCGCTCGCGCTGGAGCCAGCCCCCTACCGCGAGATGCCCCGGAAGCCAATGCCCTCCATGAGCCGCCGTTGCAGGAAGATAAAGCCGATGACGCAGGGCACGCAGAGCACCGACAACCCGGCGAAGATCGCGCCCAGCGGGCCGCCGCCGGCGACCGACTCCAGGTTGTACAGGGCCAGCGGAGCGGTCATCCGGCTGGTGGTGTTGATGAACAGGTTGGGCCAGAAGAAGTCGTTCCAGATGTACTGGCCGGTGATCACCATCACCGCCGAGATGGCTGGCCAGGACAGCGGAACCATGACGTGCCGGATGATCCCCAGGTGACCGGCGCCGTCGATGCGCGCCGCGTCGTCGAGATCGGTCGGGATGGTCCGGAAATGCTGCCGCAGCAGGAAGATGCCAACGACCTGGATGAGCGCGGGGATGATCAGGCTGAGCTGGGTGTTCAGCAGATGCAGGTACTTGACCACGACGAACTCGGGAACGGCCGAGACCTGGCTCGGCAGGGTCAGCGCGGCCAGGAAGAGAGTGAACACCAGCTCCCGGCCCCGGAATTCGAGCCGGGCGAACGCGTAGGCGGCCAGGACGCTGACGATCGCGGCCCCGACGACGACCGCTACCGTCACGACGATCGAGTTCAGGATGTTCACGGCGAACGGGGCGGCCGAGAACAGCGTCCGGTAGCTGGACAGCGTGAGATGGGTCGGAAACCAGACCGGCGGCAGCGCCGACTGATCGCGCGTCACCTCGAACGACTGCAGGACGACCCACACCACCGGAAGCAACATGACCACCCCGGCGATCACCAGGAAGAGCGCCACGAGCGCCCGGCCCATCGCTGGCCTCGACCACCTGCGCCGACGCCGGGGAAGAGGACCGACGCCGGGGAAGAGGACCGACGCCGGGGTCATCAGGCCTGCCCGCCTAGACGCGCTCATAGTGAACCCACTTCCTGGCGAGCAGGCCCATCACGACCACGAAGCTGACCAGGATGGCCACGTTGATCAGTGATACAACGGCGCTGTAGCCGAACTGGTAGTTCTGGAAGGCGTCCCGGTAGATGTAGAGCAGGACGGTCTGAGTGGCGATCCCGGGCCCGCCGTTGGTGTCGATCAGCGGCCACGTGAAGATCTCGAAGGCGCCGATGAACGCGGTCGCCGAGGCGATGAAGGTCGCGGGCGAGAGCATCGGGAGCGTGATCCGCCGGAAGCGGGCCAGCGCGTTCGCGCCGTCGATGGAAGCTGCCTCGTAAAGCTCGGCCGGGATGGACTGCAGCCCCACCAGGAAGATGATGAAGGTGAAGCCGATCGTGGCCCAGACATCGATGATGACCAGGCCCGGCAGCGACCAGGTCCCCGAGGCCAGCCAGTTCGGCGGATTCAGGCCGATCTTGTGCAGGTAGTAGTTCAGCGGCCCGGTGCCGTCGGCCATGATGTACGACCACATCAGGGCCACGACGCCCGCTGACATCAGGAACGGCGTCACGATGGCCGTGCGCGCCCAGTAACGGACGACGCGGGACCGCACAGTCGTCACCGCCAGCGCCAGGCCCAGGCCCAGGCCGATGTGCACGGCGGTCGTCATGATGTCGAACAGGAAGGTATTCGACAGGGTCTGGCCCAGCTGGGGGTCATGGGCGACGGCCCGGTAATTGCTGAGCCCCACCAGGTGCGGCGGCGAGATCAGGTCCCATTGCAGGAACGAGATCAGCACGATCCCGATCAGCGGGATGCCGATGAACGCGGCGTACAGGACCAGCGCCGGGCTCAGCAGGAGGTAAGCCGTCAGGGGCTGCCGGCGGCCCACTCCCCGGCGACGGTCCGGCCGCTGGCGGCCGGGGAGCCGGCGGCGCGGGAGCCGGCTCCCGCGCCGCGCCGGCGCCGCGAGCGGGTCGGCGGACCCGTCCGCCGGCGCGGCGGCCGCTGCCAGCGAGCTCGCCGCGGCGCTTCCCGCGACAGCCACGGTCGGCATCGATGCTGTCCTGGTCAGCGGCTTTGCTATCCGCATCCGCAACTCGCCGCCTCCTCCCGGAATCTAGCCGCCGCACCCGCGACGGCCGCCGCCTCCTGCCAAGAGCTCAGACCTGCTGCGCCATGAGCTGGGTGCAGTTGGCCTGCATGGTCTTCATGCCGGCGGCGGGAGTCGTGGCCCCGGTCAGGATCTGCTCCCAGACCGTGCTGATCTCGCTCTCGACCGCGCTGCCGTTGGGGACGCCGACGATCATGGTGGAGTACGCCAGCTCGTTGCTGAAGTTCTCGGTGCCCGGCGGGAAGTTCTTGAGGAACGCCGCGCTGCGGGCCACCGACTGCCGGATCGGCATGTCGCCGCCGAAGTTCACCACCGGCCCGTTCTGGAACTCCTCCGAGATCGTGAACTTGATGAACTCCCAGAGCGCCTTCTTGTTATGGGTCGACTTGAACATGGGGAACCCGCCGACGCCGACCGGAGTGCCGCTGGCGGTCTTCTGGGGCCAGGGGACGATGGCGAACTGCTGGTTGATCTGGCTCTGCGACAGCGGGATGTTGGAGTTGGGCCAGATCCCGGCGCCGAACATCCCCAGCTTGCCGACCGCGGCCTCGTTGAAGGCGTTGTAGGAGCCGCCCGGCTGGTTTACCAGCTTCTTGCTGACCAGGCCGCGGACGAACGCCGCCGCCTCGATGTTGGCCGGGCTGTCGGCGGTGCACTTGGTCTGGTCGACGTTGAGGATCCCGCCACCGTTGGTGAGGACCCAGGGATACACGTCGGTGAAGGGCCCCGGCGTGGGAGCGCCGATGGCGAAGCCCAGGCGGCCGGAGCCTGACGCGATCTTCGCCGCCGCCTTCTCGAAGTCGTCCCAGGTCCAGCCCGGCTGCGGATCGGCGATGCCCAGCTGCTTGAACAGCGACCGGTTGTACCACATCGACATGACGTTGTAGCCGATCGGGATGAAGTAGGTCTTGCCGTTCAGGTCGTCGAGCTGGCGGAAGTTGGCCAGCATGTTCGGGCTGACGTCCTGGTAAAAGTTGCTCACGGCCGGCTGGTCGGTGGCGATGTAGCTGTCGAGCGGCTCCAGGACGCCCCGCTTCTCGAACAGCTGCATGCCCTCGGTGGCGATATAGGCGCTGTCGATCGCCTCGCCGCCGGCCAGCCTCGTGGAGACCTCCTGGAACACTGAGACCCAGGTGTTGGTGGCGGTGTTCGTGGTGAACGGCTTGACGGTGATTCCGGTCTTCTTGGTGAAGGCCGCGAGGTACTTCGTCGTCTGAGCGAAGTCCTTGGGAGTGACCGGCAGGCCGATAGTCAGCACGTCGTCGGCGGTCGACCCGCCGCCCGACGCCGATGACCCGCACGCCGCCAGCAGCGGTCCGGCCGCGGCGGCCACCGCCGCCGCCTTGGCCCCCGCGGTCAGGAAATCTCGGCGGCCCATCCCGCGCGCGGCGGCCCGGTCCAGCTGGCGTGCCCTGCCCACCTGACCACCTGACGGATGTGAGTTCATTGCGTGCCTTCCTTCCTTACGCCGCGGGAGCCTCCCTGCTCCTCTGCCTGGCTCGGCCAGGCAGGCCGCGGGTGGCCGAGCGGTATCGCCCAGCGAGCTGGAGCTGATGTCTGCGCGCGCCCGAATGGCCCGGCATGCTGCGAGGTAACCGACGTGCCTGAACCGAGGTTCAGCTGCTCGATGCTGTGCATAGACCTAGCCAAACCTCTCCGCTCGCGGCCCTGCTTGCGGTCGATCACGCCGCACCCGGAGGGGGGAGTAATCGATTACTGCATAATTTCCGAGTCCCGCACGGCTGTCAATAGCAGCAGCGGACTTACTTGGCCGAAGCGGCACGCACCGTCAGCGGCCCGGCCAGGACCCCCAGTATCCGACCGGAGACGACCCGGCCAGGCGAAAGCGGTCCCGGTCCGCGAGCCGACTCGGGAGGACCGGGACCGCATGGCGGCCGGGCGGCGTGGCTGAGCCGCACCGGGATCGCCCTTAGCTGACCGTGATGGTGAAGCGCGTCACGCCCCGGGCGTGGCCCCGCGCGTCCGTCGCCGTGACCACGACGCGGAAGACCGTCCCGGCGGTGATCGAGGCCGATACGGTGCCGGTGACCGCCCCGTTGCTGGAGCCGGGGATCGCGTGGATGGCCAGCCCGGCCGGCAGCCCGGTCGCCGTGTAGGCCAGCGAGCCCGCCGCCGTCCTGGAATTGAGGGCGGTGATCGTCAGGCTGAACGCGGCCCCTGGGGTCGTGCTCTTGGCTCCCGGATCGACGACCGTGACCGGGCTCGTGCCCTGGCGGGAGAAACCGTAGGAGCCGTCCGGCGTCCCCACCCCGGTCGGGCCGTCGTAGCCGATCTCGCCGTGACACAGGTAGCTCCGGGCGGCCGGGCAGACGCCGTCCACGCCCGATGTCACGTCGTGGAAGCGGGCGGGATGCTGGTACAGGTAGGACGCCGGGTAGCTGCGCGGGGCCGGATACCCGGCCAGCGCGTAGACGGCCGTAACGATCGGGGTGGCCGCGCTGGTGCCGCCGAGCTCGGCCCAGGCCCCGGGGGTCCGGTAGGTGTCATACACCGCCACGCCGGTCGCCGGGTTGGCTACGGCCGCCACGTCGTTCTGCGTGCGGGTCACGCAGCCGCCCGCGGCGATGTCGACCGGCTTGCGCTGCCATGACGGCTTGGCGGTGTGCGGCGAGCAGCCGGACCCGGTCCCGCCGGTCAGGGCCGGATTGGTGGTGCCCCAGGCCGTCTCGGCCCAGGGCCGCGAGCCCGAGGCAACGTGCCGCAGCGTGGTGCCGCCCACAGCGGTGACGTACTGCAGGTCGGCCGGGTAGACCGTGCCATAGCCGGAGTCTCCGGCCGCGAAGACGATCGCGTGACCCGGGTGGTTGAAGTAGTGGTTGTAGGCCCACTGGCCACCGAACTCGGTTCCGCTCCAGCTATTGGAGACGAAACGCGCGCCCGCGGCCACGGCGGTGTTCTCGGCGGCGCCCAGGCTCGAGGTGGTCGGTGCGCCGGCCTCGACCAGCAGGATGCGGCACCGCGGGCAGATCGCCGAGACCATGTCCAGGTCCAGCGACTCCTCGACCGCCCACCCGACGTTCGCCCTGGGCAGCGGCCTGGGCTTGCCGCGGGAGTTGACAATGCGCAGGCAGCCCGACGAGGTCTTGCAGGACCCCAGGTGAAACTTGCTCCGGTAGCTGGCCAGGTTGCGCGCGGCGTCCGGGTCGCTGTAGGCGTCCACGATCGCGATCGTCTCGCCCCGGCCCTTCCTGGCCGCGGCCCAGGTCAGCCCGTACGCGCTGCGCAGGCTGGCCGGACCGAGCCCTGGTACTCGGGCGCTGGCCGGAACGAACGCCGGCGCCCCGCGGTATCGGCCCGCGAGCTGGTAGACCGACTGGCACTCCATCTGCCCCGGGCTGGCGGCTACCGGGCACACACGGCGCTCATCGCCAGGCAGCGGCCGCGCCACGCTGGCCTGCCCGCCCCCGGCGCGGACAACGACGACCGGCTCCGGTCGCGGGTGACTCGCCGCGGCGGCCGCGGTCGCGGCGGTCGCGGCCGCGGGCGCCGCCGCGAGGCCGGCCGTCGCGGTTAGCGATGATAAAAGGGCGGCAAATAGCCTATTGCGCCGGGTTCCCCGCACGAAATCCTCCGTATCTGCGCGGTCCCCGGGCCGGATTGGCAGTCATCGGAGTAGATACCGCGACTGTGAGGTTTTAGCAGACCCTTAGCCCTGCCGCCAATGGCTATTAAGCAAAATTCAGCAAAGCGTGACCACCGGCACCCGCGCCGGCAGTGAAACGAGCGAGTCATTCCGCGGTCATCCGCTGCGTCGTATTGACCGTATCCGCGGGGGAAACACCGCGATCTGCCGCCCATAGGCTGGCGCCGGGGTAGCTGATACCTTCGGCTATCAGGCATCACTGAGCGCGATTATCGGATCAGGGCGGCGTTCCGCCGGCGCCACAACTGCACCATGGAGAGCGGCATGCCTTCGGTTTCATTATCAGGTCGGCTGACGATCGGCACCGGCTCGCTCGCCATGACCTTCGTGGCCGCGGCCGGCCTGACGGCCCCGGCCCAGGCGACGGTTCACCATCAGCAGCCCGCCGGCGCCCACCGCCAGGCCCAGGCGGTCGTCCCCGGCCGGCAGGCGAGCACCGCGCCGCCCAAGATTTCCTCGGTTGTCCCGGCGCAGGGCGCGCCCGGCTGGCCGGTGACCCTGGCCGGCCACGGCTTCCGGCACGTCACCTCCGTCGCCTTCGGCGGGGTCGGCGCGTCGTTCACGGTCGCGAGCAGCAGCAGGATCACCGCCACGGTCCCCGCCCGGGCCAGCAGCGGCCAGATCACCGTGACCGCGCGGGCCGGCCAGGCCCGGAGCACGACCTTCACGGTCACCCCGGGGCAGACGCTGGAACCGGGCGAGACGCTGCCGTCGACCGGCGCGCTGAGGTCCAAGGACGGCCACTTCACCCTCGCCATGCAAGGCAACGGCAACCTGGTCTACTACGTCACCGGTACCGAGCACACGCTGTGGGCCAGCGGCACGGCCGGCCATCGCGACGCCTACCTCACCATGCTCGGTAACGGCAACCTGGTCGTGTACTCGGCCAGCGGAGCCAGGACGCTGTGGTCGAGCAAGACCTCGGGCCAGGGACCGGCCAGGCTCGTGGCGCAGACCAACGGCAACCTCATCGTCTACGAGGGGTCGACGCCCACGTGGGCCGCGGGCAGTTACGACGCGGTACTCGAGCCCGGCGAGAAGCTGCAGCCCGGCTGGTTCCTCAGTTCCGGCAACGGCTACAAGCTGGCCATGCAGAACAACGGCAACCTGGTTGAGGACGGCGCGGCCGGCGCCATGTGGTCGACCAGGACGGCGGGACATCCCGGCGCCACGCTCACCATGCGAGCCGACGGAAACCTGGTGGTCCGTCAGGGCACGACGCTATGGGCGAGCAAGACTGGGGCGCATCCGGGGGCGAGGCTGGTCGACCAGCGCAGCGGCGTCCTGGTGGTCCGGTACAAGAGCCGGACGGTGTGGTCAAGCAAGAAGGGCTCGCCGCCGGTCAACCCGCCGCTGACCCTCGGCAAGTGGGCGGGCAAGGCGGGGCCCGCCGCGGCCGACACCTATGATGGATATCCCTATCCGCATCCGCCCGCGTGCACCGATGGGGGCGCCTGCGAAGCCGACGCGTGGGCGTTCTACCAGGGGCAGTGCACGTCCTGGGTCGCCTACCGGCTGAACCAGCTCAACGCCATCGCCTTCACCAACTTCTACGGCGGCAAGGGCCGCTGGGGCAATGCCGTGAACTGGAGGAAGCAGGCACTGGCGCTCAAGATCGCGGTGAACTCCAGCCCGGCGGTGGGCGCCATCGCGTGGTATGCCTCGACCAAGGCGGCGCCCGACGGCCACGTGGCCTACGTGGAGAAGGTCAACTCGCCGACGTCGATCGTCATATCGGAGATGAACTACGACGGCGACAACGGCTTCTGGGTGCATACGATCACGAAGACGGCGGGCGACTGGCCCAGCGACTTCATCCACCTCGCTGACCGCTAGTCACGTGCGGCCTCCCCTAAGCTCGGGGCAGCCAGGTTCTCGCCCACGCACCGGTTCCGCTGCGCGCCCAACCCGCCGATGGTGGCCGTCATGACGTCCCCTGGCCGGAGGAACCTGCCGCGCGCCTGCCCCGTGCCCGCCGGGGTTCCGGTCAGGAGCAAGTCACCGGGCAGCAGTTCGACGTCCGCGGCGAGGGCGGCGATCAGGCCCGGCACGTCGAACACCATGTCCGCCGTCGAGCCGCGCTGCATCACCTCCCCATTCACGGCCAGGACCATGGGCAGGCCGGCTGCCACGTCAACCTCGTCCGCCGGTACCACATACGGGCCGACGGGCAGGAAGGTGGGAGCATTCTTCGCAGCCAGGTAATCTATGCGGCCGGGCTCGGGCCGGCGCAGCCGGTCGCGCGTTGTCAGGTCATTCGCGATGGTGTAGCCAGCGATACAGTCCGCGGCCTCGGCCCGCGAGGCATGCCGGACGCGGCGGCCGATGACGACGCCCAGCTCAAGCTCCCAGTCGTGCTGTCCGACACGTGGCAGCACGACATCGTCGCGCGGACCGCAGATGGCACTCGGCAGCCCCGCGAACACGAACGGCGATCGCGGGACTGGCTGGCCAGCCTCAACGGCGTGGTCACGATAGTTAAGCGCGACCTGAAAGATCTGGCGCGGTTCGACTGGTGCTAGAACCGTGCCTTCGGGAATGGCGTCATCGGCCTGCTGGGCGGCAAGATCATGCCGAGAGGCGCATAGCTGGCGCATGCCGCGGCGGAGCTGCCTGAGGTTTCGCGGCCAGTCGGGCAGCAGGTCGGCGAAAGATGTCCTAGCACCGAGGTCGAACTCGTCTAGCGGAGTGAATATGCCTCCATGGACAAGGCCATCGACAGGCAGTCCGTCGATGGCTGCCCGTGCGAAGCGTAGCCGCGGCTGCGGCTCAGCAGGCGCGGTCATCACCGCTCGCGGCGATCACAGGCACCGCAGCGCTCCCCCGTCCACTGACACGACGATGCCGGTCATATAGGAGGCGGCGGGCGAAAGCAGGAACGTGGCGACGCGACCGAACTCGGCGGGCTCACCGTAACGGCGCAGGGGAATCGTCGCTTCAGCCTGCTCGCGCCGGCCGGGAGCACGAGCATCCAGCTCCTCGGTGCGCGTAGTCGCGATCCTGCCGGGCAGCAGGCCGAGGACGCGGATTCCCCGCGGTCCCAGTTCATCGGCCAGCGTCTTGGCCACCATCGCCAACCCGGGACGCAATCCATTGGACACGGCCAGGCGGTCGAGCGGCGACTTCACCGAGGACGACAGCACAAACGCGATTACGCCACCCGATTCGAGGAGCCCAGCCGACTTTGTGGCGATCCGGACCGCGCCGAGGAAGACCGACCCGAATGCGGCCAGCCACTGCTCGTCGGAGATATCCATGGTCTGGCCGGGCGGCGGACCACCGGTGCTGATAAGCACGCCGTCAAGACGCCCGAAAGTGCTCATGGCCATATCCGCCAAGCTGTCGGCGACCTCCGGGCTAGCGTTATCGCCAACTACCCCCAGGGCGCAGGGGGAGCCGCCCAACTGGGCCACGGCGGCCGACACCGCGTCCGCGCCGCGGCCAGAGACCACCACGCGGGCCCCTTCGGCCACCAGATGCTGAGCAGTTGCGAACCCGAGCCCGCGCGTCCCGCCGGTCACCACGTAAACCCGCCCAGCAAGCTGGAGGTCCATGCCTGATCCTCTCCGTCGATGACTCCGCCAGAAGCGCCGGGTTACCTGCCGTGTCCGCCGCGGCCGACGGCGCAGCCAGGCCCTCGCGCCAGCGTCACGATTCTTGACACCTCCCCGCGTACCGATGTATACAGCAGTCTACCAAGACTCGGCAAAACCGGATGGAGCAGGCGCGGACAGCGCGGTCCGGAATATGCCCGCGGTCGTGCGAAGGTGGCCGTCTGGCAGGCCACGAATGAGCCCGCTCGCGGCCAAAAGGAGGATACAGAAGGCATGGAGGAAGACTTCGATCGGGCCATGGCCGTCCGGCGCTCAGTCCTGGGTGACGAGTACGTTGACGCCGCGGTGGACAACGTCACTCCTTTCACCGCTCCGTTCCAGGACTTCGTGACCCGGTGGGCATGGGGTGAGGCGTGGCTCGACGATACGCTCGACCCTCAGCTGCGCAGCCTCTTGACAGTCGCCATCGTCACGGTCCTGGGCCAGCTGAACGAAGTCAGGCTGCATGTCCGCGGTGCATTGCGCAACGACTGTACCCCCGAGGAGATCGGCGCTGTACTCAAGCACGTTGCTGTCTACGCAGGTGTCGCAAAGGCCGTGGCTGGCGTTGGCATCGCTAATGAAGAGATCACCAAGTATGCGACGGCGAATGCATCAGCGCCAGCGGCAAGCGCACAGGACGGCCGTCGGTGACCGGCCAGGGCGTCGCGGCGCCAGCAGCGGTTTCCCTGATGGAGCAGCTAGAGAATGCTCGTGTGGTCGATCTTGAGCAGCCCCGTTTCACGGGAATGCCGATGTTTCCCGCGAACAATCCCAACTACACGTTCATGCTGCACCGGCGGCATGAGGAGGGCCTGGAAAGCCGGACGAGCGCGGCCGGCATGATTATGACGGCTGACCACGCCGGGACACACGTCGACGCGCTCTGCCACCAGGCAGAGAACATGCAAATGTTCGGCGGCGTGCCGGTAACGGCCGCGAACCAGGGGCCCAGCGGCGTTAGCGCCCTTTCGGCGGAGAGCCTGCCGCCGATCATCAGACGTGGTGTCCTCATCGACCTGGTTGCGGCACGGGGGGAGCGGCTTCCCCCTCAGTACCTGGTGGAGCGGGATGAACTCGCCGATGTCGCGGATCGCCAGGCCGTCACCGTGCGGCCGGGCGATGTCCTGCTGATCCGGACCGGCTGGGGTGCAGCCTGGAAGGACCAGGACTACATCACCGGCGGCGGCATGGCCAGAAGCGCCGGCGAATGGGCCGCCGAACATGCGGTTTATGCTGTCGGCGCCGACAACATGTCGTGGGATCTACCGGGATACGTCGACCCCGTCCTCGGGCACACGCTGCCCAACCACACGCTGCTGCTTGTCCGTGCCGGAATCCTGATCTTTGAGAACCTGATTCTCGATGACCTGGCCGCGACCGGCGCGCGCGAGTTCGTCTTCGTTAGCCTTCCGCTGAAACTCGTCGGCGCCACCGGTTCGCCGACCCGACCGGTGGCCATCATCGCCCAGGAGAGAATGTGAAGGATAACCTGACCGAGCAGTTCGCCGACTTTGTCGCCGCTACGCGACTAGATGGCCTACCGGAGAGCGCCCGCGAGCGGGCGCGGATCGTTTTGATCGACACGGTCGCTAGCGCATTCATGGGCAGCCGCAGCGCGGAGGTGCCGATGATTGAGCGAACCGCGATCGCCATCGCCGGCCGAGGCGACTCACCCGTCGTCGGACGGCCCGCACTCGCCAACGCCGCCGCGGTCCTGGTCAACGGTTACCTGGTCACGGCGACGACCGTATGCGACGTGCACCGGCCTACGCTCTGCCACGTCACACCGGAGGTTTTCCCGCCCGCCCTGGCGGTGGGTACGCAGCGAGGCGTGACCGGGGCGGATTTCCTGCTGGCGTTCGCGCTTGGCCTGGAGACCACCACCCGCGTCGGCCTGGGATCCGACTATCCGGCGTTTCGCGCGAAGGGCTGGCACTCGCCGGGTGTCTGGGGCCCATTCGGCGGCGCCGCCGCGGCCGGCAAGCTGCTGGGGCTGGATGCCCGGCAGATGCGCAACGCGCTCAGCCTGGCCGGCAGTCAGTCAGCCGGCACGTTCGCGCACTGGGGGACGCCCACCATCAAGTTCCATCAATCGCGCGGAGCACTCTCGGGCTACCTCGCGGCAAATCTCGCCGACACCGGATTCGAAGCGGGAGCCGACGTACTGACCGCCGCGGACGGCGGGCTTTACGCGACTTACTCCAACGGCGGAAGGCCAGAACTGGCCCTCGAAGGGCTCGGCACCCGCTGGGAACTGGAACGCCTGAGCCTGCGGCCATGGCCGCTGGCCAGCTCGCTTCAGTCGGTGGCGACCGCCCTGCTGCACCTGGTCGACAGCGCCGGCGCAACCGCCGCCACCGTGGCCCGCGCCAGGGTGGGCCTGAGCACCACCGTCTACAACATGCACGGGCAGCTGCCGTGGGACGACCGATTCCACGCCCTGCTGTCCGCGCCCTACGTAACGGCGGTCATCCTGGCCGACGGCGTCTGCGGACTGGACCAGTTCACCCCCGAGCGGCTCAAGGATGCTGCCCTGGATCGCTACACGCGAGAGAACGTGGAGGTGGTGATCGACGAGTCCGTCGACGGCACCGGAGCCGCGGTACAGCTGGAACTGACCGACGGACGGACGGTACGGGATAGCCGCGCCGTGCCGCACGGGGACCAGTCCGATCCGCTGAGCCTGGCCGACGTCAGATCGAAGTTCCTGGCCGCCGCCGCGGGAGTGCTGACAGATGATCAGGCTGCCACGGCACTGGACCGGCTGGAGAGGATCGAGGAGATGCCCCGCATCGACGGCGAGATGTTCGGGGCCGGAGCAGGACAGGCTCCGTGACGCCCGATCCCGTCCTCGCGCCGGACGGGAGGACGGCTGCCGAGGCCACAGCCGCTGACCCGTTCGCCGGTACGTGGTACGTGCTGCCCACGACCTTCGCGCCTGACGGTGCCCTCGATCTGTCCAGCCAGCGAGCGCTCACACAGGCCGTACTCGAATGGGGTGCCAACGGGCTCACGGTCCTGGGCGTCATGGGCGAGGCATCCACGCTGACGACCGACGAGCGGGCCGCCGTGATCAGGGCAGTGGCGGCAGCCGCGCCGGGAGTTCCGCTGGCGGTGGGGGCCTCCAGCAGCGCACGGCATACGACTGTCGCCCTCGGACGGCAGGCCGCTGACTGCGGCGCGAGCGCCATTATGGTGTCCGCGCCGCCGCTGCTGCGCAACGCCGACCTTCTCCCGGCCTTTTTCGCTGGCGTGGCCAGCCAGTGTGACCTGCCAGTCATCGTGCAGGACGAGCCGGGCGCTACCGGCACGCTGATCCCGGTCAGCGTGCTGGCCGAATGCCTGACGGCAGCCCGATCGCCCGTCGTGAAACTAGAGGATCCGCCGACCGCCCCCAAGATCTCCGCGCTGCTGCGCCGCACACCGGACGCGTCAGTATTCGGCGGGCTGGGCGGTGCCGCTGCGTACTTTGAGCTGAGCCGCGGGGCGGTCGGCACCATGACCGGATTCTCCTATCCCGAAGTCTTGCGGCAGATCAGGCTCAGGCTGGCAGCGAAAGACGCCGCGGCTGCCTACGCCCTGTTCGCGCGCTACCTGCCCCTGATCACCTTTGAAGCGCAGCCAGGCGTTGGCCTCGGCATCCGCAAGGAACTGCTACGACGCCGCGGCGTGATCGCTGCCGCGACCGCTCGGATCGCCGATGCCCCGGCCGCGCAGCTGATTGCCGAGCTGGACGAAGTGCTCGACGCTCTGCGCATCAAGCCGTCAGAAAAGCCGCTCGTCCTATGAGCTCACCTTTCGACATTGGATTGTCATGCCAAATGTAGTGGTCGTTGGCGCTGGAAATGCGGGCCTCTGCGCCGCGCTCGCAGCCGCCGAGCAAGGAGCGCAGGTTACGGTGCTGGAGCGGGCGCCGCGAGCCGAACGTGGCGGGAACACCGCGTTCACCGCAGGTGCCATGCGCGTTACCTATGACGGGCCAGCCGACCTGCAGCGGCTGATGCCGGACTTGTCGCCGACCGAGTGGCAGAACAACGACTTCGGGTCTTACCCGGCCGACGCTTTCTATAATGATATGGCTCAGGTCACAGAGTCACGGTGCGACCCGGAACTGACCGAGATCCTGGTCACTCGCAGCCTGCCGACGCTGGAGTGGATGCGGACGAAGTCCGTGCGTTTTGCTCCTACCTACCATCGCCAGGCGTTCAACGTGGACGGCCGGTTCCGTTTCTGGGGCGGCCTCACCGTCGAGGCGGTGGGCGGCGGCCTGGGACTGGTGGATACGCTGTGCGCCAGCGCCGAGCAGGCGGGAGTCACGTTCAAGTACGAAACCCGCGCGATGACGCTGACCCAGCGGAACGGGCGGATGACCGGGGTCTTGGTGCGCACCCGGGACGGCCTAACGCAGGCGGTCCCGGCCGACGCCGTGATCCTCGCCAGCGGCGGCTTTGAGGCCAACGCCGAGTGGCGGACCCGTTACCTGGGTCCCGGCTGGGATCTCGCCAAAGTCCGCGGCACGCGGTTCAACACCGGCGACGGCATCCGCATGGCTCTGAAAGTCGGCGCGTTGCCCCAGGGCAACTGGTCTGGCTGCCACGCCGTGGGCTGGGATCGCAATGCGCCCGATTTCGGCGACCGGAGAATCGGCGACGGCTTTCAGAAGCATAGCTACCCGTTTGGGATCATGGTGAATGCGGATGGCAAGCGCTTCGTCGACGAGGGCGCCGACTTCCGTAATCTCACCTATGCGCGGTACGGGCGCGAGATCCTGGCTCAGCCTCGCCAGTTTGCCTGGCAGATTTTCGACGCGAAGGTGACCGGCCTGCTACGCGACGAGTACCGGATCAGGGAGGTCACGCGAGTGACCTCAACCACCATCGAGGAACTCGCCCGTAAGCTTGACGGGGTCGACGCCAATGCGGTCCTGGACACCGTGAAGGGTTACAACGAAGCGGTCCGGACATCAATCCCGTTCAATCCCAACGTCAAGGACGGCCGCGGGACCGCGGGGATCACGCCGCCCAAGTCCAACTGGGCCAACCCTCTCGATACCCCGCCGTTCGAGGCCTATATGGTCACCTGCGGTATCACGTTTACCTTCGGGGGCCTGGCCATCGACCCTGGGACCGGCCGCGTGCTCGCGGAAGATGGCGACCCGATCCCTGGCCTGTTCGCTTGTGGCGAGCTGATCGGCGGCCTGTTCTACTTTAATTACCCGGGTGGATCTGGTCTGACCTCAGGCGCCGTCTTCGGCCGGATCGCCGGCGCCGGGGCCGCCGCGGCAGGCGTGTGAGATGCGCGTAGCCGCCCGCATGCTCGCATCGGGCACGGAGCTCGTCGAGGTCGACGGCCACCGAATCGCCCGCCTGCCCATGCCGCCTGGTGCGCCGCCCGCCGACTTCCAGAGCGCGACGCAGCGCCTCGGTGCCCTGCGGGACTGGCCTGCTCCCGACCGCACCGGCTGGGAGGCAGCGCCAGGGGCTCAGTTCGGGCCGCCGGTCCGGCCGCAGGTCATCGTCGGCATCGGACTGAACTTCCTGCATCATGCCGCTGACCTCCAGGCGGCCCCGACCGAACTTCCCACCCTCTTCTTCAAGGGCGCCCATACGATCATCGGCCCCGGCGACGTCATCCCGCTGCCGGGACTCAGCCAGCGGGTGACGGCCGAAGCGGAGCTCGGCCTGGTGATCGGGAAACGAATGTATCAAGTCGACGCGGCTGATGCCCTTGGGTACGTTGCCGGTGGCTGCTGCGTTCTCGACCAGACCGCAGAGGATATTCTGCGGAAGGATTCGCGGCTGCTCACGCTCGCCAAGAACTTTCCCGGTTTCTTCGCCTTCGGCCCGGAACTAGTCTCCCTGGATGAGTTGGCGACGGATCCTGCAGGCCTGCGCGGCGTGCGGATCTCCACGTATCTCAACGGTGTCTGCGAGCGGACGGCAACTGTTGCCGACATGCGCTTCGGGCCGGCCGAGCTGCTCGCATTCATCAGCCAGGTCATGCCGCTGGAATGCGGCGACATCGTCAGCACGGGAACTCCGGGCGCGGTCGTGCTAGCGCCCGGTGACGTCATTGAATGCCGGGTGAGCGGGCTGCGGCCGCTCACCAATGTCGTGGGGCCAGCCAGCGGGTAGCGCGGGCGGGCTCGATCGGAGGCGGCCGCCGTCCGCCGGCCCCGTATCGGTTACTGTGAGAGCGGCATCTTCTGGACGGGGCCGTCTCGCCGTCGGGCCTCGTCGAGCAGACGCCATCAGGCCGGGGTGATCGTCACGAGCCAACCGTGACGATCACCCCGGATTGAGCGTGGCGTCAGCCGGCTCAGCTGAGCCGTGACCTAAGGCTGACGGTGCCGGTGCTTATGCACCCTTAGGCGTTCCCTTCTCCAGCTGCGCCGCCGAAATGGTTCCGACGACCTGTTCGACCCCAGAGAGGTCCGACTTCACGAGCTGGTACGGGCCGAAGACATTATGGAACTGGTTATAGTCCATATTCCCGCTCGCGCCATCGTAATTGATGTCCTTTCCTGCTTTCACATCGGCCAGCGCCGTCTTGTAGTCGT
>Ga0307373_10005272_pt1 | contig 21248 bp, 25 predicted proteins | sample OX2MG_FD_202534 | JGI IMG/M metagenome (GOLD analysis project Ga0307373, IMG submission 202534) | Soil microbial communities from Risofladan, Vaasa, Finland - OX-2 | ecosystem: Environmental > Terrestrial > Soil > Coastal area > Acid sulfate soil | place: Finland: Risofladan, Vaasa | collected...
CCGTGGGTTGGTGACGATCCGCAGGAAGCCGACAAGCACGATCCAGGCGAGGCCGACCGGCTCATCGTCGTTCAGGGCCCGCTCCCACCACGCCCGCGCGGCCGCGTGTTGCACGGCGTCCGCATTGACCGCGTAGAGCAGGACGTTCAGGTCGACGATCTTCACCTGCGCAGCGCCAGCTCACGCACGATCTCTTCATCATCCAGCGATGCTGCGAGTGCCAATGCCTTGTCCAGCCCGAGGTGCGGCGTTCCGAGGGAATGGGCACGTTCCCGGTAGACGGCGCGTTTGCGCGCGCGCGCCCCGCCGGATTGCAGCCCGGCCCGCAGGGTGCGGTTCAGTAGCCGCGTCAAGCTCACGTTCTCGCGGCGCGCCTGCGCCTTGAGCCGCTGCAAGAGTTCGTCGTCCACGCGGATCGTCGTACGCATGGATAGCATCATAGCATCTTGCGATGTGATGCTCATGCATCACTCTGGCCTGGCCCGATCCCCGGAAGAGGCAATGGCCTCCCCGGCGCATGCGCCCGCGGAGAGCCGCGGCGGCGCGTTGCCCGGGAGCAGGAGACTGCGGCAGAAGAGACCGCTCCATGATTGGCGTGACGGAATTACAATAATTTCCGGACTAGCGCGCGCATGCCGCTGGGGATGCCCAGGCGGGCGGAAACTGCGACGGCGGTCCTGAGGACGTTGAAGCGCGAACCCGACCCGCCCGGGTTCCTGCGATAATGCCCGCTGTCGCCAAGACTGGCTTCTGCCGGTGGTGGTCTACGCAAACCGATCGGCTTCCCGCTCCCCTCCTGACGAATGGCGGATTCAGGTAAGTCGCTCCGCCTCTCCGGCCACGCCCGCGAGCAGATGGCTCACTCGCGGCGCGTCCGAACAGGACGTGCGTGAGGCCATACTCGAGGGGCCTTGGGGCGATGCCGAGTGGAATGGACGCTGTTACGCCGTGAAGCAGGTGCGCCCGGCGGTTCGTCGAGGAGGCCCGCGAGATCGTCGTTGTGACGGCCTACGTGTGCTATTTCCAGCGGAGGCAAGGATGAAGATCACCTACGATCACGAAGTGGGCGCGCTGTACATCCGCTTCAAGGACGCCACCGTGATGACCAAGCACCTGGCCGAGGGAATCGCGGCGGATTACGACGCCGAAGGGAGGCGCGCGGGAATCGAGATTCTCGACGCGAGCAAGCGCCTCGACGATCCCAGGGCTTTCAAGCAAGTGGTCCTCCAAGACATTGCGCTGGCGGGCTGAGCGCAAGGGTTCTCACGGGCCGCCGTGAGTTGCGCGACCGCTTCTGTCTTTCGCTGGCCCGGGCGACGGGGAGCGAAGCGGCACTTTCCGGCACTTTGGAACGGCGGTGTGTGAAATAGAACACGGTGGGAGCCTGAAAAGCGATGATCGACCGCGCCATTACCGAATTTGACCGGGCGCTGCGCACGGTGGCCGGCGCGCATCAGGCCCGACGACCGAGCCCCGCCGGCGATCTTCCCGAGGCGGATCTGGAGGCGGCCGAGCGCGAGCGCGCGGCGGCGCTCATGCGGGTCAATCACGTGGGCGAGGTCTGTGCGCAGGCGCTCTACCAGGGCCAAGCGCTCACCGCGCGCGAGAGCGGCACGCGCCAGTCGCTCGAAGCTGCGGCGCAAGAGGAAGAGGATCATCTCGCCTGGAGTGCGCAACGCGTCGGGGAGTTGGGCGGTCGGCTCAGCTTGCTGAACCCCCTCTGGTACGCGGGGTCACTGGCGATTGGCGTTGCGGCCGGCCTGCTCGGGGATCGCTGGAACCTGGCCTTTCTCGCCGAGACCGAGCGGCAGGTCGAGGAGCACCTGAGCGGCCACCTCGAGCGGCTCGGCGCTGCGGACCAGCGCACGCGCGCGGTCGTAGAGGCGATGCGCGCGGACGAGGCCAGGCACCGGAACATGGCAATCGCCCTCGGGGCCGCCGAGCTGCCGCCGCCGGCCAAGGCGGCCATGCGGGCGCTTGCCAAGATGATGACTACCGTCGCCTACCGCATTTGAGCGACGGATCGTGAGTGCACTCTTGAACGTGTTCGTCGGCTATGACCCGAGGGAGTCGGTGGCCTTTTACACTCTCGCGCACTCCATCCTCAGGCGCGCCTCGATTCCGGTATCCATTACGCCGTTGATGCGCTCTCAGCTGAAGGATCTCTACACGCGCGAGCGTGGTCCGAGCGAATCCACGGAATTCAGCCTCACCCGGTTCCTGGTCCCGCGGCTATCCCAGTACCGCGGCTGGTCCGTGTTCATGGACTGCGACATGCTCTGCCGCTGCGACATCGCGGATCTTGCCGCCTGCATGGAGCGGGCGCCCGAGCGGGTGGTGCTGGTGTGCAAGCACGACTATGTGCCGAAGACCGAACGCAAGTTTCTCGATCAGGTGCAGACCAAGTATCCGAGGAAGAACTGGTCGAGTCTGATGATCTTCAACAACGAGCGCTGTCGCGCGCTGAGCGAGAGCTACGTCAACGCGGCCGCCGGCTTGGAGCTGCACCGCTTTGCCTGGACCGAGGATGGACTCATTGGCGAGCTGCCCCTGGTCTGGAATTGGCTAGTCGGCGAGTACGACTTCAATCCGCAGGCGAAGATCGTGCACTACACGCTCGGCGGCCCTTACTTCGACGGCTATCGCGATTGCGATTACGCCGACGAATGGTTCGCAGAGTCCCGCTCGATGAGCCACGTGGCGAGCTCTGCGCGCAGCACCGCGCGGCGGTAGGCACGGATCGCGGCGGTCAGCGCTATTCCTCCGCGATCTCGAAATCCTTGGTGATCTCGGCGGTCTTGCCGAGCATGATCGAGGCCGAGCAGTACTTCTCGTGCGACAGACGGATCGCCTGCTCGACGAGGTTGCGTTTCAGGTTCCTTCCGCGCACGACAAAGTGCATGTGGATCCTGGTGAACACTTTCGGGTCGGTCGGTGCCCGCTCTGACTCGAGGCGCACTTCACAACCGGTGATGTCCTGACCGCTTTTTTTCAGGATCAGCACGACGTCGTAGGCGGTGCAGCCGCCGGTGCCGACCAGTACGAGCTCCATCGGCCGCGGCGCAAGATTGCGGCCGCCGCCCTCCGGCGCGCCATCCATGGTGAGCAGATGGTTGCTGCCGGTTTCCCCCAGAAAGACCATTCCTCCCGCCCATCGAACGCTGCATTCCATGAAAGATTCCCCAAAGAATCAAAGACATTGCGCCGCAACATCAAATCCCTATGCTAGTCTTGAATAAAGGATTAGCCTATGCGCGCTCGACTGTTGATTGTAAATATATTTATGATTACAATCATACATATATGAGAATTTCTTAAAGAAAATACAAAGAATTAATCGGCGAATTAAAAACATTATATTGCAATGCAGCATCATGACCTGGCATACTGCGACCCAGTGATGGCGTTTCAGGTCATCGAAGCGCCAGACGGTTTGTCTCCTCCACCCTCCTCCTTTGGTGGATTCAGCGCAACTCTCGCGAGTTGCGCTTTTTTTTGCCTGTGCGGGTTTGACGATGCAACGCAAGTCCAATAGAATCCAGCCCCTTTTCACGAAGCGCGCCATGAGGACCTATTCAGCAAAGTCAGGCGAGGTCGAGCACGGCTGGTTTGTGGTCGACGCTCGGGGCAAGGTTTTAGGCCGCCTTGCTGCCCAGATCGCCGCGCGACTGCGCGGCAAGCACAAGCCCGAGTACACGCCGCACATCGATACCGGTGACTACATCGTGGTGGTGAACGCGGCGAAGCTTCGCGTCACCGGCAACAAGGCGCAGGACAAGGTGTACTACCGCCACACCGGCTATCCGGGTGGCATCCGTGAGATGAACTTCGCGACCATGCAGGCGAAGTTTCCGAAGCGCGTCCTGGAAAAGGCCGTGAAGGGGATGCTGCCGAAGGGTCCCCTCGGGTACGCCATGCTCAAGAAGCTTAAGGTCTACGCCGACGACACCCATCCGCACAGCGCCCAGCAGCCCAAGGCGCTCGAAATCTGAGGTCATAGAACATGGTTGGCGATTATTACTACGGCACTGGGCGTCGCAAGAGCGCGGTGGCCCGCGTCTTTCTCAAGCCTGGCAAGGGCGAATTCATGGTCAACGGCAAGCCGGTGGACCAGTTCTTCGGCCGCGAGACCGGGCGCATGATCGTGCGCCAGCCGCTTGAGCTGACCAAGAGCCCGGCCGGATTCGACATCTCGGTGAACGTGTACGGGGGCGGCGAAAACGGTCAGGCGGGCGCGGTACGCCACGGAATCGCGCGTGCACTGATCGAGTATGATGCGGAGCTCAAGCCTACGCTTCGAGCAGCAGGCTTGGTGACGCGCGACGCGCGGGAAGTCGAGCGAAAGAAGGTCGGCCTGCACAAGGCGCGGCGGCGCAAGCAGTTCTCCAAGCGATAGACGAGGCGGCCGGGCGATCGGCCCCTCCTGCGAAAGGCCGCCCAAGGGCGGCTTTTTTTTGGGCTGTGTCGATTCTGGAGGACCCAGCGGTGGCTCAGTCGAGACTCATCAAGGCGGGAATCGTCGGCGGTACCGGATACACCGGTGTCGAGTTGCTGCGCCTGCTGGCGCAGCATCCGCAAGTGGAGCTGGCTGCGATCACCTCGCGCAAGGAGGCGGGCACCCTTGTCGCGAGCATGTTTCCGAGCCTGCGCGGTCGCGTGTCGCTCGCGTTCTCCGAGCCGGACAAGGCGCCGCTGAGCGGCTGCGACGTCGTATTTTTCGCGACGCCGAACGGCGTTGCGATGAGCGAGGCGCGTGCGTTGCTCGATGCGGGCGTGCGCATCGTCGATCTGTCGGCCGATTTTCGTATCAAGGACGTTGCCGAGTGGGAGCGCTGGTACAAGGTCAAGCACGCGGCCCCCGAGCTGGTCGCGCAAGCGGTGTACGGCCTGTGCGAGTTGAACCGCGAAGCGATCAGCCGGGCGCAGCTGATCGCCAATCCCGGCTGCTACCCGACAGCCACGCAACTGGGCTTTCTGCCGTTGGTCGAGTCCGGAGCGGTGGATCTTGAACATCTGATCGCCGACGCGAAATCGGGCGTGAGTGGTGCGGGGCGCAAAACCGAGACGCACCTGATGTTTTCAGAGGCCTCGGACAATTTCGCCGCCTACGGCATCGCCGGGCATCGCCACTGGCCGGAGATTCGCCAAGGCCTGGCGCAGGCCGCCGGGCGTGAGGTCGGGCTGGTATTCGCCGCCCACCTTACGCCGATGATCCGCGGCATACACGCCACATTGTATGCGCGCGTAACCCGTGAATTGGATTTCCAGGCTCTGTTCGAGAGTCGCTACGCGCAGGAGCCATTCGTCGACGTCATGCCGGCTGGAAGCTATCCGGACACGCGCTCGGTGCGCGCCGCCAACATTTGCCGGATCGCGGTGCACCGGCCGCGTGAAACGGCCCGAGGCGGCGACACGCTCGTCGTGCTTGCGGTCATCGACAACCTCGTCAAGGGCGCTTCAGGGCAGGCCGTGCAGAACATGAACATCATGTTCGGATTGCCGGAAGCCGAAGGGCTGGCGCAGGTGCCGGTCGTTCCCTGATGGCGGTCAAACTGCGCAAGCTGCGCCAGCGTTTCGGCATCGCCGCGCGCAAGGTCGCGGTGCGCACGGAGGTGGCTTGGTACTGGCGGTGGCTCGGAGTCCTGGTGCTGCTCGCATTTGCCGCGGCCCTGGCGGTGTGGATCTACGACGCCGGGCGCCACGTGCCGGGGGCCGATCCGCACGACGCCGAGCATGCGCTTGCCCTAGCCCGCGCCGAACTTGAGGCGAAGCACACGGAACTCGAGCACTTGCGCTCGATCGCTGACGCCGCCGGCAGCAGGATTGCCATCGAACGTACTGCCGAGCAAAAGCTTGCAGAGCAGGTCCGTACGCTGGAACAGGAAAACGGGCGCATGCGCGAGGAGCTGGCGATTTTTGACAAGATGCTCTCGACGGACTGGCGCACCGCGCCCCCGCTGACGATCTACCGCTTCACGGTTGAGCCCGACGTGCTCCCGGGGGAGTACCGCTACCGCTTGCTGCTCGCTTCGGGCGTCGGCGGGGACAAGGACTTTCTAGGACATCTGGAGCTGGTGGTGAGCCTCACGGTGGGCGGCAAGAGTGTTATCATGGTCTTCCCAAAGCAGGGTGACGCGAGCGCATCATCTTTTCGCTTGGAATTCAAGCGGTTCCAGCGCGTCGAGGGCACTTTCCGCGTCGACGCAAAGTCGAAGGTCGATAGCGTGCAGGTGCGCATCTACGAAAACGGGTTCGGCCAACCCCGAGCCACCCAGAGCGTGACCTTGGGCTGAGAGGACGCAGATATGTTCCGCAAGACCAGCAAGCCGCAGAATCGAATCGATTGCCTGATCGGTGCCACCACCCGGATCGAGGGGAACGTGTTCTTTACGGGCGGCCTGCGGGTCGACGGAAACGTGCGTGGCAACGTGTGTGCATTACCGGACCAGCCTGGGACCCTCGTTGTGTCGGAAGACGCGTGCATCGACGGCGAGGTCCAGGCGGCCCACGTGGTGGTCAACGGCACGATCAACGGGCCGGTGAACGCGTCCGAGACGCTCGAACTCCAGGCGAGCTCAACGGTCAAAGGGGACGTGCATTACAAGAGCATCGAAATGCAGCAGGGCGCGGTGGTGGAAGGCCGCCTGGTGCACCACGGTGATAGCGAGAGCAAAGGGGTGGAGCTGAAGCTCGCCTCTGCCGGGTGAATGCCCGCGTTGACCCCATGGGTTCCGGGATTGGATAATACTTTAGGTTGATCGAATGATCAGGAGTACCGAATGAACGCAGTTACCGAGATGCCCGCTCCCCTCGTGTTCACCGACAGTGCGGCGACCAAGGTCAAGACACTGATCGACGAGGAGGGCAATACCGAGCTGAAGCTTCGCGTGTTCGTCAGCGGCGGAGGCTGTTCGGGCTTTCAGTACGGCTTCACGTTCGACGAGGTTCAGAACGACGACGACACGGTGATGCAGAAGAACGGTGTCACCTTGCTGATCGATGCGATGAGCTTCCAGTATCTCGTCGGCGCGGAGATCGACTTTCAGGAAGGGCTGGAAGGCGCGCAGTTCGTGATCAAGAATCCGAACGCGACCACGACCTGCGGCTGCGGCTCGTCGTTCTCCGCCTGACCGAGCCGTAAATTCGTTCTCCAAAAAGGGGCCTTTCGGCCCCTTTTAATTTTTCTCGTCCAGCGCGCAGCTCCAGATGTGCGCGGCGCAGGGTTCATGCTGGGTAGGTTGCCCCGAGTACCCGCGGGCCGCGCGCGCCGGTGACCGCCGGTAGATTACCCGGCGTTTTCTGCAGCGCGCGTTGCGCAAGCCAGGCAAACGCGGTCGCCTCCACGTGCGAGGGATCCACGCCGTGCAGCTCGCTCGTCTCGACTCCGGCGGGCGCGAAGAGCTCGCCGATCCGGCGCACGAGAGCCCGGTTGCGCGTCCCACCGCCGCAGAGGATGACACGATCGACGTTCCCGCAGAATCGGGCGACGCAATCGCGGACGGTCCGAGCAGTCAGTTCGAGCAGGGTTGCTTGTACTGCGCGAGGCGGTCCGTCGTCCGCCACCTTATCGCGCAACCAGCGCTCGTTGAATAGATCGCGACCCGTGCTCTTGGGCGGGGGTGCGGCGAAAAACGGCTCCGCGAGCAGGCGCTCGAGCAGGCCCTCGATGGGCCTTGCGCCAGCGGCCCATGCGCCGCCTTCGTCTATCGCCGTGCCCAGGTGCCGCGCTGCCCACAGGTCGAGCAGGCAGTTTCCGGGCCCCGTGTCGAACCCGGTCACCTGCCCCGCGCGCGGTAGCCAAGTGAGGTTTGCGATGCCGCCGAGATTCAGTGCCACGCGGTCCTCGACGGGGTGTGCGAACACCGCGGAGTGAAAGGCGGGCACCAGCGGGGCGCCCTGCCCTCCGGCTGCGATGTCGCGGCTGCGGAAATCCGAGATCACGCTGATTCCAGAGAGCTCGGCGAGCAGCGCGGCATTGCCAAGCTGGATCGTGTAGCCTCGTTCAGGGCGGTGGCGCACCGTCTGGCCGTGGCAACCGACGGCACGCACGCTCGATGCGTCGATGCCCGCTGCACCCAGCACTTGGGCGGTGGCGTGCGCATATCGCCGCGCGAGTTCGTTGCCGAGCAGCGCGGCGCGCTCCAGCTCGTTTTCTCCCGCCGCGTTGAGCGCGAGCAGCGCCGAGCGCAACGAAGCGTCGAAAGGGAGGTGCGCGGCTGCGAGCAGCCGTGGCCGCGGCCCCGACAGATCGACCAGCACTGCGTCGACCCCATCCAGGCTGGTGCCCGACATCAGGCCGACGAAGAGCTCCTGGCTGGACACAGGCTCGGGCCCCGCTGCCGGCCCTACTCCAGCAGGGCGAGGTTGGTATTGGTGAGCAGGTCGAGCCGAGCGACCAGCGGCCCGGCATAGCGGCCATAGGCGGGCAGATCGCGCGCCGCGACCGGTTGCGCTGCGGGCATCGCGATCGTGAGCGGGTTGCGCGCCACTCCGGCGATGCGAAACTCGTAGTGCAAGTGCGGTCCGGTGGCCCAGCCTGTCTGGCCGACGTAGCCGATCACCTCGCCTTGCGTCACCCGGGTGCCGCGCCGGATGCCCGGCCCGAAGCCGCGCAGATGACCGTAGAGCGTCGAGTATTGGCCCCAGTGGCGCAGGATGATGACGTTGCCGTAGCCGAGTTGGCGTCCGGCAAATTCGACCACGCCGTCGCCCGCTGCGCGCACGCGGGTGCCCGCGGGCGCCGCGTAGTCGACTCCCTTGTGCTGTTTCCAGATCTTCAGGAACGGGTTCAGGCGCATGCCGAAGCCCGAGCTGATGCGCGAGAACTCCAGCGGAGCGCGCAGAAACGCCTTGCGCAGGTTTCTTCCGTGCGGCGTGTAATAGCCGCCTTTGCCGTCCGAGCCGGTGTAATACACCGCACGATAGCTTTTGCCCCGGTTCACGAATTCCGCCGCCAGCACGCGCCCCGAGCGCACGGGGCGGCCGTCCAGGTAGTACATCTCGTAAACCACCGCGAACCGGTCGCCATTGCGCAGTCCGCGGTAGAAGTCGACGTCGCCCCCGAAAATGTCGGCGAGTTGCATCGCCACCCGCTCGGGCACGCCGGCGGCATCGGTGGCGCCGAACAAGGAGGAGTGAACCACTCCTGATCTCATGGCGACCAGGGTCGATAGCGGAGCCTTCGATTGTTCGATTTTGAACGCCTCGGCATCACGGTGGACCATGACGAGCGAGTCACGCGCGAGGAGAAAGCTGAGGCTGAGCAGCGCGCCGCTCCCATCAACCGTGGCGTCGACCGTGGAGCCCGGCCGCAACAGGCGCAGCGTGCCCGCGCGCAACAGCTTGCGGGTGTCCAGATCGGATACGCCCAGCCGATCGAGCAGGCGTGCGAGCGTGTCGCCGCGTGCGAAGGTCTCCTCGCGCACGTAGGACACCGGCCTCGGCAGCGCTAAGGCTCGGGCCTGGATCGCGAGCGGCTCGATGACCAAAGTCTTGGCGAGCAGCACCTCGGCGGTGTCGGGTTCGGGCGAAATGGTCGCGAATGCCGCGACGATGCCCGATAGCGCGAGGCCGATGAGCACGACGACGCGCAAGGCGCTGACGCGCATGACCAGATTCTGGTTAGCCATTCCCTAGCTTCGGATAAAATGCGTTGTTGTTCAGCCGAAATGTAGTACGGCGCCGGAGCGCGGCCAGTGTAGCAAACTTCGTTCGCGCCGCGCAAAGCGCGCTGGGCGGGAAAAAGCGGCACTAATGCACGAAACCAACGTGGTTCCCATTGCCGAAGCCCTGGAGCTGGTCAAGCGCGGCTGCGACGAGCTGATTGTCGAGGAGGAGCTCGTCAAGAAGCTGCGCAGCCGCCGGCGGCTGCGCGTGAAGCTTGGCATGGATCCCACCGCCCCCGACCTGCATCTCGGGCACACGGTGGTGCTCAACAAGCTGCGCCACTTCCAGGATCTCGGCCATCACGTGCAGTTCCTGATCGGCGATTTCACCGGGATGATCGGCGATCCCACCGGCAAGAACCAGACGCGTCCGCCGCTGTCGCGCGAGCAGATCCAGGAGAACGCGAAGACCTACCGCGAGCAGGTGTTCAAGATCCTCGATGCGGAGAGAACCGAGATCCTGTTCAACTCGACCTGGTCGGACCGGCTCGGTGCCGAAGGCATGATCCGGCTCGCGGCGCGCCACACCGTGGCGCGCATGCTCGAGCGCGAGGACTTCAGCAAGCGCTTTCGCGCCAACCAGCCGATCGCAATCCACGAGCTCCTCTATCCGCTGATGCAGGGATACGACTCGGTGGCGATGAAATCCGACATCGAGCTGGGCGGTACGGACCAGAAATTCAACCTGCTGGTGGGACGCGAGCTGCAAAAGGACTTCGGCCAGGAGCCGCAGTGCATCCTCACCATGCCGCTGCTCGAGGGCTTGGACGGCGTCAACAAGATGTCGAAATCGCTCGGCAACTACGTCGGCATCGCAGAGCCGCCAGGAGAAATCTTCGGCAAGCTGATGTCGGTGTCCGACCAGCTCATGTGGCGCTACATCGAGTTGCTGTCATTCCAGCCCATGGCGGGCGTGCGCAGGTGGCGCGACGAGGTGCAGGGCGGCCGCAATCCGCGCGAGATCAAGGTCATGTTCGCCGAGGAGATCGTCACCCGCTTCCACGGCGCGAGCGCGGCGCAGGAAGTGCACGCCGAGTTCGAGGCGCGTTTTCGCCACGGGGTGCTGCCCGAGGACATGCCCGAGGTGACGTTGCGTTGCGCGCAGGAGGCGATGCCGGTGGCACAGCTGCTCAGGCAATCCGGCCTCACGGCGAGCGCTACCGAGGCGCTGCGCATGATCGAGCAGGGCGGGGTGCGGCTGAACGGCGAGCGCCTGTCGGACAAGTCGCACAAGGTGGTGCGCGGCGAAACCGTCGTCGCGCAGGTGGGCAAGCGCAAGTTTGCGCGCGTCCGGGTGATTTGATGACCGACATGCCCGAGCGCACGCTCTACGAGGTCTACGCGCTCAAGTACGCACACCACGCCCGACGCACGCGCGAGAACTTCATCGGCGGCGACCCCCACGACGGGCCGATGCCGCTCGACTACTTCGTCTGGCTTCTGCGCAGCGGCGAGCGCACGCTGGTGGTCGACACGGGATTCTCGGCGGCAACCGCGATCAAGCGCGGGCGCGAGCACCTGCGCTGCCCGGCCGAGGGTCTGAGGCTGCTCGGCGTCGACGCGCGCGAGGTGCGTGATGTGGTGGTCACGCACCTGCATTACGACCACGTCGGCAACTTCGACCTGTTTCCGGCCGCGACCTTCCATCTGCAGGACCTCGAGATGCACTACGCGACGGGGCGCCACATGTGCCAGCAGCTATTCAGCGGCGCGTTCGAAGTTGAGGACGTGGTGGGCATGGTGCGCAGCGTGTACGCGGGGCGCGTGCAGTTCCACGAGGGCGACGCGGAGATCGCTCCGGGGGTGTCGCTGCACCTGATCGGCGGGCACACCATGGGACTGCAGGTGGTGCGCGTGCTGACGCGGCGCGGCTGGCTGGTGCTCGCCTCGGACGCCAGCCACTTCTACGCCAACATGGAGCAGGTGCGGCCGTTTCCGATCGTGTACTCGCTCGGCGACATGGTCGAGGGCTACCGGCGTCTGCGCGAGCTGGCCGATTCCCCGGCGCACATCGTGCCCGGTCACGATCCGCTGGTCATGGCGCGCTACCCCGCGCCGGTGAAGGACCTGGAAGGCATCGCGGTGCGGCTCGACGCGGTGCCGCGCGCCTAGATCAACGCTGATCGTGCCCTACGATTTCGACTTCCCGATCGACCGCTCAGGCACCTGGAGCATGCGCTGGGACAGGTACCCCGGCGACGTGATCCCTCTGTGGGTCGCCGACACCGACTTCCGGGCGCCTCCGGCGGTGATCGACGCGCTCGCCGCGCGTGTGGCGCACGGCGTGTTCGGGTACACGCAGGCGCCCGAGGCGCTGCGCGAGGCGATCGTCGGGCGCATGCGTGCCCTCTACGGCTGGCGCATCGAGCCTTCATGGGTCGTGTACCTGCCGGGAGTCGTGCCGGGGCTGCATCTGGCCGCGCGCCACCTGGTGCCTGCGGACGGACACGCTCTGGTGCCCACGCCGATCTACCAGCATTTCAAGCGCGCGGTGCAGGTCGCTCCGCGAGCGCATACCGACGTGCCCCTCGCGCTCGCGGCTGGGCGATGGGTGATCGACGAAGAGCGCCTGGCCGCTGCCGTGCTGCCCAACAGCCGCCTGCTGTTCCTGTGCAACCCGCACAACCCCGGCGGCACGGTCTTCACGCGCGCCGAGCTCGAGCGGCTCGCCACGTTCGCGCTGCGCCACGACCTTGTGGTCTGCTCCGACGAGATTCACTGCGACTTGCTGCTCGACCCCGGCAAGGCGCACGTACCGATCGCGAGCCTGGGGCCCGAAATCGGGCAGCGCAGCGTCACCTTGATGTCCCCGAACAAGACCTACAATTTCGCCGGGACGGGCTGCGCGTACGCGATCATCGAGGACGAGTCGCTGCGCCGCGCGTTCTCGGCGGATCTCCACGCCACCGTGCATGATCCGGCCCTGTTCGGCTACGTCGCGGCGCTTGCCGCCTACCGGGACGACGATGCGTGGCTGGATGCGCAGCTCGATTACCTGCGCGCCAATCGCGATCTGGTCGAGCAGTGCGTGGCCGAGCATTCCGGCCTGACGATGGCCCACGTCGAGGCCACCTACCTGGCGTGGATCGACGCCTCCGGGCTCGGCCTGAGCGATCCGCAGGCGTATTTCCTGCAGCACGGCGTGGCGCTCTCGCCGGGGGCGCAGTTCGGCGCACCAGGCTTCGTGAGGCTCAACTTCGGGACCCAGCGCGCCCGGCTCGCCGAGGCGCTGGCGCGGATGCGGGGCGCATTGAGCGCCGTGCGGGGGCTCGGCGCGGGCGAGCGCTCACGGTGAGCTCGGCGAGGGGATGCTGCCCGGCGCCGCCACGCAGCGCGAGCGCAGTATGCAGGACGCGCTCGAGGTGTGGATCGCGCACGCCGAGCTCGCGCATGTGCGCGAGCGTATTGCGAACGTAATCGAGGCAGCGGCCGCGCTCGCCGATGCCCTGCGCGACGAGCCGGGCGCGGCTGCGCAGGTCGAGCTCGCCCGCGAACTGCGGGTGACGCGGGTCGGCGACGAACGCCAGCGCGCGCACGCGCCGCGTACCGGCGCGCAGCGGCAGCAGGCGCGGCGTATAGACCCGGTTGCGCATCTCCCGGTTCCAGAGCTTGGCAAGCACCCGCCGCGCGCGCGTCGCGGGCACCCGGAACGCCATCCCCCAGCATGAGCCGCCGCGGCATAGCCCCATCACCAGGCCGGGATTCTCGGGGGTGCCGCGATGGCGATGCGAAAGGATGCACAGCGCGCGGTGGTAGCCGCGCAGGAAGGCGACCGAGCGCTCGCTGGCGCGGAATCCGGGCGCCCACATCAGCGAGCCGTAGCCGAAGACCCACAAGTCGCCGCGCGGCAGCAGGCCCAGGAACTCGCTCAGGCCCATCGGGCGCACCGCGCTGCGTGCGCCGCGCCGCGCGTCACTTCGAACCAAGCCTGCCGGAGCGTAGCCATTGCGTTGCGCATTATAGAATCGCGCTCGTCGAAGTAGACGAATTCCGGCGCTCGGGCGCTGGCGGACAAAGGGCGAGAAGGCGATGAGCGATACGATCGACTGGCCGGGGGAGATTCACGGGGTACTGAAGGAGGCCGGCGTAAGCGTCGTGGGCTACGTGCCGGACGCCGGCCACAAACGTCTGATCGAGCTGTGCCATGCCGACGCCGGGTTGCGCACGGTCGTGCTGAGCACCGAGGAAGAGGGCGTCGGCCTCGCCGCCGGCGCCTGGCTCGGCGGGGGGCGCTGCGTCCTGCTCATGCAATCGAGCGGCGTGGGCAACTGCATCAATGCGCTCGGCACGGTGAAGGAATGCCGCTTCCCGCTGCTGCTGGTGGTCACGATGCGCGGCGACTATGGAGAGTTCAATCCCTGGCAGGTGCCGATGGGCCAGGCGACTGCCCAGGTGCTCGAAGCGATGGGAGTGGTGGTGAACAAAGTTACGCGGCCGGACGAGGTCGCGCCCGCGGTGGCCGCGGCGGCGCGCCTCGCCTACGGCAGCTATTGCGCTGCGGCGGTGCTGGTGTCGCAGAAAGTGATCGGCATCAAGAGCTTTCAGGAGCAGGCGGCACGATGAGCGCGATTCTTCATCGCAGGGACGTGGTCCGGGAGCTGCTGCGCGAGCGCGGGGATCTGCTCGTGGTCGCCGGGCTCGGCTCGACGGCATGGGACTGCACGGCAGCGGGCGATTCGCCGCTCACCTTTCCGCTTTGGGGTGCGATGGGCCTCGCGGCGACGATCGGGCTCGGCCTGGCGCTGGCCCAGCCGCGCCGGCGGGTGCTGGTCGTGACCGGCGACGGCGAGATGCTGATGGGGCTGGGGTCGCTGGCGACGATCGGCGTGCAGCAGCCCTCGAACCTGAGCATCGTGGTGATCGACAACGAGCGCTACGGCGAGACCGGCATGCAGGCTACCCACACCGCGCATGGGGTCAATCTGGCCCAGACCGCGCTCGCCTGCCGTTTCCGCGCCGCGAGTGTGGTGCGGCAGGCCGACGAGCTGAGCGCGTTGTGCTGCGCGATCCGCGCGGCGCAAGGACCCCTGCTTGCCCAGGTCAAGGTGATCAGCGAGAAGCTGCCGCTCGTTCTGCCGCCACGGGACGGCGCGCTGTTGCGCGCGCGTTTCCGGCGCGCCCTGCTGGGCGAAGCCGCCGACTCGGCATAGACTTTACAGGCGCCCTTGTTGGGCACAACCCGGAAGGAGAGCGAGCATGGACCGACGGACATTTCTGAGATCTGGCTCGGCGTTGCCGCTGGCCGCCGCGGGCTCGGCAGCGGTAGTGCGCGCGGCACGAGCCGCCGCGCCGCGGGGCGAATGGCGCAGCTTCGAAGTCACGCAGCGCGCCGAGGTGCTCGACCCGGAGGGGCTTACCAAGGTGTGGCTGCCGGTGGCGCTGCTCGAGGAGACCGACTACCAGCGCAATCTCGGCACCACCTGGCACGTGGAGGGCGGACGCGCGCGTTTCTACGTCACGCTGCCCTACGACGCCGCAGGACTGGTCAACGCGGAGTTCGCTGCGGGCACGCGCAAGCCCGCGTTGGTGGTGACCAGCCGGGTGGCGACGCGCTACCGCAAGGTGGATCTGTCCGGGCCCGGCGAGGCGATGCCGGAGGAGCCCGCGGTACTGCGGCACAATCTCGCGCCTACCGCGCTGCTGCCCACCAATGGCATCGTGCGCGAGACCGCGCGCCAGATCACCCGCGGCGCCGGCACTGACCTCGAGAAGGCGCATGCGATTTACGAGTGGATCGTCGAGAACACCTTCCGCGACCCGAAGGTCCAGGGCTGCGGCTGGGGCGACGTCGCGTCGATGCTCGAGACCCGGAACCTGGGCGGCAAGTGCGCCGATCTGAACGCGCTCTACGTGGCGCTGGCGCGCTCCGCGGGCATCCCGGCGCGCGACGTGTACGGCATCCGCGTCGCGCCGTCCCAGCTCGGCTACAAGAGCCTGGGCGCGAGCGGTCCCGACGTCAGCAAGGCGCAGCATTGCCGCGCAGAGTTCTACCTCGCCGGTCACGGCTGGGTTCCGGTCGACCCGGCCGATGTGCTCAAGGTCGTGCTCGAGGAGCGCCCGGGGCTCACGCTTGCCGACCAGGTCGTCAAGGACAATCGCAAGCGGCTGTTTGGCCAGTGGGAGATGAACTGGATGGCGTTCAACTACGCGCACGACGTCGCGTTGCCGAACTCTCACGGTCCGAAAATTCCGTACTTGATGTATCCCAACGGAGAGACCGCGCGCGGCCGGCTCGACTCGCTCGATCCGGCGCGCTTCAAGTACGCGATCACCGCGCGCGAGATCACCGCGTAGATCCGCGGACCTACGGCCCTCGTTTGATGCGGATCAAGGCGCTCGCGCGGCGTCCGCCTACGCTGACGGCATAGCGCAGGAGATCAGGGGAGATCCGCATGCCGGTCGAGTTGGTGCCCGACGAATCCGCGGTGTGGGAGGCGCTGCATGGCGTCCTCGATCCCGAAATCGGCGAGAACGTGGTCGATCTCGGACTGGTCTACCGCGTCGAGTGCGTGCCGGGGCGGGTCCAGGTCGACCTGACGATGACCTCGCCGGCGTGCCCGATGGGCGGCGCGATCGCGCGCGACGCCGAGAGCGCAATACGCGGGGCCTGTGCCGAGGCGCATGACGTGCAGGTCGCAGTCGTGTTCGATCCGCCCTGGACGCCCGAGCGCATGAGCGATGGGCTCAGGCAGCGCTTCGGGTGGTAGCACCGCGGTGCGCGATGCCGGCCCCGCCGCGCGCGTGCCGCTGCTGGTACTGGGCCTCGTCGCCCTGATCCTGGGCGTCGCTGGCGGGCTGGTGCGTCTGGGCTTCGCGCTGCCGGCGCCCGCCGCGGGAATCGTCTGGCACGGCGCGCTCATGGCAAGCGCGTTTTTCGGCACCCTGATCTCCATCGAGCGGGCGGTCGCGATCGGGCGCTGGTGGGCTTACGGCGCGCCGGCGGCCTGCGGCGCGGGCGGCATCGCCTTGCTGCTGAGCGACACGCGACTGGGCTTCGCGCTGCTGGTCCTCGGCGCTGCGCTGTATGTCCTCGCCTCAGGCGTGATCTATCTGCGCCAACGCACGCTGCACACCGGCGTGCTCGCGCTCGGCGCGCTGGGGCTGCTCGCGGCCAACCTCGCGCTCGCCGCGGGGCTGCCGAGCGAAGCCGCGGTGCCGAGCTGGATCGCGTTTTTCGTCCTCACCATCGGTGGCGAACGGCTCGAGCTCTCCAGGCTCGCGCCGGTGCCGCGCGCCTCGCGCCTCGCGTTCGGCGTGCTGAGCGCCGCAGTGCTCGCGTCGGCGCTGCTCGCTCTGTGGTCGTTCGACGCGGGTCTGCGCATCGGCGGCGCACTGCTGCTGCTCAGCGCGGGGTGGCTCGCGCGCTACGACATCGCCTCGCGCACCGTGCGCGCGAGCGGCCTGACGCGCTACATCGCGGTGTGCCTGCTCGCCGGCTACGCCTGGCTCGCACTCGGGGGAGCGCTGCTCGCGGCTAGGGGCGGATTCACGGGCGGACGCGATCTCTGGGACGCGGCGCTGCACGCCGTCTTCATCGGCTTCGTCTTCTCGATGGTGTTCGGCCATGCGCCGGTGATCCTGCCCGCGGTCCTGCGCGTCGCGTTTCCTTACCGCGGCGTGCTCTACGTTCCGCTTGTCTTGCTGCACGTCACGCTCGTCGTGCGCGTGCTCGGCGATTTCGGTGTCGCTTCCGGGTGGCGCGGCGCGGGCGGGGCCGGCAATGCGCTCGCCATTGCACTGTTCATCGTGGTCGCCGCCGCACTGGTGCTGGGGCGCAGCGCCCGATCCCGCTAAGGCCGTCGCGCGGGCGCCAGGCGCGCGCTCATAGGACCTTGCCAGGGTTCATGATCCCTTGCGGGTCGAGCGCGCACTTGAGCGTGCGCATCAGCTCGAGCTCGAGCGCGTCCTTGTGGCTGCGGATTTCCTCGCGCTTGAGCTGGCCCAGGCCGTGCTCGGCGGAGATCGAGCCGCCGAGCGCCGCCACCGCTTCGTAGACGATCGCGTTGACCTCGGCGCGGCGCTCGATCAGCGCCTCGTTCGCCTGTGCCCGGGGCATGCCGACGTTGAAATGCACGTTGCCGTCGCCGATGTGCCCGAAGGCATAGACGGCACAGCCGGGGAACGCGGCCTCGAGCGCGCGTTCCGCGCGCTCGATCAGGTCGGGCACTGTGGATACCGGCACCGAGATGTCGTGCTTGACGTTGCGGAACTGGGCCTCGGGAATCGTCTCACGAATCCGCCACAGCTCGGCCGCCTGCGCCTCGCTTTTCGCCAGCGCGAGGTCGAGCAGCACGCCGTGCCCGGCGCATTCCAGGAGCGCCTGCTCGGCGCGCGCCTCAAGCGCCTCGCTCGCGCCGCTGTCGGCGAGCTCGGCGAGCACGTACCAGGAATGCGGCGCGCCGAGCGGATCACGGCTGTCAGGCGAGTGCGCGAGCACCGCCTCGAGGCAGCGGCGCGAAACGAGCTCGAAGGCGCTCAGGCGATCGCCCAGCCGGTCGCGCAAGCGCGCCAGCAGCTCGACGGCGCGGCGGGGATTTTGCACGGCAATCCACGCCGTGGCCGAAGCCGTCGGCTTGGGGTAGAGCTTGAGCACCGCCGCGGTGATCACCCCGAGCGTGCCTTCGGCGCCGATGAACAGCTGCTTGAGGTCGTATCCGGTATTGTCCTTGCGCAGCCCGCGCAGGCCGTTCCACACGCGGCCGTCGGGCAGCACCACCTCGAGACCGAGCACCAGGTCGCGCGCGTTGCCATAGCGCAGGACGTTGACACCGCCGGCGTTGGTCGAGAGGTTGCCGCCGATCTGGCAGCTGCCTTGCGCCCCGAGCGAGAGCGGAAACAGCCGTCCCGCGTCATCCGCGGCGCGCTGGATCTGCGCGAGCACGCAGCCGGCCTCGGCGGTGATGGTGTAGTTGAGCGCGTCGAGCGCCCGCAGGCGATTGAGGCGCCCCAGCGACAGCACGATCTCGCGCCGTGCGCCGGTGGGCACCGAGCCCCCACACAGCCCGGTGTTGCCGCCCTGCGGAACCACGGCCACGCCCTCACGCGCACACAGCGCGACCAGGGCGGCGACTTCCGTCGTGCTCGCAGGGCGCAGCACCGCCTCTGCCGGACCGCGGTACTGCTTGCGCCAGTCGACCAGATACGGTGCCATGTCCCCCGGCGCGCTCAGCACGTGCGGCTGCCCGATGATGGCGGCGAACTGCTCGAGCAAGCTTCCTTGTGCGACGGTGGACATGGGCGAAACGCAGGCAGACGATCCTTGACGGGGATTTTCGCACACCGTACTTTGACGACCGCAATAATCCTCCGGGAGCCAGATCTTGATCCGTCGTACCTTGCCGGGAGCGGGCGCGTGAAGCGTATCGCGCTCGTGGCGCTCGCCATCGCCGCGCTCACGGCGCGCGCCGAGCCGCCGATCACCGTCGGCGCGGTGCTGCCGCAGTCGGGCGACCTGGCCGCTACGGCGGCGGGCCTGCGCAACGCGCTGCTGCTGTGGCAGGAGGAAGCGAATGCCTCCGGCGGCCTGCTCGGCAGGCGCATCGTGCTGCGGCTGCTCGACGATCACTCCAACCCCGTGCAGGACGACCGGCTGTATCGGCAGCTGATCGGCGAGGACAAGGCCGATCTGCTGATCGGGCCATTCGGATCGGCCGCGACGCTGGTGGCTGCCGCGGCTGCGGAAGACCGCCACCGGGTGCTGGTCAACGCCACCGGTACATTCGGCGAGCTCGGTAAGGTGGCCTACCGCTACGTGTTCCAGGTACCCGCGCCGCTTGCGACCTACGGCGCGGGCGCGCTCGCGATCGCGCGGCAGACGGGCTACCGCAGGCTGTTTCTGATCGCGCGCGACGAACCGGGTGCGCGCGAGGCGGCGGATCAGGCGCGGGTGCAGGCGGCGGCCATGGGGCTGGAGGTGAGCCAGGTCGCGGTGGTCGCGTCCAAGACCACCGACTACACCGGGCTGATCCACGACGCGCAGGCGATGCACGCGCAGGCCTGGATCGAGTTCGGGCAGCCGCAGGACGCCGCCAACTTGGTGATCGGGATCAAGGCCGCCAAGTATGCGCCGAACATGCTGGTGGCGCAGGGCGCGGCCGATCCGCGCTTCATTGCCCTGGTGGGCCAGGACGCCGAGTACGCGATGGGGATCCTGCCGTATTCGCCTTCGTTGCCGAGCCGCGGCAACGCCCAGTTCGTGCGCGCCTACGAGAAACAGTGGCATGCCGCGCCGGGGCTGGCCGCGGCCGAGGGCTACGCCGCGGCCAAGGTGCTGGAGGCTGCGGTGCGCCGCGCCGGCACGCTCGATCAGGACAAGCTGCGCGACGCGCTCTCGGCGCTGGAAACCGAGACCGTCCTCGGCGGATACAAGGTCGACCGCTTCGGCGGGCAGATCGCCGCCACGCCGGCCGTCGTACAGATCGTGAGAGGCCGCAGCGTGATCGTGTGGCCGCAGCGCTGGGCGAGCGCACCATGGCAGCTGCCGTATCCTTCCTGGGCGCAGCGCAAGCCGATCGGCCCCAAGGATTGAGCCGTGCGCCGGGACGGCCGCCGCGCAGTCGATTGCCAGATACCGAGGGTCTAGATGCCGCTCAACCGCTCGCTCCTGTTCGCGCCGGGCAACCACGCGCGCCGCGTGGAGAAGGCGTTCACGCTTGGCGCCGATGCCGTGATCCTGGATCTTGAGGACGCGGTCGCGGTCTCCGACAAGGTCGCGACGCGCAGGCTGGTCGCCGAGGCCCTGGCGTGGCCGCGTGCCTGCCGCGGCTACGTGCGCGTCAATGCGCCCTCCACCGAGTTCTGCTACGGCGACCTGGTCGCCGTGATCGGCGTGGGCGTCGACGGCGTGGTGGTGCCCAAGATCGAGAGCGCTGCCGATCTGCACGCGATCGACTGGCTGGTTGCAAACCTCGAGCGCGAGCGCGGGCTCGCCGTGGGTTCGATCGACCTGATGCCGATCGTGGAGACCGCGGCCGGGGTGTCGCGGCTCGACCGCATCCTGCAGGCGCGCAGCCTCAGGACGTATTCCGGTGCGTGGCGCGTCAAGCGCCTCGCCTTCGGTGCGGCGGATTTCAGCCACGATGCGGGTCTCGCGCCGTCGCTCGACGAAGACGAGCTCGCGCATGCGCGCGCGCGCATCGTGCTCGCCTCGCGCGCGGCGGGCTTCGAGGGGCCGATCGACAGCCCGTGGTTTCACTTGCGCGAACCGCAGGCGTTCGCCCGCGCGCTCGAGCGCAGCCGCCGCACGGGATTCCAGGGCCGGCTGTGCATCCACCCGGACCAGGTGGCGCCCGTGAACGCGGCGTTCACGCCGAGCGACGAGGAGGTGGCGCGCGCCGAGAAGATCGTCGCCGCGTTCAAGGCTGCCGAAGCGAGCGGTGTGGCGGCGATCGAGGTCGACGGACAGATGGTCGATTACCCGGTCGCGCACCGGGCGCAGGCGGTGCTCGACGCGGTGCGCGCAGTCCGCTCGAGAAGCGCCTAAGTGAGCGGCGGCAGCCCGAGCCTGCGCTCGGTGGCGCTGCCGCTCGGCGCGACCTTCGCGGTGCAGACCCTGGTGGCGCTGGGCGTGTACTGTGCTCCGGT
>Ga0307373_10005273_pt1 | contig 21231 bp, 13 predicted proteins | sample OX2MG_FD_202534 | JGI IMG/M metagenome (GOLD analysis project Ga0307373, IMG submission 202534) | Soil microbial communities from Risofladan, Vaasa, Finland - OX-2 | ecosystem: Environmental > Terrestrial > Soil > Coastal area > Acid sulfate soil | place: Finland: Risofladan, Vaasa | collected...
GATGCAGGCAACACTTGGGCTCACCGGCGTTACGGTCAACGCGATGGCGTTGATCGCACCCGGAGCATTCCTGTGGATCACGTTCGTCATTCAAGCGGGCTACGTGATGCCGTCAGGGCTATCAATGTGGTTTGGCATTCTGGTCGCCCTGGCGCTGGCCTATGCGACGGCACTTTCGTACTCGGAGCTGGCCAAGTTGTACCCCGGCGCCGGCAGCTCTTATCTGTTCGCGGAACAGGCTTTTCTCAATACGACCAAGGCCTTCCGCTTCGCGCGCATCTCGAAGTTCATCATCGGCTGGGCATCCCATCTCTACTACTGGATCTATCCGGCGGTGATGGTCGCGACGATGGGCGTGCTGGTCGGCTACATCGTCGGCATCCTGTTCCCGGGCGTGATGAACTCGACGGTGCCTGGCCCGGTCTTCATGGCGCTGGTCGCGATCGTTTTCTCGTATCTGGTTTCGTACATCGCATATCGTGGCGTACAAGGCGCGACCAACGTCAACATCGCGATTAACGCGATTCAGATTACGGCGCTGGTCTTTTTCGGCGCACTGGCGATCGCCTACCGTATCGGCCATCCCGAGGGCTCGACCGGGCTCGGCTTCGACGCCAATGGCAACGTGGTCTCGATGACCCTGCACTACGCGCTGGCGGGCGATAACCCGGCGCATCCGACCGCTCTGTCGGTGGTCTCGCCGCATACCTTCTCGTGGACCATGCTGCAGGCGACGATCGCAATCCTGCTGCTGGTCGGCTTCGAGTCGGTCACGGCGATGGGCGAGGAGGCGAAGAATCCCAAGCGGGATATTCCTCGCGCCGTGCTGCTCTCCCTGACCATCCAGGGGCTCATCTGCTACATGTTCGAGTACTTCGCGGCCAACTATTTCATGAGCAGCGCCTACAGCCTCAAGGCGGCCAGCGGTTCGGCGGCGCCGATCGGGGACATGATGACGCTGATTGGTGACGCGCTGCTGGGCGGCCACGGCGTAGCCTTCATGCTGATCGAGGCCTTCACGGTCTTCCTCGCGCTGATCGGTACGACGCTGAGCTGCATCAACACCGGCGCACGCGTGACCTACGCGATGGGCCGCGACGAGGAGGTGCCCGAGCACTTTGGCTTGCTCCACGGCGAGAACCTGACGCCCCATCGGGCGATTTGGACACTGGCGACGATCTCGGCGGTTATCGGCGGAATTGCGGCGCTGGCCTTTTTCACCGGTGGCTCGGCGCCGACCGACGACGCCATGAAGACGCTGCCGCATAACATCTGGTATGCGTTCGGCCTGGGCTCCAACGCGACGTTGTCGAACCTGCCCAACGGTCTGCTGACGGTCACGCTGTTGTCGAATTTCGGCACCTTCGTGCTCTACGGCCTGACCAATATCGTGTGCATTGTGGCGTTCAAGGAACACAACGATTTCAGTGGCTTCAAGCACATGGTAGTGCCGGTCTTCGGCGCGCTCGCGAACTTCGCCTGTCTCGCCTTCTACGTCATCGGACCGCTGGAAGGACTCGGCAGTTGGAAGGAGCCGATCATCGCGGTGGTGCTGTCGGTGGTGTGGGGCATCTACGGCGCGATCTATTTCATGCGCAACTCCAAGAAAAAGGGCAAAGATACGCTGCTGCTTGCCAAGCCGGCCTGAGCCCGCGTTCAGGCTCGTGTGGCAGATGTGTAATCACCACCGATCGGGAGAGGGCCGCAAGTGCGGCCCTCTCCGCAATTTGGGCCGAAGCCCGCGTCACTATGCGACCATTCGGGAGTCCAAAACTCAATCGAAAGGCGGATCTACCGGGTGGTTAGTACTGCGCCGTGCATGCGGCCTGCATAACAATTCGGCAGATGCCACAGCAATAGGCTGGCAGTAACCCGCAAGGTCCCGATTTCAAAGCAAATTCATAGCTTCAGCGAAGGCACGAAACTTGAGTAACCCTGTGCGATTCGCGCGCGGAAGGTAGGAGGAGTTTTGCCAATCGTACGCATCAACTTTCATCAACCGGATCAGGAGGCGGCGTAAGCAATTCGCCGGGAGGAAACGAGGAAATGAGGATAAAAGGCGCTAATCGACTTAGTCTCAAGCTGGCAGCGCCAGCGGCCTTAGCCGTTGCCATGATGGCCTTCGGCGCGGTGGCGTGGGCGGGAGGCGATTCCGGCGGCGACCTCAACAGCGAGGTTCAGCAGCTCCAACAGGAAGTTCAGGAGCTCAAGGGCGAGGTCTCGACACTCAAGACGGAACAGACCGTTTCGGTTCCGGCGGCGGGCAGCAAGTCGCCCACCATCGGCGAGCAGGTCGGGTCCATCGGCAAGGATCTGGGGGATATCAAAACCAATCTGAGTACCAACCTGGGCGTGCATATTCATGGGTTGGTTGACGCGACCTACGAATTTAATTTCAACCAGCCAAAAACGGCGCCCCCGGGCGCGCCGAACGGCCGGGTCAATCAGTTGCACGTGTTCGACCTCAACGCGAACAGCTTTGACCTGCAGCAGGGCAACATTCACATCGATCGCACGACCGATGGCGGCGTCGGCTTCGTCACCGACATCAACTTCGGCGCAGTGGCCAACGTCCTGAGCACGGCCACGCATTACAGCAACGCGTTCACGATCGGCACGCAGAATGTCGATCTCACGCAGGCCTACATGACCTACACGCTGCCGGTCCAGCAGGGCGTGAATTTTTCGCTGGGCCGTTTCGTGACGCTGCTCGGCGAGGAGACCATTCCGACCTGGAACGCGGGGGACTTCAACGTTTCACGCGACTTCATTTTCGGCTACGCGATTCCGTTTACCCATACCGGGTTGCGCGCGCAGTACAACTTCAACAGCTACGTCGGCGCGACGCTCGGAGTGAACAACGGCTGGGACGACGTTTCCGACAACAACGACGGCAAGTCGATCGAAGGACAGCTTTCGCTGAACTCGGGCAGCCTGATGTCCGAGAATCAATCGCTGGCCTTCGTGCTGTCCGGCATCTGGGGCGCGGAGAATTCGGGCCACGGCAATACGCATCGCTGGGTCATCGATCCGATCCTGACCTATCACACGCCGATCGCGGGCTTGCAGCTCATCGACGAGTTCGTCTACGGGCAGGACGATGGCAACGACCTGGTGACGCCGATCCCGGTGTCGCAGGCCGGCGCCGCGCCCTCGCCGTTCGCGGTGAGCAATCCGACCTGGTCGGGTGACGCGGGCTATATCGTGTACGACTACACCGATAACCTCGAGTTCGCGCTGCGCGGCGAATGGTTCCGCGACGCCAATGGCGCGCGGACGGGGCTGCGCCAGACGCTGGGCGAGGTCACCGGCACGGTCAACTATAAGATCCCGGCCGTCACCGGATTGCTGGCGCGGCTCGAATACCGGCACGACGAATCAAGTGCCAAGCCGTTCTTCACCAACGCGGGTATCAATCCGCTGACCGGCTCGCCGTACCAGACGATCGCCGGACAGAACACCGTGATTGGCGACGTGGTCTATTCGTTTTGATCGCGTGCCGATGACGACGGAGGTTGTCTAAACCGATGCGAGGCGGGCCCGAAGTGTTCGGGCCCGCCCGCGCTTTCGACCGGAATTACGGCGCAGTGCGGCGGGCAGATTAAATTGCGGATTTGCATCGCGGCGAGTTCGACAGCGTAATCTGGTTTGCGGGTCTCACTTCGGCGGGGCTCATTTTGAGAAGACCGGCAGGGATCGAGTGGAGGAGGAGGTTTCGCGATGGCAGCGCCCAGAAAACCCGGAACGGCGGGCGTGCGCAAGAAAAAGACCGCGACGGCGCCGAACCATGGAACGGCTGCAACGGCCGGAGCGGTTGCCAGTCCGCCGTCGCCCGCCGAGGCGGCGACCGAGCCCGAGGCCGCGCCGCCGGCCGCTCATGGCGCCAACGGTGTCGCCTTCGCCGCAATTCAGCTACGCGCCTACGAAATCTATCGGCAGCGCGGTGTTGGCCACGGCGACGAATTGTCGGACTGGCTGGCGGCGGAATTCGAGCTCCGGGAAAAATCCGCGCAGTCCGGCTGACGACTGAGGCGTCGCAGGAGCAATCCCGGGTGGTGTGCGCAGCGGCGTCCCCGCCCGTCAGGAGCAGGCTTTGGAAACGGTAGCTGCATTCATGGAATCGACGAGCCCGCAGTCCGCGAGCGCGCCCGCCTTCGACCTGGCGATCGTAACCGACGTCGGTACGGAGCGCGCGGGTAACGAGGACTCGAAAGGGCACCTGATCGAGAACGGCAACACGCCGGTTTTCGTGGTGGCGGACGGCGTTGGCGGCTACGAGGGTGGCGAGGTCGCCAGCGCGATGGCGGTCGAGACCACGCTCAAGGCCTTCCGCGAAAGCCCGCCGGCGTGGGGCACCTCCAAGCGGCTGCATCGCGCGGTGCAGCAGGCCAATATCGAAATCCACAATCGCGCCCTGACGGTGCCCGAACTGCGGCGCATGGCGACGACCTGCACGGCGGTGGCGATCAACGTCGACGAGGGGATGCTGTTCGCCGCACACGTTGGCGATTGCCGCCTGTACCTGTTGCGCAATCGGCGCATCGAGCAGATCTCGCGCGACCATACGATGGTCGGCGAGCGGGTGCGCATGGGGATAATCAGCTCGGAGCGCGGGCGCGAGCATCCGGACCGATCGGCGCTCAGCCGTAGCCTCGGCCACGATCTGATCGCGTCGATCGACCGTATCACCACGCCGCTGCAGCACAACGATCGCCTGATCCTGTGCAGCGACGGATTGTGGTCGGTGCTCGAGGACCGCGACCTCGAACGGTTGGCCCGCGAAGGCCCGGCTGAGGACGCCTGCCGGCGGCTGATCGAAGCGGCGAACCGGCGCGGCACGGCCGACAATCTGACCGCCGCGGTCTTCGTGATGCACGCGGCGGGGGCGAGTATGGCGCGGCGGCGCGGATGGCGCGCGCGCCTTCTGGAGCTGTTTAAACGGGCGGACTGAAGCCGGCGAGCGCCGCCGCTTCGTTGCCATCGGCGATCAACCAATGGGCGAACGATCTTGCGCGGCCTCGGCGGCGATGCTTAATTCCTGCCACGCGCGAGATTTAACGGCGCGCAAGCGGACGGCACGTCTACCTCATGCGCGAAGTTAATGTCGGCGACCAGCTCGACCAGTATCGGCTCACCGAGCTAATCGCGCGCAGCGGGATGGCCTCGATCTTCAAGGCCGTCGACGAGCTCAACGGCGCGACCGTTGCGATCAAAATTCCCTATTCACAGTTCGAGAGCGACGTGGTGTTCTACAGCCGCTTCCAGCGCGAGGAAGAGGTGGTGCGCCGCCTCGAACATCCCAATGTTATCAAGGTCTACACGCCGCGGCGCAAGAGCCGGATGTACATCGCGATGGAGTACGTCGAGGGGGTCTCGCTGCGCGCCCTGATGCGCGACAAGCGGCCGCTGCCGATCGATGAGGCGCTCGACTACGCACGCCAGATTTGCGCGGCGCTGGTCTACCTGCACAGCAACCAGGTGGTGCATCGCGATCTGAAGCCCGAGAACGTACTGGTGACCGACGGCGGGCGGCTCAAGATCATGGACTTCGGCATCGCGCTGGACGAGACCGCGCGGCGGCTGACGTGGTCGGGCCTCTCGTCGACCATCGGGACGCCCGACTACATGGCGCCGGAACAGGTCAGCGGCAAGCGCGGCGACGCGCGCACGGATATCTACGCGCTGGGCACGATGCTCTACGAGATGCTGACGGCGGAATTACCCTACGCGGCCGAGAACGTCTACAACATGATGCGGGCCAAGACCAGCGAAGATCCGCAGCGCCCGACGCATTACCGGCCCGACCTCGATCCGCGCCTCGAAGAGATCGTGCTGCACGCGATCGAGCGCATCCCGCGCAACCGCTACGACAGCGCCGCCGAGATGCTTCACGACCTCGACCGTCCGGGCGAGGTCGTGATAACCGATCGCGCCGAACGGCTGCATCCGCGCAGCCTGGCCGGCCAGAAGATCCGTCGGGCGCTATGGACCGTGGCGTTTTTCGGATCGCTGGTGGGCGTACTCGCCTTTCTCATCTGGCTGGCCAATCGTTATCCGGCTTCGCCGCAAACCAGTCAGCGTTCGTATCGGGGGCAGATCAAATGAATCCGCAAATCGAGCCGATCGCCGGCGCGTGCGGACCCGCCGCGCGTGTGCGTATCGTGCGCAGTGCCGCGCGTGCGCGCGTCGTGCGCGATACCGTGACGATAGTCCTGGCCGCCGCGGCGCTGATTGCGCTCGGACGCACACCGGCCTGGGCGCAGGGCGACGCCACCGTGGCGCATCCGTGGGAGCAGGTGACGCAGTCGCTCAACCTCGCCTGGGTGCTGATCGCCGGTTTCCTCGTGATGTTCATGCAGATCGGTTTCGCGATGCTCGAGACCGGCTTCACGCGGGCCAAGAACGCGGTCAACACGATGGCGATGAATCTGGTCATCTATCCGGTCGGGCTGATCGGATTCTGGTTTTGCGGCTACGCGCTGATGATGGGCGGGATCTCGCGGTGGCCGTCGCTGGGCTCGATGCCGATGGTTCATCGGGAGCTGTCGATCACGCTCGGCGGTCACGCCTACGGCCTGATCGGCTGCGCGAAATTCGCACTGGTCAGCGTCACTCACGATCCGGCGAGCCTGGCGATGTTCCTGTTCGCGGTGGTCTTCATGGACACGGCGGCGACGATCCCGACCGGCGCGATGGCCGAGCGCTGGAAGTTCTCGGCGTTTTTCGTCTACGGGCTGTTCATGTCGATGTTCCTCTACCCGCTCTATGGCAATTGGGTATGGGGCGGCGGATGGCTCGCGCAACTCGGCGTGAACCTGGGTCTGGGCCACGGCCACGTCGATTTCGCCGGATCGTCGGTGGTGCACATGACCGGTGGCATCGCGGCGCTGGCCGGCGTGATGCGCCTGGGCCCGCGCATCGGCAAGTTCCGCCGCGACGGCGCAATCGGCCTGCTGCCCGGGCATAACATCCCGATGGCGATCGTCGGCACGCTGATCCTCGCTTTCGGCTGGTTCGGCTTCAACGCGGGATCGACGCTGGCGGCGTCGGATTCGCGCATCGCGCTGATCGCGGTGAACACGATGCTATCGTCGGCCGGCGGCGCGCTCGCCGCGATGCTCTATCTGTGGCATCGCTTCAACAAGCCTGACGTGGCGATGGCCTGCAACGGACTGCTCGGCGGGCTGGTGGCGATCACGGCGCCGTGCGCGTTCGTCACCCCGGAGGCGGCGGTGCTGATCGGCGTGGTCGCGGGCCTGCTGGTGGTGTCGAGCGTGCTGTATCTCGAGCGCCACCTGCGCATCGACGACCCGGTGGGCGCGATCCCGGTGCATGGGGTATGCGGATTGTGGGGCGCGCTGGCTCTGGGGATTTTTGCCGACGGCAGCTACGGCGACGGCTGGAACGGAGTGGCCGGACCAGTGCGTGGGTTGCTCTACGGCGACGTCGGGCAATTCGCCGCGCAGGTGATCGGCGTGACGGTCAACGCGATCGTGGTCTTCACGCTGGCGACGGCGTTCTTCTACATCGTCGAGCGGACGATCGGCAATCGGGTGCCCGCGGAGGTCGAATGGAGCGGGCTCGACGCGCTGGAAATGGGCACCGACGCATATCCGAATTAAGACGCGGAGTTGACGCGACGTTCTGAAAACGCGGCAAAGCCACACATGGCACAGCGACCCGCGGGTCCGAATAAATGAAGGGCAGGGAGGTCTCGGACCTGCTTTGAGCGGACGCTGGCGGGCTCAAACCAGATTAACTTAAGGAAATAAGGTATAATTTCCTAATCGCTTTAGGAGATTGAGCCCTCGGCTTGGCTGAAACATCTTTCTAATTGTTGATTCGCCTTAGAAACCCTTGACTCGCTTGGGTGCGATGGTTACTTTTGCCGAGCTCACCACGGAGTTTGCCTTATGAAGTTAGGCGGCGAAGCGATCGAGCCCGACGCGATCGATCTGCAGATAATCTCTATTTTGCAGGAGCACGGCCGCATTCCGCTGGTCAAGCTGGGGGAGCAGGTCGGCTTGTCGGCGCCGTCGGTGATCGAGCGGGTCAAGAAGCTCGAGGACGGCGGCGTGATCACCGGCTATCACGCGTCGGTGGACGCGCGGCGGCTGGGCCAGGACGTGACCGCCTTCATCGGCGTCTCGATCGGCCATCCGCGCGCCATTGGAGTGTTCGAGCAGACCGTCGATCAGATCGACGACGTGCTGGAATGTCATCACATTACGGGCGAGCACACGGTGTTGCTGAAGATCAAGACGCACAGCACCGCGTCGCTCGAAGAATTGATCAAGACGATCCGGACAATCGACGGGGTGGCGCGGACGGAGACGATGGTGGTGCTGTCGACGCATACGGAGCGCACGCAGATTTCGGTGAGTAACGGCAAAGAGCCGGCGGATGGCGGCAACGGCAAGCGCCATCGGCACGGCATCGCCAAAGCTGCAGTTGCCGACGGCAAGAGGACGTGACCATGCATCACTATCGCAGCGTTCCCAAGCGTCAGGGCCTTTATGATCCGGCGCACGAGCACGACGCCTGTGGGGTCGGTTTCGTGGTCAACATCAAGGGCGCCAAATCGCACGACATCGTACTCAAGGGGCTCGAGGTGCTGCTCAACCTGGAGCATCGCGGAGCCTGCGGATGCGATCCGCTGACCGGCGACGGCGCTGGCATCCTGATGCAGATCCCGCACGAGTTCCTCAGGCAGGAGGCGGCGGCGCTGCACTTCACGCTGCCCGCGCCGGGCGAGTACGGCGTCGGCGTGGTCTTCATGCCGCTGGAAGTCCAGAAGCGCAACGCCTGCGAGCAGATGTTCGAACGCATTGTGCGCGAAGAGGGCCAGCATATTCTGGGCTGGCGCACGGTGCCGATCGACGACACCCAATGCGGCGAGATCGCGCGCCAGGGCCTGCCGTCGATCAGGCAGATCTTCATCGCGCGCGGCGCCGGCGTCACTGACGAGGAGAGCCTCGAGCGCAAGCTCTACGTGATTCGCAAGCGCGCCACCATCGAGGCGTCCGAGCTCGCCCTGGGCGACGGCGAAATGTTCTACGTATGCAGCCTCTCGAGCTCGACGATCGTCTACAAGGGCCAGCTCATCTCGTTCCAGATCCCGGGCTTTTTTCCGGACCTGCTCGATCCGCGGGTAGTCAGCGCGCTCGCGATGGTGCATCAGCGGTTCTCGACCAACACCTTTCCGAGCTGGGACCGCGCACATCCTTACCGCTTTCTGTCGCACAACGGCGAGATCAACACGCTGCGCGGCAATATCAACTGGATGCGGGCGCGCGAGCAGCAATTCGCCTCGGCCGTGTTCGGTAACGACCTCAAGAAGATCCTGCCGATCGTCGAGGAAAACGGCAGCGATTCGGCGGTCTTCGATAACTGCCTCGAACTGCTGGTGCGCACCGGCCGTCCGCTGGCGCACGCCATGATGATGATGATCCCCGAGGCGTGGCAGAACGACGTCATGATGAGCGACGCCAAGCGCTCATTCTATCAGTACCATTCGTGCATGATGGAGCCGTGGGACGGTCCGGCGTCGATCGCGTTTACCGACGGGCGGCGCATCGGCGCCGTCCTCGATCGTAACGGCCTACGCCCGTCGCGCTACTGGGTAACCAAGGACGGGCTGGTGGTGATGGCTTCGGAAGCCGGCGTGCTCGATCTGCCGCAGGATCAGATCGCGTCGAAGGGGCGGCTCCAGCCGGGGCGCATGTTCTTCGTCGATACGATCGAAGGGCGGATCGTGCAGGACGAGGAGATCAAGGAGGGCATCGCCGCGCGCAAGCCCTATCGCACCTGGCTCACCGCCAACCTGGTCGATCTCGCGGCGCTGCCGTGGCCGCCCGCGGCGCCGCCCGTCAGCGGCTTTAAGCCCTTCGATCTGCTCAAGCAGCAGCAGGCCTTTGGCTACACGCTCGAAGAACTCAAGATGATCCTGGCGCCGATGGCGGCCAATGGGCAGGAGCCGGTCGGTTCGATGGGCACCGATACGCCGCTCGCCGTTTTGTCGGATAAGTCGCCACTTTTGTTTAACTACTTCAAGCAGTTGTTCGCGCAGGTGACCAATCCCCCGGTCGATCCGATCCGCGAAGAGATGGTGATGTCGGCCGAGACCACGATCGGGGCCGAGCAGAACCTGTTTGACGAGACCCCGGCCCATTGCCGGCAGTTGCGCCTGAAGGTGCCGATCATCACCAACGCGCAGCTCGAGCAGATCAAGCTGATTAGCGAGCCCGGGCTGACGACGGCGACGCTGGCGACGCTCTTTCGCGTGGCCGACGGCGAGGCTGGTCTGCGCCACGCACTCGACGAACTGTGCCGGCAGGCGTCGGCCGCGATCGAACGCGGCTATACGATAATCGTGCTTTCCGATCGCGGGGTGAACGCGGAATGGGCGCCGATCCCGAGCCTGCTCGCGACCGGCGCGGTGCATCATCATCTGATTCGCGAGGGCACGCGCACGCGCTGCGGCATCGTCGTCGAATCGGGCGAGCCGCGCGAAGTGATGCACATCTGCCTGCTGATCGGCTACGGCGCCGGCGCGGTCAATCCGTACCTGACCTACGCCACGCTGGCCGGGATGATCCAGGACGGGCAGCTCAAGGACGTGACCGAGGACGAGGCGGTCGACCACTTTATCAAGGCCTGCACCAAGAGCCTCATCAAGGTCGCCTCGAAGATGGGTATCTCGACCGTGCAGAGCTATCGGGGCGCGCAGATTTTCGAGGCCGTCGGGCTCTCGCGCGAGATCATCGAACGGTACTTCAGTTGGACGGCGTCGCGCGTGGGCGGGATCGGGCTCGACGCGATCGCGCGCGAATCGGCCACTCGCCATCGGCTGGCCTTTGCGGCCGACCCCAATCTCGACGGCGAACTCGACGCCGGGGGCCAGTACCAATGGCGCCGGCGCGGCGAGTTCCACATGTACAACCCGAACACCATCGCCAAGCTGCAGCATTCGGTGCGTTCGGGCAACTACAAGATTTTCAAGGACTACACGCGGCTGGTCGACGAGCAGAGCCGGAACCTGGCCACGCTGCGCAGCCTGCTCAGCTTCAAACCCAACCGTCCGCCAGTGCCGCTCGAGGAGGTTGAGCCGGCGGCCGTGATCGTCAAGCGCTTCAAGACGGGCGCGATGTCGTTCGGATCGATCAGCAAGGAGGCGCACGAAAATCTCGCCATCGCGATGAACCGGATCGGCGGCAAGAGCAACACCGGCGAGGGCGGCGAGGACTCCGCGCGCTTCGAGCGCGACGCCAACGGCGACTGGCGGCGCAGCGCGATCAAGCAGGTTGCTTCGGCGCGCTTCGGCGTGACCAGCAACTACCTGGTCAACGCCGACGAGTTGCAGATCAAAATGGCGCAGGGCGCCAAACCGGGCGAGGGCGGCCAGTTGCCGGGCCATAAGGTCGACGACTTCATCGCCAAGATTCGCTACTCGACGCCCGGCGTCGGGTTGATTTCGCCGCCGCCGCATCACGATATCTATTCGATCGAGGATCTCGCCCAGTTGATCCACGACCTCAAGAATTCCAACGATCGCGCGCGCATCAGCGTGAAGCTGGTCTCGGAGGTCGGCGTCGGCACGATCGCCGCGGGCGTCGCCAAGGCCAAGGCCGACGTCGTGCTGATTAGCGGCTACGACGGCGGCACTGGCGCGTCGCCGTTGCAATCGATCAAGCACGCGGGCCTGCCGTGGGAGTTGGGCCTCGCCGAAACCCAGCAGGTGCTGGTGATGAACAACCTGCGCGGGCGCATCTACGTGGAGACCGACGGTCAGCTCAAGACCGGGCGCGACGTGGCGATCGCGGCGCTGCTCGGCGCCGAGGAGTTCGGCTTCGCCAGCGCCGCGCTGGTCGCCTCGGGCTGTATCATGATGCGCGTATGCCACCTCAACACCTGCCCGGTGGGCGTGGCGACGCAGGATCCGGAGCTGCGCAAGAAGTTCGAGGGCAAGCCCGAGCACGTAGTGAACATGATGATGTTCATCGCGCAGGAATTGCGCGAGTACATGGCGCAGTTGGGCTTTCGCACGGTCAACGAGATGGTCGGGCGGGTCGAATGCCTCGACAGCAACGCCGCGATCTCCCATTGGAAGGCGCGCAGTATCGATCTCAGCTCGATCCTGCATCGGCCCGACGTGCCGGACGACTGGGCGCTGCATCGCGTCGAGAACCAGGACCACGGTCTGGAAAAGGCGCTCGATCGCCAGCTCATCGAGCTCAGTGCGGAAGCGCTCGAGCATCGCAAGCCGGTCGAGATTCACCTGCCGATCAAGAACGTCAATCGCACCGTCGGCACGCTGCTCTCGGCCGAAGTCTCGCGCCGCCACGGCGAGCACGGACTGGCGCCGTACACGATCCAGGCGCATTTCAAGGGCACGGCCGGGCAGAGCTTCGGCGCATGGCTGGCGCCGGGCGTGGCGCTCTATCTCGAGGGCGACGCCAACGACTACTGCGGCAAGGGCCTGTCGGGCGGCTTCATCGCCGTGCGGCCACCGCGCGAGGCGACCTTTACAGCCGAGGAGAACATCATCATCGGCAACGTCGCGCTCTACGGCGCGACCGGTGGCGAGGCGTTTTTCCGCGGGATGGCCGGGGAGCGCTTTGCCGTGCGCAACAGCGGCGCGACTGCGGTGGTCGAGGGCGTGGGCGACCACGGATGCGAATATATGACGCGCGGACTGGTGGTCGTGCTGGGCAAGACCGGGCGCAACTTTGCCGCCGGGATGAGCGGCGGAGTCGCCTTCGTCTTCGATGAGGACGGGACCTTCCGGCCGCGCTGCAACATGGGCATGGTTGAACTGCACGCGCTCGACGACCCGGCCGAGGCGAGCCACATTCACGCGCTGCTGGTGCGCCATCATCAGTACACCGGCAGTGGCGTTGCGCGGCGGCTGCTCGACAACTGGGACGAATACGTCACCCGGTTCGTCAAGGTGATGCCGACCGAGTATCGGCAGGTGCTCGAGCGCCAGCTCAACATGAAGTCCGATCTGGCGCGGCTGGCGGCGGTCTGACGGGCGCCGCGGCGGGCGTGCGTGAGGCTCGTCCGCGCGCGCGGGCCGGCGTTAGCGAAGTTCGATTTCCGCGTTGTGGTGGCAAGGGGGGGGCAGGCGCGCGCGCAGGCGTGGACGCCGTGGATTCGTTTTTGCGATTCAGTCAGGATTCGGCGAAGTCAGCCAGGAGAGCGGGTTGCGATGGGTAAAATCACGGGCTTCATGGAGATCAACCGCGAGACGCCGTCGCGCCGGCCGGTCACCGAGCGCCTCAAGGATTGGCACGAGTACGACCTGAAGCTGCCCGACGAAAAGCTCGCGCAGCAGGGCGCCCGCTGCATGGATTGCGGCATCCCCTTCTGCCACAAGGGCTGCCCGCTCGGCAACATCATTCCCGACTGGAATGATCTGGTCTACCGCGGACGCTGGCGCGAGGCGATCGACCGGTTGCACTGGACCAATAACTTTCCCGAGTTCACCGGCCGCGTCTGTCCGGCGCCGTGCGAGGAGGCTTGCGTCCTCAACATCAACAATGCCCCGGTCACCATCAAGCAGATCGAAAAGCACATCATCGACCATGCCTTCGCCGAGGGCTGGGTCGCGCCGCAGCCCAACCCGCGCAAGACTGGCAAGCGGGTCGCGGTGGTCGGCTCGGGGCCGTCGGGACTGGCCTGCGCGCAACAGCTCGCGCGCGCCGGCCACGCGGTCACGCTCTACGAACGATCCGATCGCGCGGGCGGCCTGCTGATGTACGGCATTCCGGATTTCAAGCTCGAGAAATGGCAGGTCAACCGGCGGCTCGAGCAGATGAGGGCCGAAGGCGTCGAGATCGTGACGAGTTGCGCCGTGGGCACCGATATTCACGCCGACGAGCTGCGCGCCAAACACGACGCGATCGTGCTGACGATCGGCTCGACCAAGCCGCGCGATCTGCCGGTGCCGGGACGCGAGCTGGCGGGCGTGCATTTCGCGATGGATTTTCTGCCGCAGCAGAACAAGCGCAACGCCGGCGATACAATTCCGTCGGCCGGCGCGATCACCGCGACCGGCAAAAAGGTCATCATCCTGGGCGGCGGTGACACCGGCTCGGATTGCCTGGGCACCTCGAATCGCCAGGGCGCGCTCGAGGTTGCGCAGTTCGAATTGCTGCCGATGCCGCCCGAGCGGCGCACCATTGAGATGCCGTGGCCGGACTGGCCGATGATCCTGCGCACCTCGACTTCGCATGAAGAGGGCGTCAAGCGGGACTGGAGTATCAACACCAAGTATTTCTCGGGCGAGAACGGCCAGGTGAAAAAGCTCCACGGCATCCGGCTCAACTGGAAGCCCGACAACGGCCGCATGGCGATGGAAGAGGTCGCGGGCAGCGAGTTCGTACTCGAATGCGATCTGGTGCTGCTGGCGTTGGGCTTTTTGGGGCCGGAGCCAAACGGAATCGTCGCCGAGCTGGGCCTCAAGCTCGATCAGCGCGGCAATATCGCCTGCGACAATTACCAGGCGAGCGCGCCGGGGGTCTTTGCGGCGGGCGATTCGCGCCGCGGGCAATCGCTGGTGGTGTGGGCCATCTGGGAAGGGCGCGAATGCGCGCGTGCGGTCGACGCCTGGCTGGTCGGCGAGACCTTTCTGCCGACCAGTCCGGAGATCTAAAGGCGCATGCGCGATGATCGCGTACCTGGACACGAACGTATTCGATAATCTCTATAAGAAGATCGGGTGTACCAGCGCGGATATCGCGCAATTGCGCAAGGTAATTTACGGCCGCGGCCTCGCGATCCCGATCGGCATCCATGTTCTCGACGAAATTCTGCTCAACCGCAGGGCGTCGCCACAGGAACTTGTCGCGCGCCTGAAGCTGACGCTGTCGCTCGCCAGCATCCGGCGGATGGTCAAGCCGTGCGATCAGCTAATCGCGGACGATATCCGCAGTTACGCGGCGACCGGACAGGCCGACCGGCCGCTGGTCAGTGCGCAAATTCAGAACGCGATCACACAAGGGATCGCCGAACTGATCGAAAGCGACGGCGAAGAGTTCTCCGAAGAAATGGTCGAAGCCCTTGAGCATGCCAGGCAGGGCAAGGAACGTTTCCTTCAGGTAATGAGGGCTGCCCAGGAGCAGGCCGCGTCGCCGTTCGATGCGCGTTCCTCGCGCATCAGCTTCGAGGATTTCTTCCAGCTCGCGGCCGTCCCGAGGGCCGAAGAATTCGCTCAGCGGGCGGGCGTGCTGGAGCCCTGTCGCGCGCGCGGCATCGACGGCTTGCTCAAAGTGAGAAGTGTCCGTGCGGCGATCGGAATCGCGCTGTCTATTATGTACGGGCAGATTTTCGAGGGCTGGGCACCCCGCATCAGCGACTCCATCGATCTCCTTCACGTTCCGTCGGCGGTGGCGAGTGCGGAAGTATTCGTCACCAATGACATCCGATTGCGCAAAGCCTTTCAGCGTGTTCCGCTCAATGAAATGCGTGTCATGAGCCTGGGCGAATTTCTAGCGGAGTGCGGTTCGGCTAGCGACGCGACCTGACGGCCGGTCAGCGAACGCTGCCTGGCGAGGGCAAGAAAAAGGCGGAGCGGCCGAAGCCGCTCCGCCCGTCGGGTCAGTCGCGCGACGCGCCCGCTTGGCCGCGGTGCGCGCCGGATTCCTAGCGGAAGATTTCCATCAGGCCGCTGGGCGAGCTGTACTTGGTGTAGTCATGGTATTCCGGCGGAGCATCGCTGTTGAACTTCGGGCCGACGCCATGCTCATCGGTCGTCGACAGGAAGGTCATGTGCTCGTTCTGGACGTCCCACACCGACGCGGAGACCGAATTCACGGTCACGTGGCCAACGCCGGGCACCGTCGAAGCACGCGGTCCGAGCCAGAACATTTTCCACAGCGCCAGGTTCGAGTCGTAGATATCGATCCAGGTCGCATAGTGGAAATGCGAATCGACGTACATCACGCGGCTGCCGTAGCAGTAGCCCGCGCTCTCGCTCGGGATGCGGCGCACGTCGATGATATCGTCGGCACGCACCTGCCATTTGCCCCACGACGGCTTGGGAAAGCCGAGCGGCATGTCCCAATCGTCGGGGATCTTGCCGGTCTCCATCGAGTAGTCGTCAATCAACGCGAGCACCTTGCGCGTGCCCAGGTCGCGCGCGCGGAAGAGCGCGAGACCGCCGTTGAAGCCGACCGTCTTGTAATCATCGAGCACGAAATCGCTGCCCGCCGCGGGCGCGCATCGCGCACTGACCGCCAGGCGCAGCGAACGGCGCAGCGCCGGCACGAAGACGTAGTCGTCCTCGGGCTTTTCCGGATCCTTGCTGAAGACCGTCAGGTTGGTGGTGTACTTGGACTGCTCGGGCTCCATCACCATGAACCATTCGGTAAACCACGCATTGCCGGCCTCGGGCAGGTTCTGCGGGACGTCAGGATCGGTGTTGTAGCCGACCTGGCGGTAGATCCAGGTGATCTTGGAGCAGGCGACGCTGCCGAAACGATCCTGCGTGCAGCTCACACCGGGATGGTCGAACTGCTGGGCGTACAGATTGGGGACGTAGGAAAACCATACGTCGGCCAGCACCTTGTAGCCCTTGTCAGGGTCCTGCGGGTTGGGAAACGGCTCGCCGGCGACGTAGCCGTTGACGAAATGATGGCCCGCCGGAGTCGAGCCAACCGAGGTCTGCGCGCCGTACTTCTCGCTCGCCTCGACGTAGGTCTTGGGCAGCGGCAGTACGATGGTCGGTCCGACGGTCATCGCGACGTCGGGCGGCATCTTCCAGAAGTACTTGCCCTCGAACAGGGTTTGCATACCGTAGGGCATGAACTGCTTGTACTGCTGCCAGTTGGCGGTGGTGATGGTCGTCCCGGGAGCGAGGGTTCCCTGGTTCGCCGTTTCGGTCAGCCATTGTTGCATCGGAGCGGGTGGGTCGTAGCTTTCGTCAGCGCGGACGGTGGGGGCGGTTAATCCCCAAGCCAGCGCGACGGCCATAACAAATGCCAGTCTACGCACGTTCATTAGTGGTTCTTCTCCTCGAACAGTGAAATGTAAGAACTTTAGCGGTTACGCGCAGCCGATGGAACCCCATTGCGGACCCTGTGGTTCCAGTATCGAGCGGTCCCGATTGGCCCTTCGGCAGGTCTTTGGAGCCGGATCGCCAAGTTCCGCGCACGGCGGCCTGAGTGTATCGCAGAGGACTCCGGATCGACTGCGTTAAGCGCTTTGCGCGGGCGAGGACTGTGAGCGGGAAAGGTTGGCGGGGAACCCGACCCGCAGCGCGAATCGGGCTCCCGGCGATTGATCCAGCGCGAACGCCTACTGCATCACCTGCATCAGGCCGCTGGGCGAGGAATACTTCGTGTAATTGTAGTAGCCCGGAGGCGCACCGCTGTTAAAGTTCGGTCCGACGCCAGTCGCATCGTAGGTCGACAGATAGGTCGCGTGATCATTCTGTACGTCCCACACGCCGAGCGTCACCGAGTTCGTGTTGACGTGGCCCAGGCCGGGCACATCCTCGGCGCGGGAGCCCCAGTACTGGATTTTCCAGTGCTTGAGGTTCGTGTCGAAAATGTCGAGCCAGCCGGCATAATGATAGATCGAGTCGACGTACATGATGCGGCTGCCGTAGCAGTAGCCGGCGTTTTCGGACGGGATGCGGCGCGCGTCGATGATATCCACGTCGCGCAACTGCCATTTGCCCCACGACGGCTTGGGAAACCCTAGCGGCATATCCCAGTCATCGGGAATCTTGCCGGTCTCATGGGTGAAGTCGCCCTCGAGGATCAGCACTTTGCGATGGCCCAGATAGGTTGCGTCGAACAGCGCCAGGCCGCCGTTGAAGCCCGGCGTGAAGTAGTCGTCCAGCACCAGGTCGCTGCCGGCCGCGGGCGCGCAGCGTGCGCTGATCGCCAGGCGCAGCGAACGGCGCAGCGAGGGCACGAAGACGTAGTCATCCTGAGCTCTTTCAGGATTTTTGTAGAAGACCGTCAGATTAGTCGTGTATTTCGACTGCTCAGGCGTGATCACCTCGAACCATTGCGTGAACCAGGCGTCGCCGGCCTGCGGGTAGTTCTGCGGCACGCCGGGGTCGGTGTTCCAGCCGACCTGGGTGTAGATCCAGGCGATCGTGGTGCAGGCGATATTATTGAAGCGGTCCTGCGTGCAGCTTACGCCCGGATGATCGAGGGGCTGCGCATAGAGGTCGGGCACCCATGAGAGATAGTCGTCGGCCAGAATCTTGTAGCCTTTGCCCGGATCGTTCTTCGAGGTGAAGGCGTCTGGAAACGGCATGCCGCCGACATAGTTCTTGACGTAATGATGGCCGGCGCCGGTCGTGCCAATCGAGGTCTGCGCGCCGTACTTCTCGCTGGCATCGAGATAGGGCTTGGGCTGCGGAAGCACGATCGTCGGGCCGACTTGAATCTGTGCGTCGGCCGGAATTTTCCAGAAGTAGCGGCCGTCGAACAGCGTCATCAGGCCGAAGGTCATTTCCTTTTTGTAGTTTTGCCAGTTCTGCGGCGTTATAACCGTGCCGGGCGCGATGGCGTCCTGATGGGCGGTCGCGTCGAGCCACTGCTGCATGTCGGTCGGCGGCGGATAAGTGGGCGGCGTATAGGCTTGAGCCCACACGCGCGCGGGCAGGGCCATCGACAGCGCGAGCAGCGCCACGATGGTCCCGTCGATGCGGAGTTTTCTCACGTGCATGGTCTGGGACCTCCCGAGGGATTGATCTGAGGTGGAGTCGGTCACTTTTTCACACGATGGGGCGAGCAACTCGCGTGCCATCGCACACTTGCATGCCACGGCAGGCTATTAGATGTCAAGACGGATGTGATTGACCAATGCGAATCGGTGAATTGCCGGCAACGCGGCCGCTACGAGACGTAGTTACCGTCGCCTTACGCAACGGAATGTAACGCTTCGCGGATTGCAAACAACACTGCGGCGCATCGCACATACGTGCGCCATCGCGTCCCCCTTTTTTCGAGCGGTCAGTGCGCACGTCAGCTCGTTTGACTAATGCGCATGAGACAGTAACTAAAAAATTCTATCGAAGTTGTCAACCGGAAATCCACGGCGCGTTCACGCGGCTAGCGGCGTAAGTTCATTGCGTCGAGTTTCCTGATTAGCCAGTCGATCCGGTCGTAGCCCCAGAACAATTCGCCATCGATCACGAATGTCGGCACGCCGAATACGTGATCGCTTTCCGCTTCGGCGAAGCAGCGCTTCAGGCGTGGCTTGGCTGCTTCATCCTCATTGGCGATATAGCGTCTGAACGGTGCCGGATCCACGCCCGCTTCAAGCATGATTGCGGCCAGCGCGTCGGCCTTTTCAACCTCGAGATTGCGCGACCAGAAGCGCTCAAAAACCATGCGCGCGTAAGGGCGGAACAGGTTCTGGTCGTCGGCGCACATCCCGGCGTAAAAGGCATAGCGGGCGCTGTAAATTTTTTTTGGCGGGTAAATGACTATTCCGCGCTCGCGCGCGAACCGGCGCACGTCGAGATAGAGATAACGGACCTTGATCTGATCGCGATTCGATCGATCCGGCACGTCGCCGTAAACCCGCCGGATATTTACCCCGTAAGGAATGAAGCGCACGCGCACGCGATGCGTATTCTCGAGCGCGCAAATCGGATCGTACGCGAGGTAGGTAAACGGACTGGTGTAGGCAAAGTAGAATTTGATTTCGGCCGTATCGTCCATCGCGGCTCAATCCATGTACTTCTTCGACAGCGCTTCCATTTCGGGTACGCCGAGCAGTTCGATCAGTTCGCTGAACAGATGGCCGGTGATCGGGAGGTCGAGCGTGCCGGTCTGCTTGAGTTCGCGCATCGCGTCGCGAAAGCGCACGAAGGCGGCCATCAGGGTACCGGTGTGGATCGTCACTTTGAAACCGTAGCGCGCCAGTTCGGGGACCGGCAGCAGCGCGCCGTTGTAGAGTAGCGGCAGGTCGCCGAGTTCCGAGACGTAGCGATTGAGGTCGTCGAGCGTGCGGATGCCGTCGACGAAAATCAGATCGGCGCCGGCCGCGTGATAGGCTCGCGCGCGCCGCCCGACATCGTCCCACCCGTTGACCGCGAGTGCGTCGGTGCGCGCGATGATGACGAATTGGTTGTCGCGGCGGGCGTCGCAGGCGGCGCGGACCTTCGGCACCATCTGGTCGATCGGGATGACCTGTTTGCCGGCCAGGAAGCCGCAGCGTTTGGGAAACACCTGGTCCTCGATATGCAGCGCGGCGGCGCCCGCCTCTTCGTATTCGCGCACGGTGCGCCAGACGTTGACCGCGTTGCCGTAGCCGGTGTCGGCGTCGCAGATCACCGGGACGTTGACCGCGTGCGCGATCGTGCGGACGTTCTGCACCATCTCGCTCATCGTGAGCAGGCCCAGATCGGGCAGGCCGCGCGCGGCGGCGGTGCCGAAGCCGGTCATATAGACCGCGTCGAAGCCGGTGCTCGCCGCGATTTTGGCCTGCAGGCCGTCGAAGACGAAGGGCGCCACGAGCATTGTGGGACTGCTCAACAGTTCACGCAGGCGCGCGGTGGTTTGGATCATCGCCGTTCAGCTCCCACCGGCCGCGTTATGGTAATACGCCGCGCCGGATGCGAATCGCAGGTAAGGCATTGGACTGACCGGAGAACCGTAGGTCGGAGGCGGTCGGGGTGTCAATCGATCGCGCCGGGCGCGCGATCGGTCAGCGCGCGGCGATCGGTGGGCAACTACGAATAACGCCCGCCAGCGCAGGATGGCGGAATGCGACGGCGCATCGTCACGGCCGGTTCAGGCGCGCCAACGCGGTCCAGTGCGCGATCAGCGCGGCCGTTTTCAGCGCGCGATGCGCGCAGCCGCGAACCGTTATTTGAGTTTGGCGGCGGTCGACGGCTTGGGCGATGCCGGCTGGTCGCTGGCCGCGGGCCTGCTGACGGTCGGCTCACCCGCGGTCGTATCGCCGAGGTCGCTTTGATCGCCGCCATTGCGCGCGGCGAGATATTGCAGCGCCTGTCCGAGATCGAGTTCGCTATACTTGGGATTAGCGTAGAGCGAATCCAGATTCTTGACCGCGGCGTCGGTACTCAGTCCGCTGGTCGACAGTTCGCGCGAGAGCTGCCGGATAATCTTGTTGGAGCCCTTCCAATGGAAGAGCTCACCCGCGATGTTGAGGCTGTCGAGCTTGCCGACACTGACCTGCATCGCGTCACCGTAGCCGTTGATGTAGCCGGTCTTGGCGGAGGTATCGAGCTTGTTCCAG
>Ga0307373_10005276_pt1 | contig 21227 bp, 21 predicted proteins | sample OX2MG_FD_202534 | JGI IMG/M metagenome (GOLD analysis project Ga0307373, IMG submission 202534) | Soil microbial communities from Risofladan, Vaasa, Finland - OX-2 | ecosystem: Environmental > Terrestrial > Soil > Coastal area > Acid sulfate soil | place: Finland: Risofladan, Vaasa | collected...
CGCGCAAAAGGCGCCGGGGTGGCGAAATGGCAGACGCAGGGGACTTAAAATCCCCTGGAGCGAAAGCTCCGTGCGGGTTCGAGTCCCGCCCCCGGCAAGGAAACATCTTTAATGAATTCAGCGAATTACACGGCACGCCGACACGCGAGAGCGCACGGGGAGAGAGCGTCGGATCGAGCAAATTGTACAGGTTTTGTACAGGTCACCTAAAACCGCCGGAATTGAAAATTTCTATGGGCCGAGAAACAATCACCACGGTCACCACGCCCCGGATGGGATAAGTTTCGGAGCTGCCGGATCAGATCGGCCAATTCGCCAATGCCGGGCTCGTCAAGTCCTCGGCGAGGCGGCAGCCGAACGCGTATCCGGAGTTCCGCAGAGAACCAATCGGCCGCTTTAGTTCCTTCAGTTACCCTCAGTTCCCTTTCCCTGAGCGAATCAAGGCGCTAGATATCATCCTGCTGAGTGCGTTCGAGAGACTGGTCGCGCCGGGCGCGGAGATAGAGACCCCCTCCCCATCTCCGCGTCGCTCCCTCTCATACTGGCGCGTCTGACTGACCCAACGAGCGCGGCTCAGCCCCAAGATCGCCCAGCGTTTCCCACAGCAGCGGTCGCTTTATGGAGTCCTTGGAAGTTGAGGCCACGGCCAGCGCCTGGAAAGCCACGAGCATTATGGATTGTATAAACTGCTATCTAACGTCCTGGTTAGTCTCGCCGATGCTGAACCATTGAGTGAACAAGGAAGTTCAGGAGCGGAATTCCGTCACACCGGAGGAAGCGCAGTCTGTCGCGACGGTGTGCCAATGACGCTCCTCAGCAGGGTGGCGCGCGGGGAGACGATTATTTTCCCCAAAAATGACGGGCGCAGCTGTGATGCGGAGATCACTTTTCGCCTCCCAGATTCGCGATCCGTTAGGACACGGTCTGAATCAAAGACTAATTGCCAGTTGTCTGCTGCAAGCGACAGTGATCGATCGACTCGATGCTGAACCGCCATTCAGTGCCAACCTTCGACGCCGGAAGCTGATGCTACGCTAGCAGCCGGTAGATTGTGGATGGAGACACGTATAGGTATGCGGAAAGTTCGCACACGATCATAACCCACGACCCTACATAATGCGGCATCTTCGGAGCACCTTTGCCATTCGGCTGAACGGCTTTCCATCGGTCGGTCGCTGCTGCGGCATCGGCTAAGCGTAATCTTCGTTCGACCCGTTGACTGTATTCATCGTTTCCAAACCGGCCGTTCAGTCAGAATGAATCAAAACATACGAGTTGCAAGCGTGGCACCTGGACCGCGCGGCCCGTTCTCTGCGCTCAAGATGGTCCGCAATCCGTTCGCATTTATTGAAGCCGACTGGAAGCGCTACGGCGACGTGGTGCGCTATCGATTCGCCACGAGGCCAGCCTACCTGGTGGTCCATCCAGACGGGGTCAAGCAGGTGTTGCAGGAGAACCATCGCAACTATGTCAAGTCCTCTGACTACAAAATCCTTGCGCGGCTACTCGGCGAAGGATTGCTGACCAGCGAGGGTACGTTATGGGCGCGTCAGCACCGGCTTATAGCGCCGGTGTTCCATAGTCAGCGGATAGCGGAGTTCGGCGCCACGATGATCGATAGCACGCTACGGATGCTCGAGCGTTGGGATCCGATAGAATCCGACCAGTGCAGCTTCGATGTCTGCGACGAGATGATGAATCTCACGCTCGAAATCATTGCGCGGGTGCTGCTAAAAATGGAAATCGCGAGCGAGAATAGGCGCGAGATCGGAAACGCCGTTACGGTGGTCAACGAGCGCTTCGGCGAATTCGATCTGGGTACGCTGCTTCCGTTCCTTCCGACGCGGGCCAACCTCCGTTCGCGCCGCGCCGGTCTATTGCTACACCGGATCATCGGCAGCATGATCGCAGAGCGCCGACAGGACCACAGGGATCGCGGCGACCTGCTCTCGCTGCTGCTGGCGGCGCGCGATCAGGATACCGGCGAAGCGATGAACGACAAGGAGTTGCGCGACGAAGCGCTGACTTTGATACTTGCCGGCCACGAGACCACCGCCAACGCGCTATCGTGGACCTGGTATCTGCTCTCGCAAAATCCGGGACCCGAGCAAAAACTCCATCGGGAGCTGGTTGAGGTTCTAGGCGGGCGCGCACCGACGGTCGCCGATTTGCCGGCGCTTCCCTACACCGCGATGGTTATCGATGAATCGATGCGTCTTTATCCTCCGGTGTGGTCGATTGGTCGCTCGCCAGTCGCCGACGACGAGATTTCGGGCTTCGCGATTCCCAAAGGTGCGAGCGTGATGTTGTGCCAGTGGCTGACGCATCGCCATCGAGACTTTTGGGAAGACCCCGAGCGCTTCGATCCCGAACGGTTTTCGCGCGAGCGATCCGCGAGTCGGCCACGCTACGCCTACTTTCCCTTCGGCGGGGGACCGCGCCAGTGTATCGGCAACACTCTCGCATTGACCGAAGCGACGCTGATCCTCGCATCAGTCGCGCAGAAGTATCGCTTGCGGATGGTCCCAGGGCATCCAGTAGAGCCGCAGCCGCTGGTCACGCTGCGTCCACGCTATGGATTGAAGATGATGCTGGAACGGGCGTGACTCCCAAAACCTCAACCCGTAGGGATGACGTGGCCGCTGAAAATTCCAAAAGCGAGGAAATCATTAGCTGAGCCGCCGGCTTCGGAACCTGCACTAACAGTAAAGAGGGCGGCGAAATGGCAGACGCAGGGGACTTAGTCCCACTCGTAAAAAGTCGCGTTCGAGATCTCGTGCCGCCGATAGACATCCGGCACCCTTGCGCCCGCTTCACGCTCGCGCGAAACCCCGATGATTCGTTGCTCGCTGAATCGGCTGTCCTTCATTCGTCCGTCTCCTTTGCATGACGGACTTACTTCAATTCGCGGACATTTTAAGGGTGCAGGTTTAAGGATGCAGGCCAAGAGAGAGGTCGTTCGGCCTGTACGGGGGTTGGAATCGGGGAGTCAAACATAAAACATCCGGCTGAAATACGCGTTCACTTTGTACTCCAGATAACATAAGCGTTCTGTTGGATGCGATTCGGCTTGATACTTTCGTTGCTTCACCGGATCAACCCTGTTAGGTTCAAAGTAGTTGTCTCGCCTTAATAAGGTGTAGCCACTTGCTCGGCGCAAATCGCGAGCAGCGGTTCCCCAATCGAATCACTGGAGGTCTGAGATAAATGAAGTTGTTTGTACCATTGATCGCAACCGCTGCTATTGCAGTGTGTATCGGCGCGAGTGGGACTGCCCGGTCGCAAACGACTGACTACTCGAGTTCTCGAACAACCACGACCATCCCGGTGGCGCCTGCAGTCGTGACGAAAAACACCACCACGGTCACCGCCCCCGTCGCAACGAGTCAAACAACCACCAGCAACTCGGCTCGAATCCCCTCGCCTCATCCGCTTCGCGGTACCCGCTCCACTGGCGACGAGGCGAAGATGCATCAGCAGCACTCTACTCCCAACCCATGATAGCTCGTCGACTTACAATCCTCGAGCTAAACGCTGGCGCGGAAGTATATTACCATTCGAAGTTGCTAAGCAGCGGTGATTAGCTAAGGCGGAGTGCGCATGTATATCACTGCACAGCGCCGTGAATGATTTAACGCTCTACGCGATTCCGGTTGTGAACTGCGGGAGAAAATGTAAAGAGACGAAAACGATGAGGTGCGCCGCACGAGACTGATTTGCTTGTGCGACGCGGCCACCATAAATGCACTATGGAGATGTTATGATCAGCGAAACAGTTCTAAGAACGCTTCAAGAGAGGATGCGGAAGCTGTTGGAGATCAGCGCGACGTATGCCGCGCGTGACGCCGAACTAAGAGCGGCGGTAGAGCGCGCAAGGTCAGCCGAACCGGGCGAGCCCGCCTGGGAAGCCGGAGCCGTCAGAGATAGCGAGAGACTGATGGAGGAAAAAAGGTGCCTGCAGGATCACATAAATGAGCTCATCGGCAGTGGTCAGGATCCCGCGCTGGTTTCAGACCTGAAGGAGGAATTGGCTGAATTGGAAAGCAGACGACGCGAAATCGATCAGCGGATCGAACAATCGAGACCGAGTGTCGAAAACGCTATCAGAGAACTTGAGTGCGGAGAACTGGAACACAGGCGTATCGCTGACCAGGCGATGAGGCTACGCGAGCATATAGAAAAGATTTCGCTCGGCTGACGTCGCGGAGTGGCCTGCCATGGGTAATTTCGTACCAGATGAGAGGTTAGAGAAGCTGGGACAGGAAGGCCCCGGGGGGGGTTGGTGCCCGGCTGCCGGAAGCGGAGATTGTCCTCGACCGCGTGCACGCCGGAGACCGAGCGCAGGACGACTGCGGCCTCCAGGCTCCGCGTCCCGGTTGAGGCGCTTGGCGGATGTGAGACCTGGATACTGCGTGCAAAAGGCGCCGGGGTGGCGAAAATGGCAGACGCAGGGGACTTAAAATTCGCCGGGCGCAAGCCCGTGCCAGTCCCTCCGCCCGCACCATCAACCCACTGCCGATTTTCTTTGATTTCAACTCCCTGCATCAAGCGCGACCGCCGGCAAACCACGACCTAAAGTCTAACGGCTGGCTTGGGACGGTGTCGTTCCGTCCTGGGGCAGATCGCGATAACTCAGGGTCAGCTTGATACTCGACTGCGGCACTGGCTTACCATCGACTTCCGCGTATGGATAGACGAAGTAATTCAGCGGTTTACCGTGCTGGCGCGGAACCAGCTCGAGATCCTAGAGCGGCAAAGGAACCCAGACCTGGATACGCCGGGCATCTGAAGGGAAGGACGAAATTTCAGCTTGGTAGGTGAATGCGACCTGGCGCGGCTGAGACGTGTCGACGACTTAAAATCCCCTGGAGCGAAAGCTCCGTGCGGGTTCGACCCCCGCCCCCGGCATCAGATTTCTCTCGATAATTCCAAGATTTACGCGCCTCTGGCGATTCGGTTGAGCGAACGCCGCGCCTCCTACCCTTGCCTGATCCCTTGCTTATTCTCGCGCCGTCGGCGCTATAAAGGGAGCGCGATGCGTATCGGCGGGCTCAATCTTGGTTCTCACGAGGGTTCGTCTCGCCGCCGCCTGAGCCTCTCCCGCTTGCCCCTGATTTCCCAGCCTCGCCGATACGCGGACAGCATCGCTCGCGGAAGCCCCCAACGGAGGCGGGTTAAATGCGCAAGCGGGACATCATTGTTGGTACGGTGTTGATGCTGGCATTGGGTGCGGTAGTTGTCTGGGTGTTAATTTCCATTATGCAGCACGGAACCTAGGGTGGACCGCGCCTAGCGTTTTGTGCGCTCGTCGCGCCGTCGGGTTCGGACTTTCGGGGCTGACGGCGAGACGGGCGCGATGCGGCTGGGCCTGGAGCCGGCCCGCTGCGAGCGGCTGATCGATTCGTTCGATAGGCTGGCCGCGCTCTATTCGCGCCGCCTCGGCTCGTTCAACGTTTCGGACAATCGGGCGAAGCTCTTGAGAGAGGGTTCGAAGCTGTCGTAAAAGTCGTAAAAGTCGAGATACGAAATATCGAGCACGACCGCCATGACTTGCTCGCCCCTGAGAATGCCGGCAGGTCTTCCGGTTGTGGAAATCTCATCGCTTTCTGAGCGCTTCCAGTTCCTCCAGCGTCCGCGGCCAGTCGTCGTGCAGCAGGCGCGAAAATGCGCGGTCGGCGAGCAGGTGGCCGTCGGTCTGGCATTGCGCGCAATAGTTGGTCTCATTGCTGGCATAGCGGATGCGCTGAATCTTGGCGCCGCAGCGCGGGCAGGGCTGGCCATAACGGCCGTGGACCGCCATGCCCGGCCGAAATGCGGTTACCTGCTCGGGAAACGTATTGGCCGCTTCGGCCCGCAGGCGATCGGTCCATCCGATCAGCGTCGCGCGGGTCGCCTCGAAGAGCCGCTCGATCTCCTCCGCGGTCAGCTTCCGCGTCATCGCGATCGGCGATAGCCGTGCGCGATGCAGTATCTCGTCGGAATATGCGTTGCCGATCCCGCTTAAAATGTGCGGATCGGTTAGAGCGCGCTTGAGCGTGTGATTCGCCACGCGCAAGGCGGCGCTGAATGCGTCGAGACTGGCGTCGAGCGGTTCGAGGCCGCCGGCGTCGAGTGACTGCAGGCCGCTTTCGCCGCTGACCACGTGGAGCGCGGCGCGCCGCTGCGTGCCCGCTTCCGTCAGCCAGAGCCATCCGCTGTCGAACTCGAACGCGGCCAGCAGGTTTCTGCCGCCCGCTTTGGGAGCCACCGGGCCCCAATGTAGCCGGCCGGCGATTTTGAGATGCAGCACGAGCCACAGGTCGCCTGCGACGCCCATTGCAATCCGCTTGCCCACCCGCCGAATGTCGCGGACTGCTCTGCCCTCGGTCGCGCCGAGCGGAGGGTCGGCCGTGCGCAGTAGAAACGGCGATTTCACCTGTGCGCGAATCAGCCGGTGACCGGCGACACGCGTTCGGATCGCTTCCACGTAAACGGTAACGTCGGGTAGTTCCGGCATCGGAGTCGCGCGCGCGCCGTTCTGCCAGGTTGGGCGCCGCCTGTGTTATTTTTATCCTGAATCGCGGCCGCAGAGGACGGGCCCATGAACCATTTTCTCGCCAAGACCGACCCGGAGACTTATTCGATCGACGATCTCGAGCGCGAGCAACGCACGGCGTGGGACGGCGTCACCAACGCGCAGGCGGTTCGCGCCATCCGCACGATGCGCCCGGGCGACCGCGTGTTTATCTATCACAGCGGCGGCGCGTCCAGCGTGGTCGGGATGAGCGTCGTCAAGTCCGAGCCGCGTGACGACCCGCAGAACCCGAAGTCGGCGGTGGTCGATCTGGAGTTCGCCGGGCGCCTCGAGCCGCCCGTGACGCTCGCGGAGATCAAACAGTCGGGCAAATTCAACGACTGGGCGCTGGTGCGGCAGGGGCGTCTCTCGACCATGGCGGTGCCGGAGAATTTTGTGGCCTGGATGCGCGAGCGGTATCCAAAGGCCGAGATTTGACCTCGCCCTACTTCAAATAGTCGTTTGCCGTCTGCTCCAGGACCCGCTCGGCATTTTTGCGGTCGAGCACCGGCGCAACAATCAGCCGATGGGCGCCGGCCTCAGCATACTCCGCCAATGCGCGTTTGGGGTCCTGCGGTTGCAACTCGGGTTGCTGCAGAAAGGTCATCGAGATTTCGAGTTGGCTGAAGTCACGCCCAGCCTCGGCACACAGCCGCTTCAGCACGGCCAGATCGCTAGCCAGATCTTTCGGAGGCAAGGCCACCGGCATCCATCCGTCGCCCAGCGCGACCGTGTCCTTGATGGCACGTTCGCGTTTCCAGTTGAGCCCGCCGGCGCCGATGAAGATCGGAGGATGCGGCTTGTGCGCCGGCTTGGGATTCGATATGACCGCGGGGAATTTCAGAAACCGTCCATCGAAAGTAGCCTCAGGCTTGGTCCAGATCTCCTTCATCGCACGCAGATACTCGCGCGTGATCGGCCAGCGGCGCGGAAAGTCGACGCCCATGATTTCGGATTCTTCCGCCTGCCATCCCGCCCCGACGCCGAAAAGAAACCGGCCGCCCGAAAAGTAGTCCAGGGTTGCGACTTCCTTCGCCAGCGCCAGCGGATGGCGTTCCGGTACCAGGCATATCGCCGTACCCAGCTTCAGTGTCCGGGTCACCGAAGCGATCATCCCGAGCAGCACGAAGGGGTCGGGAAAGCGCGTGTACACGTCGGGAATTTTGCCGTCGAGCGCAGGGTAGGGCACCTTCGTGTGGACCGGAATGATCGCGTGTTCGGGCACCCAGATGGATTCGAAACCCAACTCCTCGCATTTGCGGGCGACCGAGGCCGGGTCCAAGGTCATCTCCGACAGCATCGCAAATATTCCAATCTTCATCGGTCTCTCCTATCTACGACTTTCTTTGGCGCTAACTTACAGGTCGTTCCCGGCGCATGCGCGAAACCAGATCGTGTTCAGTACGATCTGGGTAATCCCAACAGATGCTCGGCGACGAAGCTCAAGACCAGATTGTTGGAGATCGGAGCGGTGCGGTAAAGGCGCGCCTCCCGCCATTTACGCTCGACGTGGTACTGCTTGGTGAAACCGTATCCGCCAAGCGTATTCATCGCCGCTTCGGCGGCCTCCCATGCGGCTTCGGTCGCAAGGTACTTTGCCATGTTGGCCTCGCCGCCGCACGGCAGGTTGGCGTCGAAGAGACTGACGGCTTTAAGCCGCATCAGTGAGGCCGCCTCGACCGACATGTGAGCCCTGGCAATCGGAAACTGTACGCCCTGGTTCATGCCGATGGGGCGATCGAAGACCCTGCGCTCGTTGGCATAGCCGACCGCATGCTCCACGAACCAGCGGCCGTCGCCGATCGACTCGCTTGCGACCAGGATGCGTTCGGCGTTGAGCGAACTCAGCAGGTAATGGAAGCCCTTGCCTTCCTCCCCGATGAGCGCTTCGCGGGGCACGGTCAGGTTGTCGATGAAAAGCTGGTTGGTGCCGTGGTTGATCATGGTCGCGATGGGTACGGCTTTGATCGCGTCGCCGTACTCGCGCAGGTTGACCAGGAACAGACTCATGCCGTCGGTCTTTTTCTTTACCTCGTTGTACGCGGTCGTGCGCGTCAGCAGCAATAGCATGTCGGAATGCTGATAGCGCGAGGTGAAAATCTTGCTGCCGTTGATTACATAATTGTCGCCCGCGCGCCGCGCGAAGGTCTTAATCTTGAGCGTTTCGGAACCGGCGTCGGGTTCGGTCACTCCAAAAGCCTGCAGCCGCAGTTCGCCCGAAGCGATGCGGGGCAGATAGCGGCGCTTCTGCTCCTCGCTGCCGTGCTTGAGCAGCGAGGCCATCGTGTACATCTGGGCATGGCAGGCGGCGGCGTTGCCTCCGGAGTGGTTTATCTCCTCGAGAATTATCGAGCCGTCGAGCATCGTCAGCCCGGCTCCGCCGTATTCCTGAGGGATGAACGCGGCAAGCCATCCGGCCTCGCTGAGTGCGCGCACGAACTCTTCGGGATAAGCGCTGCGCTCGTCACACTGGCGCCAGTACTCGTCGCCAAACCTGGCGCACAGGCTTGAAACCGCCTCGCGAATTTCCTGTTGGCCGCTCGAAAAATCGAAATCCATGGATGCCTCGTTGCACGGTAGCCTCGGCGTATGCGGGCGGGCGCTTGCAGACCCGGCCGCGCTAGTACGGACGCGCAAACGCAGCGTGGCAAAGAAAGCTGCGCTGCCGGCGATCTATTCGAAGGCCGCGGTCACTTGCGAAAAGCCGGAATCACATGCTGCGCCAGGTCACGGAAGGGCCCCTCGGCGAAGTCCGGACCGGGCACGATGTTTATCTCCTTGATCCCGATTTTTTCCAGCGCGCGAATCTGCGCGATGATTTCTTCGGGCGTTCCCACCAGCCCAGTCGCTCTGATCGCGTCGGGCGTGACGTAGCGCCGTTCCTCGGGCTGCACGAAGGTCGCGTGACCGTCATGGATCTGACGAAACCTTGCATTCTCAGGCAGACTGTAACTCTCCACTCGCTTTACATAGTCGCCCCAGACGTCGCGGAAGTAAGGCGGAATCAGCGCGTCATTTTTGCCTTCCTTCTTCCAGATCTCATAGAAAAAATGCAGTTCGCAGGTCACCCACGGGCCGGTCTCGTCGATCACGCGTTCGCTCGTCAGCCGTTCGCCCGGCTTGAGCACCGAGGCGGCCGTAAAGAGCACGACGTGGAAATCGGAGCCTACCTTGCGGCCAACCGCCTGGGCGCCGGCCCGAATGTGCGAGAGGCGGGATTCGAGGTCTTCGGTGGTCCTGCCAATCGTAGTCCATCCGTCGCCATACGCGCCGGCGGCCTCGCAGGCCTTGGGGCCGTTGGCCGCCACGTAGATTGGGATGTGATTGTCGAGGTTGATGAAGTGGCGGTCGCGATGCAGGAACTTTATCTCTCGGGTTTTTCCGGAATAAGTGTAGTCGACCGCTTTGCCGTCGAGCAGTTCGCGCGTCACGCGCAGATATTCCCTGAAATCCCTGACCCCGATGGGATCCTGTCCCATCACGCGCATCGCCGTATGGCCGGTGCCGATACCGAGGAACACCCGCCCCGGAGCGATTTGGTTGATCGAGGCGATGGAATGCGCCGTCACCGGCGCGATTCGGGTACCCGCGATCGCCACGCCGGTGCCGAGCTTGATCCGCCTGGTGCTCGCGGCCGCCAGCGCCATCGTCGCATAGCAGTCGGACCAGATCATCTGCGAATCAGGCACCCACGCGCGATCGTACCCGAGTTCTTCGGCCAGCCGGATTTGCTCAGGCGATTTTCCGATATGAGTTATTACCGTTACTCCGAATTCCATGATACTTCCTCTGTAGCTATACGCGTATCGATTCGTCGCGCTGGGGCGCCCGCTTCAGCGCGTCGAGGTCGACCAGCGAATCGCGCTGCGTGCCCGCGGTATACGGACGCGACCCGGGCTCGCGCTCGAATGGGTCCACGATACCGAGCTCCTTGGCGATCTCGCGCATCGCCGGAAGCACTTCCTGCCCGAGCAGGCGCGTGCAGGTCATCCGCTGGTCCAGGGTCAGCGGACCCATCGCCTGGAACAGCCCGAAGACTCCGGGATGCAGCACCTCCATGATCAGGCGCAGCTTGGGAAGCACCGACTTCGGAGTCCCGATGATGATCTGCAGGCCGTCCTGCGCCTTCTGGTAGGTCCCGTAGATTTTGCGCTTGGCTTCCTCGATGCCGACTTCGCCGCGGCGCAGCCTGCCGCGGGTGTCTTTTCCGTGTTGGCCGTCGCCGCGACTTTCCTTGAGCTTCTCGCTGGTGAGGCCGAGAAAGCCGTAGTCGGTTGCCTGGCGCGCGAGGCGGCGCGTCGCTTCCTTGGAGTTGTAGCCCGGCGGCAAGGTCCATTCGGGCCGCGAAAAATTCGCGGCGCCGCCGCCGAAGAGCGCGGCCTTGCCCAGTTCCTGCGCTTTCTCCTCCGTCTCGGCGACGAAGATTTGCTGCAAGTAGCCGAAATTCTCGGGTCCGGCCATGTACCCTTCGCGCATCGCGGTGTCGCCGTACAGATTCCACAACTCGACCGTCGATTGCAGTGCGGTGCCCAGCCCGATGTATGGGTAACGATGCTGTGCGCACCATACGACGGTTTCAGCGCTGATCACGCCGGGGATCCATATCGGCGGGCGTGGCTTCTGATATGGCAGCACCCACGGATTGACGAAGCGATATGTGAAATGTTTGCCTTCCCATCGAAACGGTCCTGGACGCGTCCAGGCGGCGATGACGACGTCGTGGGCCTCATTGAAGTACTCGCGATTGTAGGCCGGATTGGCATTGTTGAATATCTGTTCGCTCCCGGCTCCGCGGACCCATCCGGGTACCAGCCGGCCCTTGGAGATCAGATCGATCTCCGCCAGCTCCTCCGCCATGCGAAGCGGATTTTTCAGCGTGGGCAGCGGATTTCCCAACAGCACTATGCGCACCTTCTTGGTGATCCGCGCGAGGATCGCGGCTTCGACGTTCATCACCGCGCCCATGCAGAACGGGGTGCCGTGATGCTCGTTGAGCATGATGCCGTCGAAGCCCATCTCCTCGGCATAGACGGCCTCGTCGAGGTATTCGTTGTACAGTCGCGAACCGACTTCGCGGTCGAAAAAGCGGTTTGGAACTCCGAAGAAGCTACGGTTTTTGATTACCTCTTCTTCCGGAACTTCGCGGTAAGGGCGTTCGGTGAAATACATTATATGCATGGCTTGTCTCCTTCAGCTCACGCTATAGTCCGGCTCAGGCCAGAAACTCTTTGATCAGTTTGACGAACTCGGCGGATTTTTCGATTTCCGGCCGATGGCCACAGTCATCGAAAATCGTGACCCGGGTCTCGGTGTTCTCGAGCGCCCGCTGGTAGGCTTGCGCGGCGCTCACGGGCACCAACGCGTCCTCGCGGCCCCAAATGATCTGGGTCGGCAGGCCGCTCACGCCCTGCAGAAAATAGGGCAGGCTCCGGTTATGAAGAATCGGCTCCCAGGCGATGCGCGCGGTTTCGGTGCGCGCGTCCTCGAAGGCCTCGTATTGCTCCGGGGTCCGTTCGCCGCCGTAAAGTAGTGCGAACTCCGGAGTGGTCTTCGGATCGTGGATGCTCAGGTTAAGCGGGGTCCGTTGCGTTACCACGAAGATGTCGAAGATCTCGCCCTCCGGCGGCTTTATTCCCAACGGCGCGACCAGCACCATCTTGCGGAATTGCCGTGGATTGGCGGCCGCCATCTCGGCCGCGGCCCATCCGCCGAGCGAGAATCCGATCACGTCGACCGGCGCGAGGTTCATGTCGCGCAGCACCCACGAGTAGAAGAGTCCCAACTCGTGGACGTTGCGGATCGCTTCGACGCGCGGCGACTTGCCGAAGCCGGGCTGAATCGGAATCAGGATGGTACGTTCGCGGGCCAGCGCCGCATGCCAGTTCAGCCACCCCGGATGTCCCATCTCCTCGTGCAGGACGAGCAGGGGTTTGCCCTGGCCGCTCTTGATGATTGCGAGGTCAGTCCCCGCTACGTGGGTGATTTCCTCGGACCAATCTCCTGCCATCTGTCAAACCTCCGTTATTGCAAAGCGGTCAGCGCCCAGCGGTCGCGTCCGCCCGCAGCATATCTTTAAACCATATTTCCCGTTATTCGAGCCAGCGCGGATCCGCTGGCCGCTGCGCGGCCAGTAGCGATCCGCGCGCGTCTCCGGAATCGAATTCGACTGACGAGGGTCCGCCGGGGTAATCGCGATCGGCGCCTTGAGCCGATCAATCGAACATCAGCACCGTGCGCGCCACCTCGCCGGCCTCCATCGCACGGAACGCCTCATTTACGTCGTCGAGCCGGCCGTGGCGGCTTACCATGTCGTCGAGATTCAAGCGGCCCTGCCGATAGAAGTCGAGATACTTCGGCATATCGAGCCGGAAACGGTTGGAGCCCATGTAGCAGCCCTGGATTCTCTTTTCCACGAAGAAGTGGGCGGCGTTGAGTTCGACCTTCTGTCCGGCCGCGATGGCCCCGACCAGGGTGGCGGTGCCGCGAGGCGCCAGGCAGTAAAAGCATTGCTCGGCCACCAGCCTGTTGCCGATCGCCTCGAAGGAATAATCGACGCCGCCTTCGCTCAGGCGCTTGATCTCCCGTACTGCGTCGCTCGACGAAGCGTTGACCGTGTGAGTGGCGCCGAAGTGTTTCGCCATTTCGAGTTTGTGGTCGAGCAAGTCGACTGCGATTATCTGCCGGGCGCCCGCGATACGCGCGCCCTGAATGACCGAAAGGCCGACGCCGCCCGCGCCGAACACCGCCACCGTGGAGCCAGGAGCGACCCGCGCGGTGTTCAGGGCCGCGCCGACGCCGGTGGTTACCGCGCATCCGAGCAGCGCGGCGCGGTCCAGCGGTATATCGTCAGCGATCTTGAGCACGGCTCTCTCGTGCAGCAGCATTTTTTCCGCAAAGGCCGCAAGGTCGACGAACTGATGGATGGGCTCACCCTTTTGTGAGAGCCGCGGCCGCTCGCCCGCTGCGCGCTGGCAGTCGGCGCGGTTGGCGCACAGATAGGGCCGCCCCGACAGACACTGCGCGCAGTTGCCGCAGTATAGCGAAGTGCAGGCGACCACATGATCGCCGGGCCGCACCGAAGCGACGCCGGTTCCCACCGCTTCGACGATTCCGGCGGGCTCGTGCCCGAGAATCGCGGGAGGCTTCAGCGGGAGCAGGCCGTGGACGTAGTGAAGGTCGCTGTGGCAGACGCCGCTGGCGACGGTCCGCACCAGGACCTCGCGCGGGCCGGGCTGGTCGATCTCGACCTCTTCAATCGTGAGCGCCTGTTTGGGGGCGCGAAACACGGCAGCCTGAATTTTCATCTTTAATTCGCTGGAGTTGGTATTCAATCGAACGCGCCAGGCTCGAATTCATGCCCGTACATGTCTTCGAGGTAGTATTCCGACTGATGCGTAGCGGGTCTGGCGCCCCACCCGTACTCCCACATCCAGCCCGAAGGATTGCCGACGTAGAACGAAAACATATGGTCATTCGAGTGCTTGCCGGGGGTAATCCTGATCGGCAATTTGTGCTCGCGCACCAGGTCGTAGGTGAGGCCCACGTCGTCGAGATTGTCCACTTCTATCATCAGATGATTGATTCGCGTTTTCGTTCCGCCGATTCCAAACGCGACCGAATGGTCGCGCTCGTTGCAGTGCATGAAGACCGGCATGGCGACCTGCTTGCCCATCTGAAGTCTGTACTCGACGCCGCCGCGCATCCCGAGCACGTTGTAGAAGCGAATGGCGGCGGGGACGTCCTTCTCGCGTATGATGCAATGCCCCAAGCCTCCGGCGCCGGTTTTGAAGCGTCCGTGCATCCGGCGGCCCGGATGAAAGGGCTTGCTGTACTGAACCTGAGGACCGTGGAAGATCTCGATCGGATTGCCGTCCGGATCGTCGAGCTTCAGCACCTCGAGGACGTGCCGCTCGACCGCTTCTTCGTCCGAGCCCACGCGAAATTGTATTCCAGCCGACGAAATTTGCTTTTGCATCTCGCGGAATTCCTCGGGCCCTGCCACCCGGAAGCCCAGGTACATCAGGTCGTCGCTGGCGTCGGTGTGCATTACGATGCGATGATGCCAATAATCCATGCGGAGGTAGCAGCGGTCGCGCGCTTCACCCTCGGCCAGCTCCATGCCCATAATTCGGCTGGCGAAGTTCTTCCATTCATCGGGATTCTTCACCCCGATGCCCATGTAGCTCAACTCGGTTACTTGAACCATTGGCATCTCCTGCAGGCGCCGCGCGTCGGGCAGCGGTTAATCGAACCTCGGCGCCTCGCGTGCGGTCCCGCTCGCATAGTCTTAACTCTATAGGACAGCCAGCTATGCCGGGCAACCGCGGCCGTCAGGCATTTGCAGGTCTTATTGGCGTTCATCTACACTCGCCTCCGGCAGCCTTGCCGTAGGCTCAGGCCGCCCAAGGTCGAGGTAAGCACATGACCGTGAAAGATCCGAAGCCGGGGGCGGCGACCGACGATAGTCATTTCGACGAGCAGTTTCCGCTGACTCCAATCGATGACTACATGATCCATCAGACACCCGACCCGATTCGCGTGGTCTGGTCCACGGACCCGAGAATTTACGAACGCTTCTGGGTCATCTGCCATGACCACAAGGGCGAGCTGTTGCTGGTCACGGGCGCGAGCTTTTACCCGAATCTCGATACCGCCGAAGCCTATGCGATCGTCAATTTCAAAGGCCGGCATATTTCCGTACGCGCGTTTCAGCGTCTCGGAGCGGATCGGATGAACATGGACATCGGCCCGATCAAGCCGACGATCATCCAGGGAATGCGGATTTGGCGCTACGTACTTGAGGAAAACGAATGGGGCATCAGTTATGACTTGCATTGGTACGACACCAGGCGGCAGGTCTATCACGCTTCATCCGGGTCAGTGGCCGACGGCTTCCCGCGCGGCAGGCGCGCCGACGTCACCGCGGGCTTCGAGGGCTTCGGCGTCGCCGAGGGCTGGGTGAAAGTAGACGGCGAGCGGATCGAGCTCACCCGGGAGACCAGCGGCGGGACGCGCGATCGTCATTGGGGCGTCGGCCGGGGCGTAGGCGGTCCCGGCTTTCAGCCGGGTCGCAAGTTGCACGCGGGCTGGATTGGCGGCAACTGGGTATCTTTCAAGGACTTCTCCATCTGGGGCAATACGGTCCTGTATAATTTCGGCGATCCTCGCCCGGGTATGGGCAAGATCGTCAAGACCGAGCGCCGGCTGAGATTCGAGCCGGATACTCAGATTTTTCTCGAAGGTGTCATTGACTACACACTGGAGACAGGACAGGTAAAGCAAGTCCATTATCGGCGCCTCGGATATCAAAGCGCGTATATGCGATGCGGGATGTACGGCGGCACCCCCGACAAAAATATTTACCAGGGCCAGTACGTAGGCGACAACGTCGTCGAAGGCGACAAGTACGACGTCACCAGGGCGGAGGTTCGCAGCCGTCTTACGGGCCTCAACGAGCATCATTGCGAAGTCACCTGCGATGGCGAGACCACTACTGGTATCCTTCAACCCCTCGAGCCTGACGCTTACAACGCCTGCGCGCGAGGACGGCCGGGTTGGAGGTTTTTGGAGTGAGCGCGTCGCCGACCGGCGCGGTTGAAAACCTGGCCGCCCGCCTGCGGCGGTTTCTTGGGGCGAACCTGGAAGGCGCGCTGGAGATACGGATAGACAATCTCGCTCCCATCACGGCGGGCAATGCCCGCCAGGCGTGGGAGTTCGACGTGCGATGGCTCGAGCGCAGCGAGGAACGAAAGGTCCGTTGCGTGATGCTGCGCAAGGCCGAGGCCGGCCAGCTCGAGACCGACCTGGTTCCAGAATTCAGGATAATCAGCGCGCTATGGGACAGCGGAGTTCCGGTTGCGCGGGCGCTCTGGATGGACAGCGAGGGGAGGTGGCTCGAGCGTCCGGCTTTCATAATGGAGAAGGTGGCGGGCGTCACGGATTTGCCCGCGCTGCTGAAGCCTGAAAGTGCCGGGAGCAGCCGTGCCATCGCACAACAATTGGCGGCGATCGCCGCGAGACTTCACACGGTCGATTGGAGCAAGCTGGGCGTGGACTTCCTGCCCGCCACGACACCCGAGACGGCGGCAGCGCGGCAGATCTCATATTGGGAATCGCTGTTTCTGAAGCATCGGATGGAGCCACATCCGGTAATGACCGCGGCATTCATCTGGTTGAAGGAGCATCCTCCGGTCGCCGGCAGGATCAGTATCGTACACGGCGACTTCCGCTTTGGGAATTTTCTATACGAAGGCGACCGCATCAACGCGATGCTGGACTGGGAGATGGTGCATCTTGGGGATCCGGTCGAAGACCTCGCCTGGGCCTATCGCTCGTTGTGGGGTCCTCAGGCATTTTTTCCGCTGGACGAATTCGTCGTGCGCTACACAGAACTGAGCGGCATACCGGTTCCTTACGAGACGCTGCGCTTCTATCGGCTACTCGGCGAAGTGAAGCACAGCATCATTTCTTTGACCGGCGCACGCTCGTTCATGGATGGACGGACGCGGAACCTGTTTCTCGCCGATCGAGCCTCGACCACAACCGGTTACCTGATGCAATTTCTGGATTGGCTGCCCGAGTAAGGAACGAGAGATTGGCCGGGGAATCGATTGTGACAAAACCAACCATCGGCGATTTATTGAACGGAGTAGCGGTGAGCCTGCGCGAATCGGTGCTTCCGGAAATACCGGCGGGACCCACACGGCGGCAGATCCAGGCCGCCATCGGCATCATCCGCCGGGTCTCCGCGGTGTGGGACAAGACCGGGCCGTATCTCTACGCCGACAACAAGGATATCGAGGAAACGCTGCGGCAGGTTGGTGTGATGATCGAACGGGCGGAATCAAATGGCTGCGGCGCCGATCTCGAGCCGCTGCGGCAAAGGCTGGCCGCGGCGCTCGATCGGGGTGGCCAGCGTGACGTGGAATATCCGTCGCCCGCCGCGCTCGGAGCGCGCAACGTGGAGTTGCAGGGGCTGTTGGTCGAGCTGCAGGAAGCTCTGCATGGGGCGTCATCGCCGGAAGGCACCGGACGACCGGCAAGCGCCGAGCGGATCGAAATCGTAACGACGCTGCGCGCGCTCTTGCGCCGGATGCTCAAGCGCGAAATGGAAATAACAGCCCCGCCTTCCGCCAGAAAATAGCGTCCGCGACTCTAGTGCGGATGCTTTACGCTCTTGCGATCTTCGTTGTCAGTTTCGATTGCGTGACCCAGACACCACTGCACCATCCATCGCGACGTGATTTCATCGGAGAGGCTTAACCCCTCATCGTTCACCGCCCACGTACGGTGGTTGATCGTCATGTGGCCGAACTTGCGTCCGCAACTTCTGCAGGTAAATCCCAACCGCGATCCGCCGCCCGGGGTCAGCGACTCGAGAGTTTTCACTTTCCAGTCGTGACTGTCCCAGGGGTTTCTGCCTCTTTGTGTCTGCATTGTCCTCCCGTGCCGCTCGCTCGAATCGTCTCAACCTGGCTGCGTGCGTCCCGTAATCGGTTCAGTTCTGCTCCCGTAGCGGTCCCGGATGAATTCGAATCCGCTTGCCCTTGAGGTCGGCGTGGTTCAGCCATTTGATCGCGTGGAGCGCGTCGTCCAGCTTTTCCATATCAACACAGCCGAAACCGCGTGATTTTCCCGACGCCTTGTCGGTAACCACCAGCACGCCGCGCACCTTCCCGGCGCGGGAAAAATACTCCTCGACGTCGTCGCGCGTGACCGCAACCGCCAGATTGTCGAAATAAACTCTAGGCATCGCTTCGGCCGCCCTCTCAATGTGTCAGACTTTCAATCAAGCGTTATCCTATATGGCTTGACCGCGCAGTACCATCCGGCTCGATAAACTCAATATTTTCAAGCTCTTTTTCTTTGATGAGGGTCGTCTGAGCACGCTTTCGCTTCGTCCGGCTCCGTTTGCGCCGAGCTTGGCACGCGAATTGACAGCCCAGCGCGTACCGGAATAGCTTCATGATCGTGAGCCGGGCGCTGGAGTAGGGGGGTGCGCCTGGCTCCGAACCCGGCGAAGCTTTACGAAACTCCGGCGGATTGGCGAAGGATTTCCCGATGGCCGCTCAGGCGCAATCACTCGCGAGCTACTTCGACTCCGAAACCGCCAAGGTGCTCGGCGCCTGTACCGCGTGCGGCAAGTGCGTCGAAGTATGCCCGGTCGTTCCGTATGCCGGTCTCAAGGACGCCGATCCCAAGGCCGTGGCGCGCGGCGTGGTCGATTTTCTCGCGCATCGCGGGCCGCTTGCCGGAGCTTCGGCAACCTTCGCGCACGCGTGCAATGGATGCGGTGAATGCATTCCCGCCTGTCCCGAGGGCGTCAACCCGCGCAAGATGTTGGTGTTGGCCAACACGATGGATTCCGGCGAGCGCAGCCGGACCCCGCAGCTCTTCCGTAAGATGTCGCGCGCCATCCGGCTGATGGCCGGGATGCAGTTGTTGCCGGCCGAGTTCGCGCGGGTGCTCAATCCGCCGCGCCGCACGCAGGCGCAGATCGTTTTCTACCTGGGATGCAATGCGCTCCGCACGCCGCATCTTCTTTTCAACGCGATGTACGTGCTCGATGCGCTGGGCGCGGACTATGAAGTCGTCGGCGGGCCGGGATCGTGCTGCGGAATCGTGCAGTCGAAGTGGGAAGGCGAACTGGGCAAAGGCGAGCGAATGATCAACGCGACGCTCACGCGCTTCGAGGGGTTGAGCCCCGAGAAGGTGCTGAGCTGGTGTCCGTCGTGCAACCTGCATATCGGCGAGACGCTGGCCGGGTTTCAGTCGACCAGCTTCGAGTTTGGCCACTTCACCACCTACCTCGCCGATCATCTCGACGAGCTGCGCGGCAAGTTCGTCCGTCCGCTGCCGCTAAAGGCGGTGCTGCACGCGCACGTTGGTCTGGCCGATTTGGGAGGCAACGTGGCGCGGGTGCTGGCGGCGATTCCGGGGCTGGAGCTTGTCGATACGGTGCTGGAATCGGGCTATACCTGCGGCGGCTCGGGATGCGCGCGCGCGCCGGAGATGATGAAAAAGGAGCACGCGCAGTTGATCGATCGCGTGCGTGAGACGGGCGCCGACGTGCTCGTCACTTTCTACCACAACTGCCACGCTTCCTTCGTGCGTGCGGAGAACGACAACTCCTTTCGGGTGCTCAACTACACCGACCTGCTGGTCGAGGCGCTTGGCGCGGCGCCGCACGACGACGTTTTCAAGCGCCTGCGGCTGATCGATGACTGGAGGATGATCGTCGATGAAGCCGAGCCCTACCTGCGCGCCAACGGGATCGATTTCGACCGCGAGTTCCTCGAGAAGATCCTGCCCGACGTGTTCCGGATGGCCGAATTTACCGGCGGCCTCGACTGCTTCGCCTCGCGCACTTGAGGGTTGGAGAGGACGGCGCCAAAGCGCGCCGTTTTGTATCCTTCGGTCCGTCACCCGCCGCTCCGAAATCGCCGACGCGGCCGGCTTACGTTCCGAATCAGTGCTTGCCGTAATCGAGCGGCACGCCCTTGCGCTGCGCGTAGATGTAGGCTTCGAGCGCACGCAGCTTCGGATCGTTGGGGTCCAGCGCCTTGCCTTTGACCGGATTCTCGATGCACCAGTCGATCATATCGCGCAGCAACGCGACGCGCTGGAGCTGGACTTGATACTTGGGATAGGTCTCGGGGTGCGTATTGGCGGCGTCGGGATGGCACATGTCGCAGCTTACTCCGATAGTGCTGCCGAGCGCCTTGGCGTCGTGAAAGACACGCTTGCCTTCGGCGACGAAGTTGTCGGTCTCGGCCTTCCAGACCTTGTAGTCGCGCGGCTGAAAACTCGCATAGGTGTCGCCCTGCTGGACTGACAGCGAGGGCGCCGCCGCCGGCGCCGCCATCGAACCTTCGTTTGCCGGCGAGGCCTGGGCGACTTCCCAGCGCTCGCCCGGATGCGCGCGCCGCCACTTGGCCATCAGGTCATCACTCACAGCCTGAGCCTGCGCGCGCGACATCATCTCTCCAGGCTTCAGGTTCTTGACCTCGATACTGGTCTTGCCGTCGCAGAGCATCACGACCGTACCCCCGCTCTTCGATACGGGCACGTCGTGGGTAACCGTCTGCTGCGCATGTAAGCGCGCGCCGCGGACCGTCAGGCAGGCCACCGCGATCGTGGTTCCAAACATCAGAAGTACTATTCGTTTGGAGATCATTGTCGCCTCGTCGAGTGGAGAACGGTCGGGGTATCGTTGGCGATCAATAGCTCGCGAACTGTGGCGCGGGCGGGCGATAGACTTTGCCTTGCGATCGCAGATATTGCGCCCGCACGGTAACCGGGTTGCGGTCCCACAAGTTGTACATCATGTCCGCCAGGCCGTCCTTGTTGACATTCACCTGCCCGTCACCGAGGCCGTCGAGCTGATCGTAGGGATCGGCGCGGTTCATCTGCACGGTGAGCGGGGGCAAGCCCTCGGGCGCGTATGGCCAAGGCCAGGCGGTCGACAGCATTCCGTAGAAGCTGATGTTGCCGATCTGGTTGAAGAGCAACTGATGCGTATGGCCATGGATTACGGTGACTGAGTGATAGGGCTTGAGTATCGCCTGTATCTGTTCGGCGTCCTCGGTCCAGAAGTTCCAGTTGCGGTAGTACTTGTAGAGCGGGGAGTGCGAGAAGACGAGCAGCGGCGTGGTGGCCGGCACCTTGGCGAGGT
>Ga0307373_10005278_pt1 | contig 21217 bp, 15 predicted proteins | sample OX2MG_FD_202534 | JGI IMG/M metagenome (GOLD analysis project Ga0307373, IMG submission 202534) | Soil microbial communities from Risofladan, Vaasa, Finland - OX-2 | ecosystem: Environmental > Terrestrial > Soil > Coastal area > Acid sulfate soil | place: Finland: Risofladan, Vaasa | collected...
TGGCCCTCGACCGGCTGATGGCACGCCTCACACGCCAGGAGCTCGAGCGCACGCTGACGGGCGATCTCGGCTCGCTCGACGTGCTCGACGGCCCGGCTCGCGGCCCCTACGGAGGCACCGCGTATGCGGCTCCCGTGGGCACGGTGCTGGTGATCTCGTCGACCACCACCATCGGCGTCGGGCTGTGGTCCGCCGCGCTCGCGCTGTGCTGCAAGAACCGCGTGGTGCTCAAGGAGCCCGAGGACGCGCTTGGCGCCGGCTTCTTCTCCACCCTGGCCGAGGAGGAGCCCGCGTTGCGCGACGCGCTGCAGGCGGCCTCGTGGCTGGGCGGCGACGGTGAGGCCGAGGAGGCGCTCTTCGCGCAGGCCGCCGCGGTGGTGGCCTTCGGCAGCGATCAGACCATGCGCGCCATCCGCGCGCGCCTTCCGGCGAGCGCGCGCTTCGTCGGCTACGGCAACGCCGCGAGTGCCGGCATCGTGCGGCGCGGCGCGCTGGGCGATCCCGTGACGGCCGCGCGGGCCGCCGACGGCGCCGCGATCGATCTCTCGCTCTACGAGACCACGGGCTGCCTCTCGCTCCACGCCCTCTACGTGGAGCGCGGCGCCGCCGTCTCACCCGAGCGCTTCGCCTCGCTCTTGGCCGCGGCGCTCGAGCGTCGCACCGTGGAGTTTCCCGTGGGGGGGCGCGACGTCGCCCAGCAGGCGGCCATTCGCAGCGTCCGCGAGCTGGCGGCCTTCCGATCCGCGGGCGGGCGCGGCGCCGTCTTCGCCGCCGGCGATCTCGCCTGGACGCTGGTGCTGGAACCTCCGGCCCACGAGCCTCCGGCGTTCTTGCCGCGCACCCTGGCGCTCGTCCCCGTCGACGACCTCGCCGACGCGGCTGAGCGCCTCGCGGCTCTGCGCATCCCCATCGAGACGCTCGGCGTCGCTCCGGCCCCAGCGCCCGAGGACGCCGCGGCGCTCGCCACGGCCGCGGCGCGCGTCGGAGCCTCGCGCGTCTGCGCGTTGGGCGCCATGCAGCACCCGCATCTCGCCTCGCACCACGGAGCGCGCCCGCGCGCGGCCGAGTTCGTCCGCTGGATCGACGTGGAGCCATGAGCGGCGCACCGGTCGACGTGCGCACCGAGATCCCCGGTCCGCGCTCGCGCGAGCTCGCGCGCCGCCTGCGCGCCGCCGAGTCGCGCAACGTCACCTACGTCTCCGAGCAGACCCCGATCTTCTGGGAGAGCGCGCGCGGCGCCGAGGTGATCGACGTCGACGGCAACCGGTTCCTCGACCTCACCGCCGCGTTCGGCGTGGCCGCCGTCGGCCACGCGAACCCGCGCGTCCTCGCGGCCATCGCGCGGCAGGCGGAACGCCTGCCGCACGGCATGGGCGACGTCTACCCCACCGAGATCAAGGTGCGTCTGATGGAGCGCCTGATCCAACTCACCGGCATGGGGAAAGCGGTGCTCTGCACCGGCGGCTCCGAGGCCGTCGAGGTCGCGTTGAAGACGGCGCTGCTGGCCACCGGCAAGCCGCGCGTGCTGGCCTTCCAAGGCGCGTACCACGGCTTGGGGCTGGGGGCGTTGCGCGTCGCCGGCATTCCGAAGTTCCGCGAGCCGTTCGCCGCGCTGGTGGAGGAGCCGGTCCTCCTCCCGTACGGCTGCGCGGCCGAGCGGGTGGCCCGCGCCCTCGACGCCGATCCGGCCATCGGCGCGGTGATCGTGGAGCCCTTGCAGGGGCGCGGAGGCGAACGCGTGCCGCCCGCCGCGTTCTTGCCCGGCCTGCGCCGCGCCACGCGCGAGCGCGGCGCCTTGCTGATCTGCGACGAGATCTACACGGGCTTCGGACGCACGGGTGCGCTCTTCGCCTCGCTGGCAGCCGGCGTCCAGCCGGATCTCCTCTGCGTGGGCAAGGCGATGGCGGGCGGCTTCCCCGTAGCCGCCTGCCTCGGCACCGATGCCGTGATGTCGGCGTGGCCGGAGTCCCTGGGCGAGGCGCTGCACACCTCGACGTATCTCGGCAACCCGATGGCCTGCGCCGCCGCCCTCGCCACCATCGACGAGATCGAACGCGAGGACCTGGTTGCGCGCGCGCGGGTGCTCGGCGAGCGGATCGGCGCGGCGCTCGAGCGCCTGCGCGGGCTCGCGCACGTCGTGGACGTGCGCGGCCGCGGCGCGATGTGGGGCGTCGAGCTCGACGACCCCGCGCTCGCGATCGCCGTCACCGACCGCGCGCTCCGGCGCGGGATCATCGTCCTGCCCTCGGGAGCGCGGGGCGAGGTCGTCTCGCTCACGCCGCCGCTGGTCGTCCCCATCGACCACCTCGACGCCGCGCTCGCCCTTCTCACCGCAATCTTTCGGGAGATCCTCTCGTGAGCCAATCCATCGGCGCCGCCGTCCTCGGTCTCGGCGCGGCAGCACAGGTCCACGTGCCCGGCTTGCAGTCGCACGCGCGCTTCGAGTTGGTGGGCGTGGCGTCGTCGCGCCCGGGAGTCGCCGCCCAGGTGGCCGCGGAGCGCAAGGTGCGCCGCGCCTACGAGAGCTGGCGCGACGCCATCGCCGATCCCGAGGTCTCGCTGGTGGTGATCAGCTCCGCGCCCTCGCTGCGCGCCGCGCAACTCGCCGCGGCGCTCGCCAACGACAAGCACGTGCTGGTGGAGCCCCCCGTGGCCGACCACCCGCGCGAGCTCGACGCGCTGGTCCACGAGGCCGGGCGGATGGGGCACGTGGCCGCGGCCTGCCTCACCTTGCGCTATCATCCCGCGCGCCAGGCGCTCCGCGAGCTGGTGGTCAACGGCCATCTCGGCGAGGCGCGCAACGCCGCGTGGCGTCACCTGAGCGCCCGCTGGAACCCGAGCATCGCCGTCCATGCCCTCGACGTCCTGCGCTGGACGCTCGGCGGTGCCGACCGCGAGCGCGTCCAGCGCCTGGAGGGGGAGCAGAGCCTGGCCCTGCAGATGCGCCACTTCGACGGTTGCCTCAGCCAGCTCGCCCTCGACGGCCGCAGCGCCACCGAGGACCTGACGTTCACCGTGGCCGGCACCGCGCGCGTGGCCGCGGTGCTGGGCGACGCTCCCGACGACGGCGAGCTCCACGTCTTCGAGGGAGAGACCGACGACGAGTACCGCCTGCGCCCCTCGCGCTACCAGCGCTTCTCCGCCGCCAACCGGCGCCTCCCGGCCTTCCTGGAGCTGCTCGATGATCTGGCGGCCGCGATCGACGGCAAGACGTCCGCCGTGCCCACGCTGGCCGATGCCGCCGAGGCGCAGCACCTGGCGAGCGCGCTCTAGCCGGCGAGGATCTGCTTGATCGACATGATCTCCTCGAGGCCGTCGAGGAACGCTCGCACCACGGCGGGATCGAACTGCGCCCCCTCCAGGCGCCGCACCTCGCCGACGGCGCGGTCGACGGGCCAGGGCTCCTTGTACGGCCGCTTCGAGGTCAAGGCGTCGAAGACGTCGCTTACGGCGCAGATGCGCGCCGCCACGGGGATCTGCTCGCCCTTCAACCCGTCGGGGTAGCCGGTCCCGTCGTGGCGCTCGTGGTGCCACCGCGAGATCTCCGCCGCGCGCCGCAGCATCGGCGAGGTGCTGTCGCTCAGCATCTCGTGGCCGATCACCGTGTGCCGGCGCATCACGTCGAACTCCTCGGGCGTGAGCTTGGCCGGCTTGAGCAGGATGTTGTCGGGAATCCCGATCTTCCCGATGTCGTGCATCGGCGAGGCCAGCTTGATCAGCTCCACCTCGTCACCCGGCAGGCCGCAGCGGTCGGCGATCACGCGGCAGAACTCTCCCATCCGCGCGATGTGCTTGCCCGTGTCGCTGTCGCGCAGCTCGGCGATGCGCGCCAGCCGCACGATCGTCTCCAGCTCGCGCTCCCGAATGGTCTTCGTCGCCAAGCCGACCTCGTGCGCGAGCTGCGCCGCTCGGTCGGCCAGCATCTGCTGACTGCGCCGCAGGGAGAGCAGGTTGCGGCAACGGGCCAAGAACTCCACGGGATCCACGGGCTTGTTGAGGAAATCGTTGGCTCCCAGGTCCAAGGCTTTGCGGCGGACGGCGACGTCGCGCTCGCCCGTGAGCATGATCACGGGGACGTTCGCCTTGCCGGGCATGGCGTGAAACTCGCGAATGAACTGCAAGCCGTCCGGGGGCGGCATGCGATAGTCCACCACCGCCAAGTCCACGTCGTGCTCGAACGACCACTGGAGCGCCTTCTCCGAGCGTTCGAAGCACACGGTCTTGCTGTCCTCCAGCCGGTCAATCACCCGTTGATAGACGACCAAGTTCGCGCTATTGTCGTCGACGAGAACGATCGCATCCATATCACGCCTCCCGGTCCCTCAAGCGCAGATGCAGCGCATCCGCCTCTGCGCGCAGCCGTTCCACCGCCGCCTCGATCTCCGCGAGAGCGGCGGCCACCGCCTCCATCGAGGCACCCTCCAGCCGCGCCTCGATCTCGACGGCCACGCCATGCAGCTCCGCGGCGCCGGCGTTGGCCGCCATGCCCTTGACGTCGTGGAGCTCCTCGGCGACCCTCCCGACGTCGCCGCGCGCCGCCGCGGCGCGCGCGCCGTTCACGCGCTGGCCCGCGATCGTGACGGTCAGGCGCACGAGGCCGAGGATCTCGCGCGTGTCGCCGCCGCAGATCGCGGTCAGATGCTCGAGGTCGACGACGGGTCGCCGCCGTCCGGCGTCATCCATCGGCATCCTCTCGTCCCGGCATCCAGCGGCCGAGGACGCGCTCGACGTCGGCCAAGCGCACGGGCTTGGCGAGATAGTCGTCCATGCCGGCCGCCAGGCACGCCTGGCGGTCCGCCTCCATCGCGTTGGCCGTCAGCGCCACGATCGGCACGCGCTCCCCCGAGCGCAGCTCGGCCGCCCGGATCGCGCGCGCCGCCTCGAATCCGTCGAGCACCGGCATCTGACAGTCCATCAGCACCAAATCGTAGCGCCGCTTCGCCGCGGCCTCGACAGCGGCGCCGCCGTCCGCCACCACGTCCGTCTCCACGCCGCAATGCGTCAGTTGGCGCATCACCACCCGCTGGTTGACGGCGTTGTCCTCGGCCACCAGCACGCGGCCGCGCCGTCGCCCATCTTGCGTGTGCAGCTGCGCGCCCTCGTCCTGGGCGCCGCGCGCCGCGGACGCCGCTCCCAGCGCCGCAGAGAGCATCTCGAAGAGATGCGATTGCCGCACCGGCTTGGTGACGTACCCCTCGCATCCGGCCTCGATGGCGGCACGCCCTTGGCCCCGCTCCTGGAACGCCGTCACGAGCAGCGCCTTCGTCCGCGCGAGCAGCCCGTCGGCCCCCAGCGTGCGCACCACGTCGGTGCCCCGCATGTCCGGCAGCCGCTGGTCCACCACCACGGCGTCCCATGCGCGTCCGGCGGCGGCGGCGGTGCGGAGCTCGTCGAGGCCGGCCCGCCCCGTGGCCGCAACGGCGGGCTGCGCCCCCCACGCCGCGAGATACCGGCTCAGGATCTCGCTCGACGCCGGGTCGTCGTCGATCACCAGCACCCGCGCGCCGTGCAGATCGCCGCGAGGACGCGTCACGGCTCCCCCCGGCGGCGTCTCGAAGCGGATCGTGACGGCGAACGTCGAGCCTCCGCCCACCACGCTCTCCACGTCGATCGACCCGCCCATCAGGGCGACCAGACGGCGGGAGATGGCCAAGCCCAAGCCGGTGCCGCCGTACCGGCGCGTGGTCGAGCCGTCGGCTTGCGCGAACGGCTCGAAGAGGCGCGGAACGTCCTTCTCGCAGATGCCGACGCCGGTGTCGCGCACGGCGAAGCGCAGCGTCGCGCGGTCCTGATCCGGCTCCAGCGCCTCGCAGGAGACCGTCACCGAGCCGCGGGCCGTGAACTTGACGGCGTTGCCCACCAGGTTCAGCAAGATCTGGCGCAAGCGCCCCGGATCGCCCAGCACCCGCTGGGGGACCTCGGGGGCGATGTACGACATCAGCGCGAGCTCCTTGCGGCGCGCCTGCGGGGTGAGGAGCGTCGCGGTGGACTCGACCACGTCCAGCGGGGAGAAGGCGGCCACCTCGAGGTCCAGCTGCCCCGACTCGATCTTCGAGAAGTCCAGGATGTCGTTGATGATCGCCAGCAGGGTCCGCGCCGACTCGCTGGCGGACTCCGCCAGCTCGCGCTGCTCCGCCGTCAGATCCGTTTGGAGCAGCAGCTCGGCCATGCCGATCACGCCGTTCATCGGCGTGCGGATCTCGTGGCTGATCGTCGCCACGAACTCCGACTTCAGCCGCGACGCCTCGATCGCCTGATCGCGCGCGGCCGCGGCCTCGGCCTCGGCCGCCTTCTGCTCCTCCGTGCGCTTGGTGACGATCTCCGCCATGCGGTGAAAGGCGCGGTCCACGTCGGCGATCTCGTCGTTGCCCGTCAGCTCCGGACCCAGCGGCCTGGACTCCCCGAACGCCAAGGCCTCGGACCGCAACCGCGCCAGCCGGCGCCGGAGCGTGCGGATGAACACGGCCGCCAGGATCAGCGTGACGGCCAGCGCGCCCAAGCCGCCGAAGATCAAGAGGCCCCGGAAGTCGGCCCACTCCGCGGCCAGCGTCAGGCTCCGCCGCTGCTCGAGCGCGAGCTCCGTGCCCTGAAAGGCGTCCATCGCCGAGCGGAAGCGCGCCATCAGACGGTCGCCGGTGCCCGTCGTGAGGTAGGCGCGCGCGGAACGCAGGTCTCCGTGCCGGACAGCGTCGGCTAGGGCCTGCATCTGGCTCTGCTTCTGCCGGGCCGCGAGGCTCACGAGGTCGAGCGCGCCGACCTGCTGCGGGTTGTCCCTCACCAATGCGCGCAGCACCGCGATGTCGTGCGGCTCGGCGGCGCTCGCCCCCGCCAGCGGCCCGACGAACGCCCGGTTCCCGGTGATCACGTACGCGCGCACGGCCACCTCGGCGTCGAGCTCGCTCTTGGTGAGCGATTCGGCCACAGAGATGACCTCGGTGGAATGCAGGGTCCACCGCTCCGCCGTCCGGGTCTCCTTCTGCACCAAGGCAAGCGCGAAGAACAACGCCGCCGCCAGGACGATCGGCACGGCCACGATCGCCACGGTCGTCTGAGCGAGGTTCAATCGCTTCAGCATCGGCCTCTCCCCCCGGCAGAGAGCGCAATTGCGCTAGGGCCGCGCCCAAGAGCCAACCCGTGCGCGCTACTTCCCGCGCCGGCTCGTCATGCCCTTCGCGCGGCGGCGCGCGTCGTCACCGCAGCGCGAACGTCGGGCCGACCTGCTGCACGGTGATCGTGCCGTAGCTGTACATCCCGTTGGAGGAGTACACGCTGGGCGCCGCCGTGTTCCCCGCCGCCCCGAACCAATCGCCCTGATCCACCACGTTGTCGTGGTTGGTGTCGATCCAGACGCCGACTTCGTACGTCGTGCCGGCCGGGATGTCGGAGAGGCGGAACGTGCCGTTGCTGTTGACGGGGACGCCCAGCGGGTACTCCTTGTCGAGGATCGTCGGCGCGTTGCCCTGCCCCGGCGTGTAGGCCATCGCCACGAACGAGGTCAGCGGCGGCAGCGTGCCCTGCGCCGCGACCACCGTCCCGCCGGCGGCCTCCAGCGCCTTCACCACGTCGAGCCTCCCCGCGCCCTGCGAGGCGCCGATGCCGAGGTTGTCGTCGTTGTTGGGATTCTGGAAGATGGCGAGGATCTGCGCGGGCGTGAGGCTGGGGGCGATGGCGCGCATCAACGCCACGGCCCCGGCGACGTGCGGCGTGGCCTGCGAGGTGCCGGCGAAGAACGAGGCGCAGACGCCGCCGGAGTTGGCGGGGTTGCACGTGTAATTCGCCAGGGTCACGCCGTTTGAGTACAGGTTGAAGATCCAGTGCAGGTTGTCATTGTCGCTCTGACCGCTCGGATCGCCGCCGGGGGCCACCAGCGTCGGCTGGTTTACCGTGATCGCGTTGGTGAGCGCATCGGCCGTCGGCCCATAGTTGGAGTACGCGGCCAGCCCCTCGGTGCCGCTCGAGGGATCGCACGCGGGCGGGATGCCCGCGGTGCAGTTGTCGCCGTGGATGGCGCTGGCGCCCACGGAGATCACCCCGCGGTAGCCGCCGGGATAGGAGATGCCGGTTGAGGAGGTATCGTTGCCGGCCGCCGCCACCACCACCACGCCCTGCGAGATGGCCTGCTCGACCGCCGCGTACTCCGTGGGATCCACCGGTTGCCCCGCGGAGCCGCCCAAGCTCAGGTTGATGACTTTGGCGCCCGACTGCACGGCGGCGGCGATCGCCTGCGCCTCGTCCGTGGTCGACGCGCCGCACGAGGGATCGGTCGAAGTGATGCACGAGACGCCGTTCACGTCGGTGTCGGGAAAGATCTTGTACTCCAGCAGCGGCGTGTTCCAGCCCACGCCAGCGAAGCCGAGGCCGTTGTTCGTGATGGCCGCCGCGATGCCCGAGACGTTGGTGCCGTGGCCGTCCGTGTCCTCGATGTTGGCGGGGTCATCGGGGTTGGTGTTATCGATCACCATCTTGCCCGTGCCGCTGTAGAAGACGGCTTCGTGGATCACCTTGCTCGCGAGGTCCTGGTTGTGCGTGTCGTAGCCCGTGTCGATGATCGCGATGGGCGCCGCGGCCGATCCTTCCGTGATGCCCCACGCCGCTGGCATCCCGATGTGGAACATGTCCCACTGGTCGTAGGGGTCCATGAACGTGTCGTTCGCGCTCATGGCCGCATCCTGCGGGCGCAGCGCCAAGAGGCGCCGGTAGTGCGCGGGATAGACGGCCTCCACGTCGGGGCGGGCCTGCAGCTGCGCCACCACGCCCGCCGCTTGCGCGGGGCTCACGCGTATGCTGCGCCACTCCTGGCCTTGCAGCGTGCCGATCTTCTTGCCCACCGCGCCGAGCGCGCGCTCGATCTCCGCGGGCGTGCGCCCTTCCATGCTCAGCGCCCCCGAACGGTAGACCACGGCGTAGACGCCGGGTACCTCGCCGTTGCCGCGCGCGTAGCGCTGAGGGGCGCGCCGCGGCGCGCCGGCGGAGGCGGCCCGCGCCGCCGAGGAGGGCGACCGCATCACGGAGAGCGTGCCGCCGGCGGCCAGCATCGAGCCGCTGGAGTCGCCCAGCGCATTGAAAAAGATGGACGTGCTCACATTGCCGGCCACGTTGGTGACCTGCGGCGCCTGCCCCACGTTGCCCAGCACCGCGACGCTCACCCCCGTCTTGCTGGGGTCGAGGGCGCACGTCAGCGGCGTCTGCCCCACCACGTAGGTGGTCCCGCTCGCGGTGATCTCCACCCACGCGCCCTGCGGATTGGAGGCCACGCTCAGCGTCTGCGAGTTCGTGGGATTGGCGCAGAGGGAGCCCGGCGCCGTCACCAGCGAGGGGTTCGGCGTCGCTTGCGCGTAGGGCGAGGTGGGCGCGACCGGCACGATCCCGCTTCCGCCGCTGGAGGAGCCGCCTCCGCCGCTGCACGAGGAGAGCGCGGCGGCGCCGGCGAGCGATCCCAACAGCATGAGCATCCGTCGCATACAGGCAAACTCCCTCACGACCCGACGGTCATCCCCATAGCGGCCGGGTCGAACCGCTAACGCTTCTTGTTATCGGCGAGTTTCGGCAAACTCCCGCCGCCGGCTTGCGGTCTGCCCCTTCGCTCTGCTATACTACCGCAATCGCCGGGCCGCTCATGGCCCGCGAGTGAGAACCTCGAGGGAAAGGAGGCGCGCATCCATGATCATCATGCACATCGGCCTCCGCCCGGAGCCGGCCACGTAGCGCCTTCATCGCGCTCTCGTCGTGCCGGCCGTGGGCAACGCCCACGGCCGTTTGCGTTCCGTAGCCCCGATCTCATCGCCATCGCATAGGGAGACCCCATGTTGACGAACCTCATCGTCGAGCGCTTGCTCGCCGACGCTGAGGCGGCTCGTCGGCGGGAGCGGGATCATGCCGCCCTCGTCCGCGACGCGCTCGGCGTTCACCGAAGGTCCTGGCTCCGCGTGCGCGTGGGCAACGCGCTCATCCGCAGCGGAGAGGCGCTACTCGGCTCCTTCGAGGAGGCGCCACATCAACGCTAAGCCCGCGGTGCTCGCGCGGCGGATCACGTCCGCGCGAGTACCCGGGAATTGCTGCCGCTGCGTCACCGTGCGCTCCGGCGTCGCGACGGCGAACCACACGGTGCCCACGGGCTTCTCCGGCGTTCCGCCGTCGGGGCCCGCCACGCCCGTGGTGGCCATGCCCACGCTCGCGCCGAAACGCGCGCGCACGCCCTCGGCCATCTCGCGCGCCGTCTCCTCGCTGACGGCGCCGTGCGCCGCGAGCGTCTGCGGGCGCACGCCCAGCTCGCGCTCCTTCACCTCGTTGGCGTACGCGGTGACCCCGCCCAGGTAGATGCGCGAGATGCCGGGCACCGAGACCAGATCCGCGGAGATGGTGCCGCCCGTGCAGCTCTCCGCCACCGCGAGCGTCCACCCTCGCGCCTCGACGGCCGCGCCGATGGCTCCCGGAAGCGTCTGGTCGTCCACGCCGTAGATCCCGCGGCGCACGCGCTCGCGAACCCGTGCCTCCAGCTCGTCGAGCATCGCCGTGGCCGCGCGGCGGTCGGCGGCGCGCGCCGTCATCTTGATGTCCACGGCCCAGCCGAAATGCGCGAGCATGGCGATGCTGGGGTTGCGCTGGCTCTCGAAGAGATCGCGGATCGCGGTGTCCAGGCTCGACTCGCCCCAGCCGATGGTGTGGAGCGAGCGCGAGACGGTGGTCTGCGTCAAGGCGTAGCGCTCCACCAGCCACGGCACCAGACGCTCGTGCAGCATGGCGTGCATCTCGCGCGGCACCCCGGGCATGCAGGCGATCACCTTGCCGTCGCCCCGGCTCACCACGAATCCGGGAGCCGTGCCGTTGGGATTCTCCAGCACGAAGGCTCGACGCGGCATCATGGCCTGCACGCGGTTGTTCTCCGTCATCGCGCGCCCCATGGCGGCGAAGCGCGCCTCGATGGCTCGCAGGCTGGCCTCGTCGCGTTCCAGCGGCGCATCCATCAGCCGGGCCACCGCCTCGCGCGTGACGTCGTCGACGGTGGGACCCAGGCCCCCCGTGCAAACCGCCAGATCGGCGCGCGCGAAGACGCTCTCGATCAACCGCACCTGGCGCTCGACGTTGTCGCCGATGCCATGCGTCGCCAGCACGTCGATCCCCACGCCGTTGAGGGCGCGCGCGACGGTACGCGAGTTGGTATCGACCAGGTCGCCGAGCAGCAGCTCGGTGCCGATGGCCACCAGTTCCGCTGTGGGCATCGCTCGCTCAGGCTCCGATCCGCTCGGCCTCGGCGCGCGCGCGAGCGCGCCGCGCATCGCGCCGCGCGAGGATCTCGCCCACGATGCCGCGCCGGAAGACGAGCACCATCACGATGAAGATGCCGCCGATGAAGACGCCCGGCGCGTTCACGAGCACCGCCAGGCGGTCGGAGAGCAGCAGGTAGAACGCCGCTCCGACGATCGGCCCGTAGACGGTGCCCATCCCGCCCAGGAGGGTCATCATCACCACCTCGCCGCTGGTCCGCCAGTCGACGTTGTCCATCACGGTGAAGTGCTGAAAGACCACGAGCAGGCCGCCCGCAAGCCCCGAGACCGCCCCCGAGAGGACGAACGCCATCAGCTTGAAGCGGTCGACGTCGTAGCCCAGGCTGCGCGCCCGCTGCTCGTTCTCGCGGATGGCCTTGAGCACTTGGCCGAACGGCGAGTGGATCACGCGCACCACGAACGCCACCACCGCCGCGGTGATCGCGAAGAGCACGTAGTACATCACGCGGTCGTGCTGCAAGGGTATGCCGAAGAACGTGCCGCGCGGCACGCCCTGCAATCCGTTTTCGCCGCCGGTGACCCCGATGAACGCGCCGCTGACAAAGAAGTAGATGAGCTGGGCGAAGGCCAGCGTGATCATCGCGAAGTAGATGCCCTGGCGCCGGATGGAGAGCGCCCCCACCGCAAGCGCCAGCAGCGCGGCGTAGGCGGCCCCCGCCAGCAGCGCCAGCGGCATCGGCAGGTGCGCGTGCAGGATGGCGATGCCCGTCACGTAGCTGGCGCCGCCGAAGAACATCGCGTGGCCGAACGAGAGCAGGCCCGTGTAGCCCAGCAGCAGGTTGAAGCCCACGGCGAAGAGGGCCCAGACGACGATGTTCATCGCTAGGACGGGGTAGACGATCCACGGCAGGAGCAAGCCCAGCGCGAAGAGCCCGACTCCAAGCCAGAGCTCCACGCGGCTCGCGGTGCGCGGTCCGTTCGAAAGCATCACCGCAGGCCCTCCGCGCTGCCGAAGAGCCCGGCCGGCCTGATCAGCAGGACCACGGCCATCAAGATGTAGGTCAACGTGCTCGAGATGGGCGGGTAGAAGACGGCGCCCATCGCCACGACCACGCCGACCAGGAAGCCCGTGACGATCGATCCTAAGATGGAGCCCATCCCGCCGATGACCACCACGGCGAAGGTGGGAATGATGATGTCGTCGCCCATCAGCGGCGCCACGTTGGTGGTGGGCGCCGCCAGCACGCCCGCGAAGGCCGCCAAGGCGCAGCCGAAGCCGAAGACCCCCGTGATCAGGACCGGCACGTTGATCCCGAAGGCCCGCACCAGCGCCGGGTTCTCGGTTGCCGCTCGCAGGGTGGCGCCCAGCGAGGTCTTCTCGATGACGAGCCACGTGCCGATGCAGATGATCAGCGAGGCCGCGATCACGAAGATGCGGTAGGTGGGATAGATCAGGAAGCCGAGGTTCACGATGCCCGTGAGCTGGTCCGGAATGACGTAGGGCGAGCCCTGCATGCCGAACTTCAGCCGCATGGCGTCCTCGAGAAAGAGGGTGATGCCGAAGGTGAGCAAGAGGTTGTAGAGGACGTCGAGCTTGTAGAGGCGGCTCAGGAGCAGACGCTCGATGACCATGCCGATGATCGCCACCACGATGGGCGAGACGATCAGCGCGGCCCAAAAGTTCAGGCCGAAGCTCTGCGCGCCGAAGTACGCCGCGAAGGCTCCCAGCATGTACATGGTTCCATGGGCGAAGTTGACGATGCGCAGCAGTCCGAAGATGATCGCCAAGCCAAGGCTGAGCATGGCATAGAACGCGCCGCTTACCAGTCCGTTGAAGATCTGCCCGCCGAGATTCTCGAGCACGCTCGCTCCCCTGATTCCGTATGGATAGCATGGGGGCCGCCGCGGCGGCCCCCAATCTCGCCGCTTCGCTACCGATTAGCTACCGAGATGACACTTGACTTCGGAGAGCGGGCGGTAGGCCTCCGCGCCCGGGATGACCTTGAGGATCTTGAAGTACGCCCAGGGCTGCTTGACTTCCGACGCCGGCAGCACCTGCGCCAGGTACATGTCGTGGATCAGCAGGTGGTCCTGAGGACGGATGTAGGCGTTGCGGGCGAAGGCGTCGCTGAAGTGGTAGCCCACCAGCTGCTTCTCCACGGCCAGCGGATCCGTCGTTCCCGCGCGCTTGACGGCCTCGAGATAGGTCGTGACGGCGGAGTAGTTGGCGAACTGCGACCACGTCGGCGGGTTGCCGTGATTCTTCGCGGCGAAGCGCGCCGCGAACGCACGCGACTTCGCGTCGAGGTCCCAGTAGCCGCCGATGGTCACCGTGGAGCCGGCCCAGTAGTCCGGTCCCAGCGCGTGCACGTCGGATTCGAACAGCAGCATGACGCCGATCTTCATGTTCTTCTTCATGCCGAACTCGTTGATCTGCTTCATGGCGTTGACGGTATCGTTGCCGGCGTTGTCCAGGCCCAGCACGTCGGCTCCGGAGGACTTGGCCTTCAGCAGATACGTGGAGAAGTCGGAGGTGCCCAGCGGAACGTCGTCGTTACCGAGGACCTTGCCGCCGTTGGCCTCCACCGCGGCCTTCACGTCGTTGTAGAGCGCGTGGCCGAACGCGTAGTTGGCGGTGATGGTGTACCACTTCTTGCCGCCCTGCTTGGTCAGCGTCGCGGCCGTGCCGTGCGCCAGCGCGTAGACGTCGTAGCCGTAGTGGTAGGTGTAGGGATTGCAGTACTTCGGATCGTTCGTGAGGGCGTCGGTACCGCCGCCGGTCACGATCTGGATGACGTGCTTTTCCTTGGCCACCCCGGCACCGGCCAGAGCCGTCGCCGAGTTGGTGTAGTCGAGCAGCAGGGTCGCGTGGTCGCGATCGATCGCCTCGGTGGTCTCCTGATTGGCCAAGCCGGGATCGTTGCGATGGTCAAAGCTGACCAGCTTGATCGGCTTGCCGAGCACCTTTCCGCCGAAGTCGTCGATCGCCATCTGGTCGGCCAACACGGCTCCCGCGCCGTCCAGAGCCGAGTAGACGCCCGACATGTCGCCGATGTTGGCGACGACGACCTGATCGTTGCCGGCCGCTCCGGCCGGCGCCGGGGGACTCGCCATCGGGGCGAGCAATGCACATACCGCTGCCAGCGGCAAGAGTCTCGCGAATTTCATGACGATCTCCATCCTAGTAAGACGCGATCATACGCCGAGATGGGCGAGCAGCTCGCCCTCGCGGTGCACGACCTCTTCGTTGCTGAGGGTCTCCACGATCTTTCCGTGTACCATCAGGTAGTGCCGGTCAGACACCTTGGTGGCGAAGCGCAAGTTCTGCTCCACCAGCAAGACCGTGATGCCGTCGCGCTTCATGTCGAGCACGAGGTCGCGAATGGCATTGACGATGACGGGGGCGAGCCCTTCCGTGGGCTCGTCCATGAGCACCAGCCGCGCACCCGAGCGCAGGATCCGCGCGATCGCCAGCATCTGCTGCTCGCCGCCGGAGAGCTTGGTCCCCACGCTGTTCTTCCGCTCGTCGAGAATGGGAAAGAGGCGGTAGATGCGCTCCGCGCTCCAGCCGCCCTGGCCGATGATGGGCGGCAGCATCAGGTTCTCGCGCACCGTGAGGCCGGAGAAGATCCCTCGCTCCTCGGGCACCACGCCGATGCCAAGGCGCGCGATCTTGTGGGAGGGCAAGCCCAAGATCTCGTTGCCGCGGAACCTCACGCTCCCCGTGGCGTTCGAGAGCATGCCCATGATCGACTTGAGCGTGGTGGTCTTGCCCACGCCGTTGCGCCCCACCAGCGTCACCACCTCGCCCTCGCGGACGTCGAGATCGACGCCGAAGAGCGCTTGGCTCTCGTCGTACCACGCTTGGAGGTTGCGCACGCTCAACAATGCATCGCTCATCAGTCGTGCTGACCTCCCAGGTAGGCGTCGATGACCTGCGGGTTGGCGCGGACCTCGTCGTAGGTGCCCTCGGTCAACACGGAGCCGCGCTGCAGCACGGTGATGCGGTCCGAGAGCGCGGAGACCACGGAGAGGTTGTGCTCCACCAGCACCACCGTCCGGCCGGCGGCGAAGCGGCGCACCAGCTCCGTCATGCGCTCCACGTCCTCGGCGCCCATGCCGGCCATCGGCTCGTCCAGCAGCAGCACCTCGGGCTTCAGAGCCATCGAGATCGCCAGCTCCAGCGCGCGCTTGCGCCCGTAGGAGAGGTGGACGGCCAGCGTGTCCGCATAGCGCTCCAACGAGACTTCGGCCAGCAGCTCCAGCGCGGGGGCGTCGAAGCGCGACGTCGCGCTCTCCGGGACCCAGAAGCGCTTGGGCAGGTCGCTCTTGGACTGGAGCGCCACCTTCACGTTGTCCAGCACGGTGAGGTGCGGAAAGATCGAGCTGATCTGAAAAGAGCGCACGATGCCCAGCCTAGCGATGGCCGCGGGCTCCATCCCCGTGATATGGCGGCCGCGAAAGACGATGTCGCCGGCGGTCGGCCGCAAGAAACCGCTCAGGAGATTGAACACCGTGGTCTTGCCCGCGCCGTTGGGTCCGATGAGCGCGTGGATCGTGCCTTCGCTGACGTCGATGTTCACGTCGTTCACGGCACGAAACCCACGGAAATCCATACACAGACCCTTGGCGGAGAGTGCGACCCCGGGTTCGGCCATAGACGAAAACTCCCTAAACGGTAGGTCGGGGCGGGGAGTTTTGCACTACGTGCCCGTCAATCCTGCGGAGCGAGACGCGTCCGACAGGGCGGCTATGCTTCGTAGCCCCTACTCGCCGGGCGGCAGCACGTGGGGACCTTGCGCGCGCTCCCGGCGCTCGAACCACTCCGGGTAGCGGATGGTGACGTCCACGGAGAAGCCGCGGGCGGCGTCGCGCATGCGCTGCTTGCGCTCCTCTCCCACGAACGCGCGGCGCACGCGCCGGCGGATCGCCTGCAGGCAGGCCATGAAGCGGGCGAAGCGCTCGTCGAGCGCCTCCGCGACGGCGCGGCGCAACGCGGCCCCCACGGCCGGGCTCACGCCCCCCGTGGAGATGGCCACCCGCACCGGGCCGCCTTTGGCAATGGCTTGCATCGCCACAAAGCCGTGCGCGGGCTGATCGATGCAGCAGAGCAGAAAGCGGTGACGGTCCGCGTACGCGCGCATCCGGCTGGAGAGCTCGGCGTCCTGCGGGGTGGAGATCACGAAGAAGGCGCCGGCGACGTCGTCCTCGCGCACGGCCGCCGGGTCGCGGTAGCGCGCCACCAAGGCGCCCGCCTCGCGCAGCGCGTGCGCCTTCTCCTCCGCCTCGCGGTCGTCGCCGATCACCACGCAGCGGCGCCCCCGCAGGTTGAGCCCGACGGGATAAAAGAGGTAATCGTAGTGGTCGAGATCGCTCACGCGGGCTCCGCGTGGGCGGCTCGCCCCGCCGCCAGCGCGTCGGCGATCTCCTCGGCGGGATAGGTCATGATCTCCGCCAGCGTGGGGTGCAGGTGCGGAATGCGCATCACGTCGTGGACGGTGGCTTTGAAGTGCAGCAATACGATGGACTCGTGGATCAAGTCGCTGGCCTCGGGGCCGATGATCCCCACGCCCAGAATCCGCCCGTCGTTCGGATCGGCCAGCATCTTCACGAAGCCCTTGGTCAAGCCCACGCTGATGGCCTTGCCCAGGTCGTCGAACGGATACGAGGCCTTCAGGTACGGCTTGCCTTCGGCGACCAGGTCGCGCTCGCGGTAGCCGGCCACGCCGACCTGGGGATCGGTGAAGACGGCGTGCGCGGAGATCAGCGCGTAGTCCACGCGCTCCTGCGCCGGCAGGAAGGCATTGCGCGCCGCCACCTCGCCCTCGAAGATCGCCACGTGCACCAGCTGGAAGCGGCCGGCCACATCTCCGGCGGTGAAGATGTCGGGGTTGGTGGTGCGCAGATGGTGGTCGGCGGTGATGCCGTAGCGGTTGTAGGTGACGCCCGCCTTCTCCAAGTGCAGACCGGCCACGTTGGGCTCGCGGCCCAGCGCGTAGAAGATCTCGTCGGCCTCCACTTCCATGGTGCGCCCCGCGTGGCGAAACTCCACCACCTTGCGTCCGTGGCGCGCGTAGGCGCGCTCGAGCGTGGTGCCGGTGTGCACGGTGATGCCCTCGCCGCGGAAGTACTCCGTGAGCGCCTCGCCCACGTCGTGATCCTCTGATGAGAGCAGGTGGGCGCTGCGCTGGATGAAGGTGGTGCGCACCCCCATGCGGTGGAGGAACTGCCCCAGCTCGCAGGCCACGAAGCCGCCGCCCAGCACGATGGCGTCCTTGGGCGGACGCTCCATCTCCAGCACCTGGTCGCTCGTGAGGTAGCCGGTCTCGGCTAGGCCGCGCAGGTCGGGCTCGGGGATCACGGAGCCGGTGGCGATCAAGAACTTCGCGCCGCGGATCACCTCGCCGCCCACCTCGATCTCGTGGTCCGAGACGAAGCTCGCCGGGCCCTCGAAGACGGGAAACTGGCGGATGCCCTCGATGCGATAGTCGGCGAAGCCGCCGATGACCTCGCGCTTGCGGGCCAGCATGCGCGGCCAGTCGATCCCTTCGATGCGGGCGTTGACGCCGAGCTCCGCCGCCTCGCGGATCAGATGGGCCAGCTCACCCGAGCGCAGGAGCGTCTTGGAGGGCATGCAGCCTCGCAGGATGCACAGGCCGCCCAGCGGCCCCGGGTCCACGAAGGCGACCCGTTTGCCCAGGCCGCGCGCGGTCCGGGCGGCGGCAAAGCCGGCGCTCCCCGCCCCCACGACCACGAAATCGAACTCCTGCATCGCTCTCCTTCCACCGGCGCTCCACAACTTTTTGCAGTAATCCTCAACCCATGCTCAGGGGATGCACAAGGCCACCCACAGAGACCTCGGCCAAGCCTATCACACGGGGCGCCTACCCCACGTTCCGCCCGAACGGAGCACCTGTCCGCAGAATCGAACGTATGTGTGATGCACGTATATCTTGTGTTCTCCGGAGCCTAGGGGTACAATATCTAGTGTTCGGCTCCCCTCGAAGCTAGGAAGGCTTCGGTACGGGGAGCTTCGTCGCCCCCACGGGGCGAGTTCGTCCTAACCCTTCCAGCCATTGGGAACGAGGCACACGCATGAAGCTCAGCCGCATCTACTCCTCGCCGGGCGAGCCTTACGCCCGGGTCACCTTCGAGCACCGGACCTCGAAGATCGTCAACCCCGACGGCTCCACCATCTTCGAGGCCAAGGACATCCTCGTGCCCGCGCATTGGACGCAAGTGGCCGTGGACATCCTGGCGCAGAAGTACTTCCGGAAGGCGGGCGTCCCGCTTGCGCTCAAGCGGGTCCCCGAGGACGACGTTCCCGAGTGGCTCTGGCGGTCGGCAGCCGACGAGGAGCGGCTGGCCCAGCTCCCCCGCGAGCAGCACTTCGGCCGCGAGACCGACGCGCGCCAGGTCTTCAACCGGCTCGCGGGCACCTGGGCGTACTGGGGCTTCAAGCACGCCTACTTCGACACCGAGGACGACGCGCAGACCTTCTATGAAGAGATGTGCGCGATGCTGGCGCTCCAGATCGGCGCACCCAACAGCCCGCAGTGGTTCAACACCGGGCTCCACTGGGCATACGGCATCGAGGGGCCGCCGCAGGGGCACTACTTCGTCGACCCCATGAGCGGCGAGCTGACGCGCTCCGCTAACGCCTACGAGCACCCGGCACCGCATGCTTGCCTCCCGTATCGCGCGCCGGTGACCACGCCCGACGGCCCCGTGCCGATCGGCGACATCGTCACGCGCAACCTGGTCGGCCTGCCGGTCTATGATGCGAAGGGCGTCACCCGCGTGGTCGCAGTCAAGCACAACGGAGTCAAGCCAGTCTACCGCGTCCGCCTGGTCAATGGCAATTACATCGAAGCCACGGCCGACCACCTGGTGCTCGCGGCAGACGACATGAAATGGCTGCCCGTGGCCGCGCTCCAGCCGGGGATGCGAGTATTGCAGCGCCACATGGCCGGTGTTCCGGCGCCGGCGCCTGTGCATGCCGCCAATCAGCGGCGTCGAGCCCTCCGCGCGGGAACCATGGAGCAAGCGGACGAGCACGTCGTGATCGAGTCGATCGACTATGTCGCGGACGAAGACGTCTACGACATCGAGACCGAGAGCCACGCCTTCATGACGAACAACGTCGTCGTCCACAACTGCTTCATCCAGAGCGTGAGCGACGATCTCGTCAACGAGGGCGGGATCATGGACCTCTGGGTGCGCGAGGCGCGCATCTTTAAATTCGGTTCGGGCAGCGGCACGAATTTTTCCGCCATTCGCAGCGCGGGAGAGAAGCTCTCCGGCGGCGGCACCAGCAGCGGCTTGATGTCGTTCCTGCGCGTGGGCGACCGCGCGGCCGGCGCCATCAAGAGCGGCGGCACCACGCGCCGCGCCGCCAAGATGGTCTGCCTGGACCTCGACCACCCCGACGCCGAAGAGTTCATCCTCTGGAAGGTCAAGGAGGAGCAGAAGGTCTCCGACCTCGTGGCCGGCTCCATCGCCTGCCAGAAGCACCTCAACGCCATCATGGCCGCCGCGAACGACGAAACCGTGCCCGAGGCGGCGCGCCTGGATCCCACGCTCAACGCGGGCCTCAAGAAAACGATGCGCTCGGCGCTGGGCGCCGGCATTCCGCAGGCCAACCTGCAGTATGCGCTCGACTTCGCGCGGCAGGGCTACAAGAGCCTGGAGATCGAGACCTACGACACCAACTGGGACTCCAAGGCCTACGGCACCGTCTCGGGACAGAACTCGAACAACTCCGTGCGCGTGCCCAACGCCTTCTTCGAGGCGCTCGACCGCGACGCCGATTGGGAGATGCGCCGCCGCACCGACGGCCGCGTCGCCAAGACCGTGAAGGCGGCCGACCTCTGGGAGAAGATCGCCGTCTCGGCGTGGCAGTGCGCCGACCCCGGCGTGCAGTACGACACCACCATCAACGAGTGGCACACCTGCCCCGAAGACGGCCGCATCAACGCGAGCAACCCGTGCTCGGAATATATGTTCCTCGACGACACGGCCTGCTTTGCGCCGGAGACGCGCATCAGCACGCCGTACGGCCTGCGCACGGTGGAGCAGCTCTTCGAGATGCAGCTGCGCGGCGAGAGCGTCCTCATCACCACGGACCTCTACTCCGAGCACGACCACCGGCGCATCACCGCGCACCGCCCGGCGAAGATCACGCAGGTCGGCAAGCGCGCCGTCTTCCGCATGACCTTGAAGGACGGCCGCTCGATTCGCGCGACCGCCGACCACAAGTTCCTCACCGCGAGCGGCGAGTGGAAGCGCCTCGATCAGCTGACGGTGGGCGACGACCGCGTGCAGATCCGCGAGTCGGGCGACGCCGTCACCTACGGCTCCCCGTCCACCGAAGCCAAGCGCTGGCAGATGCTGGGCTGGCTGACGGGCGACGGCGTCTTCTCGAAGGACACCGTGGCGCTGGTCTTCGGCCCGCGCGAGCGCGCGACCGCCCTGGAGATGGCCGACCGCCTCAACGACCTGAAGGCCGTGGCGGCCGGCGCCTCCGGCACCGCGATCGCCTCCGCCGACTACCACTACTCCAACGTCGGCACGCAGCGCAACGGCGTCATGCAGACGTCCACCTCGCAATCCTCGCTGGTCGACTACCTCGAGCGCCACTACGGCTTCCATCAGGCCACGGCCACGAGCAAGGATGTCCCGTCGGCCATCCACGAGGTCCCGATCGACCTCAAGATCGCCTACCTGCAGGGGCTCTTCTCCGCCGACGGTTGCCTTCGCGACAACGCCTCCGGCACCGAGAAGGAGGTCATGCTGGCCTCGTCGTCGCCGGAGCTGCTGCGCTCCGTCCAGCTCCTGCTCTCCGACGTCGGGATCACCTCGCGCATCGCGTGGACGCACCCGGAGGGGTGCAAGAACCCGCAGGGGCAGCTCCACGTCTACAACCAGCAGGCGCGCAAGTTCCTGACGCTGGTCGGCTTCCCGTGCTCGGTGGAAAAGCAGGCGCAAGCCGA
>Ga0307373_10005280_pt1 | contig 21214 bp, 28 predicted proteins | sample OX2MG_FD_202534 | JGI IMG/M metagenome (GOLD analysis project Ga0307373, IMG submission 202534) | Soil microbial communities from Risofladan, Vaasa, Finland - OX-2 | ecosystem: Environmental > Terrestrial > Soil > Coastal area > Acid sulfate soil | place: Finland: Risofladan, Vaasa | collected...
GCGGCCCTCGACCCAGCGCGGCCAGTGACACTCCTCGAAGTGCCGCCAGCGGAGCGCGAGACTCTCCCCCTCGAGCGTGTCGAAGAGGTCGAGGGTGAGCGTCACGGCGCGCTGCGCCCGGCGGCGTGCGTCGTCGTCGAAGCGAAAACGCGCCAGCTCCGCGGCGAGGTGGGCGCGAAGGAGCCCGGAGTCATAGGGGGCAGTGCCGAGGCGTCGCGCCTCCGCGAGGACCTTCTGTCGGCCGACCATCAGCGCTCTCCGAGCGATTTCGGCGAGGAGATCGCATCGAGCTCGGCGATCGTGAAGGCGTCGTAGGGGAAGACGAAGCCGCCGCCGTCCTCCTCGCGGCGGTCGCGCGCCGCGGTGCGTCGCGCCGCGTCGGCGAGCGCCAGCGCGACCTGCTCCTGATCGGCATGGACGTACTCGTCGGCCGTCGTCTGGAAATGGCGGTGGCCGAGGACCTCCTGGGCGACCTTCATCGACGCCACGGTGACGAGCTGGTTGGCGAGGGTGTGGCGGAACTGGTGGGCGTTCACGCGGCCGACCCCGAGACGGGTGGTGAGCGCCCGGAGCGAGGCGTCGAAGGCGTCGTAGGTGAGGGGCTTGCCCTGGCCGCGGCGCTTCCCGATCCACGCCGCCTCGCCCTCTACCTCGCCGCGCTCGAGGAGATAGCGGTCAAAGGCCGGCCAGAAGTCCTCGGTGACGGGGACGCGGTGCTCGTCGCGGGCCCCCTTCAGCACGACGACGACCGCGGACCGACGTCGGTCGAAGTCGCAAAGGCGCATCCCGAGGATGCCGTGGCGGCCGTGCTCGGCGCTCCAGTCGCCGATCCGCTGGCCGGTGCGGACGAGGAGGAGCAGGATCGCCCGGTCCCGCGCCGAGGCCGCCTCGGTGATGAGGCGCTCGGCGAGGACGGGGTCGACCTCTCTTGGGAGCGGGCGCGGCTCGCGCCGGCGCAGCTCGGCGCGCCGTCCCCGCGGCGGCCGGTCCCGGCCGGTCATGAGGTGCCGCCCCGCCGACTCTGACTGCGGGACGGGGTTCGGCCGCCCCGCCCAGCAGCCGCCCTCGTCACGGGCGCGGCGGATGAGGTCGTCGAAGAACGAGGAGAGGACGCTCAATCGGTGGTTGACGGTGCGCGGTGCCCGCCGGGGCGGCCTCGCCGCGCCGCTCGAGAGCTCGAGCACGTTCGTCGAGGTCGGAGGGCGGGCGCCAGCCGGCGACGCGGCGGCGAAGTCGGTGATGTAGTCCTCGATGTCGCGCCGCTCGACCTCTTCCAGGCGCCGATCGCGTCGGGCCAAGAAACGGGAGAAGTCACGGAGCGCCAGCTCATAGGAACGTCGCGTGTACGAACCGGCGCCTCGGCGCTCAAGGGACGCGAAGAAGCGCGCGACCTCCTCATCCTTGATTCCTTCCGATCCCGCCACCTTGCCTCCTTCGACTTGGACCGTAGAGGTCCACTGCGCCAGAGGCCGAATCTCGGGAGAAGACCACTCCCAGACAGAGGGCGCACCCGCTCCCGCCGTCTTCGTGCGCCTCGCCGGCGGCGATCCGGGTGGCGCGTACGCGCGACTGCGAGCCGTGGCGAAGACCCTCGACTTCTCCGTCGAGGAGACGAGGCTCTCGGCCGGATCGAACGGGGACTGCTCGCACGCCCGCCGCCTCATCCGCGTCGAGGAGCGGAACGCCCCGGCCCAGCAGGTGAAGACGCTCGCGCACGAGCTCGCGCACGCGCTCCTCCATGAGCAGTTCGTCAGCCGAGCCCTCGCCGAGCTCGAGGCCGAGTCGGCGGCGTACGTCATCTGCGCGGCGCTCGGCATCGATTCCGGGGACTACTCCTTCGGTTACCTCGCCACCTGGGCCGGGGGAGGGGCTGACGCCGTGGCGGCGATCAAGAGCTCCTGCGCCCGCATCCAGCGGGCGGCGCGTGCCGTCCTCGACGCGCTTGCCTGGATCGAGGAGGTGGACGGCCTGGAGGGCGGCCCCACGGCTTCTCCCGCGGTGCGGCTCACCCAACTGGCGCTCCGTTGAAGCGCGGTCGCGAGTACCGCCGCGCGCGGTCGACTGCTCGGAGCGCGCGAGGCGCGTCGGCGCGCTCGTGGCGGCACCTGCCGCACCGAACGCGGCGGCGTCGATCTGCAACGATGCGTGCAGCGCCTCGACGCCCGATCGACTAAAGGGAGCGGTTACCCCAATGGCTCAGTCCCCAGCGCCCCGCCTTCCGGGACGCCACCTCGTCCAGGTCCCCGGCCCGACCAACGTCCCCGAGCGCGTGCTGCGGGCGATGGCGGCACCGACGCTCGACCACCGCGGCCCGGAGTTCGCGACCCTCTTCCAGGAGTTCATGCCGTTGTTGCAGCGGGTCTTCTCCACCTCGGGCCCCGTGGTGATCTTCCCCGGCTCGGGGACGGGAGGCTGGGAGGCCGCCCTCGTGAACACGCTCTCACCGGGCGATGCCGTCCTCACCGTCGAGACGGGCCACTTCGCCAGCCTGTGGGCGAAGGTGGCCGCGCAGTTCGGCCTCGACGTGCAGACGATCGCCACGGACTGGCGCTCTCCGGTCAACCCCGCGCTCGTCCGGGAGCGCCTCTCGGCCGACGCCGCCCATGCGATCAAGGCGGTCCTCGTCACCCACAACGAGACCTCGACCGGCGTGACGAGTGACATCGCCGCGGTCCGCGAGGCGATCGACGCGGCGGGCCACCCCGCGCTGCTCTTCGTCGACGCCGTCTCCTCGCTCGCCTCGATCGACTACCGCCATGACGAATGGCGGGTCGACGTCACCGTCGCCGGCTCCCAGAAGGGGCTGATGCTGCCGCCGGGCCTCGGGTTCAACGCGGTCAGCGAAAAGGCGCTCGCGGCGAGCACGGGCGCGTCGCTGCCACGGGCCTTTTGGGAGTGGAAGCCCGTCCTCGACCAGAACGCGAGTGGCTTCTTCCCCTACACCCCGGCGACGAACCTGCTCCTCGGCCTGCGAGAGGCGCTCGGCATGCTGATGGAGGAGGGGCTCGAGCAGATCTTCTCCCGCCACCTCCGCCACAGTCGCGCGGCGCGCGCCGCGGTCGAGGCCTGGGGCCTCGAGCTCCTCTGCACGGCCAAGGAGGCCTACAGCCCGACGGTCACCGCCGTGCTCCTGCCGGAGGGCCACACCGACGCCGAGTTCCGCAAGGTCGCCCACGACCACTTCGGGCTGGCGCTCGGCGCCGGCATGGGCCAGCTCGCCGGCAAGGTCTTCCGAATCGGGCACCTCGGGGACTTCGACGACCTGTCGCTCATCGCCGCCCTCGCCGGAGTGGAGCTGAGCCTCGAGCGGGGCGGCCTGCCGCACCACCACGGGGGCGTCGCCGCGGCGCTCGACGAGCTCCGCGCCTCGGCGTAGGGACCTGCGCACGCGCGACGGGCGCGGCGCGGGTCTCGCCGTTAGAGCGCACGCGCCTGGGGTAGGCACCGCGCGGCCCCGGTGCCCGTCGACGGCACCAGGCGAGGAGGCGATGACATGCCGCAGGGAGCTTGGAGCGCGAAGCGCGAGCGTCAGTACCAGCACGTGAAGGAGGGCTTGAAGCGCCGAGGCCGTTCGAACGACGTCGCTGAGGAGATCGCGGCGCGCACGGTGAACAAGGAGCGGGCGCGCGCCGGCGAGGCGCGCACCGCGAGCCGGACCTCGACCGAGGACCTCTCCTCGGGGCGGCGCGGCGGCCTGCGTTCGCACCGTGGCCCGGGAGGTCGCACCCTCCGCCAGCTCTACCAAGAGGCGCGCCACAAGGGCATCAAGGGACGCTCGAAGATGAACAAGGCGGAGCTCGAGCGTGCCGTCGACCGCTGAAGACCTCGTCTCGTAGCCGCCGGGCGGCGGCCCAGCTGAAAGGTTGATATCTCGATCAACCTTGCACGAAGGCGGTTCCCGGCGTTACGGTGGGCCAACGCACGGCGGCAAAGGAGCGAGGGGCATGGCAACTGAGCGGAGCGTTCGCACCTCCCGGGGGGACCGCTTCCTGCGGTCGTTCATCGACACCGAGCAGGGCACGGTCAACCGCGAGCTGTACGTGAACGAAGACGTCTTCCAGATGGAGATGGAGCAGATCTTCAAGCGCTGCTGGCTCTTCCTCGGCCACGAGAGCCTCGTTCCGAACCCCGGCGACTTCGTGATCTCGCGGATGGGGACCGAAGAGGTCGTCGTCGTCCGTGACCGCAAGGACCTGCAGATCCGCGCCTTTTTGAACTCCTGCCGTCACCGCGGCGAGAAGGTCTGCCGCTACGACCAGGGCAACGCCCTCGTCTTCACCTGCCCCTTCCACGCCTGGACCTACGACTCCGCGGGACGCCTCGTCGGCGCCTCGGGGCAGAACCACCCCGAGTCCTACGCGGGATCGATCAACAAGGACGAGTGGGGCCTCGTCGAGGTCGGCCAGTTCTGCAACTTCTACGGCACCCTCTGGGCGACCTGGGACAAGACGGCGCCCTCGTTCGAGGAGTACCTCGGTCCCTTCGCCGAGAGCGTCCGCTACATGTGCGAGTCGACCGACGGCACCGAGAACGGCCTCGAGGTCTTCACCCCCTTCCAGAAGTGGCGGCTGCCGACGAACTGGAAGGTCCCGGCCTTCACGAGCTCGCGCGACCCGGAGCACGCGGCGATGACCCACCGCTCGGTGAACGCCGCGGCGATCGGCCCGATGCGCGAGCTGCAGGGCGGCGACCGCGGTCAGCGGCGCCACCGCATCCCGCACGTGAAGTACGTCGCCGGGAGCCACAACCTCGGCCACGGCGGCGACTGGCTCGCCTACAAGGAGCCGGGCGTCGCGGACTACCTCGATGGCTGGTACGAGGCCGGAGTCGACGACTACTACCGCGAAGCGCACGCCAAGAAGGCCGAGAAGTACAAGAACCGGATCATGCCTCCCCAGGGCCACGACGCCGGGCACTTCTGCGTCTTCCCGAACTTCATCATGGACAGCTGGCGGTGGCGCTTCTGGCACCCGCACGAGGTGGGCATGGTCGAGCGCTGGAGCCTGTTCGGCGTGGACAAGATGGCGCCGCAGTTCGTGAAGGACGCCGTCCGCCACTACGCGATGCGCTACAACGGCCCGTCGGGCGCGACCGAGTCCGACGACATGGAGAACTGGAACTACGTCTACCCGGCGAGCCGCGGGGTGATCGCCAGGGACTGGAACTACAACTTCTCCAACGGCCTCGGCCGCGGTGTCGAGCAGCCCGACGCTGCAGGGGTCCTCGTCTTCAACGACAGCCGCACCGAGGAAGCGCAACGTGCCCGCTTCAGCCGTTGGCTCGCCTTCATGGAGGCCGAGAGCTGGGACGACCTCTACCCGGTCAACCAGACCGTGAACCACCGGATCTGGTAGGGGGCGAGATGTCGGCCAAGTACGACCTGACGGGAGTGCACGGCGCGGAGGTCTTCCGCGACCTGCCCGAGGGCGTGAAGCTCTCGCTCGCCGACGGCGCCGTGGGCGAGATCATCGCCAACGCCCACGACGGCGCGATCGTGATCCTGAGGATCGTCGACTCACCGAAGGACCCGAGCCGGGTCGGCACCGAGGAGACGGTCTTCTACACCGAAGTGAACGACGTAGTGGAGGACGACGAATGACCGAGGTGCAGGGCACCCAGGAGGAGCTGCTCAACCGGCTGCTCCTCGCCAAGGAGGTCGAGCAGTTCTACTACCTCGAGGCACGCCTCCTCGATGAGCGCCGCCTGAAGGAGTGGTTGGAGCTGCTCGCGGAGGAGATCCACTACTTCATGCCCATCCGCCGCAACGTGAAGTTCGGCGACTGGGAGCTCGAGTTCTCCGACCCCGACAAGGAGATCTCCTACTTCGACGAGGGCAAGGACATCCTCACGGGCCGCGTCCGCCAGATCGACACCGGCGTGCACTGGGCCGAGGAGCCGGTGTCGCGTTTCGAGCACCTCATCTCCAACGTGGAGGTCGTCTCCGTCGACGGCCCGGAGGTCCAGGCGAACAGCAAGTTCTTCGTCTACCAGAACCGCCTCGCCGATGAGGTCCAGATGTTCGTCGGGCGTCGGTACGACCTGCTCCGGCGTGACTCGAACACCTCCTTCAAGATCGTGAAGCGCAAGATCCTCCTCGCGCAGAACGTCCTCTTGGCGAAGGTCATCAACACCTTCTTCTAGGAGTGCCAATGCCGGTACGGATCGAGTGGCGCCACGGCGCCGAGGGTGAGGGTGCGCTCCTCGCCGTCGAGGAGAGCACCGAGACCGTGGTGAAGGCGTGGCCGGCCAACCCGGAGCTGCTCACCGACTTCCTCAACGAGATGGTCGAGATCAAGGCCCTCGAGAGGGAGGACAGCGCCCGCAGCGAATCGATCCCCGGCAGCTGGGGCGAGCTCGTCATCGCCCGCTCCGAGGACGGTGAGGTGCTCGACGTCGACCCCCAGCTGTACTGGGAGGGCATCGCCGAGCTCTTCCGCTCGCACGGCACCGACCCGCACCTCTGGCGCAGCCGCCACTGACCCGGCAGGGCGCCCCGGTGGGCCCGGCCGTTACGAGAACCGGGAGGTTCGATGCACGTCATCATCAATCTCGAGCTCTGCGAGGGCCACGGGCAGTGCGTCGACGCCGCTCCCGACGTCTTCGAGCTCCGCGACGACGGGCTCGCCTACCTGTTGATGGACGACATCCCCGAGTCCTATCGCGCCCAGGTCGACAACGCGGCGCTGCGCTGCCCCCCCGAGGCGATCCTCATCGTCGACTGACGAGAGCGCTTCGCACGGCTCGGCGGTGCCTTTGCGCGGGCGGTCTGTGCGTCCCGGCGCCGTCGGCGGCCGACGGGCGCCGCGGAGGTCCGGGCGTTACCGCGCCCCCGCTCCCGGGTACGTGAGGGACAGGGCCAGCCGCGCCACGCGAGGGGAGCACCGTTGAACGAACGCCGCACGGTCGCCGGTGCTGCGCCGAGCGTCGATGCGCCGGCGCCGCCGTTCGGGCGGCACGGGCCGGACGTCGTCGCGGTGATGCACGTCGAGCACGAGCAACTGCGCTCGGCACTCCGGGCACTGCGCGTCGCCCCGACCCCCACCCGCCGCGGCGTCGATCAGTTGATCGCCGACGTAGTCGCGCACGAGACGGTCGAAGAAGAGCTCCTCCACCCGCTCCTCCACCAGCTGGAGGCGGGCCGCTCGCTCCGCCGTGACCTGCTTGCCGAGGAGCGGGCGCTCACCTCGCGACTCGTCGGCCTGCGCCGCAGCCTGCGTTGGTACCGCCGCCGTCGCCACCTCCCCGCCGAGCTGCAGGCGCTCGGGGAGGCGCTCGAGCGCCACCTCCACCACGAGGAGGCGCTCGTCTTCCCGGCGGTCGAGGGGCACGAGCCCGAGACCGCGCTGCAGATCCGCGGCACGTGGGCGGCGCGGGCGCGGCGCTTCACGCCCACCCGCCCCCATCCGCACGTCCCCCAGGGCGCCGGTCTCCTCTTCGTCACCCCGTTCGTCGCACTCCTCGATCGCAGTCTTGACCGTCTCGTCGGCCGCCGGCTCCTCGATCCCCGCCGCGGGCGAGCGCGTCGCTGAGCCGGCCCGCTGGGGTGTTCGACGCAGGGTCGGTCGCGGGCCGCAGCGGTGCGCACCGCTGCTCAACGGGCGAGCGGGCCGTCAGCCGTCGGTCTGGTCCTCCGGCCGCTCGCCCTCCCAGTCGGCGGCGGGGGAACCGGGGACGCGGGGCAGGACCCCCCCGTCGTCGTTCTCCTCCGGCCGAGGTGCACCGCAGACGGGCACGTCTTGTTCGGGAGCGGCCGAGGCCTCCGTGGCGGTGCGCGGTCGAGTCATGGCACGCCAATACCCCGGACGGGCCGCTCCCAGTCAGGTGGCCGATCGCCCGGCGCGCCGCTGCCGCCGCGAGGCGGTCTGGTGCGGAGGCAGGCCCGTTTTCCCGTCGCCGGGGCCGCCGTGGTGGCTCCTCCGGTTGGAGCGCACACCTCGGCGGGTAAAGCGCAGCTGGTGACGGCGATCGCAGGCCCGGCGGAGGGCGAGCCCTTGCACCTGCCCGCCGCTCGCGGCGGGCTCCGCGGTGCGCGCCCCGCGGGCGGCAGAGCGCTATCTCGGAGGGAGCGAGCGGGCGAAGGCCGTCCCTCGGTCGACCCAGACGCGGAGCTCCGCCGCGCTCGCGACGTCGGCGGCGGCCAGGCGCAGCCAGCCGGCCATTGGCCGCCCCCGCATCACGGCGACCTCGGCGGCGCTCTCCTGCACCAGCGATTCGCTGGCCGCCGGGTCCACGCGCACGAGCAGCCCTCCCTGGCCGCTCGCGGCGAGGGCCATGTTCCCGCCGACGAGGAAGGCGAGGCCACCGAACATCTTCTTCTCACTGAGCGCTGCCTCCGAGCTCACGAGCTCCCGGATCCGCTCCGCCAGCTCCTCGTCGTAGGCCACGACGCCGATTATCGCGGACGCCGGCGGGGCAGGCCCGCAACCCCGAGCGGCGGGTCGCCCACGCCGCGCCACGACCGCACCACGGGGGAACGGGCCGGGCGTTGTTGATTAAGGTGCCTGCTCACCGCGGCTCCCTGGGCGAGGCGGGGAGCCCATCTCCGCGCGGCCCGGACTTGGGGACCGGTCGGTGATGACCATGACCGAAGCGCGGGGGGCGATGCTCGAGGCCGATACCGGTGGCGTCCCCACCCTCGCGGCGCGCCGCCGCCGGGAGGGTGGCGCCTCGCGGGCGGCGCTCGTGGTCCTGCTCTTCGGGGCAATCGTCACCGTCCTGCTCACCGTGAGCTCGCGGGTGGGCTACGTCCACAACGAGCAGCGACTGACCGGGCTCGAGACCCAGCTCACGGGCTCCGCGCTCGGGGGAGCGCAGGTCGACCTGGAGCGCCGTCTCGGCCAGGCCGCCGGCCTGGCGGCGATCGCCGACGACCCGGTGGCGACCTTCCGCACGGTGATCGCGCCCTCGCTCGCGCCGAAGGGGCCCTTCATCACCTCGTCGCTGGTGCTGTTGAAGGGCGGCCGTGCGGCCGTCCTCGCACACCTCGGCGTGCCGGTGATCGGCGACCCCAACTCCGCGGCCGCGCTCGCCAACGACACCCTCGCCGCGAAGACCAACTCGCTCATCGTCGCCCGCGCGGTCACGCCCCGCCAGCAGCGCCTCGTCCTCCTGATGGCCGCCCGCGGGATGGGCGACAGCGCCTACGTCGTCACCGCCGCCGAAGCCCTCCCCGCGGACCGCCGGGTCGTCGTTCCCGCCTCCTCGCCGGACGCGGGCCTGAACATCGCCATCTACTTCGGGAACACCACGGCCAGCCCGGCGCTCCTCGAGGCGACGGTCGCGCAGGTGCCGCTCGCGGGCACGACGTCGCGCACCACCGTCCCCTTCGGCAACCACGTGCTCACCCTGGTCGCCTCCTCGAAGGGCTCGCTCGCGGGGAGCTGGGCGGAGTTCCTGCCGTGGGGGATCCTCGCCGTCGGCGCGCTCTTCTCGGTCGGCATCGCGGCGATGACCGAGCGCCTCGTCCGCCGCCAGCGCCACGCCGAGGACCTCGCCGTCGCCAACCGCGCCCTGTACCGCGAGCAGCGCAACGTCTCCGTGACGCTGCAGCGCTCCCTCCTCCCGAAGGTCCTCCCCGAGATCGAGGGGGTGGAGCTGGCGGCGCGCTACATCCCTGGTTCGACCGGCGTGGAGATCGGCGGTGACTGGTACTCGGCGATCGCGGTCGACGACCGGCACTTCACCTTCGTGATCGGCGACGTGTCGGGCCACGGCATCATGGCCGCGGCGGTGATGGCGTCGCTCCGCTACACGACGCGCACGCTCGCCCGCCTCGGGCAGGACCCGGCGAGCATCTTGAAGATCGCCGCGCGAGAGCTCTCGATCGACAGCGACCAGCACTTCGCGACGGTGCTCGTCGGCCACGCGGACCTGGACCGACGCGAGCTCGTGCTCGCGAGCGCCGGCCACCTCGACCCGGTGCTCGACCGCGACGGCGTGGTGGGTTTCGTGAAGGTGCCGACGGGGGTGCCGATCGGCCTCGGCTCGGAGGACTACGCCATCGTCACGCTGCCGATCACCGCCGGGATGACGCTCGTGCTCTTCACCGACGGCCTCGTCGAGCGCCGCGGCGAGATCCTCGACGAGGGGCTGGAACGCGTTCGCGCCCGCGTGAGCGCGGGGGCGGAGTCGATCGACGGGCTGGTCGGCTCGCTGGTCGAGGAGCTGAGCGGCGGGCGGGCGGACGACGACACGGCCGTGCTCGGCATCCGGTGGCTCTCGTGAGCGACCCGAGGGCGCTGCCGGCCAGCCGGCGCTTTGCCTCCGTACCCTCCTCGGTCGCCGCCGCCCGCGCCTTTGTCGCGGAGGTGCTCGGCGACCTCCCCGGCGAGCTCTGCGCCGACGCCGCCCTCGCCGTCTCGGAGCTCGCGACGAACGCGATCGTCCACGCCGGCAGCGACTTCGAGGTGCGCATCGAGCGCGACGGCTCGCGGGTCACGGTGCGGGTCGCCGACAGCGGCCCGGGCGGGCCGGAGGTGCGTTCGCCGCAGGCGACCGAGGCGCACGGTCGCGGCCTGCAGATCGTCCGCACCATGGCGAGCGCCTGGGGGGTCGAGCACAGCCCGCAGGAGCTCGGCAAGGCGGTCTGGTTCACCCTCGAGGTTGCCGCCCGCTGAACGACGCCGGCGCCACCGACCTCCTCCCCGCGGCGCCGCGCCCGCGCCCGGAGGTCATCTTCGCGAGGCCCGCGGGCCCATGTTTGGGCGGCCGACGGCCGGGGTAGGCGGCGGTCAGAAGGGTCGTGGGGCGAGCCACCGACGAGGCTGGCACGGGCCCCCGACAACCGCCCGCGGCGGCGCATGGACAGTCGGAGGCAGCGATGGAGCAGAACCGCACCGGTCCGATGGAGGCTTTCCCCGATCGCCTGCCGACCCTCGAACGCGGCAGCCATGGCAGCGGTGAGCCCGGCATCTGCGCGATGGAGGCGGCCGCCTGGCTCGCCGGCGAGCCGTGGACCGATCACCCCCGTGCGGTGCACCCGGTCATCGCGAGGGTGGCGCGCGCGACCAACGACGCACTCGACGACGACGAGCGACAGCGGCTCTGGCCGCTGATCCTCGCCTCGATCGGGACGGGGCGCCCCCGCCACCTGATGGTCTCGCTGCGGCTGTGGCGGACCGCGCAGCGCGCCGTCGCGGCGGACGGCGATCGCCTGCGGGTGCTCTGGGGCGAGCTGCTCGGGGAGTACGACCGCAACGTGCCCCGTCACGAGCGGCCGCCGAACCTGCGGCGCCTCGAGGAGGCCGCCCTCGAGCACCACCCTGGCAGCTGAGCCAGGGCCCGGCGCTCGGCCGGGAGGTGTCTTATTAGGTGAGCGCGGGGGCGACGCGCTCCGCGACGAGCTGTAGGTGGTCGAGGTCCGAGAGATCGAGGACCTGCAGGTAGCAGCGGCTCGAGCCGGCCTCGGTGAAGGTGCCGAGCCGATCGACGATCTCGTCGGGCGTGCCGGCGAGGCCCTTCTCCCGCAGCTCCTTCGGGTCGCGCCCGATCGCCGCGGCGCGCCGGGCGACCTCGGACTCGTTCTCCCCGCAGCAGAGCACCTGCCCCACCGACCAGACCATCGATGCGGGGTCGCGCCTCGCCGCGGCACAGGCTGCGCGCACCGAGTCGTGGCGCTCGCGCGTCGTCTCCACGGAGGCGAAGGCGACGTTGAACTCGTCGGCGTGGCGCGCCGCGAGGCCGGCGTTGCGGGGACCGCCGCGCCCGCCCATGATGAGCGGCGGTCGGGGGCGCTGCGCCGGGCGGAGCGGATCCGCCTCGAGGCGCACGTGCACGGTGTGGCCGGCGTGCTCGAAGACGGCGCCGGGCGCCGCGGACCAGACGCCCTCGAGGATCGCGAGCTGGTCCTCCAGCAGGTCGTACCGGGCGGCGGGGGAGGGGAAGGCAAGGCCGTAGGCCTCGTGCTCGGCCTCGTACCAGCCGGCGCCGAGGCCAATCTCGAGGCGTCCCGAGCTCATGTGGTCGACCTGCGCGGCGATCGCGGGGAAGGTGCCGATCGCCCGGAAGGTGACCGGGGTGACGAGGGTCCCGAGGCGGATCGTGGTCGTGTCGCGCGCGAGGCCGGCGAGGGTCGTCCAGGCGTCGGTGTACTCGGGGAGGCCGCTCGCCGAGCCCATCTTCAAGAAGTGGTCGGAGCGGAAGAAGGCGCTGAAGCCGAGGCGTTCGGCGGCGAGGGCGACGGCGAGAAGGTCCGCGTAGGAGGCGCCCTGCTGGGGCTCGGTGAAGATGCGCAGGTCCATGGCCCACGCTACCGCCGCGTGCGCGGCAGGGTCGGGGCGGCGGTGGCGTCGCGCCGACCGCGCTCCGCCTGGTAGCCGGGGCACGCCCCAGTAGGGGGCGGTCAGTGGTCGGCGCGCAGCACCTCGCGGATCCGCACCCGCTGCCCGGTCCGCAGGATCGCCCGCCGGTAGATCCCCGCGGCCACCTGCGCGACGCCGACCGTGGCCGCGAGGGAGAGCGCGACCGCGAGGAGGAAGCCCCACCACGTCGCCTGGCCGAGGCCGACCAGCACGGGCATCGCGAACGGCGCCGTCGGTGGCAGGTAGGCGAGCACCTTGAAGAACGTCGAGGCGTTGCCCGAGGAGGCCGTCGTGATCGAGACGATGTAGCCGAAGAGCATCGGCAGGGCGAGGGGGAAGCTCATGCTCTGCAGCTGGGACTGGCGCTCGGTCAGCGAGCCGGCGGCGGCATAGACCCAGCAGTAGAAGGCGTAGCCGAGCACCAGCCAGGCGAGCGAGCTCACGAGGTCGAGCGGCGCCGCCCCCTTCAAGATGTCGGAGCCGAAGATCTTCGCGAGCACGAGCGCGAAGCCGACGACGACGGTCGCCTGCGCGAGGGCGGCGGCGCCGATGCCGAGGACCTTCCCGGTGAGCAGGTGGATCGCCCGCACCGTCGCGAGCAGCACCTCGACCACGCGGCTCGACTTCTCCTCGGCGACACCGATCAGGATCCACGCGCTGTACTGCGAGAGCAGCACGAACAACAGGATCAGCCCGATGATCGTCGTCGCGTGCACCTCAGCCGGCCTCGCGGCCGCCTCCAGCCCCGTCACGGGGATCCGGACGGGATGGGTGAGGCGGGCGAGCTGCGCGGGTGAGAGCTGCGCGGCGTTCAGGGTGGCGCGCGTGCTGAGGGTCGTCGCCAGCGCGTGCGCGAGCTGCGCGTCGTCGGAGCTGTCCGTCGCGGAGATCCCCTGCTGGACGACGATCCGCCGGCCGTCGACGATCATCGCGTCGAGCGTCCCGGCGCGCAGCGCCGCCTCGGCCGTCGCGAGGCTCGGCTCGGCGACGACGTGTGCGGTGAGCGGGACCTCGCGCGCCGCCGCGGTGATCGCGCTGCGCAGCGGAGCGTCGAGCGTGCCGATCACCCCGACGCCCGCCCGCGCCGGCGCCGAGCTCGACTTGTTGAGCGCCGGGATGATCACTGCGGCCGCGACGGCGGCGAGGATGACGAGCGTGCCCACCCGGTAGATCCGGCCCCGCGTCCGCTCGCGGAACTCGCGCGCGGCGACGAGGCCGACGTCGCCGAGGTGGGTCTCGACGAAGCGACGCGCCGCCGACGGGCCCCGCGGCGCCTTGGTGGGACGCTCGCCGCGGCAAAGGTGGCGCAGGGCGCGCGCGACGAGCAGCACGGCCAGCACGGCGAGCGGGATCAGCCGTTTCATGCGAGCGCCTCACGGAAGACCTCGGAGAGGCGCCGACGCTCGAAGCGGAACTCCGTCACCGCGCCCGCGCGCTCGGCCGCGTGCAGCACCTGCTGGCTGTCTGCGCCCTCGGCGAGGACGAGGCGCGCCGCGCCGCCGGCGACCTCCGAGACGGTGACGCCGGGCAGCTGCCGGGCCCATCTCGCCTCCCGGTCGCCCTCCACCCGGACGACGAGGCGGTTGCCGCCCCCGGTCTCGAGCTCGTCGACACCGCCGCTCGCGACGAGACGGCCGTGGTCGATGATGATCACCGACTCGCAGAGGTCCTCCACCTGGTCGAGCTGGTGGCTGGAGAAGAGCACGCCGCTCCCGGCGCGCGCCTGCTCGCTGAGGACGCCGCCGATCGCATCGATTCCGGTCGGGTCGAGGCCCGCGAGCGGCTCGTCGAGGACGATGAGCTCGGGCTCGTGCACGAGCGCGGCGGCGAGCTGCACGCGCTGCTGGTTCCCGTGCGAGAGGGCGTCGACCCTGCTCGTCGCGCGGTCCGCGATCCCGAGGCGCTCGAGCCATCGACCACTCGCCGCCGCTGCAGCCTGGCTGTCCATCCCGTGCAGCCGTCCGAGGTACTCGACCTGCTCGCGGACGAGCATGTTCGGGTAGAGGCCGCGCTCCTCGGGCATGTAGCCGAAGCGCCGCCGCTCGCGCTGGCCGATCGCCGCGCCGTTCCAGAGGACCTCTCCCCGGTCGGCCTCGACGAGGCCGAAGATCACCCGCATCGTCGTCGTCTTGCCGGCGCCGTTCGGTCCGAGGAAGCCGACGACCTGACCCGAGGGGACCTCGAAGGTGAGGTCGTCGAGGGCGGTGAGGTCACCGTAGCGCCTCGTCAGGCCGCGTACCTCGAGCTGCGCGCTCACCGACGTACGCTGCGGGGCAACCTCGCACACGGTGGGGCCGCGGCGGGGGGCGTTTCCGCCGGGCGCGCGGCGGGGACGGCCCCCCTGCTTCCCGAGCCGACGGTCGCCCCGCGGCCGGCGCGGGCGCGTGCTCCGCGGAGCGGGCCGGCGGCGGCGGCGGTGCGGGTGAAGGCGAACCTCATGCGCTCTCCTCATCGCGTGCTCGGCCCGACGAGACGGTACCCGGGCGGGCGGGGAGCGGGGGTCTGCCAATCGCCGTCGACGGGCGCGTCACTCGCGCCCTTGGACCACCCCGGGGCGCTGCGCCGGGTACTGCGGATCGAGCCCACCGAGGACCCCGATGAGGATGTTCGAGACGACCCAGTTGCGGTACCACTTGTGGTCGGCCGGGATCAGGTACCAGGGGGCGCGCTCGGTGGAGGTTCGCTGCAGCATCTCCTCGAAGGCGGCGCGGTAGTCCTCCCAGCGCTCGCGCTCGGCGAAGTCGGAACGTTGGATCTTCCACTGCTTGGTGGGGTCGCCCACGCGCTCTTCGAGGCCGCAGTTGTTCGTCCTTGGAGACGTGGAGGAAGCACTTCACTACCGTCGTCCTGGACTCGGCGAGGAGCTCCTCGAAGGCGTTGACGTGGCCGTAGCGGGCGCGCCAGACGGCCTCCGGGACGAGCTCGTGGACGCGGGCCACGAGGACGTCCTCGTAGTGGGAGCGATTGAAGATCGCGAGCTCGCCGCGTGCCGGCGCATGCGGGTGCACCCGCCACAGGAAGTCGTGGCCGAGCGCCTCCCCGCTCGGCTCCTTGAAGGCCGCGACCTTGGCCCCGAGCGGGTTCAGGCCGCGGAAGACGTGCGAGACGGTCCCGTCCTTGCCGGAGGCGTCGATCCCCTGCAGCACGACGAGGAGTGACCGCCGGCCCTCGGCGTAGAGGCGCTCCTGGAGGCCGAAGAGCAGTTCATGGAGGGGTGCGGTCGCCTCCTCCGTCGCCTTCCGGCCGCCCGGTGCTGCCGGCGTGGCGGCGGCATCGGGGTCCGAGAGGTGTACCTCACTGCCGGGATCGACCACCCAGCGGGAGATCGGTGTCGTAGGCATTCACCCTCCTCGAATCCCTGGAAACGACGGCTGCCGGCCCGGTGCAGCCCTGCCGTCGGTATTGCACTGCACAATACGAATGCTCCCGATTCTGAGGTTTGGACGGCCCCCTCAGGGGCATGAGCACAGTGGCGAGGCCCGGTGCGCGGGCCGGAATCGCTCGATCAGTTCGGTGGGTCCACTGAGGAAGCCTGCTCTGCCCACGTGCATCCTCGCCGTCGCGTGCTTTCTCGGCGCGACCGGCCTGCTCGCAGTGCCGCGGGCTGCCGCCGCTCAGCCAAGAGCGATCGTCCAGCTGATCGGCGACCTCAATACGGCGAGCGGCGTCGTCTACAACGCCCGGAGCGTCGAGGGGCTCCCGCTCGACGCCCTGAAGGTCATCCAGGCGCCGCGACCGGGCCGATACCTCGGCGTCTTCGACAGCGTGGGCCCTGGCAACTCCTTCGTCACGCGCCTCGCGGTGAGCGACCATCTCGCGTACTGGCACGCCGGGCCGATCCTGAGCCTGCACGGCTCGATGCCGACCATCACCTACGTCGACGGTGGCTACCTTGTCGCCTTCGAGCTCGCCGCGCCCAACGGCGACAGCCAGATCGAGCTCGAGCACTTCGCCGGGCTCCGCCAGCTCATGGCGGCGCGTCCCGACCGCGAGATCGCGCTGCCGCGCATCCTGTCGCGCTACAACGAGGGCACGCCCACGATCGAGTCGGTCGAGCTGCACGGAAGGCTGGCGAGTTCCCGGATCGCCATCGGCTTCCACTACAACGTCGGTCACGGCGTCGATCGCAACGGAATCGGCCTCCTGGTGAACTTCGCGGTCTGGACTGAGCGACCCAATGTCGAGCTGGACGCTGCGATCGAGCACACCGGCGTGCACGGCAGCATTGGTGACCGGGATGCGGTGAAGATCGACGGCGTCCCCCTCGAGCTCGTGGGTGGGCAGCAGGACAAGCACGACTGGAGCTCCTGGGGCCTCTACGCGTACGACCTGTCGACGAGCGTCGCGGTGCCGGTGCCGGTCACCACGCCACGAGGCTCGGGGCTGTCGATCGGGGTGATCCGCTGCACGATCGTTCGCGATGCGCACGGCACGCGAATCCTGGTGATGTCCGCGTTCGTCTACCAAGAGGGGTCCCCGCCGGGCACTCCCGGCGAGCTCGTGTGGTGGCGCGGATTGCGGTGAGCACCCCGTCGGTACGAATTTCTGGAGGCGGCGAGCGGAATCGAACCGCTGCACAGGGCTTTGCAGGACCGTACTGATTGCCTAATACCTGGTGAATGCCACTTCATCAACCTTCTGGGAGCGACCGTCGCCTATTCAGTTGGCCTGCCGAGCAGGTCAAGGAATTCCGCCGGCGTGAACACCGGGATGCCCAAGTCGTTCGCGTTCCGGAGGTGCGGGTCGCCTGACACGATGCCGTCGGCGCCGCTCTCCCGAGCAAGCGCGACGAGATAGTCGTCGTTCGGATCGTTCGTGACGCCCGACACGGCGACGGGGTCATCGGCCGGGGCGGCGTCGGTCCTCAACCGGTCGATGGTCAGACGCGTTGTCGCTTCCCCGACGTTCGTGGCGAACTTCTCCCGCATGAGGACGCCTTCGAGCTCCGTCAGAAGCATTGGACATACGATCGGTGTGAAGGCGTCGTCTTCGAGCCAGCGTTTCCAGACGGCGGCCGTCGTCCCTCGGGAGAGCAACGCGGAGACGATGACGTTCGGGTCGAGAACGACCCGCACCTACGAAGCCGCTCGCTTTCCCCGTTCGGTCCGAAGCGCTCGCAGCTCGGAGATGGCGAGTTCCATCGCCTCCTCGTCGGAGAGCGCGGAGCGCTCCTGGGATGCCGCCGTCGCCTCAAGAACCTCGGCGTTGTAGAGCTTCCAGGCTCCCTGGCGACTGACGCCGAGCGCCTCGCCGATAGCCGCCCACGAAATGCCGGCCTTCCGCGCATCTCCGACTGCTTGCGCGAGCCATCGTTCGACGGCACGGTCCGCAACCTTGAGGCCGCGGAGGCGAACGAGCGGGTCGTCGGCGTCGAGCGCGACCTCGACGCTCACCTGATCGTGCTGCTCGGCCAGTCGCGTCGTCACACCGGCAACTTTAGCGAGCACTCAGTTCATGTCAACCATTGTTGACATGAACTGAGTGCTGCACGCCGAGCGTGCGGCCGCATCGACTCTCCGGTTCATCCCGCTCTCGTCGCTGATCAGAAGTTTTACCTACCGGGTAACCTTACGGTTGACCTGGAGGTCGCAGATGGAACGATTCGTCGGAATCGAGGACGCGCGCAGCTCCCTCGGTCGGCTCGTCGACGAGGTCGCCACCACCGGTGACGTCGTGGCGCTGACGAAGCGAGGCAAAGCGCTAGCGGTGCTAGTCAGCCGGGACGAGTACGCGCAGATGAAGCTCGCAGCGACCGAGCGGGCACGCGCCGAGCTTGCTGATGCACTCGACGCCGCGCGGACAGCCGTTCAGAAGGCGGGGCTTGAGGCCACGGTGATCGACGAGGCGATCGCGGCTGCCCGTCAGTTGTGATCGTCGTCGTCCTCGACACGAACACCCTGGTCTCCGGCCTCGGCTGGTCCGGGCCACCTCGGGTAGTGATCGACGCTGTGCTCGCCGGCGAGCTGCTCCTCGTGTCGAGCCCGCCCCTTCTCGAGGAGCTCGATCGGGTGCTCCGTTATCCGAAGTTGGCGCGTGTCTTCGCCGAACCCGACGCGATCATGGGACGCGTTCGCATGGTCGCTGTCATCGTTGAGCCAACGATGACGTTGAACGTCGTGGCTGACGAACCGGACAACCGCGTTCTCGAGGCCGCGGCCGAAGCTCGGGTTGACGCGATCGTCACCGGAGACGGCGGCCTACTGGACCTCGGAAGCTATGACGAGGTCCCAATTATGTCGGCGGGCGAGTTTGTGAGACGGTTCCTCACCACCAATGGATAGACCGTTCAAGCGGCATGGAGCCGCCGCCTCGTCGCCGGAGTGCGTGGGAGCGACCGAGAGCATCTGCCGCAGCGCCCGACAGGCCAACCGCCGTTTTCGACCGCACCAGCGGGAGCGAGGGCTGATATGACCGATCCAATGCCGGTCGATTCCACGACCTCCCTTGCGCGGCGACTGCAGGCCGACCCGGCCTTCCGGGCGGAGTGGGAGTGGCTCGCGCTCGGACGGGCAGTCGCCCTCCGGCTGACGCAGTATCGAGCGGAGCTCGACCTTTCCCAGACGGCGGTCGCACGACAGCTCGGAATGCAGCAGACGGCGGTCGCACGGCTTGAGTCCGGAGACCACAATCCGAACCTCGAGACGCTCGTGCGCCTCTCTCGAGGGCTCGGGGTGGAGTTTCACATCGACATAACCCCCGAGGGCGTCGCGGTCGAACTCACGGCATGACGCCTACGGAGCTCCCGGCCGGCGTTGCTCCTCGATCCACTCGCGGATCTGGGCGAGGTCGAAGCGCACGAGCCGCGCGACCTACACGATCGGCACGCGGCGCTCCTGGATCATGCGCCTGATGTATCGCTCCCGCACGCAGCTTTGCCAGGGTCGTGATGTCGACGAGCTCGGGGAACTGAAGCTGTAGAGACTGGGTGGGACTGTTGGGCATCGCTGCCTCCGGCGAGGACGGGGAGGTGGGCGCTCGACTGCGGACCTCCCGCAACGGGCGAACGGGCAGGGCGGTCAACCCGCCGTTCACGGCTCCACGGTGGAGCACGTGCAGGAATCTTCGTAAATGAAGCTCCCTAACAGGCTCCCGAACTGTGCTTCGCGACCGACGAAGGCTCCCGAACAGGCTCCCGATTCGCCACGAAGGCTCCCGATGTGCTCCTTTTAGGCTCCTTTTTCCACGGAACCCAATATCGGGGGGGGGCACCACTCCAGTGCCATGCTCCACCCGTACGAGCCGTCAGGTGATGGTGAAGATGGCGGAAGCAGAACCGGCGCCGCAATTCACCGACGCCTGCGCGGTCCCTGGGCCGGTTCTCGCCCCGATCTTCCACGTCCAGGTTGCGGTCCCGCTCGCGTTGGCCGTCGCTGCTCCGAGTCCGCTGGACTCGCTCGCCGCACCGCTTGGCAGTCGCACGGACAGGGTGCAACTGTCGTTCGGCTTGGCGGAATGTGCAGTGAGTGATGCCTCGTCACCTGGCACGACGGGATTGCTCAAAGATGTGATCGTCACAGCGGAGCCGTGAGCCGTCGTCGCTGGCGGCCTGGTCGTGGAAGTCGACGTAGGGGCACCGGAAGGCGCTGCCTTGGCCGCGGGAAGGGATGCGAGCCCGATCGGCCACATGCCAAGGTATTGGTGGTACGCGGAGACCCAATCGGTGGCGATTGCCCTCTGGGCGCCCTGAAGGCCGAGCTTCCCCTTGCAGACAAGGGCGTGCAAGCGGTTCTCGAGCTTGTCCTTGCTATTCAGGTATCCCTTCGGGTGGTCGTTCAGCTCCGGCCAGAGGTTGCCAATCGCGTTGCTGCCTCCGAGCTCGAGTGAAATCAGGTGATCGATCTCATATTGGTCGGTTGTGTGATGTGTGATCCCGTACGCCGCGTAGATCCGGCTCTTCTCGGATTCGGTCACGTCGCGGACGCTGCTCGCATAACCCGACCTGCAGATTGTCGTGGTCATCACGTTGAAGATCGCGCCCGGCGTCACACGCAGATTGTTGAGCGGCTCACCGTGGTCGTAGCGAAACTGCGCGACCGCGGCGAGCGCCGCGGTCGGAGGGAGCAAGCTGACGGTGGCCAAGGACGTCGCCACTGACAGCGCGGCAGCGGCTCTGCGGAGACTCCCCATGTGCGCACCGTAGGCGGAAGCCGCACCAGATGGCATACAAAGTTCACGGCGGCGGGCGATGCGTGAGTCGCAATGCGGTCATCGTCGTGAGTCCCGGCGGTTCGGGGGTCGGCCGGACTTCGTCGATGTCCACGCGGACTTCCGCGCTTTGGCGAACGCGTCCGTTGCCCGATGGGCCAGCGCGGAGAAAGACCGTCTCCCGCGCTGGGACGTGGGGCGGCTCAACTCGTTCGAAGGGATTGCTGAGGATCTTCTCCTTCACGACGGCGACCTGGAGCATCCGTCGGAAGGTCCGGTAGTGGCGGTGGACCGAGCTCGGCGCGTAGCCGGCGTCGATCTCGTCCATCAACCATTTCTCGATCTCGTCCGCGGGAAGGCGACCAATCCGGTACGCACCGAAGCGGGGGAGGATGTACTTCTCGAGGTCCCGTCGGTAGGTCTGCAGGGTCGTCGGCGCGAGCCGTCGTGCCATGGAGAGGAACTCCTCGGACCACGCGGTGAGCGTCAGCTCGGCGCCGCGCGGGTCGAGCCACCGACCGCGCTCGATGTCGACCTGTACCTCGCGGAGGAAACGCCCGGCGTCGAGCTTTCGCGAGAAGGTCTCGGAGAGCTGGCGCCCGAGCGGGTCGCGGTAGCGGGCGCGGTAGCTGCCGTTGCGTCGTTCGATGAAACCCATCTCGTCCTCCTCTCGGCTCCCCTTGGGAGCGTGCGGGGAGCACGCGGGGAGCACGCGGGGAGCGAAACAGGGGGTTTTAGGGGTTTCGGACGGTCACTGGCGGTCTGTCACG
>Ga0307373_10005282_pt1 | contig 21203 bp, 17 predicted proteins | sample OX2MG_FD_202534 | JGI IMG/M metagenome (GOLD analysis project Ga0307373, IMG submission 202534) | Soil microbial communities from Risofladan, Vaasa, Finland - OX-2 | ecosystem: Environmental > Terrestrial > Soil > Coastal area > Acid sulfate soil | place: Finland: Risofladan, Vaasa | collected...
AAGACGCTGCCCGGTGCGCGGCGACACGCCGATGGCGCGGCCAAGGTCCGCGCCGCTGATGCCGGGCTGGGCGGACAGCACCGCGAGCGCCGCCGCCTCGCTGTCGGCCTTCGACCGGCGGCCCTGACGCCGCTATGGCGCGCGTCGCCGCTGCGGCGGACATACCGGTGACGCGCCATCTCCTGTGACATGGCCAAAGACGCTGCGAACCGGTGGCGCGCCGCTGGCTGCGAGGCCTGGCCGGTCACGCCCCGCCGTCACGCAGGCGTCACCGTCGCCTTCTGGCGCGCCAGCACGCCAGCGCCCGCGCAGTTCCAGAGCCGCGTCCAGCGCCACACGCGGCGAGCTGTGACCGTCCCGGACGGCCAGCGACCAGGCGCACCACGTCAGCCCGGGATAGCGCGCCCAGTGCGCCACGCTGAACCGGGGCAGGCGGGCGGTCACAGTCTCGGCACGGCGCCTGTCCTCGTGCCGGATCTGGCGCAGCGCCAGCGCGAACACGACCGCGACTGCGACACTCATGCCGCCCAGGTACAGCGCGGCTTGCTGGCCGCCCGTGATGCGCCCGTGCCAGTAGTTCGCGGCCGCCGACGCGGCGGTGAACGCGAACAGGACAGCCCGGTAAAGACCGGAAGCTTCCCCGGCCAGCTCGGCACGTAATGCGACGAGCGCCGCGACAAGCGATACGCCGTCGAGGGTGACCGGCACGCCCCACGCGGCCACCCCGCTGACGCCGATCAGGTGCGCGAACCCCGTGAGACCGCGCCACGACTCGGCCACAATGACCGCCTCCACCGCCAGCAGCACGGCAGCCAGCACAACGGCGGTCCAATGGCCACTGGACGATGGCACACGGCCGGCAGGCGAACGGGGCAGGGCGTCGCTCCCTTGAATGTACTGACCTGGCGACACTCCAGGGGGGCGGGAGTCCGGCGACGTCACAGGGTCACGCGGACTGCTTGCGCCCCCTGTGATAGCGCTTGCTGTTGCGGGGCCGATGGCTGCGGCATGGTGCCTTTCATGGACTGGTCCTCCTCCGAGGCAGTGGGCAACGCAGGACCGCCGCAGCGCGCAGACGCTGCGGGGAGGCCGCTGCAGTGAGAAGGGCGGGGGCGTGCCAGGAGAAGGCACGCAGGAACCCTTGGACTCCGTTTGGACTCCGCCAGCCCCGGCGGAGCGCCGGGAGCGATGGCAGACGGAACAGAACGCGCTGGTCAGCGCGGGTATTACCGGGAGCCGGTGAGCGGATTCGAACCGCTGGCCTGCCGTTTACAAGACGGCTGCTCTGCCTGCTGAGCTACACCGGCGCAAGACTCGGTGCATGGTAGCCCAGCTCGGGGTTGAGGTGCGCATCGCCGCACTGACCTGGGGATCTGCCGCCGAGGCGGGGGCGACTGAGGCGACTGGCCGATGCAGCACGTCCAGCCGCCGCTGGCCTGAGGTGGCCGCAGCGGTTCGCTGCGCTGAATGTGTGCTGAGTCTCAGCAACCGGGTGCCACCGCGGGCCGTCAGTCGGCGGCTGTGGGCTATCACGCTGCCCGGTCCGGCATGTGATTTCGAGACCCCGAAGCCAGCTGCGCCAGTTGTTACCCCGGAAGCGGAGCGGGCTGCCGGAATCCCGGGGCGACCGGCGCGCGGCCCATTCCGCAATTACAGGTCCTGGGCGGCAAATGATGTCGCACAACTTGCTGTGTGCTGCGCGCCGTGGCGCCCGTGCCTCGCCCGGTCTAGCGCTCCTCGACGAGGTCGCGACCACTGCGCGGGGGTTGTGACGGCATAGCAGGCGACCGGCGCTAAGCGGCTTCAGCCTGACGCCGCAACCGAGCACGGCAGCGCGGTCCAGCTGAGCTGGCAGAACTTGAGAGGGCATGCTGCCGCGGTGGAACTCCGCCACGATGCGTCAAGATCCCTGAATCCCCCGGGCCCTTTTCTGGACCGTAAATGTCAGCAAGCTTTACGATTTGGTGCAGCTCGGGCCGAGTGCCATAAGGGGTGGGGGTTGGAGGAGCTACAGAACGGGGATCCGCCGCGCGTGGGCCCGTACCTGATACTTGGACGGCTGGGCGCCGGCGGGATGGGCCGGGTGTTTGTGGGCCGGTCACCGGGTGGACGGCTGGTGGCGGTGAAGGTCATCCGTGCCGAACTGGCCGAGGACTCCAGCTTCCGGGTCCGGTTCGCCCGGGAGGTCGCCGCGGCGCGGAGGGTTGGGGGCCTGTTCACGGTGCCTGTGGTGGATGCTGATCCAGAGGCGCCCCTGCCCTGGCTAGTCACCGGCTACGTCGCCGGTCCCTCGCTGGCGCAGGCGGTCAGCGATCACGGGCCCCTGCCGGTTTCATCGGTGCTGGCGCTAACGGCCGGGCTGGCCGAAGGACTGGGTGCGATTCACGCGGCGGGCGTGGTGCATCGTGACCTAAAGCCATCGAACGTGCTGCTGGCCGAGGACGGTCCGCGGGTCATCGACTTCGGGATTTCCCAGGCTGCTGATGTCACCATGATGACCGGCACCGGAATGGTGGTCGGCTCACCCGGGTTCATGTCACCGGAGCAGGCCGAGGGCGCTGGAGTGGGAGCAGCCAGCGACATCTTCAGCCTGGGTGCGGTACTGGCGTTCGCTGCCACTGGTGAGCCCCCCTTCGGGACCGGGGCAGCCACCGCTCAGCTGTACCGCGTTGTCCATGGCGATCCACGCCTGGATCAGCTGCCCAGTCAGGTGCTGCCCCTGGTTGAGCGATGCCTGGCCAAGAGCCCAGACGAGCGGCCCACCGCAGCGCAGCTCCTGGCAGAGCTGACCGAAGCTCACCCGTCAGCAGCAGACCTCACCGACTGGCTGCCAGCGGCAGTTCTCCGCACCTCCGCATATCGCGCGCCAGTGGTCAGCAAGACTCCAGAGCCAGCCGGTGCGGCCCCCGCGGAACCCGGCACCGATGACGAGGACCTTGCAGGCTCTTCACCGCCGCGCGGAAACCAGGCCGCCTCCGCCTCCGGACCACCAGCGTTGGGCGCCGGCGGGCCGTCAACAGTCACCGCGGCCAAGCTCCACCACGCCGGTGGGGTATCCAGCCCGGCGGATCGACCAGCCACCAAGGTCGTCTTGCCTGCGTCCGCCGCGCCGGCGCATGATGCACCGGACAGCCCCGCAGGCCAGGCCACGCCGGTGAGCACGGCGCCTGGAGTGCCGGCATCGCCGGCTCGTGTGGCCGGGCTGAGACGAAGACGGCGACGATGGGCTGTTGCCGCTCTCGCGACTGCGGTGGTCCTCGGCGCGGCCGCTGGCCTGGTGACCACGGCTCCATGGAAGAATCACCCGGTCTTGCTGCCCGTCTTGCAGCCGGCGGGACTCATAGCGGGCACTGCCACCACCAGCTCGGTGGCGTTCCACTGGTCGAGCCCCGTATCAGGTCCAGTACCCGACCGGTACATGATCGTGCGGGACGGGCAGGTGGTCGGCTCGGTGCCCGGGACTGTCACGTTCTACCAGGCTCAGAGGCTCGCTCCCGACACCTCTTACCAGTACCAGGTGATGGCCGTCCGGGGCGGTCGGCGTTCCGCCCGTTCCGCCATCCTGACCGCGGACACCCTTGTCCCCCCCATCTCGGCCGCCCGCCTGGATGGGACCTCGACCGCCCATTTCATGGTCGTCAGGTCGTCCCCCTCCGAGTTGTTCTACGTCGCCGGCAAGAGATGGCGTGACAGCTGGGACTTCACCCCGCACTGCACAGTCGGGCCGTGCGCCGTGACAATCTCCGGGACCATTACCGGCCATCCATTCACCGCGACCCTGACCCGCGCCGGCGCGGTCTACACCGGGACAGCAGGAGACTCCTCAATCGAGATTTGCGAACCCACAACCGGACCGGGGCCCACTGTCCCCATCCACGACACGCTAAGGCTCCGGATCAGGATTGACGGAGCGGGCGTCAGCAACCAGGCATGGACGGCCACCTCATGGGCCGGCACCGTGGTGATGTACAGCCCATACACACCGGACGCCTCGACGCCTTGCCCTGCATACAACGACAAATTCGCCATACACGGCAGCTTCCAGTGAGGTAGTCAGGCTGCAGTCGCCTGGCGCTGGACGGGGCGCCATGGAATGGGATGGCCAGCGGGGCGGTTGGGGGCGAGCATGAGGATCGCAGTGATCGGAACGGGCAACATCGGCAGCACGCTGGGCGGGAGATGGCGCGCGGCCGGGCACGACGTGGTGTATGGCTCGCGCAGCGGGCCGGGGGACGGGCCTGGCGGTGCCCCGCTGATGGCGGTGGGTGACGCGCTCGACGGCGCCGGCGTGGTGCTGCTCGCTATTCCCGGCCGCGCCGTGGCTGAGTTCGCCGCCGGGCACGGAGCGGCGCTGGCGGGCAAGGTCGTGATCGACGCCGCGAACCGGATCGGTGAGGAAGAGTTCAGCAGCCGGGCGGCGATCCAGGCGGCCGCACCTGATGCCCGGTACGTGCGCGCCTTCAACACGCTGGGCTGGGAGAACTTCGCCGACCCGCCCCCCGGCGCGGCGCTGTTCTTCGCCGCCGACCCTGAGGCACGTCCGGCCGCCGAGGAACTGATCAGCGCCGTGGGGCTTGAGCCTGCCTACGTCGGGGACGCCAGCGCAGCCGGCACGGTCGATGCCCTGCTGCCCTTGTGGTTCGCGCTGGTGAAACAGCAGGGCGGGAACCGCAAGCTCGCGCTCCGCATCGTGCACTGAGACGCAGCCGCCACGGTCATGGGGCAGCCTCCAGCTGGCTGCGTTCGGCCTCGCTGAACGGGATCGGCTTGCGGTGGTCGGGGTCCCAGCGAACCGTGACGACACGCGCCTGCGCCGCCACGTCCCCGGACGGCACGACGATCGTTTCGCGGGTGGTGAGGCTCGTCGTTCCCAGCCCTTCCACTTCGACGTGCACCGTGACCCGCCTCTCGGACAGGCGCACCTCCGCCCGGAAGTCCACTTCGAGGCGGACGACCACGTAGCTGGGGTCGCTGCCAAGAGCCTGCGTGAAGAAGGCGTCCCGGCCCTCTTCGAGGTAGGTCAGGAACACCGCGTGGTTCACATGGCCCAAAGCGTCCGAGTCGCGCCACCGCACGTCGACCGAGTGCTCAAACGCGCTCCCCATGCGCTGATTGTCTCAGCCTCCAGGCAGAGCGGGCCCGTGGCAGCAGACAGAACGGGCCGCACACAGAACGGGCCGCCGGCAGCATCGTCGGCGGCCCGTTCTGCGAACCTTGAGGTAGCCGTTACTCGGTAGCGGCCGCCCCGGAGAGCTCCGCCCGCCCGGACGGCCGGGCCAGCTCTCGCGCCGGGACGGGTGCCGACGTGGTGCCGGTGAGATCGCTGCGCCGCACCCGGATCGTGGTGACCACGACCACGAACGCCAGCACCGCTATCCCGGCGGCCACCAGGAACCCGCGGGAGATCCCGACCGCCAGCGCCTGGTGCAGCATCGCAGCAGGCACCGAGCCACCCGCCTTTCCGGCTGGCAGCTGGTGACCCGCCCGGGCGGCGGCCGCCGCGGCGGCGGCGGCCTGGTGCTTGACGCTGTTCGCGGCGGCCGTCCAGGTGACCGTGCCCAGCGCGGCCAGCCCGATCGCGCCACCGACCTGCTGGCCGGTGTTGAGCAGGCTGGCGGCCACGCCGGAGTCCTCACCGCGGACACGGTTCAGGGCCACCAGCGACAGCGGCACGAACAGCATGCCCAGGCCCGCCGAGGTGACCAGCATCGGGCCGAGCAATCCGCCCAGGTAGGTGCTGTGCTCGGTCAGGTGCGAGAACCAGTACATGCCGATGGCCGCGACCGCGGTGCCGGTCAGCATCAGCGGCCGGGCGCCGGTGCGGCTGATCAGCTGCGAGACAATCCCGGACATCACCACGATCATCGCGGCGAATGGCAGGAAGGCCAGGCCTGACGCCAGCGCGCTGTAGCCGAGCACCTCCTGGACGAAGATCGTCAGGAAGAAGAAGATGCCGAACATCGCGGTGGCCAGGCACAGCATGATCAGGTACGCACCGCTGCGGCTGCGGTTGGCCAGCAGCCGCAAGGGCAGCAGTGCATGACGGCTGCGCCACTCGATGACGACGAAGCTCACCAGCAGCACGGCTGCCGCCACCAGGGAGACGAGGACCTTGGTGTCACCCCAGTGGGAGATGCCGGAGGCGTCCGTGCTCGCGTTGGACAGGCCATAGACCAGCAGCGCGACACCGCTGGTGACGGTGAGCGCTCCGGGCAGGTCGAACCGGCCGCGCTGACGCGTTGATTCGGCGAGCACGTACGGTGCCACCAGGGCCACCAGGATCCCGATGGGCACGTTGACGAACAGCACCCAGCGCCAGGACAGGTAGGTGGTGAGCAGGCCGCCAGCGACCAGGCCGACAGCGGCGCCGCCGCCGCTCATCGCGGCGTACACGCCCATGGCCCGGTTGCGCGGAGGGCCCTCAGGGAACGTGGTGCTGATAAGGGCCAGCGCGGTGGGCGCGATCATCGCCCCACCCACGCCCTGGGCCGCTCTGGCGGCCAGCAGCCAGGTAGCTGAGGTGGCGAAGCCGCCCAGCAAGGACGCGGCCGAGAACAGCAGCAACCCCGAGATGAAGATCTTCCTGCGGCCGAGCAGGTCGCCTGAGCGCCCGCCGAGCAGCAGCAGCCCGCCGAAGGTGACGGCATAGGCGGTGACGACCCATTCCAGGCCGTTGCCTGAGAACCCGAGTGCCCGCTGAATATGTGGCAGGGCCACGTTCACGATGGCCGCGTCGAGAACGACCATCAGCTGGGCGGTGGCGATGACGAAAAGCGCCAGGCCAAGGCGGTGGTGGCCACCGCCGGCGGTGGCGTCTGGTGTTCGCCCCCGCCCGGTTACCGATTGCGCCGTGGACAAAGTAGTCTCCTAACCCCTCGTGTGGGCGTACGGATCCAGCGCCGCGGCCCAAGAAGGTCCCGCTGCGTGCGATGAGTGGATTGATCGGGTAAGGCTTCCCGTTATCCGCCGAACGGGCTTCGGCGGCGGATCGTCATGCGACCTTGCTGGTGAGCCCGGGCCCGGGCTATGTCCGGCCAGGTCGGCTTCGCGGGTCAGATTGCGGCCGGCGAAGCGGCGTCTTCGATGTCAGTCACCTCCCCCACTCGCTCGCCCCGGGACGGCGGGGTGGGTGTGGCCGCAGCGGCATCGGTCATCTTGCGGATCAGCCCGAGCAGATGCGCCCTCTCGTTCACGTCCAGGGCGTGCGTCCACGGCATCTGCGCGAGCAGTGCCCCCTCCAGCCGCCTCTTCAGCTCCAGGCCCTCGGAGGTGAGCACCAGGTTCTTGAGCCGGCGGTCGGCGGGATGCGGCTCGCGCCTGGCGAGCCCCCGCTCCTCAAGCGTGTCCGCGATCATGGTGACGAAGGACCGGTCGCAGTGCAACTGCTGGCCGAGTTCCTTCATCGTGACCGAGCTGCCGAGCCGGTGCACTGCCTTGAGGCAGAACATCGGCACACCGAACTGCTCGGCGAGCTTCTCCCCGCGCTGCAGCATCTGGCTCAGGAACTCGGCCATGGCATCAAAGATCTCCTGATCCAGCTGGTCGCCGTCTGGGCACCAGGCCATCGCCGCCTCCTTCCCGCCTGTGCTCGCGGTGAGGGCCCGACGGAGGTCAGGACCTCTTTACCGGCTCAACAGTTGAGTTCCTCAAACGTATTCCGGCCCGGGGAGGATTTCTTGCCGCGCCGCCGCGCGGCGGCGCCTGCGGGCACCGGCTCCGGCTACCCGCTCCGGGCTGGACTGGCCCGAGGACGAGCCGACCAGGCCCGGGACCGACACAACTGCTCAAGAGTGGATATAGAGCACCAAATTCGTATCTACTCCAGACCCCCCTGGGACCCCCGCATAAAACGTCATCGTATGATCACACGGTCGGAGGGCAGAAGACATGAGAACCGGATATTTACGGCTTTAATGCACTGAGGCGCCCCAGCGTGAATCCCGGTGCGCCAGGAATGAGCGGCTATTCCAAGGTCAGGGAAACGCCCAGCCCTGGAACAAGCCAGCGGGGGGGTTTAGCGTGAAGACACTCATTTGCTCTGTCATCGTGGCGGCCTTCGCCACTGCCGCCACCCTCGCCGACAGCGCCGCCTGGGCGGGGACCAGGCATGCTTCGGCAAACCACCGCATCGCTGCCTACGCCAGAACGTTCCCGGGGCATTACCGTTACGCCTACGGAGGGAATTCCCCGGGTACAGGCTTTGACTGCTCCGGGCTCGCGCAGTATGTGTACCGCCACTTCCACAAGCGGATCCCGCGCACATCGCAGCGGCAGTTCCGGTTCTTCCGGCGCGAAACCCGGCGTCAGGCCCGGCCGGGCGACCTCGTGTTCTTCCATGTCACTTCCAGCCGGACGAGCAGTGTCTATCACGTTGGGATATACGAGGGTCACCACACGATAGTCGCCGCGGCGGATCCCGAGGATGGCCTTGTTTACGAGCGCATCTGGTCACCCGACGTCACCTACGGCACCGTCACTCACTGACAGCCCTCGTCTTGCCGTGCCTGCCGGTTTACACTCGCACGGAAGGTGATGCATGGACGATCCCGCCGACCACTTCCTCGAACTGGTCCACAGTCTTGAGGAACTCAGGGACGCCCTCAGCCCTGAGCGTGCCCACGCCGAGTTCGACCAGACGACCCTGCAGGTGTTCTGGCGGAAATGGCCCAGCCTGTCCGCATGGGCGGGATCGCTGTGGCGGATGCTCTCCGAGGATATGGCCGGGCCGGCCACCCCCCATCGCGACGCCGACATGGACGAGGTAGGGGGGAGTGGCTGACCGTGGCGGACCCACGCACGTCAACCGTGACGGTGCTGCGTGATGTCATGACGACATGCGTGGCCACCACCACACCGGATGCGTCGGTGGCGGCATCGGCAGCGGGCATGGTGGCGGCACACGTCGGCTCGGCCGTGGTCATGCAGGGCACGTTCCTCGCCGGAATCCTCACCGAGCGGGACGTCCTGAAGGCCGCCGCATCCGGTGCGGACCTGTCCACCTCCACGGTCTCGGACTGGATGACGCCCGACCCCCAGTCCGCTGGCCCGGACACGCCGGCTGAGGAAGCGGCCCAGATCATGCTCCTGAACGGGTTCCGCCACCTGCCGGTCGTGGACGGCCGCACCGTCTGCGGAGTGGTGAGCCTGCGCGACCTGTTCTCCGCCAGAATCCGCCGCCCGGCCCGCGCCGCCCCGCAGGCCTGACCACCCCGCCAGCCGGGCTCACATCCGGATGCGCTTGTTCTCCGGGTCATACAGCGGCCGCAGCGACACCACAGCCGGGTAGACCGATCCCCCGATGTCCACCGTCCACTCCCGGGCATCCAGGTACTCCTGGTCGACCGGCTCGTCCGCGTCGATCATCGCCAGCCCGACCGCGCCGCCCAGCGTGAACCCGTAGGAGGCAGAACGCAGGTATCCCACCGGCCGCCCATCGCGCCGCAGCACCTCTGCGTGGAACATCAACGGCTCCGGGTCTGTCACCAGCACCTGCACGAGCCGCCGTCGCAGCGGCCCCAGCGCCTTGGCCGCGAGCACCGCGTCGCGGCCGATGAAGCCGCCCGGCTTGTCGAGCGCGACCGCGAAGCCGAGTCCCGCCTCGAGCACGCTGTCGGTGTTGTCGATGTCGTGCCCGTAGTCGCGGTAGCCCTTCTCCATCCGCAGGCTGCCCAGCGCCTTCAGCCCGGCGTGCCGCAGGCCCACCGAACGTCCCGCCGTCACCAGCCGGTCGTACACGTGCACCGCCTGCTCGGCCGGGATGTACAGCTCGTACCCCAGCTCGCCCAGGTAGGTGATCCTGATGCACAGCACCTGGGCGAACCCGATGCCGATCTGCGCCGCGGCCCGGAAGCCGAAAGCCTCGTTGGACACATCCGCCGAGGTCACCGACGCCAGCAGCTCCCGCGACCGGGGGCCCTGGACGTTGATCTGCGCGTACCCGGACGTCACGTCGGTGACGAACGCGTGCGCGCCGGCACTGTGGCGCCGCATCCAGGTGAGGACATGCCGGTGCGCCGTATCGGAGGCGACCACCCAGAACCTGTCCTCATCGAGCTTGGTCACCGTCAGGTCGGCTTCCAGCCCGCCAGCGGGGTTGAGCCACTGGGTGTAGGTGATCTTGCCGGGCTCCCCGTTCACCCGGTTGGCCGAGATCCGCTCCAGCACCTGTCCCGCGTCCCGGCCCTGCACCTCGAACTTGGCCATGAAGGCCATGTCCATGAGGATCACACCGGTGCGCGCCGCGCGGTGCTCGGCCTCCCAGTACGCGAACCAGTCCTGCCGCCCCCACGACAGCGTGCCCGGGACGGGCTCACAGCCAGGCGGTGCGTACCAGTCGGCGCCCTCCCAGCCGCTGACGTCCTTGAAGTACGCCCGCTGTGCCACCAGCCGCTCATGGACCGGTGAGACCTTCGCCCCGCGCGCGGTCCGCATCGGCCGCCCCGGGTAGTGGGTCTGGTAGACCAGGCCCAGCGACTCCACGGTGCGGGTCGCCCGGTATTCGGGATTGGCCTGGTAGGGGTGCAGCCGGTCGATGTTGATGCCGGTCACGTCGATGTCGGGCCGGCCCGACGCGATCCAGTGCGCGACCACCCGGCCGATTCCCCCGCCGGTCAGGATCCCGATCGAGTTCAGCCCGGCGGCCACGAAGTAGTTCCGCAGCTCCGGCGCCTCGCCGACGATCGGCGCCAGATCCGGCGTGAAGCTCTCCGGGCCGCAGAACAGCTTCTTGATGCCCGCCTGCTCCGCCACCGGGATCCGGGACATGGTGCGCTCCAGATAGGGAGCCATCCGGTCCCAGTCCGGGGATATCTCACCGAACGAGAACCCGTCCGGGACGCCGTCCACACCCCACGGCGCGCAGGCCGGCTCGAAGAGCCCGAGCATCAAGCCGCCGCCTTCTTCCCGGTAGTAGCCGTAGTTGGCGGGGTCCTCCAGCACCGGCCAGCCGCCGTCGACCTCATCGATCGGCTCGGTCAGCAGGTAGTAGTGCTCGGCGGCCTGCAGCGGGATGCTCACCCCGGCAAGCTCACCGAGCTGGCGTGCCCACATCCCGGCGCAGTTGACCACGTACTCGGCCTCGACGTCCCCCTGCGGCGTCCGGACCCCGGTCACCGCGCCGCCCCCACGCATGAAGCCGGTGACCGGCACCCCCTCGATGATCCGCACACCCTTCATCCGGGCGCCGCGCGCGAGCGACATCGTCACATCGACCGGGTTCACCCGCCCGTCGGCCGGGATGTAGAAGCCGGCCAGCACGTCGTCGACCCGTGCCAGCGGGAACAGCTCACCGACCTCACGCGCCGAGATCTCGTGCACCTCAACCCCGCACAGGCGGTTGAACGCGGCGACCCGCCGGTACTCCTCCAGCCGTCCCGGCTCGGTGGCGAGCTCGATCAGCCCGACCTGTTTCAGGCCCGTCGCCAGCCCGGTCTCCGCCTCCAGTCGCGCGTACAGGTCGCGGGTGTACATCCGCAGCTCGGTCGAGGTCTGCGAGGTCGAGCCGAAGGTCGCCATCAGCCCGGCCGCGTGCCAGGTGGTGCCCGAGGTGAGCCGGTCGCGCTCGAGCAGCAGCACATCGTTCACCCCGGCGTGCGCGAGGTGATAGGCGACTGAGGTCCCGATGATGCCCCCGCCGATGACGACGACGCGAGCACGGTCAGGGACGCCGGCGGCGGTAGCAGACACGGTCATGCGGCATGCGTTCCGATCAGTCGGGGTCCCCGCGGCGGCCCGCCCGCCCGGACGCTCCGCCGCTGCCTGAGCATAAGCCCAGACCAGACCGGCCGAGCGGGGCCGGCGCCCGGCCGTGCCCGGCCACCCTCATGCAGCCCCCGATGCTGCGGCCGTCCTCGTAGGGGCCTGGCTGTATCCGGGTGGTCCGGCGCCATCCGGGTGGTCCGGCGCCGCCCCTCAGAACTTGCGGCGCAAAGCCAGGGCCTTGCCGATGCGTTCCTGCGCCATCTGCTCGGCCGCCGCCCGGGGCAGCAGCACGCCGTCGCGGATTCGGTCGAGCAGTTCGGCGGTGCTGTCGCGGATCTTCTCCTCGATGGCGGCGAACGCCCCGGCGCGGCCCGCGCCGCTGTACTCAGCCGCCCCGCAGATGACACCGCCGGCGTTGGCGACCACGTCGGGCACACACAGCACGCCCCGCCCGGCGAGTTCGGCCTCGGCCTCACGGGTGACGGGGATGTTTGCCCCTTCCAGTACCACCCGGGCCGAGATCTTCCCGGCGTTTCCAGCCGTCACCACGTCCGGCTGGGCAGCCGGCACGAGGATCTCGCAGTCCAAGCCCAGGACGTCATCGCGGGGCAGCGCGGTCCCACCGGAAAAGCCCGCGACCGGCTCGCCACCCCGTTTGTGTGCTACCAGCGCTGGGACGTCGAGCCCGTCCGGGTTCGACACCGCGCCCCGGCTGTCGGAGACCGCTGTGACCACCGCGCCGCGGCCGGCGAGGAGACGGGCGGCGTGACTGCCCACCGCGCCGAAGCCCTGGACCACGACCCGCGCCCCGGCAAGATCGAGCACCTGGGCCTCGCTCAGGATCTGCGCGCACACCGCCAGCCCGAACCCGGTCGCGCCGAGCTCATCCAGCGATACGCCCCCGAGCACGGCAGGCAGGCCCACCGCCCTGCCGATCTCGTCCTGCACATATGCCATCGACGTCTCGCTCGTGCCCATGTCCGGACCCGGGATGTAGTCAGTGAGCTGCCCGATCGCCCGGGCGAACGCGCGCATCACGCGCTCATGATCATCCGGCGAGCCGGGCGGCGCCACGATCCCCGCCTTCCCACCACCATGCGCCAGCCCGGCCACCGCGTTCTTCACCGTCATGGCCCGCGCCAGGCGCGCCACCTCGCCGGCGGTCACGCCGGGCCGCATCCGCACGCCACCGATCGCCGGGCCCAGCGCGACGTTGTCGACGACCACCACCGCGTCAACCCCGGCGCACAGCCGCAGGAAGACGACCTTCGCCGGGCCCCGCTCATCGGCCGCCCAGCTCACCGACATCTCCACCATCGCCGCCACCTGCCTTGACGCCCGGCGCGCCGGACCTGCCCGCCGTACACATCCAGGCTGAGCCAGCCGGACGGGCGCCCCCCAGGGCCCATGGTCCCCGTGCCCCGAGGCATACGGCTCAACCCTGGCCCGGGCGCAAGTTCCCTCCGCGGACGGGCCTTCGCCCCTAACACCGCGCCGCAGCGCGCCGGAGAAGCTGCGGACCATCCTGCGGCACCCCATCGAGCCCGCCGAACCCGGGCAGCCGTAACGGCAGCGGCGCCCGGCACGCGGCAGCCGCGGTCTGCTACTGATGGATGCATGGATCCGGGCGAACGGGAACTGCTGGCGGCGATGCCGCTGCACGCGATCACCGCGCTGCACGGCGAGGCCGGGTTACGCGAGCGCTTCGCGATCGAGATCGCCGCCCTGCCCGCCCCCGACCGGGAACGGATCGGGCGGGCGCTGGAACTGGCTTCCCGGCTGCACGCGCGCGACCGGCGCCAGCGCGAGCCCTACCTCAACCATCTGCTGCGCGTCGCCACCCGTGTCATCAGCCACTACCGCGTCCGTGACCCCGACGTCATCGTCGCCGCGCTGCTGCACGACAGCGTCGAGGACCACCCCGGCGACCTCGCCCCCGGCGGGAGCCAGTCTGACGCGCTCGCCGTGCTCGCCGCCGAGTTCGGGCCCCGGGCAGCCGATCTGGTGGCCGCGGTGACCAACCCCGAACCCGAGCCTGGGCGGGACAGGCACGAGCAGTACCGCGAGCACGTGGCCGCCAGCCTGCACGCCAGCCCGTGGGCGCGGGTCATCAAGGCGTCCGACTTCACCGACAACGGCGTCGGCCTGATCCACACCACCGGGCCCAGGCTCGGCACGCTTGCCGCCAAGTACGCCCCGCTGGTCCCCGTGCTCGCCGAACTCATCGCCCGCCCGGACACCCCCCTCAGCGACGAGGTCAAGGCAAGGGTCCTGAGCCAGCTGGACCGCGCCGCACAGCGTTTCGACGCGATCCGGCTGGGCCCCGATTCCGCCGATCCGCCCCGCTGACCGCACCGGGGTCAGCCCGCAGACCTGCCGGGCGCCGCCAAGCCCAGCCTGCCGGGAATCCCCCCTGGGCAATCCATCGATATCTAATGGTTTGACATCGTATGATCTGGCGACTAACTTCTCCAGTGGGAGGAGATAGCCATGACTGACCTGCCGTTGCTGGGCCGGGTGGCCCTGGTCGCCGGCGCGAGCCGCGGCATCGGGGCGGCCACCGCCGAGGCTTTCGCCGACGCCGGCGCCGCGGTCGTGCTCGGCGCCCGCGACCTCACCGCACTGGAGGCGGTCGCCCGGCGGATCGAGTCCCGCGGTGGGCGGGCGCAGCCCGTCCGGGCCGACGTCACCGACGCGGACTCGGTGCGCGAACTTGCCGAGGTGGCGATCACGGCGTTCGGGCGGCTGGACGCCGCGTTCAACAACGCCACCAGCGGCCCGCTGCCAGCACCGCTCGCCGACGTCGACCCGGCCGCGTTCGACCGGGGCATCGCCACCACCATCGGCGGCACGTTCCTCGGCATGAAGTTCCAGATCCCCGCCATGCTGCGATCGGGCGGCGGCGCCATCGTCAACATGGCCTCGGTCGCCGGCGTGAACGGCACCGCCAATCTCGCCGCCTACGTGGCCGGCAAGGCCGGGGTCATCGGCCTGAGCAAGGTCGCCGCGCTCGACTACGCCGACCAGGGCATCCGGGTCAACGTGGTGGCACCGGGGCCGATCCTGACCCACCATCTGGAGGCGGCCGGCCCACAAGCGCAGCGGCTGGCCGGGCTCGCCACCCCCATGCGCCGGATCGGGACCGTGGCCGAGGTGGCGCAGACCGTGCTCTGGCTCTGCTCGCCGCAGTCGTCGTTCATCACCGGGGCCGTCATCCCGGTGGACGGCGGCATGCTGGCCGGGAACAAGCCGCCGCAGATGTACCGGCCAGGCCAGCCAATAACCGCGACCGGCCAGCAGCCCATCGGAGGCCAAACGGTCCCGGCCTAGCCGGTCCAGGGCCAGGCGAGTCCCGGCGCTTGGCTGACGTCCCACACCGTCTGCCCGGGTGCGCGCCCGGGGACCTTCGCCTCTGCCGTCGCGGCGACGATCGCGATCTGATGATGGGGCAGATCACGGGGGTGCGAGATGGCGAGGATCGAAGGCGAGATCGTGGTTGGCAGGCCCGTGGACGTGGTCTTCGACTATGTCGCCGACCAGCGCAACGAACCGCAGTACAACCCGCGGATGATACGCGCCGACAAGGTGACCCCGGGCCCGGTTGGGCAGGGGACCCGGTTCCGCTCCGCGGTCAGGTCGATGGGCCGTGATGCGGACCTGCTGATCGAGTTCACCGGCTACGACCGGCCGGCACGGCTGGCCTCCACCACGACCATGCGCCAGGCCGTTATCACGGGGGGGCTGACCTTCGAGCCCGTCCCGGCGGGGACGCGGATGCGGTGGTCGTGGCAGGTCCGGCCCACAGGCGCCGTCAAGCTCCTCGCGCCGGTCATCGCCTGGGCCGGCAGGCGCCAGGAGCGGGCCATCTGGGCAGGCATGAAGCAGCACCTGGAAGCGGCGCAGGCCGCGCCGGGCGCCCGGGACACGGCCGCCGGTAGCGCCCCGCGGTAACGCAAGGGGGACAAGCGCCCAGATGGGCTACCTGTACTAGTTCGCGGCCTGGTGAAACGATCGTCAGGTGACGACGCCCGGACCCGACCCGCCGCCGCCTTCCGGCGCGCCCGGCGAGCAGGCCGGCCCGGCCACCGGGCCGGCCGTCGTCATCGAGGACCACCAGGAGCGCCGGGTCCGCAAGCCGGCCGATCTGCTCCGCCTGGTCGCGGGCTGCGCCGGGCTGGTCGTCCTGGCGGGCACCGGCCTGGTGGCGCGTGCCACCGCGAACGGCGCGGAAACCGACATCGCGGCGGGCGGGAGCCATCTGCCCGGGACGCTGCTCACCCTGCTGGCGATCGCGTCCGGGCTGGCGCTGCTGATCCTGCCAGTGGCGCTGGCGGCCCGCCAGTTCGCCCGCAGGCAGCCGCGGCGGCTCGGCGAGGCGCTCGCGACCAGCGCGGTCACCGTCGGCGTGGTGGTGGCGGCGAACGCGCTGCTGCGGCTGCCCGACGCCACCGACCTGTACCAGGTCCTCACCGTGACCCGCAGCGGCCTGACCCACACCGCGCCGCTCGACGGCTACCTGGCTGCGTTCGCCGCCTACGTCGCCGTCATCGATCTGTCCGGCCGCCCGCGCTGGCGGGCCGCCGTGTGGCTGACCGTCGGCGCGTACGCGATCACCAGCCTGGTGGCGATCCACGCCACCGCCCTGTCGCTGGCGATCACCCTGGTGCTGGGCGAGACGGTGGGCCTCGCGGTGCGGTACGGGGCTGGCCTGCCCTCGCAGCGGCCGGGGGCACAGGAGATCGCCGAAACGCTGAGCTCCGCGGGCCTGCCGGTGGCAACGATTAGCCGCCAGACGGAGGCCGGCGCCGCGAGCCGTTCCTACGCCGCGACCACCTGCGACGGTGATCATCTCGACGTCGCCGTGTTCGACCGCGACCAGGAAGCCGCGGGCGCGCTGTACCGCGCCTACCGGCTGGTGCGGCTGCGCAGCCAGGTGGCCCGGGGTGCGCCGCTGTCGCTGGAGCACGCTGTCGAGCGGTCGGCGCTGCTGTCCTACGCGATGGTCAACGCCTCGGTGGCGACGCCGCGGCTGCGGGCCGCCGTCCGGGCGGGCCCCGACGCTACCGTGCTGGCCTACGACCACTGCCAGGGAGTCACCCTGGCCGAGTTCGCCTCCCCGCCGAACGATGCCCTGCTCAGCCGGGTGTGGGACACCGTGCTGCGGATGCACGCCCACGGCATCACCCACCGGGCGCTCACCGCGGACCGCATCCTGGTCACCGCCGACGGCGGGGTGGTGCTGCTGGACCCCGGCAACGGCGACGTGGCCGCCAGTGAGCTGCAGCGCCGCCTGGACCTGGCCCAGCTGCTGGCCGAGCTGGCCCTGCTGGTCGGCCCGGACAAGGCCGCCGACGGCGCGCTCGCCGAGGTGGGTGCGGCGAAGCTGGCCGGGGTGCTGCCGCTGCTGCAGCCGGTGGCGCTGTACCGCAGCACCCGGACGGCACTGCGCCGCCGGCACGACGTCCTGCCCGCCCTGCGCGCGCGGCTGCTCGCCGCCGCCCCGAACGGCGACGCACCCGCCCCGGTCCAGCTGGAGCGGGTGCGCCCGCGCACGCTGGTGAGCCTGGTCGCCGGGGTCATCGTGGCGTATGTCCTGGCCGGGCAGGTGGCCGAGGTCAACTTCGCCAGCCTCATCCGGCACGCGCAGTGGCAGTGGACCGGAGTGGCCCTGGTCCTGTCGGCGCTCACCTACCCGGCGGCCGCGACCTCGCTGACCGGCTTCGTGCTGGAACGGCTGCGGTTCACCCGGACCGTGCTCGCCCAGCTCGCCGCCTCGTTCGTCACGCTCGTCACCCCAGCGGCCGTGGGCGGCGCCGCGCTCAACATCCGCTACCTGCAGCGCAGCGGGGTCTCCCCCACCAAGGCGACTGCGAGCGTGGGCGCGGCCCAGGTGACAGCCTTCGTTCTGCATATGTCTTTGCTTGTCATCTTCGCGGCCATCACCGGGGCGGCTCACCTCCACTCGCTGCGGCCGCCGGTCTGGGTGTACTACGTCCTGGCCGGGCTGGTGGTGCTGCTGCTCGCGGCGATGGCGGTGCCGCGGGGACGGCGGCTGCTGCGGGCCCGGCTGGTGCCCACGCTCGGGCAGGTCCTGCCCCGGCTGCTCGACCTCGCGCACAGGCCGCGCAAGCTGGCCGAGGGCCTGGGCGGCGCGCTCGGCCTGACCCTTATCTATGTGCTGTGCCTGTCCGCCAGCGTGCACGCGCTCGGCGGGTCCGTATCCATCGCGAGCGTCGCTGTGGTGTACCTGACCGGCAGCGCGCTCGGGTCGGCCGCCCCGACCCCGGGCGGGCTGGGCGCGGTCGAGGTCGCCCTGTCCGCCGGGCTCACCGCGGCCGGGCTGGGCAACGCGACAGCGATCAGCTCGGTCCTGCTGTTCCGGCTGCTGACGTTCTGGCTCCCGGTACCGGTGGGCTGGGCCGCATTCAACTACCTCCAGCGCAAGCAGGCGCTGTAGCGGCCGGTCAGCCGTCGACCGGCAGCGGGTCGGTGGCGAGGCTCTCCTCGCCTTCCAGTAGCGCTGGTGCCCGCTGCAGGACCGCCGGGCGGGCCTTGGCCAGCACCGCGGCGTAGATCACGCCGACGGCGATCAGCGCCAGCGTGAGCCAGGGCAGGATGCTGTACGGGCTGGGCTGGCCGGGCCGCAGGTCACCCCAGATCGGGATGGCCAGCACGATGGCCCCGACCACCGGGGTGACCACCCACAGCCACACGTTCTTGTGGATGCCCCGGCGGCGGAACTTCACGAACTCCACCACCAGCGCGATGTTCGCGGCCAGGTACATGATGATCAGGCCGAGGATGCCGAACGTGCCCAGGAAGCCCGACGCCGTCACCGGATCGGTGAACGCGGTGGAGACCACCCCGATCAGGATGCTCGGCGCCACGAACGCGACCGCCGCGGCGGCCGGGGTGCGGAACCGCGGGTTCACCCCGGCCAGGGTGGCGCTCCACAGCCCGCCGCGGGCGCCGGCGAAGATCACCCGTGAGGTCTGGGTGTTCGCCGCCACGTAGGAGCTGGTCACGCTGGACAGGAAGACCCAGGTGATGAGCGGCGCCACGAACGGGACGAACGCCTTGGCGGCGGTGTGGAACGGGTTGGCGTCGGCGGCCAGCGTGCCGGCGTGGCCCACCCCGAACGCCGTCACCAGGGCGTACGAGCCGACCACGTAGATGATGCCGCTGACCAGGACCGCGCCGAGGACGGCGAGCGGGACGTTGCGCCGCGGGTTGCGGGTCTCCTCGGCCAGCGGGGCCGCCGCCTCGAACCCGCCGAAGGCCAGCACCGCCAGGCTGAACGCCAGCAGCACGTCCTTGGAGCCGCCCGGCCAGCTGAACGGGGCAGAGGACAGGCCGCTGGCGCCGCCGCGGGCCAGGATGGTGAGGCTGAGCACGAGCAGCAGGACCACCTCGAACACGTACAGGGCGACGGTCACCCGGACCCCGAAGCGCAGCCCCACGATGACCGGCGCGACCACGAGCACGCCATAGGCGATCGTGACGATCTGGGTGATGCCCCAGATGTGCGGGTCGCCCAGCACGTTCTGCACGATGTAGCTGCCGACGAAGATGTAGATCCCGCCGAACGCGATGATGTAGCCGAGCACCGTGATCACCCCGATGGCGACCGCGACCTTGGTCCCGATCGAGCGGGTGATGTAGGTGATGAACGACCCGGCGCTGGGGTAGACGCCGGCGAACTGGGCCAGGCTGCTGGCGGTCGCGCCCATCCCGACCATGCTGATCAGGAAGATCAGCGGGGCGGACGCGCCGGCCAGGGCGACCATGACCCCGGTGGTGAAGAACAGGTTGAACGCCGGGGCCACCTGCGCCAGCCCGGGCATGATCACGCCGAACAGCCCGAGCTGGCCGCGCTGCAGGGTCTGGGGGGATCGGTCGGTAGCGGACATCGCTAACCCCTTCCGTGCTGGGAGACAAATTCCAGGAAGATCTGGTTGAACTCGGCTGGGTGCTCCCACAGGCAGGCGTGACCGCCCTTGGTGGTCGCCCACGTGGACCCGGGCACCAGCTCGTGCAGCTGCCGGGACAGCGAGACCGGGATGAGGATGTCCTCCCCACCGGCGAGCACGAGGGTGGGGACGGCGATCTGGCTGAGCCGGGATGTGGTGTCGTGCTGCTGGATCACGGCGAGCTGGGCGAGGTAGGCGTGGATGGGCTGGTCCATGTACCGCATCGCGGTCTCGAACTCGGCCAGCTCCTCGCCGCGCTGGTCGAAGAACGGCACCGTGAACGCCCACAGGGTGACGTCCCGCATGACGTAGGGGACGCCGAGGACCGGCGCGATGCCGGCCCACATGTCGAACATCCGCGAGCAGAACGGCCCCGCCGCCGCGTACGTGCACGCGAACGTGGCCGAGCGGAGGTCGGCGCCGTAGGCCAGCGCGTACTCCTGGGCGATCATCCCGCCCATGGAGACCCCCATCAGGTGGAAGCCGGTGACGCCGAGCGAATCGACCAGCGCCTTGGCGTCGTCGGCGAGCATGCGGCTGGAGTAAGGCCCGGCGGGCTTGGAGCTGGCGCCGATGCCCCGGTTGTCGAACCGCAGCACCCGGTACCCGGCGGCCAGGAAGTCCTCCACCTGGAACGCCCATGTCTCCAGGTCGTCGGCCAGGCCGTTGACCAGGACGATCGTCTCCGGGCCGTCGCCTTCCAGCTTGTAGTTCACGTCGATGTCATTGACCCTGGCTACCGGCATTGGCGTCCCTTCCAGATCGGACCCAGATTCGGGCGTGCAGCTCCCTGAGCATGTCCTCGGTCAGCGAGAAGTGCCGGGCGGCGAGGCTGGCCGCCACGGCGGGGTCCCCGGCGATGACCGCCTCGGCCAGCTCCGGATGCTGGTGCAGCGCCCGCCGCCGGACCTGCGGGCTGTACGGCTCGGCGTCGAAGCCGAGGCTCACCTCACGCCGGATGCGTGCGCTCAGCTCGACCAGCCGCGGGTTGTGGGTCGCGTGGGCGACCGCCTGGTGCAGGGCGGCGTCGGCGAGCCGGGAGGCGTCGCGGTCCTCGGCTCGCGCGTACGCGGCGACGGCTGCGCGGATCGCCGCGATATCGCCGGTGTCACGGCGGGTGGCCGCGGTGCTCGCGATCAGCTGCTCGACCAGCTGCCGGAAGTCGAAGACCTCGCTGAGTTCCTCCCAGGCTGGCAGCAGCGTGCGGCGGATCATGCCGTCGGAGTCGGCGCCCTGGCCGGTCCGGACGAACGTCCCCCCGCCGCGCCCGCGCCGGGCGGTCACGTACCCGGCGGCCTGCAGCCGCTGCAGCGCCTCCCGCACGGTGGTCCGGCTGACCTCCAGCATCGCGGCGAGATCGCGTTCGGGCGGCAGCCGCTGGCCGGGCACGAACTCGCCCAGCGCGATGGCCGTCACCAGCCGCTCCGCGATGCGTTCCCCCGCGGTCCGCAGCGCGATCGGGGTCAGCAGCGCACCGAACGGCTCCTGCCCGCCAGCCTCCGCCGCCGCCCCGCGGCCATCCCTGCCGGTCAT
>Ga0307373_10005283_pt1 | contig 21201 bp, 19 predicted proteins | sample OX2MG_FD_202534 | JGI IMG/M metagenome (GOLD analysis project Ga0307373, IMG submission 202534) | Soil microbial communities from Risofladan, Vaasa, Finland - OX-2 | ecosystem: Environmental > Terrestrial > Soil > Coastal area > Acid sulfate soil | place: Finland: Risofladan, Vaasa | collected...
TCGCCCATTCCCAGAATCCCTCCGCAGCAGACCGTGATTCCGGCCTTGCGCACGCGGGAAATCGTTTGCAAACGCTCTTCGTACACCCGGGTGGTGATGATATTTCCGTAGAATTCAGGCGATGTATCGAGATTGTGGTTGTAGGCCGTCAGGCCGGCTTGTTTCAACTGCACGGCCTGCTCGCCGGTGAGCATTCCCAGCGTGCAACAAACCTCCAAGTCGAGGGACGAAACACCGCGCACCATTTCGAGCACATCGTCGAACTCCCTGCCTTGAGGAACCTGGCGCCAGGCCGCGCCCATGCAGAAGCGGGTGGCTCCTTCCTCTTTCGCCCGCTTGGCTGCGCCGAGGACTTCTTCGGGATCGAGAAGGCCCTGCCGCGTGACCTCCGTCTCGTAATGAGCGCTTTGGGGACAATACGCGCAATCCTCTGGGCACCCGCCGGTCTTGATCGAAAGCAGGCGGCATAACTGCACTTCGTCGGCTGCATGAAACTCACGATGAGCAAGCTGCGCCTGGAAGATCAATTCCGGCAGAGACAGCCTGTAGATGCGCCCGATCTCATCCCGCGCCCAGTCGTGGCGAACTTCCATCAGCAGGAACCCCTTTCACTATCCTCACATGGCAAAAGCACAATCACGATACGCGAAAATTCAAAGCCCGAAAAGAGCAGTTATCCTAACGTGCTGGGCAACCGCACCGAAGCCTCCGGGCGCTCCCACTTGCCCGATTCCGCCGAGCGGAACAGAGCCTCGATCACGGCAATGTTCCCGATGGCATCCTCGACCGAAACCGGAACTTCCCCGCATTCACGGATCGCTCGTGAAAAAGCATCCCCCTGAATGGTGAACTGATCGCAGGCGTCGATTGTTTCGGTGACAACGCCTGTCGCCGGCGGGCGCTTGCCGTCTTCGATCAAAATGCGCGACGGCTGGTCCGCAGGCGGGTTGATCGGGTATTCGATCTCGATACGCCCCTGCGTGCCTGTCAGCTGCATGCTTTGGCGGTACGCGAGCTGGGTGCTACATGTGAATGTGGGCTGGCCCGACGGAAAATCGAGGAGGGCGGACGTGAGCCGGTCCGTCTTCATGTCCCGGTCCCGCTCGATCAACCCGATGACCCGTGAAGGCTCTTCACCGAAAATGAACCGCGAGAGCGTGATCGGGTAGCAGCCAATGTCCAGCAGCGCCCCTCCTCCGCATTCCGGAAGGTTGCAGATATCCGTGGGATCGCGGTTGAAATAGCTGAAGTGGCACGCAATCGCGCGCAGCTGGCCAATGCGCCCGGCGCGAACCAATTCGCGCACGCGAAGCCAGCGCGGGTGAGTGCGCACCATGAAGGCCTCGCCGATCTTCACTCCCGCGCGATCCCGCGCCGCCAGCAGCTGGCGGGCTTCCGCGACGGTGATGCTGAGCGGCTTCTCGCACAGCACATGCTTGCCTGCTTCGGCTGCCCGGATGGACCACGGCACATGAAGCTGGTTGGGCAGCGGATTGTAGATCGCTTCAATGTTCGAGTCAGCCAGAAGGTCGTCATACGAGCCATACGCCTTGGCGATTCCCAGCTTGCTCGCCGCATCGGAGGCTTTGCGCAGATCGCGCGACGCGATTGCGGCCACTTCGCTCCACTCGCCCTTCTGCATGCCAGGAATTGCCCGGCGCAGGGCGATCGATGCCACGCCCAGGACGCCCCATCGGACTTTGTTCGTGGTCATAGCGCAGGTTTCCACGGTACCAGTGCAGATTCTATCGCGGCAGAGCCGAAAAGTTTACGTTGAAGGCATGCAGAGGACTTTCATTCCAATTCTGGTCGATCGCGAGACGGCAGCCGAAAAAAGACGGCGGAGCCGGGGCGCATGGCAAAATCTGGCCTATAAATTAAAGATGGCACCCTGATCCCGGCTCTCGGGCCTCCTATCGCAAAGCGCTGCGTTACCGAGCTGTCGCAGTGACCGCCTTCTTTGCCGTCCTGGCAGCCTCAACCTGTGTGAGCCCTTCGAGAAGGTCCTCCACCAGGTCGTCGGCGTTCTCACAGCCCGGCGAGAGGCGAAGGAGCGTGTCGGAAAGGCCCAACTCGGCCCGCGCTTCGGCCGGAATCGAAGCATGCGTCATCGTGGCCGGATGGCACAACAGCGCTTTCACACCGCCAAGGCTCTCGCCCAACGTGAAATATCGCCGTGACGATGCAAACGACACAACCTCGTCCACCGTTCCATCGAGCTCGAACGAAACCATCCCGCCAAACCCGCTCATCTGGCGCTGGGCGATATCATGGCCGGGATGCTCGGGAAGACCCGGGAAATAGACTCGGCGCACCAGCAGGTGGCCATTCAGGGCGTTCGCGATGGCGATGGCGTTCTCTTCATGCCTCTGCATTCTCAGCTCGAGTGTCTTGATGCCCCGCAAGGTGAGCCAGCAATCGAAAGGCGAAGGAACCGCGCCCGTGGCGTTTTGCAGGAACTTCACGGGCTCGAATACCGCCAAGTCCTTGGCCAGAACTGCGCCCTGAATCGTATCGGAGTGGCCCGCCAGGTATTTCGTCACGCTGTGCACGACGATGTCGGCGCCAAGTTCAAAGGGGTGCTGGAAATAAGGCGTCGCAAACGTGTTATCCACTACGACGAGGGCGCCGCGGCTGTGGGCCAGTTTGCAGACGGCTGCAATGTCGGTCAACAGCAAACGGGGATTCGTGGGCGATTCGATCCACACCAGCCGCGTCTTCTTCCCTATTGTCGCCTCGACCGCTTTCAAATCGCCGGTATCGATCTGCCGGATAACGATGCCGATCGGCTGGAAGACCTTGTTCAGGATGCGGTAGGTGCCCCCATACACATCGAGCGGAATGATGATTTCGTCCCCCGGACGCAGATAGGCTTGTAAGATCGCGTTTTCAGCCGCGAGCCCCGATGAAAAGGCCGCTGCGTACTGCACGCCTTCCAACGCCGCCAGCACCTCTTCCAGGCGCTGCCGGGTGGGATTGTTCGTGCGCGAGTAGCTGAATCCCTTATCTTGCCCAGGCGAGTCCTGCTCGTAGGTGGACGTCTGAAAGATTGGCGCCACCAGCGCCCCTGTTTCCGGTTCTGACGGTTGGCCTGCGTGGATGGTCTTCGTAGCGAATTTCATGTAATCACTCCCTTACGCTATCTGCGCGTGCAAGCCCCACATGTAGCAGAGGCATTGCAGCGCCGAATGCGCCAAAATGAGCCGATCCGTGGTCCGCAAATGCATCAGCGGCCCACTGGACGCCTAATCAACTTCAGTTTGGGAGGTGAATCTTCAATGACCGGGATTCCGGCCAGTTGAGGATCTTATCTACCCCCACTGGGCAGGAGTTAGCACCTTGGCAATTGCAGCCAGGTTGCTGTGGCGTCTACGGGCCTGTCCCCTCAGCCACTCTGGATAAGCGCTGCCGGTTAAGCAGCACGAAAACGCTAACAAAATGAGGCATGAAAGTCAAGAACTTGTACTCGTCCACATGATTAGTGACACTTTTCTTTTGAACGCCGAGTGCTGAGAAGGCGCTGTCTTCGCGTGTTCTAGCTGAGCCGCTCTTCGCCGATGCGCAGATCGGCCAGCAAAATCGCACCTGGCGGGGGCAAGCGGCGGAAAGCGGCCAACCACGTGAGAAACCCCTTAACGAAAGCCCCGCAAAAATCTCTGTTCAAGAGTGTCACCAATCATTCTGAACGAGAACAGAACTCTGGCTGGGAGGGCCCCAACGGGAGGCGCCGCGAGGCTTCCTTGGACGTAATCTCCTCGCGCCAGCGCCAATCAAATAAGTGGACATCCTCAAAACGTCCTCGTTCTAATGGAGTATCAGAGACGGCGATACAAGCTTGGGGAGGCCGCTAATGAGATATGTGGGATTTCTAACTGCTATTCTACTTTTGGCATACAACGCAGCGGCACAGACGGTCGAAGAGAAACCTCTGGCTTTCGCCTCGCCCTACGCTTGGTCAGCAGGGCTTCCGTCGATGCCGAGCGCATCCGAGGCCGGTGCGATGGCGGCGAACAGTCCGATCGTCGCGGAGCTCACCCCGTTCAGCCCTTACAGTCCGCTTCCAAGCGAGCCAGCGATGCCCCAGTCGGTTCAGGGAGTCTTCCCGAGCTCCAATTGGCAGGCCTATATTGGCTACACCTTCGTGCGCTTCTATGTTGTCCCAGGAACGACGGTCAATAGCAATGGCTTCGATGGCTCTCTGGCTTACTACTACCGCGGCGGCTGGTTCGGAGGAGAAGGCGAGTTTGTGGGCGCCTTCGGCTCACTTTCGGGACAAACGTCGAATTTTCTCTTAGGAGCCGGCGGCCCAAAGGTTCGATGGTCTGGATCGAGCGGGCTTGAAATCTGGGCACATGGGTTAGTGGGCGGAGCGCATTTTTCGCCGCAGACGACTTACGGCGACGAGCAAGCACTTGCGTACGAACTAGGGGCAGGCGTCGACATCCCCGGACGCCACCAGCGAATCGCCTATAGGCTCGAGGGAGACATGGTAGGAACGCGCTTCTTCGGCTCGTATCAGTACAGCCCCAAAATTTCCGTAGGCGTGGTCTACAAGTTCTAAAGCTGCCGATCCCAGGGCCCTTTTCCCCAGCTGCATAAATGAAATCGCGGCTGGCACCGCCTCGGCATGCTTCGCCAGTTTTGGAATTCCATCAGCAAGGGCACTAGCCCTGAACTAGAGTTTGTAGCCAATCTTGCGAACGAACTCATGCCGGCGCCGGGCATCATCGGGATCTTCCACTCCGCTGGGCGAACTGCCGTCGACAACACCCAGAATCCCACGCCCCTGTTCCGTTTGGACCACAATTACTTCCACTGGGTTTGCAGTCGCGCAATAGATCGTGCATACCTCAAAACAATCCCGTACTCGGCCGAGCAAGTTGATGGGATACGCCTGGCGGATCAGCAGGACGAAAGCGTGGCCCGCGCCAATAGCTTGCGCGTTCGAAACCGCCGCACGGCGCAGATTGTCGTCATTTGCCTCGACGCGAATCAAGCACGGCCCGGAAGCCTCGTTGAAAGCCACGGCGAATTTCGCTCCCGGCACCGTGTTGACGACGACTTCGTAAAGATCTTCAGCGGTCTTGATAAAATGGGCATGGCCCAGAATGAGATTGGCGCTTTCGGGAATGTTCATGCGCACGCTGAGCAGTTCCATTTTTTATCTCCGCCGGTAAAAATTTCCCGGTTTTGGGATTCCAAAAAAAATACTTTTCGCGACCTTCAGCAAAGTCCATTATCAGCAGCGAAAACGCGTTGAGCAAGGGAATGTGCTAATGGAAGCCGGCGTGCTCTCATTTTTCTTGACGCCTGAGAGCAGCGCTCAGCATCTAATTCCGCGATAGGGGCGCTGCGATGTTCAGTGCTAAGACGATGGGGCGATGATCAAAACGATGCATCAGGCCAAGCGGTTCCTCAAAATCCTGTTTGGATTTACTCTTCTCGTGATTGGTATCGTTATGATCGCGACGCCGGGCCCTGGCGCGCTCACCATTCTGCTGGCGCTGGGCGTTCTTGCGGCTGAATTTGTCTGGGCGCGCCGGCTTCTTGACCGCCTGAAAGAGCAGGGCATGCGCCTTCGCGATACGTTTCATTCCCCGAATCACGCCTGAATCTGTCCGGCGTGCCATTTCCTGCTTCCGAACCCTCTTCAACTGTGGTTTCATGCCCCTTAGGTCGACGGGAGGCGGGCGTGCCGGATCATTCGCGAAGTTTGAATAACAGGGGTGCCAGCACATGGTCGCAGAAATGGGCATTGGTAACCGGGGCCAGCGCCGGGATCGGGTGGGCGCTCGCTGAACAACTGGCTGCGGGGGGCGCGAATCTGGTCCTCACGGCGCGCAGAGCCGACCGCCTGCAAGAACTGGCAAAGGACTTGTCGGCCAAGCATGGCATCAAAGTGGAGGTGTTTGCCGCCGATCTTCTGCAACCCCAAGCGCCGCAAGAGATCCATGCCTTCACCCAAGGCAAAAACATCCAAATCGAGCTTCTCGTCAACAATGCCGGATTTGGCGCTTTTGGCTACATCCACCAGATCCCCGAGTCCCGCCTGATGGAAATGATCCAGGTGAACTGTTCGACCGTCGTCCACCTGACGCGGCTCTACATTCCGGCCATGATCGAGCGGCGACGCGGAGACATCCTGATCGTAGCCTCCACTGCCGCGTTCCAGGCCGTGCCATTTAATTCGGCTTATGCCGCCACCAAGGCGTTCGACCTAATTTTCGCTGAAGGGATTGCGGAAGAGCTTCGGCCTTTCGGCGTTCGGGTGTGCGCACTTTGCCCAGGTCCCACGACCACGGAATTTCAACGAGTCGCGGACCAGCCTGATCGGGTGTTTAAGGTAGCGGAGACGGCGGAGAAGGTCGCCCGGGTGGGCCTGGAAGGACTTGCCCAAGGGAAGACGTGCGTGATTTCCGGGACCATGAATCGTCTGATGATGGAGAGCGAGCGGCTGGCTCCGCGCCGCTTCATCGCCAAAATGGCTGCCAAAATGATGCGCCCCAGCGATTCCTAACGGCTGTCAGGAACAGCCAACAGCAGAACCGGAGCTTGTCTAACAGGATCTACCTTAAGCTAGGGGCAGCCTCTGGCCCATGCCGCCTGCCGTGCTCTTGTCTGATTTTTCCGCTGACGCAGGGATAGGAATTGTAACAGTTACGATAGTTCCGCCAGCGCCGGAGTCAATTTCTATCTGACCGTTCAGCTCGCGTACCCGCTCTTGCATGCCGACGAGGCCCACGCCAGCGGCGACGCCAGTGCGACGGAAGCGGTCCAGAACATCCGCAGGCATGCCGCTTCCGTAATCCCTCACTGTTAGAACGACCCGGCCGTTTGCCTGCTCGCAGCGTATGGTTGCGTGCGAGCTCCCGGAGTGCCGGTGAAGGTTGGTTAAGCTTTCCTGCAAGACCCGAAACAGGACAAGCTCCAAAGGGCTGGGGATGCGTTCCGACAACTGGATGTCCAGTTCTATTTCAATGCGGCTGCGCTCCGCGAGTCCCTCCACGAACCAGCGGGCAGCGGACGCGAATCCGACCTCATCGAGAAGCGGGGGATGCAACAAATGGGAGGTTGTGCGGACCTCCTCGAGGGCTTGTTCGGTGAGAGCATCCAGATCATCAAACAAGCGCCGGCAGGCGGGGCTCATAACAACTAGTTTCTTAAGGGCGTCGGAGGCCATCTTAATGGCCGAAAGACTCTGGCCGCACGTGTCGTGCAAATCCCGAGCGATCCGGCGGCGCTCGTCGTCCTGAAGATGCAACAGGCGCGCCGACAAATGGCGCATCTTCTCCTCAGCCTCCTTGCGCACCTTTACTTGTGCCTCTAAACTCGACAAGGTTCTGACCAGTTCGCGCGTGCGAAGTTCGACACGGTTCTCCAATTCATCGCGCGCTTCCCGAAGTTCGGTTTCTACCCGCTTCAGTTCGGAGAGATCCAGCACAAAGAACATCCATTGCAAAGGAGAAGAATCGAGAACCGTGGCGCCGACGAGAGCGGGCACCCGGCTGCCGTCCTTGCGAATAAACTCCTTCTCGAAGGGTGAGCAAGCGCCGAGAGACGTCAATTCCGCGACAGCCTGGATATCGCGGACGCGAAATTCCGTCGGCGTCATCTCCTCCCAACGCACTTTGCCTTCGGCGAGATCGTCGCGGCTGAAACCCACAATATCCAGGAAGACGTCGTTCGCTTCAGCGATGCGGTTCATGTCCGCGATGGCGATTCCGATGACGTTGGACTCCACAAAGCGCTGGAACCGGGAGACGCTTTGGCGCAGAGCCTCCTCCGTTCTCTTGCGATCCGTAATATCCATCACAGTTCCGACCATGCGCCCGCGTTTATCCGGGCCGTCGTAGGAGATTCCCGCATGGCTCCATATCCATCGGACGCTACGATCAGGACAGATAACCTTGCACTCAAAATCCCAATCCTTGCCGGACGCCAAGCTGCGCTGAAAGGCCGAATCCACCATTTCGCGATCGAGTGGATGAACGTGCTGCAGAAATAAGCCATAGCTCCATTCCGGCGGGGGGGACGAGTAGCCGAAGATATGGTTGTGGAGCAAGGAACATTTGGCTTTTTGAGTGGTCAGATCCAATTCCCAATCGCCCAGGCGAGCCGACTCCAGAGCAAATCTTCGGTTGGCGTCGCTTTGACGGGCAGACTCTTCGGCTTCCTTGCGGTTCGTAATGTCCGTCAGAGTCCCCGCGACACAAAGTTGCCCTCTCGAATCGAGCGTTGTCTTGCCGCAGGCGTACAGCCAACGCGTGCTGCCGTCTGGCAAAACGACCCGATTCTCGACTTGGAGATCCTCCCCGGCCCGGCAACGCTCCGTTGCGGAAGAGATAATCGGAAGGTCATCGGAATGCACGCGGCCCATTAGCTTGGCAACGTTGGTGACCGCCTCGTCGGGCGTAAAACCGAAGAGTTTTTTCGCGTTCTGCCCAAATTCAAGCAACTCCCCGGTTTGCGGGTTCCAGCGAAACGTCGCGGTTTGGGAAGCGGCCAAGGCAACCCGCAACTGCTCGTCTTTCTCCCGCAGCGCACACTGCGCCAGTTCGAGACGCATCACGGTTTCCGCGATGTTGCTATTGAGTTCCGATTCGGCCTGCCTGCCTGCGGTGATATCTTCGACGACCGTCACGACATAGTTGGGCGCGCCCTGGGAATCGCGCACCAAACTGCGGGTGGTGTTGGTCCAGATCACAGAGCCATCTTGATGAATGTAGCGGTTGACGAAGGATGAATGGGGCACTGCTCCCGACAACAGCCTCGCGAATTCTTCCTCACTGCGCGCCGCGTCGTCGGGATGTGTAATTTCCCGGAAGTGAGCGCTCAGCACTCCCGTTCGCGGATAGCCCAAGATCTCCCGCAATTTCTGGTTCATTCGGAGAAAATGTCCATCCAACGCTACGTGAGCCATTCCGACGGCTACCTGCTCGAAGGTCGAGCGGAATCGCTCCTCGCTCTCGCGCAGGGCCCGCTCAAGAGCAGCCTCCCGCTGCAAGATCTGCTGAGTGCCTGCCGCTTGCGGGCGGTTGCTCTCTGTCGCAGCGCTGTCGGCGGCGAAGAATTCGTGCCGGCCGACCATTTTCACGGCGCTCACCAAATTTTGGGGAATGGAGGACTTCGAGACATAGCCTTTTGCGCCTGCCTTGAACGCCTGGCGAAGCATCTCCTGAGATTCGTGCTGGGTGAGCATGAGGACTTCGATCTCAGGAAACGATTGACGGATGGTCCGGGCGGCCTCCAGACCATTCATTACCGGCATGCTAACATCCATCACGACTACGTCCGGCCTGAGCTGCGTAACTTTGTTCACCGCATCGCATCCGTCGACGGCCTCGCCGCAGATTTCCCACTGGGTTTCCGCAGCCAGAATTGAACGGACGCCGCGTCGCATGATTTCGTGGTCATCGGCGATTAGGATTCGCATGGCGAGAAATCCCCCGGCAAAATTATTGAAGTGGGACGCGCGGCCCGAAGCGTGGCTAAATTGGTGCGAACACCCGTTTTGGAGGTAGCCAGGCAAACCGAGCGGAAGGGTGGCATAGCTAGCACCTTGCTGGATTGTCGCAGGCATGAGGAGAGCTGCAAGGGCGAATTGACCTGGCTACGGCGAGACGGAAGAGACGCCAATAACAAAATAACACCGCGCTCCTGTGCCGTATGCACTGACACGTCAATATGTCCGTGCGGAAACGGGCGAAAACGCTCAGGCGAGAATCGAGAATGACGCACTCCACAGTGAATTTCCGCCACACCCATGCATTCGCAGGCCATTCTGCCACTTTGCGTTCCATACCACAATTCCGAGTTACCGTAGCACGACGAGGAATGAGCCGCCACTGGTAGTTCATGAGGTCAAAAATGCCGATGGTGCTGACCAATCCGATAATTCTCGGAAGCCGCTTCGACAAGGGCAGGCAAACAAATACTGCGCGCATCGTTGGGGCAGTACGTGGCGATCACCGGCTTGGAATTCCAAAGGAGTACTGGTAGATTCAACTTCTAATGGCTTCCGACCACAACCACAACTCGCTGCAGCGGATCCTTATCGTTGAGGATGAAGAAAACGCCTGCAAAGGCTACGAAGCACTGCTCCAGAAGTGGAATTGCGAGGTGCTGGGTGTGGGCAGTGGGGAAGAGGCGCTGGCGAAGTATCCGGAGTTTTCCCCCAACGTAATTCTGGTGGACGTCGAGCTTCCCGGGATGAACGGCCTCGACTTGCTGAAACACATGGGCGATGAAATTCAACAGATTCCGGTGATTATCATCACGGGACGCGGCAGCGACGAACGCGTGGTGCATGCCATCGAGGCGGGAGCCTTCTGGTATATCGAGAAACCGCTGAAGCCGCCGGTGCTGAGGGCCCTTTTGGACCGGGCCTTGGGAAGGGTGCGCGACAAACAGGCGGTGGCGGCATTGACGCGCTCTTTGCGCGAGGCGGGGAAGCTGGGAACGCTGGTAGGCTCTTCGGGCGGGATGCAGGATGTGATGCGGCAGGTGGAAATGGCCGCCCCCTCGACTGCGTCTGTGTTGATCACGGGGGAAACCGGCTCCGGAAAAGAGATGGTGGCGCGGTCAATCCACATGCTTTCTCCGCGCGCCGACCGGCCGTTTGTGGCGATCAACTGTTCGGCGATCCCGGAATCGCTGATGGAAAGCGAAATTTTCGGTCACGAAAAGGGCGCTTTCACGGGTGCGGCAGAGCGCCGAATCGGCTGCTTCGAACTGGCCCACGGTGGGACATTACTGCTGGACGAGATCGGCGAGATGCCGGCACAAACCCAGGCCAAGCTGCTCCGCGTGCTGGAGGACCGCACAGTCCGGCGGCTGGGCAGCAAGGTGGAAACGCCGGTCGACGTGCGGGTGCTGGCTGCTACGAACAAAAATCCCGAGCAGGCCGTAGCGGAAGGACATTTGCGACAGGACCTCTATTTTCGCCTGAACGTGTTCCACATTCACCTGCCGCCCTTGCGCGAGCACAAGGCGGACTTGCCGCTGCTGATCGACCACTTGCTCGAGGATATATCGGAAAAACACGGAAAGAAGGTAACCGGCGTGGGTGCGGACGTGATGGAACTCTTCAAGTCCTATCCGTGGCCCGGAAACGTCCGCGAGCTGCGCAATGTGCTGGAGCGAGCGAGCATTGCCTCGGACCGGGGAACGATCAACCGGCAGCATCTCCCATCGGACTTCGGGCACGCACCGGCCGTGGCGGGGGGCGGGTTGGGCGGCCTTCGCTTTCCCATCGGAACGACCGTGGACGCGGTGGAGCGCGAACTGATCCTGCAAACCCTGGCGGCAACGAGCCAGAACAAGACGCGCGCCGCGGATCTTCTGGGGATCAGCCTCAAAACACTGCACAATAAGCTGAAAGAATACGAGGCGGGGCGGAAAGATGCGTCTCAGCCTGAAAACTAAATTCACGCTGACAACCTCGCTGTTGGTGCTGGCGGTTGTGGCCGTGGTTTCCGGCCTTTATCTGGGGCGGCTCGCGAGCCAGGTGCTGCACCAGGCCGACGACCGCGCCCGATTCGTGGCGCAGCAAGTGTTCCTGGCTTGCCAAAACGCTCTGGCAGAGGCGAAGGAGAACGGCGATTCGCCGCGTTCGCTCGATCCACAGGACGTGCGCGAGTACGTCCGGCAAATTCTCGATAACAACAGCACCCTCAATTCACTGATCGAATCGGCGGTGGGATATTCGCCGACCATCTACGAAATCACGATCAGCGATAATAATGGCGTGGTGCTGGTAGCGAGCGATGCATCCCAACGCGGCCAACAGGTGGTGGCGAGGCCGAGCATCGCGTCGCTGGTGCGCGGCGATTTCCTGGAGCAACTGCGCACGCTTTACGGTCCGCCGCAAACGTACGAATACTCCCTGCCGTTCACCGTGGGCTCCGGGCCCTTCGGCAATATTCGCATTGGGCTTTCCTCGGCGCTGCTCCGTGATGAAATTTCGCCGGGGCTGATCTCGGCAGGATACTTCGCCCTGGGTGCGGTGCTGCTATCCACGCTGCTGGCGTTTTTCGTGAGCCGCGTTTCCCTGGCTCCCTTGAAGAGCATCTCCGCCCAACTCGACCGCATCTCAGCGGGAGAGTTCGATTTCGAGCCAGCGGTCGCGCGCGGCGACGAGCTGGGCGTGGTAAGCACGAAAATCACCGGGATCGGGAAACAGTTGCACGACGTGCGCGAGATTTTCAGTACGTTGCGCGAGAACCTGGACCAGGTGATGAGGGGCCTCGGAGAAGGGCTGCTGCTATTCAACGCCGAGGGCCGCGCCGTGCTGGTGAATCCGGCGGTGGAGAAATTCCTGGGGGGGCGGACGGAGGATCTGCGAGGACGTCGCGTGAGCGAAATTTTCGCGGCGCGGCGCCCGCTGCGCGAAGCTCTGCGGATCGAAGGAGACCGAATCGAACCGGTGGAAGGCACGGAAGTGACACTGGAAGGAAACGGCGGGCGGCGGCGGATTGGCGTGAGCGCGCAGGTGATTCGAGAGCACGGAAAGCAGATGGGGACGCTCGTGACGCTGCACGACATCGAAGCCCTCAAACGCATCGGGAACCAACTGCAGGTCTCCGAGCGGCTCGCAGCGCTCGGCCGGGTGACGGCAGGAGTGGCTCATGAAGTAAAGAACCCCCTGAATTCGATGCGGCTGTGGCTGGAGGTGCTGAAAGTCAACATGCCGGTCGATCCGGAGCCGCAGCAAGCCGTGAAGATGCTGGACAGCGAAATCGATCGTCTGGACCGGGCGGTCAAGACGTTTCTCAATTTCACGAAGCCGGTGGAGATCAGCCTGGAGGATACGGACCTGCACGCGCTGCTCGATGAAATCGTGGATGCCGCGCGGCCTTCCATTACCAAGGCCGGGCTGGAGCTGCACCTGGAGTTGCCCGAGAATTTTCCGCCGGTCCTGCTCGACCGCCAGCTGATCCATCAGGCGGTGCTGAACCTGCTGCTGAACGCAAGCCAGTTTACCGATCCGGGAGGGCGAATCACGCTCAGCCTGCAACAGAGCGGAGAATATGCGACGATCGCGGTGGCGGATACGGGGAAGGGCATTTCCGCGGAGGACCGAAATAAAATTTTTCAGCTTTTCTTCACGACCAGGCCCGGAGGCACCGGCGTCGGATTGGCAAACACGTTTCGGTTCGTGCAGTTGCACAATGGCCGAATAGAGTTCGAATCGGAGCCCGGACGCGGCACTACTTTCCGGATGGAACTCCCGCTGGCGCGCGTACACCAACCGCCAGCAGCAAACGAAGCGCCCTCAGCAAAGCTGCGGGACTTCAGCCAGCCGTTCGCCACGAAAAAAGGGTAAATGTCCAGCCGTTCCATGGATGCTCGGATTGCTATTGCCTTGCTTGCTTGCGGCTTAACGCTGGCGGCGGCAGGGTGCGGGCACAAGAAAGTACAAGCGGCAGTTCCCGTTGCCGCAGCACCGATCCCATCGCTTTCGGATGCAGAGCGGCCGATGAACACGGCTCCTGATACGGCCGCTCAGCCACCAGTCGAAGCAACTGCGACTCCGCCCATCGTAGAGGCGACCCCAGCCTCTCCGCCGGCAATCAGCATTCCCGAGTCGAAACCGATCCCTCCACGCAAACCGGCTCAGGAACCTGTGACGGAAGCGACTGCGGAACCGGCGCACCCGCCCGCTCCTCAGATTTCACCCCAGCTTTCGGCGGGCGACCAAGCCAGTTATGAACGCAAGACCGGCGAGGACATGGCGGTGGCGGAGAAAAACCTACACGACGCCAGCGGAAAACAACTGAACGCGGCCCAGCAGGATCTGGTCGATAAGATACGCAGCTTCATCGCGCAGTCGCGCGACGCAAGCAAAGGCGGCGACTGGGCCCGCGCGCAGAATCTGGCGCAAAAGGCCCGCCTGCTTTCTAGCGAGCTGGTGAATTCGTTTTGAGCCCCGGCATTTCCGGCCGGAGGTTGCAAGCTAGCCCGCACAAAACTGTGCGCCAGGACCGCACCGCACTGCCCGATTCGCTGCTAACATTGCACCGTGAATACATTTGACGTCGCCATTGTGGGTGGAGGAATAATCGGCGGCTCGATCGCGTTCGAGCTGGCTGCGGAAAAGCTAAGCGTGATCGTCCTGGACCGTCAGCAGCCCGGGCGCGAAGCATCCTGGGCGGCGGCGGGGATGCTGTCGCCCGCGCCGGACTCACCGCGGGATATTCCGCTCGTCCCTCTTTCCAAGGAAAGCCTGAGAATCTACCCGGAGTTCGTTGGAGCGATCGAAGATGCATCCGGCCAATCGACCGGCTACGCACGCGGAACAACGCTGCAAATTTTTGCAGGATCACGGGGAGAAACGGAACGCGACCGAGTCGTGGCCGAGCATCGGGAGTTCGGGATTGCTTCGGAGCCGATCTCCCTGGAAGCAGCTCGTGGAGAGGAGGAGTCGATTGGTCCAACGGCGCGCGCGATTGCGCACCTGCCGGAAGAAGGGACCGTTGAACCACGTTTGCTGATGGAGGCGGTGCTGGCGGCTGCGCGGAATCGAGGAGTTCAAATGCGCCCGGACTGCGGCGTCACCTCAGTACAGTTCGAGCGCAACCGGTGCACGGGAGTGGTGGCCGGCGGCGAAAGAATTGCGGCAAAGCAGGTGATTGTGGCGGCTGGTTGCTTTTCCGCAGGAATTGACAGGAACGCCGATCTGATAGCGCGTTGCGCGTGCACGCGGCCAGTCCGCGGACAAATGCTGGCACTACGGCTGGCAGGGTTGAGGTTGCGGCACGTTCTGCGTGGCGAGCGAGGCTATCTCGTGCCGCGGGCGGACGGGAGGATTGTGGCAGGAAGCACGCTGGAAAATGCGGATTTCGAGAAGTGCGTGACGCCCGCGGGAATGATGCAGATCCTTGACGCGGCGCTGGAACTTTGTCCTGGTCTTGCGGGCGCTGAGGTTCTCGATACCTGGTCCGGGCTGCGGCCAGGCACGCCGGACGATCTTCCGATTCTCGGCCCAGCAGAAATGGAAGGGTTGATCGTCGCCACGGGCCATTATCGCAATGGAATTCTCTTGTCGGCGGTCACTGCGAAGCTGGTACGGGATTGGGTGATGCAGGGTCGGACGACGTTTGACGCTGGAGCTTTTTCACCGATGAGATTCAGCGATCACCAATCGGAAGCCGGAGTACGAGATGCGCTTCGACGATCTCCTGATGGCTCGTCCTAAAACGGAACCTTGGCGCGCTGCGGCTCGCGGTCCGGAGGCCCGGGAAGCGTAGAGGCTTGGCCGGGGCTGGTGAACTGAACCTTGTCGGCGTCGAGGAAGATGGGGCGGTTGATGACGGCGTCGAGGGTCGAGCCGCGCGGCAACTCCGCTTCCGGGCCACGCGAAAACAGCACGGCCATCAGCCCGGCGGCCGCGCCGATGCCAGCTCCAATCCCTGCACCTCTTCCGCCAGCGGAAAGGCCGCCGATGCCGGCGCCCGCACCTGTGGTTTTTGCGATGGTGCCGACGTCGGAAGTTTTATCGCTATCTCCCGTGATTTTGCCTTCCTTGTTCATGGTTTCGCCGCCGCCCGTGCCGGGGCTACCACCAGGCGAGGCGTTCAGGTTGACCATATAGGCGTTGGGAAGAATCATCGTCGTGAGCTTCACCATCAGTTCACCACGGCCTTTGATTCGCCCGGGGCGTTTCGACTCGGTGACTTCTCCGGTGACATAGGAACCGGCGGGGATGACTACACGATCGTCAATCAGAATGGGGAAGAGAGTCTCGAAATAGACGGGATCGCCCGGCCGTGCGCTGCGCGTGGAGATGGCGTTATGAAGGACGAGCGGGATGTGGGTGCCAGTGGGGACTTCGATGCGAGCGTGCGCATTGGCCGAGGCAGAACCCGACGGCGTGGTGGCAGGCACCGCGGTCGTCGATGACGCGGCGTCCGAAGGCGACGGAGATGGCTTCTGGGCTGGGCCGTCCTGAGGGCTGGCAGGAGCGGAAGGCCCTGGCGGAAGCGGTCCGGTTTCCTGGGAGAGCGCTGGAACGGCAAAAGACAGCACCAGCGGCAGAAGGGTGAGCCGACAACATCGGAGGATGTAGCTGCGCGTCATCGTCATGAGCCCTCCTAGTTTGTCTTGCTACGGGATGCCTCGCAAACAGGCCGAGATGTCTCAAGGATACGCTTTCGCCCGTCGCCCGCGCAGGGCACTTTTCTCAGTAGCCGTGAGTACAAAAGCGAAGTCGAGCATCTTCAAACTGGCCGCGGATGGCGGAGCAAACGCCTAAATCAGAAAAACAGTTTGGCCTGTGAGGTCGAATCGCTTGCGGCAGCGGATGTTGCGGCAAGCGACCATGTTATCGATGCGAACCATGTAGGAGCGGGCGCGAGCGAACTGCTGGCGGTCTTGGTCGTTCGCGCCGGCGGGAACCTGAGCCTTCTTGGTCCGCACCACCCAGCGAACCGGGTAGGCGTTCTCCTGGCGGCAGTGAGGACAAGACAGCGGGATTTGCTTGGTCTCTTCCTTCTCGTCGTAGAATCTCTTTTCGTCCATTCCACTCCGCCCGTTTAGTTTTGTTTTCCACAATCATCGAGGCTCACGAAACGAAGGCCCTCATCTTTCCAACGCGGGAGCCAATACGCAAGCGCCATCACCGTATGGCGGCGGTCACCTTCGCCCGCGCGGTGGTCGCCATCGTGCAGCAGGACGATATCCCCTCCGCGGGCGCGGCGCAAGCGCGTAATGACAGGTTCGGCCGGCTGAGGCTTCCAATCCCAGGCAGCGATGGACCACATCACCACGCGCGCGCCACTGTCCCGTCGGCGGACGATGGCATCGAGCTGAGGTCCCCGGAACCCATAGGGCGGGCGCAGCCATTGCGCGCGGTGGCCGACGGCCAAAGCGAGAGCATCGTCGCAGCGGTCGAATTCCGCGGTAATGCGCCGGGAAGAAAGAAAAACCAGCCCGGGATGTGTATCGGTATGGTTCCCGACCACATGTCCGCGCGCGGCAATTTCTTTCGCGAGGTCCGGGAATGCGCGGACGCGCTGGCCAATAAGAAAGAAGGTAGCCTTGGCATGGTGGCGGTCCAGCAAATCGAGAAGCGCAGGAGTAACGGTTGGGTTTGGACCATCATCGAACGTGAGGGCCATGGCGGATGTGTCGCCGGTGCGTCGAATCGTGGGGCCGAAAAGCTGTGACGAAGGAGCGACGGCAGCCCAAGAAAAAATGGCGGCTGCGCATACGCTGCCCGTGGCGAGGATAGCCGGCATGGATGGCATGGCCTGACAGAATTTTCGCATGCGCCGTCCAGGCGTGCCAGCGGAAAGCTCCGGGCGAGCCGATTCCCTACCGCTACGATGGTTTTCGCTCGGCGGGTTATATTTCGGGCAAACCCTTCCCTCGCAGTTGTAGACTCCGTAAGCCATACACATTAATTTGTAGGTCAGGCATCGTCCAGGGAATCCCCTGCCAGTATTGCTTTGTTGCGTCGCGCAACGCATGCTTTTCCAGGCGCAGGGACGATCACCGGACGCAAGACGCATATTCAGTTCCGAAGCAGAATCGAGCTTGATTGCGTTTCGAGGTGAGATGTGATCGGGGAATTGATGTCCAGAAAAGACTTAATCAGAAGCGAGTCAATTGAATCGTACGCGGAGGGGATTCAAGCCGACCTTCGGAAGATCCAAACGCGCAACTGGTGGTCCTGGTCGAACATGGTCGCGGTAGTGCTGTTGCTGACCTGCGCGACCGTATCGTTTGCGTTGCCTTCCCTACTTTCCGATAAAGATCCGTTCTCACGAATGAACCTGAATCTGGCCATGAGAGGCCTGGTGGGACTGGTATTGCTCTTCAGCATCTATTCCCTGTGGCAGCAGATTCGTATCACAAAATTGTGCGATGAGATCCAAGTGAAGCAAGCGAACGCAGACACGCTGTACCGATTGGCGATGTTCGATCCGCTTACGGGCCTCTACAACCGGCGGTTCGCGGCGCCGCGCGTCGAAGCGGAAGTGATGCGGTCGCAGAGGAAGGGGACTCCGCTGACGCTGCTGCTGCTCGACCTCGATGGATTCAAGCAGATCAACGACATCCACGGGCATCCGGCGGGAGATGCCGTACTGCGTTCATTCGCCGAGCATTTGACGAAGGCCATTCGCGGCTCCGATCTGGCGGCTCGCCTGGGCGGCGACGAATTTATGGTTTTGCTTCCTGAATGCGATACGGAACAGCTCCAGCGCGTGCTGGAACGGCTGGTGCGCTTCAAAACCGACCTTGGCGGAAAGCTGGTTCCGATTGCATTTTCCGTCGGATGGAAAGAGTACGAGGCCGGCGGTACCTCACGGGATTTGCTCGAAGCCGCCGACCGGGCGCTTTATCAAAACAAGAGAGGCAATGCGCAACATTCCAGTGCCCCGGTAACGATCGCCGTCAACTAGTGGCCTGTCGCAGAGAAAGTGTTACTGCAGACGCCACACGCAAAAACCAAGAGCAACTGTACGAATGGCGGGTGCCAGCTATTTGGCCCATTCTTTTCCCAGAATCGCGTACTAACGAATTCACTGCGACAGGCCACTATCGCTTTTGCTCTTCCGCAAATCATTGCGGGCAAAGCCCGAATTCCCGGGTGATTCCTCAAGGCGTTCCATCCAGAAACGATGCCCCGCAAGGAAACGAGCCGCGTAGGATTTGCGGCGGCCATTTGATAGGATTTGCGGTCGCTCCTCGGGCGCAATGATGACTTCTCACGCAGCCCTTCGGAAGTTTCCAGACTGGCTCCGCTGGACTGCGCTTCTTTGGCTGGCGTTCTGGTTCGCAGCGTACTGGCGCACCTGGGGCGCCGCAACCTTCGTGCAATTGTGCGATATCGCGGTGATCCTCACCTGCATCGGATTATGGAGCAACAATGCGCTGCTGATTTCAAGCCAGGCTCTTTCTTCTCTGCTGGTCGATATGGCTTGGGCGCTGGATGCCGGGTGGAGACTTTTCCTGGGACGCCATGTCTTCGGAGGAACCGAATACCTCTTCGACGCGCATTTTCCGTTGTGGGTGCGGCTGCTTTCGTTATTTCACGTGGCGATGCCGCTCCTGCTTGTGTGGGCCGTGCATCGAATCGGCTACGACCGGCGCGCACTGGCGCTGCAATCGGCGATTGTGATTTGCGCGATGAGCGCCGCACGGTTTACACCGGTCGCCAAGAATATGAATTTTGCATTTACCGACCCGTTCTTCCATCGCGCCTGGGGGCCGGCGCCGCTGCATGTGGCGATCAACGCGTGCTTCATGGTGGTCGCGATCTATCTGCCGACCCACCTGCTTCTCCGAAGGTTTTTCTCCGCAGCGGCCGCCTGAAGTGAAAAGCAATGCGAGCCACTGAATTCGAGTTCCGCTATCGCTCCTGGTTGAATCTGGCCCATTTTTGGCTTGCCTTTCAGGTTTACGGCATCGATCACGTCAATTTCGCCGAAGCGATTTCGCGGTGGGCGGCGGGTCCGAGCCACGTCCGGATGCACGCAATCGCACGGCTTATATTCGCGTTTGGAACTGCACTCGTAGCTCTGGCAGCAGCCCTGCGCACGTGGGCGGCGGCGTATTTGCGTTCCGATGTGGTTCACGACCGAGAAATACATCTGGAAATTCTAGTCGCGGACGGCCCCTACCGGCATGTCCGCAATCCGCTCTACCTGGGCACATTTCTCTTTTCGCTTGGGCTGGGATTTCTGTCCAGCCGGCTCGGGTTTGCAATCCTTGCCGGAGGGGCTGTGATTCGCATCCTTCGCTTGATGGGACGCGAAGAGAGCGGACTGGAGCGGGAACAGGGAGAAGGCTTCCGGGAATATTGCCGGCGAGTACCTCGATTGCTGCCTTCACTCCGTCCTCAGATTCCCTCGGGAATGGCTATACCAAAGTGGGGCCAGGCGTTTCGAGGCGAGGCAGTCATGTGGGGATTCTTCCTTGGCATGGCTGTTTATACGATTACGCTTCGTGCGAGGATCGCTTGGGTGGTGTTCGAGGCGGCGCTCGCGTTGTGGTTACTGCGGCTTGTGTCGCGGGCTACCCAAGGGAGGACGGCATAAGCCTAGCGGATCATTGCCATGCGACTCATCGAAGCGCACAAGACAAGACATTCTGCAAGCAATATGGGCGGTTGGGGAGCATCCGTCTCTCCAGCAAATGGCGCGGGTGAGCGGAGTATATTGGAATCGTCATCATCGACGATCAGAATGTGGCTTCATGGATACGGCGCTACGTTCCTTCAGCGTTCGTGAAGGCCGGCAGGCTAGCCGAGGTCTGCGGAGGCTGGCTGGGAAGCTCAATGTGGAAAGATGTGCCCACGCCCGTCTCGCTTTCGACCCAAATGCGACCGCCGTGATCGCTTACCACCGATTGCACAATCGCCAGGCCGAGACCGCTTCCGTGCTGCTTGGTCGTGTAGTACGGAGTAAAAAGCCGCTGGCACTCCTCGGGCGTGAGTCCCGAGCCGGTATCCGAAATTTCCAAGTGAACGCCGCCCTCGTAGCGCGTAGTGCGGAGCATGAGAACTCCACCGGCGGGCATGGCGTCCATAGCGTTCAAGACGAGGTTTTCGATGGCGCGGTGCAGGAGGGTTGAATCAGCCTGAATCGTGGGCAGGTTTTCGTCCAGATGAACTTCAGGCGTGATCGGCGGACGGCCCACAGCGCTGAATTGCGGTTCAAAGAGCTTGAGGATGCTGCGCACAATATCGTTGAGGTTGACCGGACCGAACTCGGGCTGAGGAAACTTCGCAAAATCGCTGAAGCGACCGACGATGGACTTGAGGTTGTTGATTTCGGACAGCACGATGCCGGTCGATTCCCGAAAGACTTCTTCGAACCGATCGGGATTCTGCTCCTTGGCGCGCTGAAGGTTTTCGACCGCAGTTTGCAACGGAAATAGCGGGTCCTTAAGTTCATGAGCCAGGCGGCGAGCAATCTCGCGCCAAGCGGCCACGCGTTCGGCCTGGATAAGGCGTTCGCGCTGCTCGATCAACTGTTCGGTCATATGGTTGAAGGTCCGCGCGAGCTGCGCGATTTCATTCCGGCCGCGAACTTCGACGCGCGCGTTCCAGTTCCCGGAGGAGACTTCACGGACGCCTTCGGCCAGCCTGCGAACCGGACGCGTGACACCAGTCGCGCCCCACCAGCTCAGAAGAATCCCCAAAAACAGGCCTATGCCCACAACGCCCAATGCGAGAAGGAGGATGCGTCGCTCAAG
>Ga0307373_10005284_pt1 | contig 21200 bp, 18 predicted proteins | sample OX2MG_FD_202534 | JGI IMG/M metagenome (GOLD analysis project Ga0307373, IMG submission 202534) | Soil microbial communities from Risofladan, Vaasa, Finland - OX-2 | ecosystem: Environmental > Terrestrial > Soil > Coastal area > Acid sulfate soil | place: Finland: Risofladan, Vaasa | collected...
CTGTCGCTGCCAGTAATGCTGCAAGACGCTGGCGCGGATAAATGTGGGCAATCGAATCGTTGTCTGCGGGGATTCAATTCCAAGTTCTAATCCCATTGCTGCAGGTGTGATTTCCCGGATCCACTGCGAAGGGAGGGCGTCGTGAAAATTACAAGAAAAGACTTTATTGCGAAATCGGTATCGTTGGTGGTTCCCGGCCTGGCGGCTGCCTCTGCGACCGGCGCCTTTGCAGCGGGGCCGCCGCGCGGGGCGGAACACACGTTTCCATTTTTTAACGTTGTTCACTTCGGCGCAAAAGCAGACGGGATGACGAAAGACACCAGGGCAATTCAGTCTGCCATCAACGCGGCTGCAGAGAAAGGCGGAACCGTATACTTCCCCGGAGGAAGGTATCTTTCTGGAACGGTGCATCTGAAAAGCTTTGTCACCCTCTTTTTTGATGCGGGCGCCGTTCTACTGGGGAGTCCGGATAACAGCGACTATGATCCTTACGAGAGGCTCAGCTACGACTCCTGCTCTGATCCCGAAACCACGTACTTCAATTCCGCGCTGATCCGGGCGGAGGACGCGCACAACTTTGCGATCATGGGGCGCGGAATGATCGACGGCAATCGCACCAAGCGCCACGGCCCCAAGCTGATCGCGCTGAAGCGATGCCAGCAGGTGTCGATTCTCGACATCACGCTGCAGAACGCGCCGAACTACAACATCAGCATGCTGGGCTGCGATTATGTGGACATCGAGGGCGTGACGATCTTCAACGGGTACGCCGACGGGATTGACCCTGACTGCTGCCGTTACGTGCGAATCTCAAATTGCTATATCGAGTCCTGGGACGACGCTATTGTCCCCAAGGCCAGTCCTTCTCTTGGCGAGATCCGGCCCACCGAACACCTTACGGTCACGAATTGCGTATTGACGACAGCCTCCAATGCCTTGAAGTTCGGGACCGAATCAAGCGGTGATTTCAAGAACATCGCCTTCAGCAATTGTACGATTTTCAGCCGGCCGGAAAAATGGGGCAGGGGCCCGGGTAGCGGTGTTTCCCTGGAATCGGTCGACGGGTCCAACATCGATGGCGTGGTCATCAGCAACATTGTCATGGTGGGCGTGCGAGCGCCAATTTTTATTCGTCTGGGCAATCGGGGGCGATGCCAGTCATCGCCGACGCCAGGCACTCTGCAAAATGTTTCAATCGCGAATATTGTTTCGACAGGAAGTACGGTGACGTCGTCGATCACGGGCATTCCTGGCCACTACGTCCGAAACATGACGCTCCAGAACATTAGAATCTCAGCCGCGGGAGGGGGCGAGGCGATGAACCCACAAGAAGTTCCCGAAGTGATCTCCAAGTATCCGGAAGAAAACATGTTTGGCCCTTTGCCGGCCTACGGGCTTTATTGCAGGCACGTACGGGGACTTCGCCTCGAGGGATTCAATCTGCAATTAGAAAAGCCGGACAGCCGCCCGGCGCTTATAACCGACGATGTGGAAGAACTCGACCTTCTGTCACTTCGGGCTGAACCCGGTTCCGGCGACCCGCCTGTTGTGGCGCTCCAGGATACAAAGACGGCCCTGATTCAAGGTGCTCGAGCGCTGAAAGGCACAAAGACATTCTTGATGGTCAGCGGCGCCAACACACAGAAAGTGCATCTGATAGGAAATGACTTCAGTGAGGCGGAGACTCCCTTCAAGGCCGGCGATGACGTCCCGAAAAAAGCTTTGGCGACGACAGCAAACCTAATGTCAGGCGTATAGTCCGCATTGAGCACAGCGGATTACAGAATGTCCTAGAGGATGGCGGCGATCATTGGCTAAATACTGCGAAGGATATTCTCGAGAACCGGCCACGCTTTGATTCCCGGATTCTGCCTAAAACCAGATCTCATCGGCCGGTCATACGGGAAGTTTGCTGACCGAGTTCTTTGTCCATGGCCGCTTCTCATAAACGGTGACCAGGAGGGTGCTTGCCAGCACCAGGAGTCCTCCGAAAATCATAGACTTTGTAAGCGCTTCATGCAGTACGACCGCGGCGGTAATGACGCCGAAAAAAGTGATCAGATAATTTGAAAGCCCTGCCTGCGTGGCGTCCAAGCGCGTCAAAACGGTGAGGAACAAAACCATGGCGAGAAAATATTGGAAGACGCCAAGCAGGAGAATCCCGAGCCATACCTCAGCCCTGAAGTTGGCCATGATCGTAAGAATCTGCGGCTGCGTGTAAAGCCCGATGGGCAGCATAAACACAACCACCACGCAGTAGCTATAAAGCAGGACTTCAAGGGGAGAAAAGCGCGCCAGCAGTTTCTTGCTATAAACGTTATAGAAGGCGCTGCCATTAATCGCCAGGAAAAGCAATCCATTGCCAAGCAGAAAGCTGCCTCCTACGAGATCAACTTCTTTCCAGTTGATCCCCGCACAGACAATAACCCCCGCAATTGCAAAGGCAAAACTCATCCACCTGGCCGGGGTCATGCGTTCGCCCAGGAGCAAGTAGGCCATTAAGGCTGTGGAAATCGGCAAGGCCAGGACAATCAGCGCGGCGTTCGAAGCCAGAGTATATCGGACACCCCAAGCTACGAAAAGTTGAGCCACCACCTGGCCCGCGATGCCGATAAGCACAAATTGCATGACGTCGCGGGCGCCGACCGAACGACCTTGGGCCAAGGGATTCCGTTTCGGGCGTTTGTACCAAACGATTGGCGTGAGAAGCAGAGTCGCAACTGATATCGGCAAAAGAGCAGCAAAGACTGGGCCAACTTGGCGTTGGACGATTTTATAGATGACAAACTGGCTTCCCCAAATCAGGTTGCATAGGAGCAGGAACGCCCAATCGCGATAATGAGAACTCACCCTCACAAGATTTCCTCGTCAGGCTGATTGGCCTCTTTCAGGAACAGTTCCAAAAGCACTTTTCCCGTGAACGATCTGTCTGCATCGGGGGAAGGAATCGGCGTTAGCACGCACCAAACAGATTACCCCCGGACAGAAGGAGTCGTTGCCAAAACTTCCCCGGTTGCCTGCAGCGTCCGCTCAATGTCTTCATCCGTATGGCTAAAACTGATGTGGTTGCGTTTCAAGTTTAAAGGTAGCTGAAAGATCCCGCGATCCATCAGCTTGCGCCGATGACTCACAAAAAGCTCCTGGTCATTCTGCAAAAGGTCGGCGTAATTGTTGACCGGTCCTTCCAAGAAATAGATTAGGAAGATTGACCCGAACCCTGCCACGGTTGCCTTAATCTTCAGGAGTTGCAGGATCTCCTTCAACCCTTTCCGCATCTTCTCACCCAAGCGGAAGACATGGTCGTGAACTCGCTGCTTTTCCATTACCTCGATCGTTGCCAGCGCTGCCGCACAGGCAAAAGGGTGTCCATTGTAGGTCCCGGCGAAAAAGACGCTACCGCCCTGCCGGGTATTAAACTGGTCCATCAACTCGTTTTTGCCGCAAATGGCTGCGATCGGATATCCATTCGCCATCGCCTTGCCCAGCGTCGTCAGATCAGGGGTCACTCCGCATAACTTCTGATAGCCGCCCAAGCTGTGCCGGAAGCCGGTGACCACCTCGTCGAAAATCAGAATGACGCCGTTCTCTCGGGTCATCTCCCGCAAACCTTCCAAAAATCCGGGTTGCGGCAACACACAGCCGATGTTGTGCGGGATAGGCTCTACGATAATGGCTGCAATCTCCCCGCGATTTTGTTGCAAAGTTCGGCTGACATCCTCAAGGTTGTTAAACTCGCATATCAGCGTCGCACGAAGAGCCTCATCGAGGCTGCCTGCTGACAACGGGTCTCTCATCCCTAGTTTTTCTGCCGGCGTAATCACATTCATCGCTAAATAATCGTGCCAGCCGTGATAGCAGCCCTGAAACTTGATAAGCTTCTTCCGTCCCGTCACGGCCCGGGCTAAACGCACGGCTCCGTAGGTCGCTTCGGATCCGCTATTACAAAACAAAACCTTCTCCGCCGAAGGGATATGCTCGCAAATCTTCCGGGCCAGTTCGATCTCAACGTCCGTTTGACCGACTCCGACCAGATCAATCCGCTCCATCACCTCTTGGACTCGCTGATTAACCTCTGGAAAGTTATGCCCAAGAATAATCGGACCAAACGCAGCTTGATAATCGAGGAAATCATGCCCGTCCGCATCCGTAATCACCGATCCATGGGCGCGGGTGAACGACAGGGGCGGGGATATCCTGCGCAAGGAAGTATTGACTCCGCCGGGGATATATTGTTCCGCTTGTTTGGAAAGCTGGGCAGACTGTTTATATTCAACCATAATAATTCTCTTAACCTCGCATTCACCGTCGCGCTCTCGGCCGGAGAAAACTGCGCGGGCAGGCCTATTGACACGCTGCTGGTGCTCATTCGTCCGTTGGGGACGGAACCTTGATCTTGTACAACTAACTTCTGAGCATAACCTAAAACTCGCCTGCGGTGTTGCTCGCCAAGTTGGGCATGTCCGATATCTTTGCTAAGCGCCATCGCCAGCCTTGTGTGCAAAGTATCACTTCCGGGTCGTCACCGCGGAAGCCTGCCCGGCAAGGCATATTGCGACGGCGAAGTAATCTATCACTTTCGGCGAAGACGCCTCCAACGCTCAACTTCACGTTTTTGGCGGTGCCGGCCTGCGAATCTAAAAACTGCGGGCCGGAGTGTCAAGACCAAGCTTCAAATGCTGGGTCTCGCGTCCAATTACGTGGACAGGATTGCAGGGTGGGAATGGGTATTGATTTGATGTGGGAGCACGCTTATAGTAGCGTTCGACCATGAAGATCTCAAAACAATTAAAGGACAAAGTGATCGTTCTGACGGGGGCCTGCGGCGACATTGGACGGGCTATCGCCCGCGCGGCCGCGAGAGAAGGAGGAAAACTTGTCCTTAATGACATCCTGCCCGTCGAAGAGGCGAAGGCGCGTTTGCGCGACGACGGTCTGAGCGGGCGAAAGGTCCTGTATCTGCAAGGCGATATCTCTCGACAGGAAACGAGTGGGCGCCTTATCGGAAAGGCCCTAGAAAAGTTCGGCGCCGTCGACATCTGCCTCGGGAATGCGGCAGTGGTGGAGCCCGGCGCATTTTTGGAGCTTACAGGGCAAAGTTGGGCGAATCACCTGGACGTCAATCTTACCGGGTGCTTTTACCTCGGCCAAGCTGCTGCCCGGGCAATGGTCAAGGCCAAGACACCGGGGAAAATTATTTTTACAAGCTCCTGGGTCCAGGATGCTCCCTGGGCCAACCTAGCTGCGTATTGTGTTGCGAAGAGCGGTTTAAAGATGCTGGCAAAATGCATGGCGCTGGAATTGGGACGTTATAACATTACGGTCAATTTGGTTGCACCCGGCTTCGTGGATGCAGGTTTGTCGGGGAAAATGTTTCGGGAAAATCCTGCCCTTCGCAAAGACGCGCTCAAGATTGTCCCCCTTGGGCGCATGATGACGACCCCTCAGATCGCGGAAGCTATCCTGGCGCTTTGCCTGCCAAGCGCTGACTACATGACGGGAGCAACGTTTTTGATTGACGGCGGAAACAGTCTTTTCTTCAGGGAAGAGGACCGATGAACAATTTGATGCTTGGCACCAGCCGTGTGGATATTACCCCAGCCCCCGGCACGCCGCAGGGAGGGTGGGGAGCACAAACCCACCAACGGGGCTTGGAAGCTGATCTGCCACTCTATGCCACAGCTCTTGTCCTTTCCAATTCAGATACCGAAGTTGCCATCATCGATGTTGACTCGATCGGCTTCGATGCCGAGTGGACCGGCAAAATCATTAAGGCCGTTGCCGCCCTCACGAAGATATCCCGGGAGCGCATTCGCCTTTCCTGTACGCATACCCATTCCGGCCCGAATACGTTTCGACTGTCGGTCATTAGCGAAGGGCTGGACGCGATCTTAAGCTATCTGGACGGATTGCCTTCACGGATTGCCGGCGCCGTCTGGCAAGCCCAGCGCAATACGGTGCCGGTGCGCTGCGCCGGAGGCGCGGGGAAATGCGAAATCAACGTCAATCGGCGTTTTAAGTTGCCGGACGGGCGCATCGTCATAGGCAGGAACTGGCAAGGCCCCACTGACCCTGCGGTGCGGGTGATCCGGTTCGACACGCTGGATGAAGAGACGGTCGCGACGATCGTTCACTACGCTTGCCACCCCACCACAATGGCGTGGCAGTGCCGACACTTTACGCCCGACTTCCCGGGTGTTGTCAGGCAAGTCGTGGAGCGAAATGTCGGAGGCACATGCCTTTTTCTGCAGGGCGCTGCGGGGAATCAGACGCCGCGGCGGGGCTTTACCGGCGACCTCAAGGTTTATCGGCAACTAGGCCAAAGGCTCGGACTCGAAGCCGCCAAAACAGCGGCTTGCATTGAGACGCTCCCGCGCCGTGAACACTTGGAAAGCGTCATCGAATCGGGGACAGCCATCGCCGTTTACGCTGATCGGCCGGTCGAGCCCGAGCGAGCGGTTCTACGAGTGGCTTCCCGCTCCCTTTCACTTCCACTTAAATCTTTTCCGCCACCCGAAAAGTTGGAATCGGAAGCCCTGACGCTGCAAAGCGATCTTGACCGTCTTCGGACGGAAGGCACGGATGAAGAAATCCGGGCAGCGACAGCTCGCGCCACCCAAGCTGCCATGCGGGCGGACAGAGCCCGCATCTATCACGGGAAAACTCACATCGATTGGCAACTGCAAGGCATTAAGATCGGGGACATCGCACTCCTCGCAGTTCCGGGCGAACCTTTCATTGAGATTAGTCAGCAGATTGTGGCAAATTCACCCTTTGCTCACACCCTATTCTCAGGGTACAGCAATGGGGGGTTTGGATATCTGCCGGTCCGAGGAGCGTATGCAGAAGGCGGATACGAGGCGGAGATCTCTCTGTTTTCTCCCGAGGCGGCTGAGATCGTAATTCAGGAAGGACTCCGAATGCTTGATGATCTCGCCAGAGATAACCCCTAGCCGGATGGGCAAAAGGCGATGCACTCCCTGCTCATGATGGGCCGCGTTACTTGCCGGTACTACCGAAGCCACGCATATTTCGGCGCGTCTCAGAGAGCGATTCGGCCTCGGAAAACTCCGCTTCAATTCGACGGACAATGCGGAGTTGGGCGATCCGGTCCCCCGGTTCTATATCAAAAAGTTTGCTGCCCAAATTCGTCATGACCACTTTGAGTTCCCCACGGTAGCCGGGATCAATCACCCCGGCCAGCGTGCAAATACCCTTTAGCGCCAATCCCGAGCGATCTTGGACCAGCGCGCCAAATTCCGCAGGGAACTCAAAGGCCAATCCGGTGCCAACGGCCTTCGTTTCACCAGGGGCCAAAGAAACTGCCTCCGCTGCCGACAGGTCTGCGGCGAGGTCGCCCAAAGGCCCTGAATGCGCGTATCGGGGCAGTGAAGCGTTCGGTTGCACCTTGGCCACCTTAATTTTGACCTTCATCCATCACCGTTCCCTCCTGGAATCCCGAAAGCGATCCCTTCAAGCTCGCTACGAGTTGGTAGCCATGGTCAGAGTATTTCTGACCGTGGGCATTTACCCCGGACAGTGCAAAAGCGATAAAGTTCTTTTCACGAACCGAAGATCGACGAGATGGGCAAGAAAGTGCCTCTTGATTGCCGGTGACCCCGACGGTGCGGGATGTTATACGGGAATCGGCGGGTTTCTTGCTTCCCTTGCGAGCGGGCGGCACAGTCCGATCAGCCTTTCCCAGGCAGCGCCAACCTATGCGCGCTGTGAGATCGTCGGGCGCAGCTCATCGTCCACCGTGCGTCCGATTCGCGCCACGATCTCCGGCAGCGCCTCCACATCCGTTTGAGCGGTGTGAAAATTCACAATGCAGGCGCGCAGCACGTAGTGGCCACCGACGACGGCGTTGGAGACAAAGGTCTCGCCTCCACGCTGCAGCCGGTCAACCAGCTCGCGGTTGAGCGCGTCGAGATGAAGTTCAACCTGCGCTTCTCCCCGTTTCGCTTGAAGATCGCGCGGCACGTAGCGGAAGGTTGTAATGCTCAGCGCCTGCGTCATGAGCTGCAACTCCGCATGGCGGCTGACCGCCTGAGCCATGGCCTGAGAGAGGCGGATATCGTCCGCGATCATGTTGCGATACCCCGCGGCCCCGACGTGCTTCAGGGCCAGCCACACCTTGAGGGCGCGGAAGCCGCGCGAGTTCTGGGGCCCATTGTCGACGTAGTTGGTTACCTGCTCCTTGAAATGATAGTAGGGCGGGTGGTAGGCAAACGCCGCGCGCAGCGCTTCCGGGTCGCGCACCAGCGCGCATCCGGCTTCCAGCGGGGCGTAGAGCCATTTGTGTGGATCAACGGCGACCGAATCGGCCTGGCCGAGCCCCAGCAGATCCTCGGACGCATGGGGAGCGGCGGCGGCAAATCCACCGTAGGCTCCATCAACGTGGAACCAGAGCCCAAATTCCTTGCAGAGCGCGCTGATCGCCGGCAGAGGATCAACCGCGCCCGTGCTGACCGACCCTGCCGTTCCCGCCACCAGGAACGGCCGCTCTCCCCGGGCGAAATCCGCTTCGATCTGGCGGCGTAACGCGGCCACGTCCATTCGCAGTTTCGCATCGGTCGAAATCCACCGGATCGATTCGGTGCCAAGCCCGCCAAGGTCTGCGGCCTTTTGAATCCACGTGTGCGTTTCAGCCGAGCAGTACGCGCGCAGCCTCGGTTCTGACTTTTCAGCAACGCCGCGCTCGCGCACATCCCAGCCCGCTCTGGCAGCGCGCGCCGCCAGGAAGCAGACGAAGTTCGCCATGTTGCCGCCACTCACGAGGAGTCCGCCGCAGTTGACGGGGTAGCCAATGAGCTCGGCAATCCATCGCACGGTCTGGGACTCAATCTCGGTGGCAGCCGGCGAAAGGGTCCAGGCGCCAACGTTCGGGTTGAGCGCCGCGGCCAGAAAGTCGCCGAGAATCCCGATGGGCGCAGGCGGCGAGGTGATGTATCCGAAGAAACGCGGGTGTCCGTTGAAGAGCGAGTGTGCGAACAGCCGCTGGGCCGTCTCATCCAGCAGCGGCCCGGCTTCAGTCCCCTTTTCCGGGAGGGGAGCGGTGAGGTCGAGCGCCTCGCGCACCACCGACGGGGCCTCGTCACGGGTCACCGGACCCCGGGGCAAGGACTCCAGAAACTCCGCAAGCTGGTCAACGAGCCGATGTCCCAGCTTGCGGAAGGTCGCGGCGTCCATCGCGAGCGGCGCATGCCGGCCGGGATCGCCATCCATAAATGACTCCTTTGTTCCCGGTTCTTTCGTCACGCACGAATCCCTTCCAGGAGATCCGTTTCCTGCACTCGCCCGCCGTTCACGCTGCTGAATACCCGATAGAACGACTGACGGCCCCACAACGCTTCGTGATCGTCCGGGGACAGGTCTTTCAACCGCTCGTAGGCGGTCACCTGTGATTCATGACAGCAGATGGCCCGCCACACCGTCGACCAGACGCTCCGCGTATCAATGACCGTGGTGAGGGCCCAGTCGGGCCACGGCACGGCCTGCCGTTCAACACCGTCGACCGTCGAAACCAGTTTCCGGAAAGCGGACTGGTAAGCCTTCCAGGTGGATTCCGGCCAGGCCATATAGTAAAACTTTGACACCGCATGCGGCTGCACCGCATTGCTCCCGTCGCACGGAAACGCGGGGTCGGCGGCGGCGACAAGGGCCGCGGCGGTAAATTGCGAGATCGCAATATGATCGGGATGGCCGTAGGCGCCGTCGGGTCCGAACGTCACAACCACGTCGGGCCGGACCCGTCTCAGGTGCCCGGCAATGGCTCGAACGGCCTCGCGGGGATCCGCGCGGTCGAGATGCTGGTCGTGATAGTCGAGGATGGAGACTTCGCGGATGCCCAGGGCTGAGGCCGCGGCGCGCAGCTCAGCCTCTCTTATTTCAGCCAGTGCCACGGGCCCGGGGTGCCGGTCGTCGTCCTGACGATAGCCGCGGAAGCGGCCGCTTTGGCCGCGCGTGGCGGTCACCAGAAAAACTTCGGCGCCTTCGCTTGCATATTTCGCAAGCGTGCCGCCCACCCCGAGCGATTCGTCATCGGGGTGCGCCAGCACAGCCATCAACCTTGGAGTTCGCATGATTTCTGTGATCCTTTAGGGCGAATTAACTGTTGTAAAATTACCGGCCGAGGGCCCCGCGCATGCGCGCTGAATGGTGAAGGGGCACGGATTCAAACCCCGTGTAAAGCTCTTGACTCTACAAGGGCTTGGCCATTTTCTGGTACAGTTTGCCCGGTGAAATCTCGACAGCTTATCAGTATACCAAACGGTGAAAGTGGCGGCCAAACCACCCCATCGTTGCTTAGAAGTACCTGGGATGCAAGCAACGGCTTCGCGGTGCCGTAAACGACCCTATCCGCATCGAGCCGTGAATGAGCAATTCCATCCATTCGTGCAGCAACAAGGGCGGTTAGGCAACCCTACGAACAAGTGGTGGCGTGCTGCGGACAGGTTGGTGATGCGGAAACAACTTCATGCAGAAATGAATTTCCTGTGCCGCTGCGCGCAAAAAGATAGTTCGGACCGCGCCAAGGTGATGTAGTGCCACTCGGGGGTTGTCAGGCTGATCATGGCGTGCTTTCCGCCCTCATTGAAGATGGGAACTAGCTCGGAAACAGCAACGTCATCGAAAAGCTCCGGCGTGTGACCCTTTAAACCTTCTCCCGATCTGGCACGGGACCCGCTCAGTCGGGGATTGTTTGGGCATGAGTCTCTTGGACAGCACCATGGCTTGTGGCAGCTTGACTCGCAAAAGCCGTGGATGTAAGTTGCTGGGTAGGGCCATCAAGCCCCCACATTCTGCATATATCCAGTCGAAATAAAGTAGACGACGGGCCTTAGCAACAACAATCGAGAAAGAGGTGGAACATGAAGCGCCTTGGATACCTGGCATTCGTACTCATTGTGGTGCTAGCTTTCGTAGCCGGATACTGGCCGCAACATAAGAAGTTGCTGCAAGCCCAAGAGGAAATAGCCAAGACGTCTGCAAAATTATCAAAGTTGGAATCGACTGTCCGTCTTTGCCAACTTCAAGGCCAATTAGTTTCTCTCATCCAAGAAACCGAAAATAAGAATTTTGCTGATGCTTCGGGGCTCTCTACGGAGTTTTTCAACGGGCTGCGTCAAGAGATAGACATCACTCCTCCGTCAGGTCTCAAATCCTCACTGCAGTCCGCCCTGAACCAACGTGACGCAGTCACCGCAGCTCTTGCCAGGGGCGACCCGAAGGCCCATGATCTGTTGGCGCAATTGTTGGCGAACTTGAGCCAAAACATCACAAAAAGCGAATCAAAACCTCAGCCGAAAAATTAGTGTCTATTGATGGCTCGACCGACATCCACACGGCCAGATTGCGTGCAAAGCGCAATGGCTAATTGCCTTGCCTTCCACGACCATGCGTCCCTGGGATCACTGGAGGGATACCGTCTAGCTGCAAGTGGTGGTCGTTCAGAAAAGTCTGGCGCAGTTGAAGGTTCGGCCTGAAAAGTCACCTGCAGTCCTCTATCGTATATCCGAATAAATCCAGTCGTCTTACAGTCGATCGGAGGCTTCTGAACAGGTGATTCTTGCCCCAATCAAGCTCTAGAGCGCCAAGGCTGAGGTTGATTAGGGGCCCCATCCCCAAACAGCCGAAAACTCACCTTAGATTTGGTACAAAAAAACGGGTCCGGTCAAAACAGTTGAAAACTCGCCTTAGACTTGATACAAAGAAGCCGGCTCGGTCACTTGGATGCCGAATGTTGCAATCAGGAGGTTGAATCGATAAGGCAATGAAGGTTGATCTAAACCAACGAATTGCGCTGGTGACTGGCGCCGGCTCAGGAATTGGCAGGGCAATCGCTTTGGCCTTTGCCGCAAACGGCGCAACGATAGCCGTAAACGACATCAATCCATCCGGCGAAACCACGGTGGCAGAAATTCGGAAGCAAGGTGGGAAGGCGGGCTTCTTTCTTGCCGACGTGGGGGATGCTTCGGCCGTGCAAGGGATGGTCGATGCGGTGGAGAAGGACTTGGGGCCGATTGACATCCTCGTCAACAATGCCGGCATCAATCTGGGCAAAGAACGCCACCCTGTCCACGAGTTTCTCGACTCCGATTGGCATAGGATCATCCGCATTGATCTGGACGGCACTTTTTACTGTTCCCGGGCGGTGTCTCGGCTGATGGTCAAGCGCCAAAAGGGCGTCATCATCAATATCGGTTCGGTCATGGGGGTGGTTCCCATTCGTTTGCAGTCGGCGTTTGCCGCAGCCAAGGCTGGGGTTCTGCACTTCACTCGTTCTCAGGCTTTGGAATTGGGGCCGTATCAAATTCGCGTCAACGGGATCGCGCCCGGCTCGATTCTCACGCCAGGGACGCAGTCCCTCTTCTATAATCCTGAATCCAAAAAGTTGGCCGATAGCTTGCTGAGCCATATCCCGTTAGGAAGCCCCGGAGATCCGCAGGATGTGGCGAACGCCGCACTGTTCTTGGCTTCCGATGAGGCGAAATACGTGACGGGCCATGTCATGGTGGTGGACGGAGGGTGGACGGCCGGGTTTGCCAGGGAGTGGTAACGTTCCGACAAAGGACTCTAATGACCAAAACAAAAAGAGGTGCGGTCCAATCCATCCAGGAGAAGAACGCGGAGCGGCCTTCAAAAGATTTGATTCTTTCTCTCTATCGCACGATGGTGGAAATTCGGGAGTTTGAGCTCAAGGCGCGGGAGCTCTTCCGGTCGGGAAAGATGCCGGGATTTATCCATCTTTACATCGGCGAGGAGGCCGTCGCCTCCGGGGTGATCGCCCATCTGAAGAAAGACGACTACGTGACCAGTACGCATCGAGGACATGGGCACGCCCTGGCAAAAGGGATTTCGGCCCGGGAAGCGATGGCCGAGCTGATGGGAAAAGAGGGTGGATGTTGCGGAGGCCGGGGCGGCTCGATGCACCTTTACGAACCTGCGGTAGGATTTCTGGGGACTAACGGTGTTGTGCCGCCGGGCATCCCAATCGCTGCCGGGGCCGCGCTAAGCGCCAAGCTTAGGAAGTCCGGCCAGGTGACCGTTTGTTTTTTCGGCGATGGGGCGGTGAACAATGCTTCCTTCCATGAAGGCTTGAATATGGCGGCGGCGTGGGAACTGCCGGTTGTTTATGTTTGCGAGAACAACCTGTACGCCACGGAGATGCCCTTTCAGAAGGCCACAAAGAACATCAGCGTCGCCAGCCGCGCGGCGGCTTACAGCATGCCCGGCGAACAAGTGGACGGCAACAACGTTCTGGCTGTCTATGAAAGGGCCGGGAAGGCGATCGATCGCGCACGCCGAGGCGAGGGCCCCACGCTTATCGAGTGTTTAACCTACCGATGGTTCGGCCATCACGAGGGAGATCCTGGAACGTCATACCGGAGCAAGGAAGAAATAGAGGCTTGGAAGGAGCGGGACCCGATCAAGAAGCTGCGCGAAGAGACGCTTGCCAGCCAGTGGTGTGAAGTAACAGATCTTGAGAAGATCGAAAAAGAAATCCAGCAATTGATTGAGGAAGCTGCGCAATTCTCTCTCGATTCACCTCAACCCGGCGTGGGTACAGTGTTAGACCATGTTTTTTGTAATGAACAGCGTGGGTGAAAGCCTCAGGGAAAGAAGGGAAAAAGCGGGTGAGCGGAGCTAAATCAGGTACGCATGCCGAGCTAGAGCAGCCAGGAACCACGGAACGAGTGATGAGCTACGCGGAGGCCGGAGTTGAGGCGCTTCGCGAGGAGATGGCGCGGGACCCCACGATAGTTTACCTCGGCCAGGGTATTGGGGTTCGCGGCGGCAATTTCCAGCAAACTCGAGGCCTCTGGGCCGAATTTGGGGATGAGCGGCTTCGAGACACCCCCATCGCGGAACTGGCGCAAACGGGCATTGGAATTGGCGCGGCGCTAGCAGGAAGCCGCCCGATTGTCGATATTGTCTTCTTCGATTTCATCCTGGAAGCTTCCGGACAAGTCATTCAGCAGGCCTCGACCATTCATTACATTTCGAACGGCAAGTTCAAAGTTCCACTGGTCATCCGCGCTGCGATGGGGGGAGTGCGGAGCAGCGGACCGCATCACTCCCATACCTTCTATTCCTTCTTTATGCATGTTCCCGGACTCAAGCTCGCCGTCCCCTCCAATCCTTACGACGTTAAAGGCCTGCTCAAGACGGCCATTCGAGATGACAACCCAGTGCTCTTTATTGAGCATAAAGGGCTCTACGGCAGCAAAGGTGCTGTACCGGACAAGGAATACCTCATTCCGTTCGGCGAAGCGGCGATCCGGCATCCCGGCAGTGACGTCACCTTGGTGGCTGTAAGCCTGATGGTCTCGAGGGCGATCGAGGCAGCCGCAGTTCTGGAAAGCGAAGGAATCTCGGTGGAAGTGATCGATCCCCGGACGGTGGCTCCGCTGGACAAAGAAACCATTCTTCATTCCGTGGCCAAGACGGGCCGCCTGGCCATTGTGGACGAGGCTTATGCCGCCTGCGGTTTTTCGGCAGAGATCGCGGCGATGGTTTCAGAGGAGGCCCTGGATGAGTTGGACGCCCCGGTCAAGCGGATCTGCGCGCTTCCCGCGCCGCACGCTTTCAGTCCTTCCCTGGACCATTACCTCATTCCCTCCACGGAAAGGATTGTGCAGGAAGTTCGGCTTCTCGCACAAAGCTAGGGGGATATGGCCGCAAGCTCCTTCTTTGGGGGTGTTTCATCAATGCGGTTGGGGCCATCGAAACAGTCTTCAGGCCGAAAACAATCTTGGCTGTTCAACCAAAGGCAGGATACTGTAGCGGCTAAGTTTTGGAACTACCTTAAAGGAATCAGAGTATGAGAGTTTCCGTGGTCATGCCTCAACTTGGGCTGACGATGACCGAAGGCACAGTCAGTGAATGGATTAAGAAGCCCGGCGAACGAGTGGAGAAGGGGGAATTTCTCTTTACGGCTTCCACCGATAAGGCCGACATGGAAGTGGAATCGATGGCGGAAGGAACTTTATCCGAAATCGTCGTGGAAATCGGCAAAGCCGTCCCGGTAGGGACCGTGATTGCCTACATCGAAAAAGCAGGGGCGGAGAATGCTCCCTCTGGACGATCCGCAGAGACCGCTGCGAGGGGACAGGTTCCCGAGCCGCTCCAGGCGGCGGGCAAAGTTCCATCTCCACAAAGTGAAGTTCCGCGCAAGGAGCTGGTTCGGAGGGAAACGCCCGCTGCTTCTCCCCGGGCACGGCGGGTGGCGCGGGAACTGGGCGTGGACCTCGCAAGCGTGCAGGGAACCGGAACGGCAGGACGCATTGTTGAGGAAGACGTGCGGCGGGCCGCTCAAACGACCCCTACGCAAGGGGCTGAGAACAAAACCCGCCGGCGCCAGTTAATCGCCGAAAAGATGCTTCAAAGCACTCAAACCATTCCTCATTTCACCGTTTCGGTTGAGGTTAACGCGAAAGGGCTCCTTGACCTGCTGGAGAGCCTGAAGGGTCCGGTGAAAGACTCGACGGGCGTAAAACTCACGGTTACAGACTTGCTGCTTAAGGCCTTGGCGATGGTTCTAACAGAGTTGCCCGGGATGAACGCAACATGGGAAGAAGAAAAAATCCGTCCCTGCAACAGCGCCGACCTCGCGTTGGCCGCCGCCACGGAAGAAGGGGTTGTGGGTCCGGTCATCCATAATGTGGGCAAGCTGGAAGTCGGGGCGATTGCCCAACGGCGGAGTGACCTGGTTGATAAGGCCCGCCGGCGCCGGCTATCCTTGCGCGACCTGGAAGGAGGCGTTGGCACCCTGAGCAATCTGGGGATGTACCAGATTGATCAGTTTCAGGCGATGATCACTCCCGGACAGAGTTTTGTGCTGGCGGTGGGACAGATCCGGGAACGCCCATGGGTGGAAGGGGCCGCTTTAACCGTCCGGCCGACGATGATCCTGAGCCTTTCTGTGGATCATAGAGTGGCTGATGGTGCGGTCGCCGCGGAGTTCATCAGAAAAGTGGCGAACATTATCGAACACCCGGAACGAATTGGGTTGGACTTCCGGCAGGAAGGCGGCAAGGAGCGAAACCGATGAGGAGAGAATTCGCGCAAAAGGTTAAGGAAAAAAGAGTGGATCGGGAGAGCCTGGCGATTTATTGGCTTTCGCAGGCGGGCTTCGTTTTCAAGTCGAGTGACAACAAGATTGTCTACGTTGACCCCTATTTTTCTGACGTCGTGGAGCGGGCGTTCGGTTTCAAGCGGATGATGCCGTGCCCGATTGCAGCGGAAGAGGTGGAAGCCGATCTCATCGTCTGCACGCACGAGCACCTCGATCATATGGATACCGACGCTTTGCCCATCCTTGCCAAGAAGGCGCGCGCGCAGTTTGCCGGGCCGGTGGAGTGTGTGAAGGAATTCAAGGAAATGGGTATTCCAGAAAGCCGATGTCATCTGCTCGAGGAGGGGAAAACGAGCGTTGTCGCAGGGATCAGCGTGCAGGGGGTTTATGCGGACCACGGCGAACTGGCTCCCGATGCCATCGGGGTGCTCTTGGACTTTGAGGAGATAAGGGTTTACCACACGGGGGACACCGCGTTTCGCCCGGAGGAATTTGGGCCGGCGATCAAGTTGCAACCGGACGTTTTGATTCCCTGCATCAATGGGCGGTACGGGAACATGGACGCTACGGAAGCTGCGCGCTTAGCCGCCATGGCAAACCCCCGTACGGTGATTGCTTCGCATTTTTGGATGTTTGTCGAGCACGACGGTGATCCGGGCAGTTTTCTGGAAGCGTGCTCTCAGCTGGCTCCCGGGATTCAGGCTCTGGTGATGAAGCCAGGTGAAGAATTCTTGTTTTCGAAGAGCCGGAATGGGGGAATAACGTAATGCAGAGTGAAGGACGCCTGGCCGGGAAGAAGGCGCTGGTAACCGGGTCCGGCACGGGGATTGGGCGCGAGATTGCCCTGGAATTCGCGCGCGAGGGCGCCGACGTGGCCTTGCATTACGCGCACGACCAGAGCGGGGCCGACTCAGCGGTCGAAGAAATCATATCCATGGGACGGCAAGCCACAGCGTTTCAAGCCAACTTTGACAGCGCTGAGGAAGCTGTTGGGCTGGCCGAGCAGGCGCTGAGCTTTCTGGGCAGGGTGGACTGCCTGGTGAACAACGCCGGCATTACGCTCAATAAGCCGTTCCTTCAGACCAGCCAAGAACAGCTTGATATTCTGCTCAACGTCAATTTCCGGGCGCAGTTTCTTTTGACGCAGCGGCTGGTAAAAGAAATGCTGGAGCAAGGCGGAGGCGCCATCTGTAATTTGACCTCGATACACGGCCTGCAAGGGGCTCCGGAACATACGGCCTATGCGGCGACCAAAGGAGCCATCATTGCCTATACGCGCGCGTTGGCGGTGGAGTTGGCACACAAAGGAATTCGCGTGAATGCCATCGCGCCCGGATGGGTCACGGTGGACAACTACTACAAAGCCATTCCGGGCTTTAACGAGAAAGATGCGCAAGAGACCGCCAGGGAAAAAGTGCCGGCAGCCCGCTATGGAACACCCCTGGACGTCGCCAAGCTGGCGGTGTTCTTGTGCTCGGAGGATGCGGGCTTTATTGTGGGACAAACCCTGGTGATTGATGGCGGGACCACTTCTCTGATGTCTTTGATTTCCGACTTTCGGAATCCGTCGACGGCACGCTTCGGCGTCGGCTACGTGCCGGGCGTTTAGCGACGCACAGATGGGCGGCGCAGTCGGCCGATCAGGACATGTGTCGAAGGCGGGCAAGATCGCCGCTGGACGCTCTATCTGACAAGGCAGGTAAACATGTCAACACTTCTGGGAGCTGTGGTGGTCGGTATCGCGGGCTTGCTGCTCGGAAGTGGCGTGTGGCCCATGAAGGTGATGCGGAAGTTTCAGTTCGAACACTGGTGGTTTATCGGGATGTTGGTAGGCCTGATCATCATGCCCTGGGCGATCACCCTGCTCTTTTGCCCGCATGCGCTGGCCGCCTATTGGAGTCTCACTCCTGGAGTTCTGCTCAAAGCCAATACTTTTGCACTTGGCTGGGGCATTGCCAACATCCTGTGCGGCCTCTGCTTTGTTCGGATCGGCTTTGCGCTCACCGGAGGCATTCTGACGGGACTGGGCATTTCGGTAGGCGTCACGGTGCCGATGTTTGTCAAAGGTTCAGGCCTTTTTAGCCAGGCGCCCGATTGGAATTCTCCGGCGGGACGCACCGTGCTCATTGGAGTCGCCATTATACTGGTGGCCGTGCCGCTGGTTTCCATGGCCGGCTTTGGCCGGGATCGGGTTTTAGGCAAGACCCATCCCGGTTCTTCCGGCAGCTTCCGGGGTGGCTTGATAATGGCGGCGATTGCGGGCGTGCTCTCGGCGGGCCTCAGTTTTTCCTTTGTGTATAGCCAAGGCCCCATTCTCGAGGCCATGAAGGCGCGGGGCGCCGGGGAGATTCCGGCAAACTTTGCCGTATGGGCCGCGGGGCTGTTTGGGGGAGCGCTAATCAATGTTGCCTATCCCGCCTACCTCATGACCAAGAAAAAATCTTGGAACGTGCTGACGCAATCCTGGCGGGAGGTTTTACTGGCCGCCGTCATTGGGATCAACCTCATTGCGGGCATGGCATTGATGGGAAAAGGGATGCTGTTGCTCGGCGCACTGGGGGCGTCCGTGGGTTTTGGAATCCAGCAGGCGCTGCAAGTGCTGGGCAGCCAAGGGGTGGGGTTTATCAGCGGCGAATGGAGCGGCGTGCACGGCAAACCCAGAATTCAGATGTACCTTGCCATCACAATTCTAATCCTTGCAACAATTGTCATGGCATATGGAAATACCCTTGCCAAAGTCTAAGGTCCTGGATGGAACAAAGTGGGGTTCAAATAATGCGGGAAGAGCTTGTTGAAACACTACGCGAGGCGGGAAAACCTACCGAAGTCTTTCAGAGTTCGGATGGTTCAACGGCTTTGATATTGCCTTACGGCGCCAGGATCCTGGGGTTGTTTTCCCCGGGCAGCCAGGAGAACTTTTATTGGACGCATCCCGCACTGGACTCGCCGGAAACCGCCCGAGCTTTTTACGCTGGCGAGCAATGGCACAATTCCGGGGGTGACCGCACCTGGCTGGCTCCGGAAATAGATTTCTTTTTCCCGGACTTCCCCAGCCTGGACCGGTATTGGCAACAACGAGAACTCGATCCCGGCCATTATCAAGTGGTTCGGAAAGATGGCGGTTTGGAACTCGTCAACGAGTTTTCGGCCACTGTTTCACGCACAAAGCAGCAAGTGGCGATGAGGCTTTCCAAGGCTCTCAATCCCGCGCCCAATCCGCTCCGCTACGAGCCGGGCTTCAAGGAGATACAGGATATCGAGTACGCGGGCTACACGCTCCACACCCGCCTGGAGCTAATTGGAAAAAGTAAGGACGATGCCGTCCGAGTCGGGCTTTGGAACCTGCTGCAAATGCCCCACGGCGGGGAGCTTTGGGTCCCGACGTACCAGAGAGCGGAAGCAAGGGTCATCATGGGTTCTGTTAGCCCGGAAGACCTGGTCGTGACGGATCACTTGCTCCGTTACAAGATGCGCGCCGCGGGCGAGCATAAGATCGGGATTCGAGGTGTAGCGACGACCGGCCGCGTGGGCTATGTCTACGAAACGGGCGGCCACAGTGCGCTGATCGTCCGCAATTTCTTCGTCAATCCTTCGGGCGAATACGTGGATGTGCCCTGGGATGAATTATCCAATCAGGGATTCTCAACCCAGGCGTGCAACATCCACAGTCAGCTGGGTAGTTTCAGCGAGCTCGAATACCATGTCCCGGCAATCGGATCCGGGACCGGCCTTCACCGTTGCCATGACGTATCTCAGGTCTGGGCCTACCGTGGATCACAGAAACAAATCCAACGTGTCACCAGCAGTCTGCTTGCGCCGGAAGCTTAGAGGCTGTCGCGGATTGTAGCGGGTGGGATTGCTTGAATTCTCCGGGTTTTCAACGGATAGAAGACACACGAGGGTGGAAGGGTTCGTGATGAAAAGGGTCGTCATAACAGACCATGTTTTTCCTGCCATTGATTCACAGAAAAAAGTGATCGAGTCGGCAGGGTTTCAACTTCATGAGGCAAAGCCGATTTGCAAGACTGAAGATGACGTCATCAATCGCTGTGGCGAGGCCGATGCTCTCCTCGTTCAATGGGCGCCGATCACGCGGAGGGTGCTTCAATCCTTGCCTCAGGTGAAGTGCGTTGTCCGCTATGGTATCGGTGTCAACAATATTGATCTCAAGGCGGCCAAAGAACTGGGTGTTACGGTTGCAAACGTTCCGGGGTACTGTTTGGAGGAAGTTTCAAACCACGCACTGGCGATGATTCTCTCGCTGGGACGCCGCATCCCGCAAGATCACGATCAAATTGTCCGGGGAGGATGGGGCATCGGTCCGTTTCGGCCGATTCCTGCCTTCTCCGATCTGACGCTCGGCTTGATGGGCTACGGAGCGATCGGGCGGAAGGTGGCGGCAAAAGCCAAGGCCTTTGGCTTCCGCGTCATGGCTTTTGATCCCTTCGCACCGGACAGTGCTTTTAACGAGGGCGGTGTGGAGCGCGTTGACCGGGACGCCATTCTGCGCACGGCGGACATCATCTCCTTGCATTGCCCGCTGTTTCCAGAAACACAGCATATGATCAGCCGAAAAACGATTGCGATGATGAAGCCGGGAGTTCTTTTGATTAACACGGCACGCGGTCCGCTGGTGAGCGAAAGGGATTTGGTAGAGGCGTTGAAAAACGGCCAAATTGGCGGCGCGGGCCTCGACGTGTTTGAGGAGGAACCGCTGCCGGCCGGGAGCCCTCTGCGCGATTTCCCCAACGTGATCCTCACCAGCCACGCCGCATCGGTGTCGGAGAGGGCAACCAAACTCCTCCAAATCAAAGCTGCGGAGGCGGCACGCGACTTCTTTCAGGGAAAGCGGCCTGAATCCAACCTAATGTAAGCACCGGGAACGAACTGCCGGCCAGTAAGTATCCCCCGGCAGCACCGGGGGCCGCCTTTGAGGCGCGAGAGGTGGTATGAAGCGGTACTTTTTCTGATTGGCAGGTTCTTGGTTAAGCCCTTTAGAGCTGTTTCGATTTAAGTGCTTACATATCCGCAAGAGGCGAAGAAGTTTGTGCATTCGCTTGGGGAGACCGTATTGAGCAATTCCCCGATTTCCTTCCAGAGGGCATCGCGATCTCGTTTGGCG
>Ga0307373_10005287_pt1 | contig 21200 bp, 19 predicted proteins | sample OX2MG_FD_202534 | JGI IMG/M metagenome (GOLD analysis project Ga0307373, IMG submission 202534) | Soil microbial communities from Risofladan, Vaasa, Finland - OX-2 | ecosystem: Environmental > Terrestrial > Soil > Coastal area > Acid sulfate soil | place: Finland: Risofladan, Vaasa | collected...
GCGGGCCACCTCTACGCTGATGCGAGGGAACACCGCCCTGGGGCCGTCACCGACGTGGTGCACGACCACGACGGTGCCCGCCGCCGAACTCGCCGGCGCCTTCAGCTGCAGCCAGCTTGATGCGAACGCGCGGTTGAGGGTGGCGTAGGGGTCCGGATCCTGCCCGGCAAGGGTAGCCGGCGGTGTCTCGCCGTCAGCGAGGTCCGATATCTCGACAGTTGCCTCTCCGGCGACGGAGGCCAACCTGCCGTCCACCGTGCGGACCAGGGTCGCTTCGGCGCCGGCAGCGCCCACCAGCTCCGCTAGCAGCCCGCCCAGATCAGGTGCGGGTGCCCCATCCGTAGCGGGCATGTATCTGCCCAGGTCCAGATCGGCGATGCGGCTGTAGCGCCACTCCTCGAGCGCGTCCGTCGGCATATCGGCGCCGGCGAACGCCTCGACCGCTGACTGCCGCCCGGCACGCAACCATGCCGGACCTCCGAGCGCGGTGGCAGATTCGACGGTGAAAGCGGACAGAGCAACTCCCTGGGGACCCGGGTGTGGAACGCCGGCCGGGGCCGGCGACACACCAGTTTACGGGCTCGAGGGGTGGTTGGGCCCATCCGGCTCCGGAGACGAGGGCCCACCGGCGGGATCCGCGGGGATGTCGACCACGACGCGCGAATGGTCGTCTTTGTCGTAGTGCACCTTGACGGTGCCCCCGACCTTGACCCTGGCCCGCGCCTCCTGGGTGGGGAACGCGACACGGGTGGTGACCTCGAACGGATCTCCGTCCGCCGGAGTGATCTCGACGGTCAACCGGCTCCGGGTGACCGGCCCGATCGTCCGCTCGTCGACCACCGAGATGATCTTGGCATCGGTCTGCTCGCCGGTGCGGAGAAGATCGGGAGGGTTGACATCGGTCTCCCCCACCGCCGGCTCGGCGCTCGGCGGCGGCACGTCAGACGCCGCCGGCTGTGGCTTCCGCTCGCGGGTGCGCTTGGGCGCCGACGGGCTTCGTGCCGGTCGCGCCGGAGGTGAGACACGCGTTCCTTGCATCGTCTGCTGGCTCTGCATGGCCAGGCTCAGGCCGATCACGACGATTACCAGCACGACGGTCAGCGCGACTGCTCCGGTCACACCGGCGATGCTACCCCCGGTCGTACCCGGCGGGCGGGCGCCGCCGGTAAGCCTCAGCCGACCGAGCCCTCCATCTGCAGCTCGATCAGGCGGCTCCACTCGACCGCGTACTCCATGGGAAGCGTCCGGGTGACGGGCTCGATGAAGCCGTTGACGATCATGCTCATCGCCTGCTGCTCGGAAAGGCCCCTGCTCATCAGGTAGAAGAGCTGATCGTCGCCCACCTTGGAGACGGTTGCCTCGTGGCCGACCTGCGCGTCCTGTTCACCGAACTCGATGTAGGGGTAGGTGTCGCTCCGCGAGAGATCGTCGAGGAGAAGCGCGTCGCAGCGAACGAAGCTCTTCGACTTCTTCGCGCCTTCCTCGAAGCGGACCAGCCCGCGGTAGGAGGTACGGCCGGCATCCTTCGAGATGGACTTGGAGATGATCGTCGACGTGGTCTCCGGTGCCGCGTGCACCATCTTCGCCCCGGCGTCTTGGTGCTGGCCCTGACCGGCGTACGCCACCGACAGCACCTCTCCGGAGGCCTTGGGGCCCATCAGGTAAACCGCGGGGTACTTCATCGTCAGGCGGCTTCCGATGTTGCCGTCGATCCATTCCATGTGGGCTTCGGTGTCGCAGCGGGCCCGCTTGGTAACGAGGTTGTAGACGTTGTTGGACCAGTTCTGGATGGTCGTGTAGGTGACCCGGCTGGATTGCTTGCAGATGATCTCCACGACCGCGGAGTGCAGCGAGTCGGTGGTGTACACGGGTGCCGAGCACCCCTCGATGTAGTGAACCTGTGCGCCCTCGTCGGCGATGATCAGGGTGCGCTCGAACTGGCCCATGTTCTCCGCGTTGATGCGGAAGTACGCCTGTAGCGGCATGTCCACTTTCACGCCGGGTGGGACATAGATGAAGCTCCCGCCCGACCACACGGCCGTGTTCAACGCGGCGAACTTGTTGTCGTTGGCCGTGATGACGGTGCCGAAGTACTGCTTGACGAGGTCGGGGTACTCACGCAGCGCCGTGTCCATGTCGCAGAACAGGACCCCCTGCGCCTCGAGGTCCTCCCGGTTCTTGTGGTAGACGACTTCGCTTTCGTACTGCGCGGTTACGCCGGCGAGGTACTTGCGCTCGGCCTCTGGGATGCCGAGCTTGTCGTAGGTGGCCTTGACCGACTCCGGCAGCTGGTCCCATGCGCTGACCTGCTTGTCGATCGGCTTGATGTAGTAGTAGATGTCCGAGAAGTCGATCCCGGACATGTCCCCGCCCCAGGTCGGCATAGGCCGGCGCTGGAAGTAGCGCAGCGCCTTGAGCCGGCGCTGGGTAACCCAATCCGGCTCACCTTTCATCCACGACATCTCGCGGACGGTCTCCTCGGACAGCCCCTTCTTCGGTTTGAAGACGTAGAAGTCCTCGACATCGCTCCAACCGAGCTTGTAACGCCCGAGATCCAGGTCCGAGGTTGTTGCCATACGGCGATTCCTTCCCAGGGAGACGGGGGATTTCTCCTATCCCGATAGTAACAACCCCTGAGAGGTAGCCGGTAGGTGATCTGCCGAAATTCGGGCGAATCAGACAGCCACAGTGTCGGGCGCGCCGGCGGGACCGTCCGCCAGCACGGCGAGGGCGGTGGTCAGCCTGCGACCCTCGGCGTTGTCGGTCAGCCAGCGCCGGGTGGACACGTAGGCCGCCAGGGAAACCCTTCCCCGCACGCGAGCGTCCATCGGGTTGAAACCCATCGCGGCGGCCACGCTGCGACCGGGCTCGATCGCAGCCACTTCTGTACCGCGTCGCCTGAGCGAGGCCACCTCAGAATGGAGCCGTGCACGCAGCGGCTGGCGCATGATGCTGCCGGTCGCCAGCGCCGGCCATGCGGAAGCGGTGGTCATCGGTGAGCTCACAATCACGAGGTCCAGTCCGAGGCCGGCGACCAGGTCGAGGTTCACCAGCGACCTGACTCCCCCGTCGACGTAACGGTGCCCGGCGATGGCGACGGGCCGGAAATACCCGGGGATCGCACAGGATGCAGCCACGGCGTCGCCGACCGCGGTTCGCGGCGACCCTTCCTGGCCGAACACCACGCGGTGGCCCTCCCGCAGATTGACGGCGGTCAACCACAGCGCCTCGTTCGGCCACCGACCCGCGTACACAGCGTTGATCCCGCTCGAGATCGCGTCGGTTGGCACCCGTCCGGCCGGCATCAGAGCCGCCAATAAGGGGACGGGCGGGAACACGTGGAGCCGCGTAAGAGCCCTCAGCACGCCCAGGGGGTCCGCGACGGGGCGCATGGACAGGAAGTGGGAGGCGGTCGGCCGGGGCCGGTGCGGTCGGCCGATCTCGGCGAGCCGTGCTCCCTCCTGCGATAATGCCCCGCCCTCGCTGATCGCACGGAGATCGCCGGCCGGTAGACCCGCGCGGAGCATCGCGGCGGTCATCGATCCGGCCGACGTCCCGACGATCACCTCCGAGCGGCGGGGATCCCATCCCGTCGCGTCCGCAAGCGCCGACAGAACCGCGCCGTGGTAGGCGACACCAACCGATCCCCCAGCCCCAAGTACAAGGCCCACTCGCATGAGAAAGCAAGCTACCGCCGGCCCGCAGCGGAACGGCGGACCTCCACCGGACGGACTCTTATCGTTGCTCCGGCCGGTGGACGGGTCGCATCGCGGCAAGCAGCACGCCTACGACCATCGCCACGCCCACCCCGAAGACCGTCCACTTCGTGATGTCGGGCTCAACCCAGACGCTGCCGACGATCGGCGAGGCGGCCATGAGAAGGGCGAAGAGGAACTCACCGGGGGCGTAGAGGGCGGCCGGGCGCATGGGTCGCAGCATACCGGCCCGGTTTTGGACTCGACCAACCTCGCCCTGGATCTTCTGCACCACCGAGTCGTGCTGGGCGAGAAGCGCTAGCTCGGCGGGTCTCCGTGGATCAGTCAGAATGGCTGCCGGCCGAACCGCCGGCCACCTCGTACGACCACAGTTCAGACGACACAGAACCTGTCACATCAGGAACAGGTCCTCGCCAGCAACGCCTTAGCTGTCTGCGAGTTCCTTCAACTGCCCGATCAGGTCGGCCGGCGTCTGCCCCCCGGTCGGGACGGGCGTCACCTGCAGGTGGGTCACGCCGGCCTCTCTCATAGCGGCCACGCGTTCTGCGACATACCCCGCCGGCCCGCAGAGCGACGTGAGCTCGAGCATCTCGTCGGGCACGAGGGCCGCGGCCTCGTTCTTCTTGCCCGACAGGTAGAGGTCCTGGATCTCCGCGGCTTCCTTCTCGTATCCGTACCTGCAGGCGAGGTCGTTGTAGAAGTTGCGACCCTTGGCGCCCATGCCCCCCACATAGAGGGCGACCATGGGTCTCGCCAGTTCCCGCACCTTGGTGACTTCCTCGCCCTCTCCGATGGACAGTATCCCTCCGGCGCAGATCATCAGCTTTCCGAGGGACGGGTCACGTTTGGACTCACCCTCCGCGAGCGCGGCGCCCCACACGTCCTTTGCCCTCTCGGGGATGAAGAGGATCGGTAGCCAGCCGTCGGCCACTTCTGCAGTCATTGCTACGTTCCTCTCGCCGAGGGAGGCGACCCAGATGGGAATCCGTGGCCGGACAGGGTGAGCGATGATCTTGAGGGGTCGGCCCAGGCCGGTGCCTTGACCGGCGGCCAGCGGCATGTGGTAGTTGCGTCCGTCGTGGGTCAGCGGCGCCTCCCTAGCCCACACCTTCCGGCAGATCTCGGCGATTTCGCGTGTTCGCCCGAGCGGGTTGTCATAGGCAACGCCGTGCCAACCTTCGATGACCTGCGGACCGGACGCACCCAGTCCCAGATGGAAGCGGCCGTCCGACAGGGCGTCCAGGCCCGCCGCGGTCATGGCGATCAGGGTCGGGGTGCGCGTGTAGATCGGCAGGATGCCCGATCCGATCTGGACCCTGTCGGTCAGGGCGGCCAGGTAGCCCATCAAGCTCGGTCCGTCGAACCCGTATGCCTCCGCTACCCAGACGAGATCGAGGCCGGCCTTCTCCATCTCGCCGACCTGGCGGGCGGATTCCTTGAAGCCCCCGGCATAACTGAGCTGCGTGGCGATCTGCATAGGCGGACTATACGTGGCAGCCCGCCAACGCGGTCCGGGCGGCCTTCTACGGGCACAAATCTGCCTTCACCGCTCCGTCCCGAACAGCTCGGCATCCATCGCTGCTGCCGCCGCCCTGGTCGCTGGGTCGCCGGGTTCGCCGACCATCACCGCTAGCCGCCCGGGACCGTCGGGCAGGGGACCCGGATCGAAGCCCTCAGGGATCACGAGGACGACGTTCGACCCTGAAAAGACCAGAGCGAACGCCACCGATACGTCCTCGGCCATCATCGACGCGCAACCTAGCCGTGCCGGCATGACAGGCTCGTTGGATATGCCCTCCCCGAAGCCGCCCGTTGCCGCCCGGCGCCCGCACGTGATCAGCCACCACGGGCGCGAACGCGTCGACGACTGGTACTGGTTGCGCGACAAGGACGATCCACAAGCGGTCGCTTACCTGAAGGCCGAGAACGCCTACACGGAGGCGATCCTGGGTCCGACTGAGCGACTGCAGAACGAGCTGTTCGAGGGCATCAAATCCAAGGTGAGCGAGACGGATGCCGGCGCACCGGTTCGCCACCGCGATTGGTGGTACTTCTACCGGACCGAGGAGGGACGCCAGTACCCGATCGCGTGCAGGGTGCTGGACTCCGAACGGGCGCTCAGCGCCGTGAAAGTCGCCGAAGTCGCACGGAGCGGCACCTTCCCTGTCGAGGAAGTCCTCCTCGACGAGAACGTGCTTGCAGTCGGGGACTACCTGGCCCTGGGGGTCTTCGACATCAGCCCCGACCACAACCTTCTCGCATACGCCGTCGACCACGACGGCTCGGAGAAGTTCACTTTGAGGTTCAAGGATCTCCGGGGCGGCGGGGATCTACCCGACGAGATTATGGGCGTCTACTACGGGTCAGCTTGGGCTGCGGACAATCGGACCTTCTTCTACATCCGTCCAGACGAGGCGATGCGCCCGTTCCAGGTGTGGCGACACGTCGTGGGTTCCTCCCCTGACGGTCAAGGCGACGAGCTCGTGTACCAAGAAGATGACGAACGGTTCTTCGTCAGCATCGGCCTGTCACGGGACGAGTCGAGGATCGTCATCCACACCGCGAGCTCGGTGACATCCGAGTCGCGATCGGTCGACGCGACGTCGCCCGTCGACCAACCGAAAATGATCATGGAGAGGTCGACCGGGGTCGAGTACGACGTCGAGTACGACGGCGGAAGCTGGCTCGTGCGTACCAACCTCAAGGCTCCCGACGGTTCACCGAGGACAAACTTCGCTCTCTACCGGCTGCCGGAAGGGAGCTCCGACCCCACGGACCTCGAGGTCGTCGTTGCGCACCGTGAGGACGTCACGCTCGAAGGTGTCGACGCGTTCGAGGGATTCCTCGCGGTCTGGGAACGCGATCAGACGGACGGGCTCTCGCACATTCGCATCGTCTCCAAGTCCACCGGTGACCAGTACGACGTCGAACACCCGGAGCCGGTGTACAAGATCAGCGGCGAGCCCAATCCCGAGTGGAGCGCAACCTCGTACCGCTTCGGCTACACCTCCCTGGTCACGCCTGCCACTTCGGTGGAGCTCGACGTGCAGGCGCGCACAAGCCAGCCGGTGTGGAGCCAGCTGGTTCCCTCGGGCCATGACCCGGCGGACTACCGCACGGAACGCCTGTGGGCTCACACCAAGGACGGGCGCCTGGTCCCGGTGTCGGTCGTCGGCCGCGCCGACACTCCCCTCGACGGATCGGCCCCATGCGTGCTTTACGGGTACGGGGCCTACGAGACAACCATCGACCCGTCCTTTTCCGCCGCAAGGCTCAACCTTGTCGAACGCGGGGTGAACTTCGCGATCGCCCATGTCCGGGGCGGAGGCGAGCTGGGTCGTACCTGGTACGAGGACGGGCGTCTGGATCACAAGGTGAACACCTTCACGGACTTCATCGCAGCCGCTGAGTACCTCGTGAGCACGGGGTGGGCGAAGCCTCAACGGTTGGCGATTCGCGGCGGGAGCGCCGGCGGCTTGCTTATGGGGGCGGTCACGAACATGCGGCCGGACCTTTGGCGGGCGGTGGTCGCCGAGGTGCCCTTCGTCGACGTGGTGACGACCATGTGCGACCCGTCCCTCCCGCTCACGGTAACCGAGTGGGACGAATGGGGCGATCCGCTGCATGACCCTTCGGCGTACGACCGGATGCTCGCCTACTCGCCTTACGACAACGTGACGGACGGCCCGTTCCCTGCCATGTACGTGACTGGCGGGATCAACGACCCGCGCGTCGGCTTCTGGGAGCCGGCGAAGTGGGTGGCCAAGCTCCGGTCACGCGGTGCCGGAGCCGCCGGCCGGCCTCTGCTGCTGCGTACGGAGATGGGCGCCGGTCACGGCGGTGTGTCAGGTCGCTACGACGCGTGGAAGGACGAAGCCAGGGTGCAGGCGTTCATCCTCTGGCAGCTGGGCGTCGTCGAGCCGTAGCGACCTGAAGAGGTTCGCGAACCCCTCTAGTCCACGGAAAAGGTCGGCGCGGGCGCCGTGTCACCGACCGCCTGATCGCGGAGATCGACGACCTCGGTCGCGTGGGCGCCGTCATGAGCGGCGTACGCCGACTCGAGAACCCCCGTGATCTCGTCCCCGATGAGTTCTTCGCGTTCGAGCAACGCGTCGCGCAGCGCTTCCACGAGGTAGGAGTACCGGCTCAATATCACGCGGACATCCTCGCGAGCAGCGTCGAGGATCGCATCGACCCGTTCGCGGCAAGCATCGTCCGCGAGCACCTTCGCGACGATGTTCGGCAAGCCCGGCGCTTGGAGCGCGTCGAGCGATATCAGCGAACCCGCCATCCCGAAACTGCCAACCATTTGTGCCGCCGCTTCGGTCGCGGCCTGCAGGTCGCCGGAGACGCCGCTGCTGGTGTCGCCGAAGAACAGCTCCTCCGCCACCAGTCCGCCCATCGCAACCCGGATCAGGCCCTCGATCTCGGCCTTGGTCTTCGTCCATCTCTCCTCGGTCTCCGAATGAGCGAGGAGCCCGAGAGCCGAGCTGCGCTTGATGATCGAAAGGACCTCGAGGTTGCGTTCGGGCGTGACCAGCCATGCGACGGTCGCGTGTCCCGACTCGTGCGTGGCGATGGTCACCCGCTCCCTCTCGGCGTACGCAACCGGCTGTGCCAACCCCAGCTCGGCTGTCATCTTCGCCTTCTGAACGTCGTCCCAGCTGAGACGGTCGGCACCCCTGCGCAGCGCCCACACGAGCGACTCATCGAGAAGGTGTTCCAGCATGACGGGCGAGTAGCCGTAGGTAGATGCCGCCAGCGAATCCCTGAGAGCGGGGTCTTCGAGCTCGTGCTCGTGAGCCTTGCGCTGGAGGTAGTAATCGAGGATCTCCCGCCTCCCGGCCCGCCCGGGTAGATCGACGGTGATGGTCCGGTCGAACCGGCCGGGACGCAGCAAGGCCGGGTCGAGGTCGCCGGCGCGGTTCGTGGCGCCGATGACCAAGATGTTCGCCGGTGCCGTCGAAGGCTTGCGGAGCCGGCGCGATGCAGGAAGCCAGCGGTTGACGAGATCGATCAACGACCCCCTGATGCGGGTCCCCGCCGGCGGCTGGTCGAACGACTGGAGCTGGATGAGCAGCTCGTTGACCACCCCGGAGATGCCTTCGCGCCCGGTACCGGGCCCCATTCCGGCGCGCGAGGCGCCGATCGCGTCGATCTCCTCTATGAACCCGATCGCGCCTCCCTCGCGCCGTGCATGCGCGCGCAGAGCCTTGAAGAAGGACCTGATCTTTCGGTTGGTCTGCCCGTAGTACATCGACTGGAACGCCGAGGAAGAGACGAAGAGGAACGGCACGCCGGCCTCGGCAGCCATGGCCTTGGCGATGTAGGTCTTGCCGGTGCCCGGCGGTCCTTCGAACAGAACGGCCCGGCGTGGAGTCCCGCCCATGCGCTCCTTGAACGTCCGGTATGCGAGGAAGAGGTTCAGGGTCTTGACGACCTCCTCTACGACGACCGCCGATCCCTTGACGTCCGACAGGCGGGTGTCGATCTCCTCGGGCCGGTACAGGACATGCGGCGAGCGGCCGGCGCCCAGCAACGGGATCGCGAGGACCACGACCAGCACGAGGATCAGGATCACCGACGGCACGTAGGTTCCGGCGCCGGCTGGCAAGTGCGGGAGCGGCCAGCGGAACGCCGCAGCAGCCCCCTTCAGGTTACCGTTCGCGTACCGAAGACCCCCGACGACCGCCCGTATCACGAGCGGCGTGGCGATGATGGCCAGCAGGATCGCGATGCGACGAAGCCGCCGCTGCCTGGCCACTTCGGCCGCCGCGCTGACGTCGCCGAAGCGAAGCACGTCCGAGCGAGCTAGCGACAGCGCTTCCATGGACGCCTCCTACCTGGTCCGACCGAGTTGACTTTCACAACACGGTAGATACCGCGGACGACCCCGGGACCCCTCTTCGGTGATTTCGCGTTTGCGCCATCTCAACGGACGCTTCCGCGGATTTCGGGAAAAATCCCTAAAGACCGAGTCGCAAACCTTCGAAAGCGGCCGTCACTTCGAGGCCATGCGGTTGGCCCAGAGCAACCGCCTCGGCGAGGAGCTCGTCCATCCGGTCGTCGCCGTGCGATGGGTCGTGGTGAAACAAGACCAGCTTGCGCGCATTCGCTTCGAGGGCGACGGTCACGGCGTAATCGACGGTGCAGTGCCCCCAGTGCGACTTCTCCTCGAACTCGCTGCGGGTGTACTGCGCGTCGTGGATCAACACGTCTGCGCCGTGCGCCAGCTCGACGACCGAATCCGCGACAGTGTCCAGGCCAAGTGGTGCTTGATGGTCGCTGATGTAAGTCACCACGCGGCCATCCCAGACAACGCGGTATCCGACCGTCGGCCCGTTGTGGGGTACCGGTCTCACGATCACCTTCGCCGGTCCGATCATGAACTCGTCCTTCAGAACCTCGTGGAACCGGATGTCGCCGCGGAGCTCCGCGCACGTGACGGGAAAGTAGGGAGGTCGCATGAACCCGTCGAACAGCTCGGCGAGGGTTCCGTCGTCCTGCTGCGGGCCGTAGATATCGAACCTCGCCCCCTGCCTGTCTGCCGGGGGGAAGAAGGGAAGGCCCTGCACGTGGTCCCAGTGGATGTGGGTCACCAGTGCGGCGCCGACGAAGGACCCGTCGAGCGGCTGAGTCTCTCCGAACGCCCGCAGCCCGGTTCCGAGATCGAAGACGATCGGGGGGTTGATGCCCTCCGTCAAGGCGACACAGGCGGTGTTCCCACCGTAACGCCTGTTCGCTTCAGAAGGACAGGGGCACGAACCCCGTACCCCGTAGAAGGTCAACTCCACTCGAAACCCCCCAATGGTGTGGCCGGAAGGCTACAACCCGGCTGGACCAGCAGGGAGGTCGTGTGACGTCCGTAACACGTCGGTGTCATCTACAGGGATGTTCTACCCCCAGCCGGCGTCGGAGTACGGGCGCCTTCTCGGCGGTGCCGCCTCGCGCTTCCACACCATGACCTTCCTGCGGAAGTAGCACACCTCCTCTGACCGCTGGTTGAAGCCCTTGGTCTCTACCGTCACGACACCACGGTCGGGCTTGCTGGAGGACTCCTTCCTGTCGAGGACCCGGGTTTCCGCGTAGATGGTGTCGCCGTGAAAGGTGGGCATCTTGTGTGTGAGCTGCTCGACCTCGAGGTTGGCGATTGCCGATCCGCTCACATCCGGGACGCTCATGCCCAAGACGATGCTGTAGACAAGGTTCCCGACTACGACATTGCGGCCGTGGACCGTCTCGTGCTCCGCGAACCAGGCGTTTGTGTGCAGAGGGTGGTGGTTCATGGTGATCATGCAGAAGAGGTGGTCGTCGTACTCGGTGATCGTCTTGCCCGGCCAGTGGCGGTAGACGTCGCCGGGCTCGAAGTCCTCGAAGTAGCGGCCGAAGGGCCGGTCGTGCGTCGTCATCGCCGCAGAGGCTAGGCGAGCCGCGGATGCGTACTTCACGCCCGAGTGCGTATCGTCGCCGCCGTGCTTGATCTGGAGCTGCGCAACGACGTGTACCGCCGCCCCCTGGCGACAGCACTCGACCGTCTCGGACTTCGCGAGGGGTGGGTGTGCGCCGACATCGGAGCGGGCGGCGGCGATGTCACGGTCGCACTCGCGCGGATCGTGGGGAGGGACGGGCGCGTCTACGCCGTCGACTCGGACCCGGCGAGGCGCGACGAGGTCGCCGCAGCCGCCGCCGAGGCCGCCCAGGCCCAGGTGGTGGCGCTGACCCAGGCCGGGGAGGAGCTGACCCTGCCGGAACAGCTGGATCTCGCGTTCTGCCGCTTCCTCCTGTTGCACGTTCACTCCCCCGTCGCCGTCCTGAGGCGGATGCGCTCCGCCGTTCGGTCCGGCGGCTGGGTGGTCGCCCAGGAGCCGGTCACATCGGCCGGCCGAATCGGCGGGCGCCCCCTGTCGATGACCCTGGCGCGCGATGCGGACGTGGGAGCGGTGCTGCCGGCGCTGGTCCTCGAAGCCGGCCTGGAGCTGGTCGACGCGTGGGCCGAAGCGCCGGCATGGGCAGGGCCAGGGCCTGTCGCCGACTACCTGGAGGGGATGACCGATGTGGATCCGGGTGACGAGCCGGTGATACTCCCGCCTCTGGTCACCGTGGTGGCACGTCGAGCGGCTCGTTAGCCTCGCCCATCATGGCCACCCCCACCACCGACCTCGAAGCCGCTGCACGGGCCGTCGCACTGGCACGTTCGGTAGTCGAACGTGGGGTGGGTCACCTGGCGTCACTGGGAAGCGGTGCGCTCGACGAGAACCAGGCGGTGGCCTACGACGTCGCGCACGCCGCTGCCGCCGTCGAGACCGCGAGCTCCGTTTTGGAATATGGAAGGCACGGTGCTACGGAGGCTGCGCTCGCAGCGGCGTTCGCGGCCGACGCCGTATGGGACGTCGCCACCCGGACTCTCGGCCGGGAGTCCCTGTGGGGTGTGGACCGCGACGCGTTTGGCGCCGCGATGGATTTCATGGGCGCGCACAGGGACCCCGCATGGTTGGCGGGTCTGGCCGGCGAGAGCGGCCCGCGCCACCTCGACGGCGACTTCCAACTCGTGGCGGAGACGTTCCGCCGCTTCGCCGACGAGAAGATCTCCCCCGTGGCGGAGCACATCCACCGTGAGAACGCCGACATCCCCGAGAACATCATCTCCGGTCTCGGGGAGCTCGGCGCGTTCGGTTTGTCCATCCCCGAGGAATATGGCGGGTTCGCCACCGGCGGGGAGCACGACTACATGGGAATGGTGATCGCCACCGAGGAGCTCTCCCGAGGATCGCTCGGCGCCGGCGGCTCCCTCATCACCCGACCGGAGATCCTTGCCCGCGCCCTCCTCCGCGGCGGCACCGAGGAGCAGAAGCTCCGGTGGCTTCCGGCCCTGGCTTCCGGCCAGATCATGGCCGGCGTGGCCGTCACCGAACCCGATTTCGGCTCGGACGTGGCCGGCCTGACGGTGTCCGCGACACGGGATCCGGGCAGCGGCGAGTGGGTCATTTCAGGTACCAAGACGTGGTCGACTTTCGCGGCTCGCGCGGACGTTCTCATGGTGCTGGCCCGCACCGATCCCGACCGGTCCGCTGGGCACCGGGGCCTGTCGATCTTCGTGGTGCCCAAGGAGAGAGCGGACGGAGCCGGTTTCGTCCTCGGCCAGGACGGTGGCGGCAGGTTGGAGGGGCGCCCGATCGACACGATCGGCTATCGAGGGATGCATTCCTACGAGCTGTCGTTCGACGGTTGGAGAGTGCCCGCTGACCACCTGATCGGAGAGAACGCCGGGCTCAACCGCGGCTTCTACTACCAGATGGAGGGGTTCGAGAACGGACGCCTGCAAACCGCGGCTCGTGCAGTCGGCGTGATGCAGGCCGCCTACGAAGCCGCGCTCGCGTATGCGGCGGAGCGAGTCGTGTTCGGAAGACCGATAGGTGAATACCAGCTCACGAAGGTGAAGCTGACCCGCATGGCGGCGATGATCCAGGCGTCCCGCCAGTACATGTACGCGGTGGCCAGGTTGATGGCAAAGGGAGAAGGCGCGCTCGAGGCGTCGATGATCAAGGCGTATGTCTGCCGCGCCGCCGAATGGGTGGCTCGCGAGGCGATGCAGATCCACGGCGGGATGGGTTACGCGGAGGAGTACCCGGTGAGCAGGCTGTTCGTCGACGCGCGGGTGCTGTCGATATTCGAGGGCGCGGACGAGACGCTGGCGCTCAAGGTGGTCGCTCGTCGCCTCGTCGACCGCGCGGGGAACTGATCCCGTCCCGCTAAAGAGGATCGCAGAACCTCTTTAGGAGCGCTTCAGCCCCGCACGTTCTCCTCTGGCCACCAGGGTGACGGCAACCTTGCGAGAGGCCTCGTCGATCATCTCGTCGCCGAGCATCACCGCCCCCTTGCGGTCGCCTTCAGTCGCCTGGCGGTAGGCGTCCAGCACCTCCCACGCGCGGTCGAACTGCTCCTGTGTCGGCGAGAACACCTCGTTGAGGATCTCGATCTGATCGGGGTGCAGCGACCATTTCCCGTCGTAGCCGAGGATCTGTGTGCGCCGCGCGTACTCCCGGAAGCCCTCCGGGTCGCGGACCTTCACATACGGCCCGTCGATCACCTGGAGATTGTTCGCGCGGCCGGCCATGAGGATCTTCATGAACACGTAGTGGAAGTAGTCTCCGGGGTACTCCGGAATGAGCAGACCGCCGGACAACGACGGCATTCCCATCGAGGCCGAGAAGTCGACCGGTCCGAGTATGACGGTCTCCAGCCGCGGCGACGCCGCACAGATCTCCTCGACGTTGATCAGGCCCTGCGCGGTCTCGATCTGAGCCTCGATCCCTATTTGCCCTGCCGGGAGCCCTGCGTTGATCTCCACTTGCGTGAGAAGCAGGTCCATCGCGACCACCTGGGCTGCGTTCTGCACCTTCGGGAGCATGATCTCGTCGAGGCGCGTCCCCGCGTTGGATACGACCTCGATCACGTCGCCGTATGTCCACTTGGTATCCCACGCGTTCACTCGGACGCACAGCACCGCGTCGCCCCACTCCTGATCGCGGATCGCCGAGACGACCTTCTGGCGGGCCGCTTCCTTCTCCAACGGGGCGACGGCGTCCTCGAGGTCCAAGAAGAACATATCCGCCGGGAGACTCGGGGCTTTCGAGAGGAACTTCTCGTTGGAGCCGGGGACGGCATGGCACGAGCGTCTGGGAAGGGTGCGCGACCTCTGCGACATGCGCCCGATGCTACGGCCGGGTTCAGCCGGCGACCAGTTGAGCAGGAATCAACTGCTCGGAGATCAACCGCTCAAAACGACCGGCGTCCCCGCCCACGAACTGCCTGCACATCCTGAGGCCGTCGATGTAGCAAAAGACGTACGCCCTCCACGTCGCGTCCACCAGGAACTCCACGGTCTTGGCAGCCCGCGCCCGAGGCACCAGGGCCCAACGCGCCACGTAGTCGATCGCCTCGTCCATCCCGGCCCCGCGGTCGTGCAGCAGGATCGCCGCGTTGCCGCGCACGGCCCCCAGCGCCTCTGCCGCGGTTGCCAGTTCGCCGGCGATATCGGCGTCGTATGGGACCTTCAGCGGCTTCAGGTGCTCCGCCACTACCGGCTCGGGCCGGCGGCCGGCGATGATCTCCAAGCCGAGGTCGGCAAGACCCTCGGCGAGGAGGCACTGCGGGGTGCCGACGAGGAAGATCGTCTCCTCGAGTTGACGCTGCCGGCGGACCAGACCGGCCTCCTTGCGGCAGTGCTCGGTGTGGTGACCGGGATAGGCCTCGTGGGCGACGAGCGCTCCGAGTACCGGCGAGAGGACCGGAAGGTCGGTGTTGATGGCGACCCTGCTGCGAAGGTCGCCCAGGTAGTAGTTGAAACCGCCCCAGGGCTTGTTCGCCGTGAGCTCGAAGTCGACGTGCTCGCCGTCGGGCAGGCCGAAGGTCTTGGAAGTACGCGAGCGGAAGTCCTCGGCGAGCGATTCGACCGCCTCCCCGAGAACTTCGACAGGCACCACCTGAGCCTCCTTCCAGGCGATGTACCGGTCGGCAAGATCACCTGTGCCCGGCAGAGCTGCGTCGAGTCGCCCGTGCGCGTCCGCGAACTCGTCTTCGGGGACGAACGTGGCTCGCACGCCGTAACACGACTCGATCTCGTCCAGGTAGGCGATCGGGTCGCCGTTGAGCTTCTGAGCTGTCGTGTGAAGACCAAGGGCCTGAGAGCGAAGCCAGCGGCGCCGAGCGGGGTCGAGCCCGCCGTCCGCCGCCAGATCACCGAGCAGCCGGCGGCTCCTGGCAACCAGCGAAGCCGGGTCCTCCGGTGACGACGCGCTGGCCTGATCCGAAAGCTCCCGGGGACCGTAGTAAGCGTCGACGAAGCCGTCGATGTGCCTGCCTACCGCGAGGCCGAGGCGCAGGTACTCCTCCACGAGCGGCTCATGTAGCGCGCCGTGCTGCGATGGATCTGCGGTCACCGGCAGGAACCTATACGCCGCCCGTCAGCCTGCGGGACGCAGCAGTTCCGGCGCGACCGGGCAGCTCGCGTCGGCGAGGCCGTCTTCGGGGGTCGACGGGCCGTCCGCTGTGATCACCTGGGTCACCAGACCGACGGGGACCAATTCGGCCGCCCGGTCCCACGGTTCGTCGCCGCTCCCGTCCAGGCGCGCGAGCGCTGCGTCCCACAAGCCAGCCGGCAGCAATCGGCCCGTCGCAACGACGGCCCACACCGGAACACCGAAGTGCGCCGCCACAGCGGCCGCCGGCAGCGAACCGGGTGGAGCGAGCAGACCCGCCGTGGATGCCATGAGCGCCTCGACTATGACGACGTCCGATACAGCAGCGGCGGGGCCCACCCCACGGTCCGGCACGAGATCGCACTCGGATCCTCCGTCCCGCAGCCGCCTCGCGAGCACCCCACCTTCACCTCCCGCGTCCAGGACGAGCACCTCGACGTCCCCCCGGGACCTCAGCGCGGCAGCGGTCGCGTCCGGCCAGCCCACGACGGTGACCGTGGCCCCCTCCGGGAGCTCGCCGGCCAGAACCCTGTCGGTCCGGTCGGCGTCGAGGTCCGACGCAGCCTGGCGCGCGCCGGCCGCCGGGTCTGCTGCCGAGAGAACCCTGGCGCACATCCACCAGACCGGCCCCGACGTGACGTGCCGCTCGATCAGTCGCCGGCAGGCGGGCACGAGCCCGGCGGGCTCGATGCTCGCCATCGATGCGAGCGCGCCCGCAGCTTCGGAAGCGACGAGCGCCGGGTCCGCCCCCGATACCCGGGCGACGTGTCGGAGGCGCTCGATCGGGTGCATCAGCTACCCGGCTTGAAGACCATGAGGTACACGGCCGCGATGACCAGGACGTTGAAGACACCCCAGCCGAAACCGACCCGCTTCTCGAGACCTTTCAGCTCGGCCACGTCTTTTTCCCTGTTCGACGGATCTGCCCCGCTCTCGAGCCTGGCCACGAGCGCGGCATACAGCCGCTGATGCCGCTTGATCCATCCGTGCAGGACAGCGATCACCGCGATGTACACGCCGAACGCCGCGGACACCCACCCCTGACTGAACTTGACGGTCGAATGGCTCGAAGCGACGGCTCCGATGCCGAATAGCAGCGCCGCGTAGATGAGAAGCTCCGCCAGTCCCGACACCAGCGCGTTCACCTCGATGATCGCTCCTGTGCCGCCCGCCGGCCGTCGTTGGGCGAGGCTCATGTACAAGGCGTTGTACGCCAGCGCGCCGAAACCGCCGATCACGCACAGCAGGTGCAGCATCACGAGGATGTGGTAACCGGTCACCCCGGCGAAGCTAGCCGCGTGCGCTGCGTTCCACCGCTGCCGGCACCGGTCAATCCACCGGCGGCACCACAGTCAACCCTCTTCGTGGCTCCAGGACGTGGTCGACCAGCCCGTAGTCCTTCGCCTCGGCGGCGCCGAGGATGTAGTCGCGGTCTGTGTCCCGCGACACCTTCTCGATCGGTTGCCCGGTGTGGTGGGCCAGGATCTCGTCGACGCGCCGACGGAGGAACATGATCTCGCGGGCGTGGTTCTCGATGTCGATCGCCTGGCCCTGAGCGCCGCCGTGCGGCTGGTGGATCAGGACCCTCGCATTCGGCAGGGCGTTGCGCTTGCCCGAAGCCCCTCCGGCAAGGATCACCGCTGCGCCCGAGGCGGCCATGCCCATGCAGAACGTGGCCACGTCCGCGCGAATGATCTGCATCGTGTCGTAGATGCCCAGCGTGGCCGTTACCGAGCCGCCGGGGCTGTTGATGTACAGCGCGATGTCCTTCTCCGGATCCTCGGATTCGAGGTGGAGCAGCTGGGCCGTGAGGAGGTTGGCGGTCGTGTCGTTGATCTCGGTTCCGAGCACGACGATGCGGTCCTTGAGCAGGCGTGAGTAGATGTCATAGGCCCGCTCTCCCCGCGGGGACTGCTCGATGACCGTCGGTACGAGGTAGCTCATTCGTCTCTCCTGTGCAACTTTCTGGTTGCACGTTACCTGCCGGGGTCGAGATGTGCAACTATGGGGTTGCAATAGGAGGTTCCGATGATCCGTCGCCACGTCAAGGTCCCCGCCAGCGCCGAGAGGGTCTGGGAGGCTCTCACCGACCCTGAGCAGATGTGCGGGTGGTTCGGAGGGGAGATGGCCTGGGTCCTCGAACCGGGTGCCCCGCTGTCGTATCACGGCGACGACGGAGAGCGTCGCCAGGGCACGGTGGAAGAGGTGCGCCCGGCAAGGCGACTTCGCTTCGTGTGGTGGCCCTCGGACGGCGCCGACAGCGCTGAAGCATCCGAGGTGACCTACCTGCTGCAGCCCGCGGCGGACGGCACGAGCCTCACCGTTCAGGAAACGCCCCTGCACGCGGCCGGCCCGACGGCACGCGCGAGGACCCCCGCGGGCTGGAGCGACTGGGACAGCCGGCTGGCGGGAGCGTGGGTTGGCCTGAGCGCCTCTTCGTGGTCGGGTGCCCGAGGCTGAAAGCGGAAGGGTCGCGGGCGAGGACCTCTTCGCCGCGCTCGGGGATCCGACCCGGCGGCGCCTACTCGACCGCTTGTCGACCGATGGCCCGCTGAGCGCTACCGATCTCGCGCGCGACTACCCCGTTTCGAGGCAGGCGGTCGCGAAGCATCTGGGTACCCTCACGGCCGCGGGGCTGGTCCGCCCCCAACGCCGCGGGCGCGAGGTGCTCTACGATGTCGCGCCCGCGCGGCTGGCGGAAGCGTCGCGGTGGCTGGCGGACATAGGGGCCAAGTGGGACAACCGCCTCGCCGCGCTTTCTGAACAGCTGAGCGATGGTTGACGAGCGTTGTAGCTCAGCCGACTATGCCACCTCGCGTCATCGCCTCCACGTCGAGCGCGCGGTCCACTTCCTCTTCTGTTAGCAGTCCCCTTTCCAACACGATCGTCCGGAGGTCCTTGCCTTCGGCGACCGACGCCTTGATCACCTTCGCCGCCTCCTCGTAACCGATGTACGGATTGAGCGAGGTGCCGATGGACGGAGAAGAGAGTGCGTAGGTACGGCAGCGCTCCTCGTCGGCCTCTATGCCGGCGATGCATTTGTCCGCGAACACGACGCTGACCGAGGAAAGCAGCCGGATCGACTCGAGCAGGTTACGCCCGATGACGGGCAGCATGACGTTGAGCTCGAAGTTGCCGGCGGCGCCGGCAAACGCGACTGCGGCGTCGTTGCCGATCACCTGGGCGACCACCTGCGACACAGCTTCGGGGATGACCGGATTCACCTTGCCGGGCATGATCGACGACCCCGGCTGCAGGTCCGGGATACGGATCTCCGCGAGCCCGGTTCGCGGTCCGCTTCCCATCCACCGAAGGTCGGTCGCGCACTTGTACAAAGACACAGCGATGGTGCGCAGGACACCGGATGCCTCCACCAGAGCGTCTCGCGCTCCTTGCGCCTCGAAATGGTCGCGCGCTTCGGTGAGGGGGATATCCCGCTCCTCCGCGAGTCGCCTGATCACCCGCGAAGCGAACAGCTTCGGCGCGTTGATACCAGTCCCCACCGCGGTTCCCCCGAGCGGCAGTTCGCCCACCCGGGGCAGGCAGGACTCCAGGCGCTCGACCCCGTGCTCGATGGCCGCGGCGTATCCGCCGAACTCCTGACCGAGGGTGACCGGTGTCGCGTCCATGAGATGGGTGCGCCCCGACTTCACGACCGACTTGAACTGGCGGCTCTTCTTGCGCAGGGCCTTCGACAGATGCGTCAGTGCGGGGACGAGCGACCCGCGGATCTCCGTCGCCGCGGCGAGGTGGATCGCCGACGGGAACACGTCGTTGGACGATTGAGAGGCGTTGACGTGGTCGTTGGGGTGCACCTTGGAGCCGAGGCGCTCCGTGGCCAGCGTCGCGAGGACCTCGTTCATGTTCATGTTCGTCGACGTGCCCGAACCGGTCTGGAATACGTCGATGGGGAATTCGGCGTCCCACTGGCCGGCGGCCACCTCCTCAGCCGCCGAACGAATGGCCTCCGCGACCTTCCGCTCCACCGTCTTCAAGCGGGCGTTCTCGGCGGCGGCCGCGCCCTTGATGGCGGCAAGTGCCGAAATGAGCGAACGCTCCACAGTGGTGCCCGAGATCGGGAAGTTGTCCACGGCCCGCTGGGTCTGCGCCTGGTACTTGGCCGTCTTGGGCACCCGCACGTCCCCCATTGAGTCGTGCTCGATCCGGAACTCTCCGCTTGTCTGGCTGCTCATATCCGGACCGTACAGCACCGATGGACTGAAGAGTCAAGGTGACCGATTGGTCAGCCGATGTTGACCAAGTGACTCCTGTGGTTAGAGTGAATTGAGAGTCGAGCAGAACTGCCCGACGATCGGACATTCATGACCGACCCGTGTGGACGCTCCCCCCGGCTGGTCCGGGCCACGGCGCTCGCGGCAGCCTTGGCTGCGGCCGCCGCATTCGCCGCCGGCGCGCCTGCGGCCGCCGCCGCGGGCTCCGGTGGTCCCACGACCACCGCTCCGACGGAGGCCTCGCTCCAGGTCCAGGCGCAGGAACTCGCCGCCCAGATCCAGGCCGACGGCCGTCAGCTGGACAAGATGGCCGAGGCCTACAACGCCGCTCAGATCAGGAGCACGCAGCTGGCGAGCCAGGTCGCGGCGTTGCAGGCGGAGTCCGCGCGCACCGCCGCTGAGGCGGTAGTGACCCGGAAGGTGCTCAAGCAGCAGGCAGTCCTTTCCTACGTCGTAGGAGGGGCTCCAGTTGTCGGCTCGGTCCCCGGCAACGCCAACCACGACCCCAACATCGCACTGTCGTACGCCGAGATCGTCAGCGGAGGCCAGAAGCGGGCGCTGGAGGCCTACCAGCAGGTGATGTCCGCGCAGGCGTCGCAGGCGCGCCAGCTGGCCACGGCGCAACACGACGCCGCGGTCACGCTGTCGACCATCGCTTCCGACAAAGCGGCTGCGATCCAGGCCGACACGGCCCGGCGCCAGGCTCTCGCGCAGGTGAACGGGCAGATGGCCGTTCTGATCGCACAAGTGCAGGCCCAGCAGCAGGCAGCCGCGAAAGCGGCAGCCCTCGCGGCACAGCAACACCGGGTATCGGCACCGCCGACCACCTCCAAACCATCACCCACGACCACCCCGCCGGCCGGACACACGTCGACGACCTTGGCCGGCACCACACCGGCCACCTCGGGCTCATCGTCGCAGGGCAGCTCCTCGGGGAGTTCCAGCGGCAGCTACACGCAAGCTCCCGGGGCGAACAAAGCGATCGCGTATGCGTACGCGCAGCTCGGCAAGCCCTACCAGTGGGGCGGCGCCGGCCCCAACAGTTTCGACTGCTCCGGATTGACGATGATGGCCTGGGAGCAGGCGGGCATCTACTTCCCGCACCTCGCTCAAGACCAGTACAACCTCACGCAGCCGGTCCCAGTGTCGAGCGCCATTCCGGGCGACCTCATCTTCTTCGGGACCCCGAACAACGTCGACCACGTGGGCATCTACATCGGTAACGGGCAGATGATCGACGCACCCCAGACAGGGCATAACGTGAGCATCCAGTC
>Ga0307373_10005288_pt1 | contig 21193 bp, 22 predicted proteins | sample OX2MG_FD_202534 | JGI IMG/M metagenome (GOLD analysis project Ga0307373, IMG submission 202534) | Soil microbial communities from Risofladan, Vaasa, Finland - OX-2 | ecosystem: Environmental > Terrestrial > Soil > Coastal area > Acid sulfate soil | place: Finland: Risofladan, Vaasa | collected...
GAAGCGGTGGCTGGAGATCCCCGTCGCCCGACCGGCCTCCATCCCGGCCTACCTATGGCCGAAATGGTGGCCGCAACCGGAACCACAAACAGCCGCAGCCAGCGCCACCGGCCCGCCCTGAGCAAGGGCGGACCACGGCATGCAACCATATGCACGGGGCCGTTCTGCGGCGGTCCCGCCGTCGGGATTCGCCCGCAACAAGCCACCAGGCGAATGGCCGATGTTCGGATCAGTTCGCCATAACCGGACCGACCGGCTTCCACCCAAAGCGGCGGCAGCGATGTCCACTGGCATGAACCGCCGCATCCGACCCAAGGCAGCGGCAGAGTGGCTGCGAAGGCTACAGTCCGAATCGGCCCATCCTGGACATTCAAGCTGGCCCATGACCGGGAGCCAGGGAGGCGCGTGGCACCGCCGCCGCGGCGCCAGTGGACCTCATTCCGCCATCGCCCGCATCAGCGGCGCCCAGCGGTCGAGGATCGGCAGAATCTCGTCTTCCTTCGCCGCCGGCAGGCTGATCACCACGCGCGTCACGCCAAGGTCGCGATAGTGCTGGAGCCGATCGAGCCTGTCCGGCACGCGGAAAATGGTGATCGGCAGCGACGCCGGATCGCGCCCCGCCGCGCGCGCCAACTCGTGGAACTGCGGGAGAAAATTCGTCACGTCGTCGTATTGCGGCCGGCCGGCGCGGGGAATCCAGCCATTGCCGTAGCGCACCGCGCGGCGCGCCCCATATGGCCAGGCGCCGCCGACGATCAGCGGCGGGTAGGGCTTCTGCACCGGCTTCGGCCAGGTCTGCATCGGCCCGAAATTGACGAATTCTCCCCGGTACTCGGCGGTGTCCTGCGTCCAGATCGCCTGCATCGCCTCGATCCGCTCGCGCGACAGCTTGTGGCGGGTGGCGAAATCGGTGCCGTGGTGTTCCATTTCCTCGCGGTTCCAGCCGTTGCCGACGCCGAACAGGAAGCGTCCGCCGGAGAGCTGGTCGATCGAGGACACCAGCTTGGCGGTGTGGATCGGATCGCGCTGGTTGACCAGGCAGACTCCGGTGCCGATTTTCAACGTGGTGGTGGCGACCGCCGCCGCGGTCAGCACCAGGAACGGGTCCATGATGTCATAGTACGGCCGGGGCAGGTCGCCGCCGCCGGGGAACGGCGTGCTTCGGGTGACCGGGATGTGCGAATGCTCCGGCACCCACAGGGATTCGAAGCCGCGTTCCTCCAGCAGCCGGCCGAGCGTGCCGGGCGCCATGGACTCCGCGGTGAAGAACATTGCCGCACCGAACAACATATGTTTTCGCTCCCCAAGCGTCCTGCCGCCCGAGTGTGCGCCGGTCCCGCCGGCACGTGCAAACCCGGCTACGCCACGAACCGCCGCGCCGCCGCCTGCGCGTCCTGCAGGATCATGTCGGCCGCCTTTTCGCCGATCATGATCGAGGGCGCGTTGGTGTTGCCGGCCGGCACCGTCGGCATGATCGCCGCGTCGGCCACGCGCAGCCGGCCGATGCCGTGCACCCGCAGTCGCGCATCGACCACCGTGTCGCCCTCCGGCCCCATCCGGCAGGTCCCGACCGGGTGCAGGTTGGAGCTGGCGGTCTGCCGGATATTGGCCTCGAACTCGGCGTCGCTGTTCACTTGCGGGCCGGGAAGGAGCTCCGCGGCGACATAGGGCGCCAGCGCCGGCTGCCGGGTGAACGTTCTCGCGAGCCGCATGCCCGCGGTCAGCGCCTGCAGATCGTATGGCGTTTGCAGGAAGTTGAATTTGATCGCCGGCGGTGCCAGCGGGTCCGGACTCCGGATCAGCACGCTGCCGCGCGCATCGGGGCGCAGGTGCACCGCGCTCAGGCTGAACCCGGGGAACGGGTGCGGCACCGCGCCGGTGCGGTCGCGGCTGGCGTAGCTAAAGGGAGAAAAATTGAATTGCAGGTCGGGCCGTTCCAGCCGCTTGTCGCTGCGCGCGAAGGCGCCGGCGGTGACGCCGTTGGCGGCCAGCGGGCCGGATTTGAACAGCACGTATTGCGCCATCGCCATCGCCCGGCGCGGCAGGCTGTTGGCAAGCTCGTTCATGGTGACCGGCCGGGTGCAGCGATACGCCAGGCGAACAAAGAAATGGTCCTGCAGGTGGCGGCCCACCGCCGGCAGGTCGCGCATCACCTTGATGCCCATTTCCTGCAACAGCGCGGCCGGTCCGATGCCGGACAGTTGCAGCAGCTGCGGCGAGTTGAACACGCCGCCGCAGACGATGATTTCCCCCCGTGCGTGGGCGGTGTGTTCGGTGCCGTTGCTGACATAGGTTATGCCGGTGGCGTTGCCGTCCTCGATCAGGATGCGCGTCGCCTGCGCGTTGGGCCGGACCACAAGGTTGGGCCGGCCGCGCGCGGGACGCAGGTAGGCGGTCGCGGTGCTCCAGCGTTTGCTCTGGCCGGTGGTGCTCTGGAAATAGCCGGCGCCCTCCTGCCGTGCGCCGTTGAAGTCGTCGTTCGCCGGCAGGCCGGCCTGGATCGCCGCTTCCACCAGGCGGTCGGCCAGCTCGTGGCGCTTCGGCTGGTCCGACACGCGCAACGGGCCGCCCACGCCGTGGAACTCGTCCGGCCCACGCTCCTGGTTTTCCGCCTTCTTGAAGTAGGGCAGCACGGAATCGTAGTCCCAGCCGTCGCAGCCGCGCTGGCGCCATTCGTCGTAGTCCGCGGCGTTGCCGCGCATATAAACCATGCCGTTGATCGAACTTGTGCCGCCCAGCACCTTGCCGCGCGGCTGGTACAGCGAGCGGCCGCCGAGTTTTTCCTCCGGCTCGCTTTCATACATCCAGTTCACTCGGGGATTGGCGAACAGCTTGTAGAATCCCATGGGGACGTGGATCCAGGGGTTGGTGTCCTTGCCACCGGCTTCCAGCAGCAGCACCTGGTAGCGGCCGGACTCGCTGAGCCGCGCCGCGACGGCACAGCCCGCCGAGCCGGCGCCGGTCACGATGTAGTCGAAGTTTTCCCCGCTGCCGGTCATTGTTCTCTCCCCTGGTGTTGCTTTCTGGCGCGGCTGCTATCTTCGCCAATCCGCGGCGGACCGTCGAGACCGCCGGATGACCGAGGGAGGATGACCGATGCGCGACTACCGCTACGACCACGTTCACCTGCGCAGCGCAGACCCCGATGCGATGGGGCGGTTCTTCGAAACGATGTTCGGCGCGGCGGTGCGGCGCGACACCTATCCGCCCGGCACGCTGTATCCGGGGCAGATGCGCGTGTCGATGACGCTGGGTGGACACAAGGTGCTGGTCGCGCCGGCGCACCCGCACGACCCGACGGCCGCCGCGCCGCACTTCCCGTATTACGGGGTCGAGCATATCGGCCTGACGGTGGACGACGTGGACGCGGCGGTGGAGGAATTGCGAGCGATGGGTGCCGACATCGCGATCGGGCCGCTGACGCGCAATGCAGGGTTGCGGCTGGCGTTCGTGCGGGGGCCGGAAGGGGTGATGGTGGAACTGGTGCAGCGCTAGCACATCTCTCCCACGCTGCGCGCGGGAGAGGTGCGGCGTTACGCGGTGTGGAAGCGGTTGCCGGCGGTGGTCGCGGCCACCACGCCCGTGCGAATTACGAAGTCGGAGAACCGTTCGCCCCAGCGCCGGTCCGCCGCATAGCCGGCGAACAGCGGCGCCAGCGCGGCGACGATCGCATCGTGGCCGATCTTCTCTCGATACAGCTTCGACAGCCGCGTGCCGTCGAACGCCCCGCCGAGATACAGATTGTACAACCCCGGCCCGGTGCCCACCAGGCCGATCTCCGCCAGATACGGCCGCGCGCAGCCGTTCGGACAGCCGGTCATGCGGATCATGATCTCGTCGTCGCGCAGGCCGCAGCGTTGGTATTCCGCTTCCAGGGTGGTGATCAGCTCGGGCAGATAGCGCTCGCTCTCCGCCAGCGCGAGGCCGCAGGTCGGCAGCGCCACGCAAGCCATGGCGTTGCGGCGCAACACGCCCGGCTCGGTCAACCCGTGCCGACGCAGCAGCGCGTCGATCGCCGCCTTGTGGCCGGCGGCAACGTCGGCAATGACAAGGTTCTGGTTCGGCGTCAGGATGAAGCGGCCGTCATGCTGCGCCGCCACCGCCCGCAGGCCGGCCAGCATCTCGCCCTGCACGCGGCCATTCTCGACGAACAGGAAGCAGTGCCAGCGCCCGTCTTCGCCTTCCACCCAGCCCAACGGATCGCCCGACCGCGCGAACGCGTAGTCTCGCGCCGGAGCCAGGGCAAAACCCAGCCGCGCGCTGAGTTCGGCGCGGAACCGGTCAAGCCCATGCGTCTCGATGGTATATTTCAGCCGCGCGTGCTTCCGATCGCTCCGATCCCCCCAATCCCGCTGAATCGTCACGACCTTCTCGCAAACATCCACCACCTGCGCTGGCGTGCAGAATCCGATCAGGTCGCCGGTGCGCGGGAACGTGTCCGGTTCGCCATGCGTCATCCCCATGCCGCCGCCCACCGCGACGTTGTAGCCGACCACGCTCCCGCCCTCGACGATGGCGATCAGGCCCATCTCGTGCGCGAACGCATCCACGTCGTTCTGCGGCGGAACGGCCAGCGCGATCTTGAACTTTCTCGGCAGGTAGGTGCGGCCGAGGATCGGTTCTTCCTCTGCCTCGCCGCCCGCCACCTGCGTCTCGCCGATCCAGATCTCGTGCCAGGCGCGCGAGTGCGGCAGCAGGTGCGCGCTGATCGCGCGGGCGGTCTCCAGCACCTGTGCGTGCACCGCCGCATGCTGCGGCACCACCGACGCGATGACGTTGCGGTTCACGTCGCCGCACGCGGCGATGGTGTCCAGCATCGCCGCATTGATCGCCTGGATCGCCGGCCGCAGGTTGCTCTTGATGATGCCGTGGAACTGGATGGTCTGCCGCGTGGTCAGCCGCAGCGTGTCGTTGCCATGCTCGGCCGCCAGGTCGTGCATGGCGATCCACTGCGCCGGGGTCAGCACGCCGCCCGGAATGCGCAGCCGCGCCATGAAGCTGAACGCCTTCTCCAGCTTCTTCTTGGCGCGTTCGGCGCGCAGGTCACGGTCGTCCTGCTGGTAGATGCCGTGGAATTTCGTCAGTTGCTGGTCGTCCTCGGCGATCCCGCCGGTGACGTGCTCGAGCAAACCTTCAGCGATGGTGCCGCGCAGGAAGCGGCTCTCACCCTTGATGGTCTCGTTGCGTGAAAGCTGGGTCATGCGGGCGATGTCCAGGTTTGCGTGGGCGCGGCGGGCGGGCAATGAATGCCGCATTCGGTCTTGCCGCTGCCGGCCCAGCGGCCGGCACGGGGCTCCTCGCCGTGTCGCACCGGCCGCGTGCAGGTGGTGCAGCCGATCGAGCCATAGCCCTTCGCGCGCAGCGGATGCAGCGGCAGGTCGTGCTGTGCCAGGTAGCGTTCGACCTCCGCGGCGCTCCAGGCGGCGAGCGGGTTCAGCTTGATGCGCTTGTCGGGTCCCGCCTCGACCATGTCCAACCTGCGTCGCGACGCACCCTGGAAGCGCTTGCGGCCGGTGATCCAGGCGGCGAAGTCGGTCAGCGCGGCTTCCAGCGGCTCGACCTTGCGGTGCCAGCAGCATGCGTCCGGGTCGCTTTGCCACAGCGTCCCCGCTGCATCGGCCCGCGCCAGCCGCGCCGCATCGGGCCGCGCGCTGCGTACGTCGGACAGGCCGAGCAAGGCGACCAGCGCGTCGCGGTACGCCAGCGTTTCGGGAAACAGCTTGCCGGTATCGAGGAAAATAACCGGCACGGCGGGATCGAGCTCCGCCAGCATGTGCAGCACGACGGCACTCTCCGCGCCGAACGACGACACCGCGGCGATGCGCCCGGGGAACACGTCCAGCATGGCGCGCAGCAGCGTCCGCGCGGTTTCCGCGGTGCCCAGGCGGCCGGTCATCAGTAAACGTCCCGCAGATAGCGGCCGGCGCGCTGCATCTCCCGCAGATACGCCGCCGCACCGTCGGCATCGCGCCGCGACTGATCGGCGATCACCCGCAGCAGCATGGCGTGCACGTCCTTCGCCATCGCCTTGGCGTCGCCGCAGACATAGACGGTGGCGCCGTCCTGCAACCACGCGAACAGGTCCCCCCGCGCCTCCCACATGCGATGCTGCACATAGATCTTCTTCCGTTGATCGCGCGAAAAGGCGAGGTCGATACGGCTCAGCACACCCGATTGCAGCCAGTCCCGCCATTCGAGCTGGTAGAGAAAATCGTGCGTGAAGCGGCGCGCTCCAGTGAAAAGCCAGTTGCGTCCGGTGGCGCCGGTGGCCTCGCGCTGTTGCAGGAAGGCACGGAACGGCGCGACGCCGGTGCCCGGCCCGATCATGACGATCGGCGCCGCGGGGTCGGCCGGCAGGCGGAAATGCGGGTTCGGCTTGAGATACACCGGCAGCGTCGTGCCGACGCCGCGCCGCTCCGCCACATCGACCGACGCCACGCCGTTGCGCGCGCGGCCATGGCTGTTCCAGCGCACCGCGCCGATCAGCAGATGCGCTTCCTCGCCCACCGCGGCCCGGCTGGACGCCACCGAATAGAGCCGTGGCGGCAACGGCCGCAGCAGATTGGTGAGGTTTTCCCCCGTCAGCTTGTGCGGCGCCGCCGCCAGCAAATCAACGAATTGCCGGTCGCGCAGGAATTCCGCCGCGCGGATCGCGTCCTCCGCCAATGCGCGCAACGCCGCGTCGCCAGTCAGCCCGGCGTAGTCGGTTATTTGGGCCCGCGTCAGCGTGGTGATGTCGAGGCGTTCGGTCAGCGCGGCGTGCATCGCCGCGTCGCCGTCCAGTCCGGCCAGCCGCAGCACGTCCTCCACAAGCACCGGATCGTTGCGTGGGGAGAAACCAAGCGAATCGCCCGGCTCATAGGCGATGCCCGCGCCGGCCAGCGACAACTCCACATGGTGCGTCTCGACGTCGGAGCGGCTGCTGTTGAGGATTATCCGCGCGGTGATCTCGGCGTCGAACGCCCGCGTGCGATCCTCGGCGGCGCCGGGGCGCGCGAAATCGACATGGATCACCGCGGCGCCGGCTTCGTCCGCCGGCGGTGCGATCTCGCGCAGCGTGGTGTCGATCCACGCCGCGGCCGGCTGGTGGAAATCCAGGTCGCAATCGAGACGCGGCGCGATGCGCGTGCCGCCCAGCGCTTCCAGCCGCGCGTCGATCTGCCTGCCGGTCTCGCAGAACTTCGCATAGGCGCGGTCGCCCAGCGCCAGCACGGCGAAGCGCAGGCCGGCGAGGCCCGGCGCGTCCTCCGCCATCAGCGCGGTCAGAAACCCTTCCGCGCGTTGCGGCGGATCGCCCTCGCCCCAGGTGCTGGCGATCACCAGCAGAGCCTCCGCGCCGGCAAGCTGCTCCGGTGTGGTGTCCATCATATCGACCGTCCGGGCGGCAAAGCCGAGCCGCGCCGCGGACTTGCGCGCCGCGCCGGCCAGCGCTTCGGCATTGCCCGATTCCGTGGCGTAGAGAATGGTCAGCTTCGCCTTGGCCGCGGGCGGTGCGGCCGGTGCCGCGGGCGAGTCCGTCGCGGCCTGGAACCCCGCGACGTAGCCACTGAGCCACAGGCGCTGCTCGGCGGTGGCGCCGCCGACCAGGCGACGGATTTCGCTCAGTTGGTCTTCGGCGAACGGCGTCGCCGCCTGCGCGATCGAAGTGCTCATGACAGTGCTCCCGCGGCGGCGTATGGCGCTTGTTCCAGTGTCATCGGCGCCACTTGTTGCAAAGGTGCGATCATGTCGCGCAAGGCCAGCACCGGACCGATGACGATCAGCGTCGGCGCGCGATGATCGAGATGCGCGGCGACGGCGCCGGCGGTGGCCAGCGTCGCCGGGGTGACGCGCTGCCGCTTCGTGGTGGCGTCGCTGACGAAAGCGACCGCCTCATCGGGCGCGCGGCCGGCCGCGATCAACCGCGCTGCGATGACGTCCGCCTGACGCAGCGCCATGTAGAACACCAGCACGGCGGTGCGGGCCAACCCGGGAAAATCGAGGTCGTCCGGCAGCCCGCCCTGGGCGTCGTGCCCGGTGGCGAATGCCACGCTGTGCGCCAGCGTGCGATGGGTCAGCGGAATGCCCGCGCCGGCGGCGCCGCCGATGCCGGCGGATATGCCGGGCACGATGCGGAACGGCACGCCGGCGGCGGCGAGCGCCAGCGCCTCCTCGCCGCCGCGGCCAAAGATCAGCGGATCGCCGCCCTTCAGCCGCACCACCCGTTCTCCCCCCCGCGCCAGTGCGATCAGCTTCTGGTTGATGCGCAATTGGTGGGTGCGGGTGCCGCCGGCGCGCTTGCCGACGCCGTGCAGCCGCGGCGTCGCCGCCAGCGCCAGGATCTCGGGTGGCACCAGCGCGTCGTGCAGCACGACGTCCGCGGTGTTGAGCGCGTGCAGCGCGTACAGCGAGAGCAATCCTGGGTCGCCCGGGCCGGCGCCGACCAGCCAGACGGAGCCGGGGGAAAAATCCGGGACATGCAGGCGGGCGGCGGTGGCGAAGTTGGTCGGCACGTGGCGGTACCCCGGCGTCGCGACGCGGCGGGATGGCCGCGCTGCCGGGGCTAGAGAAGTCTATTCTCCCGACGCGGCGCAATACCTACGGAAAAGAAAGAATTTCCTTTCCTGCTTCGGGGTGGTCCCGGTCAGGCCGTGCTGTGACCTGCCGTCTGGGCAGAGCGATTCTCACCCCGTCCGGGCCTGCCCCGGCGGCGCATCCGTCCGGGTCAGCGCTTCGCGATCCCGCCGTGGGGCTACTTGATGCGACCCATCTCGCGCAGCTTCTCGGCGACGTTGCCCATTATGCCGGTGTACGGCGTGGCGGTGGACAGGTCGCGGATCTTGTCGATCGATTCGGCGATCATCTCGATCGTCACCGGCTGTTGCGGATCGAACTGAACGCCCTCGGTGACGAAATATTGCACCCGCGCATAGCCGCCCGCGGTGGCGGCGATGATCTCGCCGTTCTGGTCGCATTCCTCGCTGCACAGCCAGGCCACCGCCGGGGAGACCAGTTCCGGCTTCATGAAGGGTGCGATGTCCGGCGGCAGCAGCGATTGGGTCATGCGCGTGAGTGCCGAAGGCGAGATGGCGTTGATGCGGATGTTGTATTTCGCACCTTCATGCCGCAGCACGTTGATGAAACCGTTCACCGCCATCTTCGCCGCGCCGTAATTCGCCTGGCCGAAATTGCCGACTGTGCCGGAACCGGATGTGGTGACGACGATCCTGCCGTATTGTTGCTTGCGCATGACCGGCCAGGCGGCCTTCGTGCAGTACACCGTGCCGAAATGGTGCACCTGGTTGACGAACTCGTAATCCGCCATGTCCATGTTGTTGAACGCCTTGTCGCGCAGCACGCCGGCGTTGTTCACCAGGATGTCCAGGCGGCCCCAGGTGTTCATCGCGGTATCGACGATGCGCTGCGCCGCGGCGGCGTCGGCCACGGAGTCGTAGCTGGCGACGGCTTCGCCGCCGGCGGCCTTGATCTCCGCCACCACCTTGTCGGCGACCGCGTGCTGGTCGCCGCGCCCATCGACCGCACCGCCCGGATCGTTCACGACCACCTTGGCGCCACGCGACGCAAGGAGCATTGCGTGCGAGCGCCCGAGTCCGGTGCCGGCGCCGGTCACGATCGCCACGCGGTCGTCGTAACGGATGGTCATGTCATGATCCCTTTGTGCAGCCTCGGACGAAGACGCCGCCCACCGCGATGGCGCCCCGGCCGGCGGTAAGCTGCGGATGGAACTGGTGCCAGACATGGATCATCTCGGGCCAGATCTGCAGATCGACCGATATGTCGGCCAGGCCGGCGACGCGCGCGAGGCTGAGTGCGTCGTCCAGCAAGGTTTCCACTGATCCGACCTGGATCAGCAACGGCGGCAGCCCGCGCAGGTCGCCGTGGATGGGCGATGCGAGCGGCGAACGCGGATCGGCGCCGGCGAGATAGAGGCCGGCGAATTCCAGCACGCCGGGCTGCTGCACGGATGGGTCGCGTGCTGCGTTATCCCGCATCGAGGCGCCGGTGCAGGCCAGATCGACCCAGGGCGAGATGCACCAGCCGCAGGCCGGCTGCGGCAGTTCGGCACCGCGAATGGCGAGCATCGCGGCGACGACCAGGCCGCCGCCGGCGCTGTCGCCGGCGATGCAGATGCGGCCTGGCTTGATGCCGCTATCGAGCAGAAAGCGATACGCTGCCAGTGCATCCTGGACCGCTGCCGGGAAGGGATGCTCCGGCGCCATCCGGTAGTCGATCGCCAGCGCCCGTGCCCCGCTGGCGCGGCCGATTTCGGCCACCAGGTGCCGGTGGCTGTCGAGCGAGCCGATCACGTAGCCGCCGCCATGCAGGAACAGCACCGCACTGTCGCGCTCGGCGCCCGGCGTCGCGGTCCATTCCGCAGGCACGCCGCCCGCGCTGAGCTTTTCCACCGTCACGTCGGGCGCCAGGCCGAATTGCCGGCCGCGCGCGTCGATGTCGCGCCGGCGCTGCGCGATGTCGGTTGCGCGCGGGCGCGCGGCAATCAGTTCGCGCAGGGCAAGGATTTCCGGATCGTTCATGCGGCAGCTTCCAGTTCCTCGATGATGCGGAGAATGTCCCGTGTGCGGGTCACGCGCGCACCCCAGCGCCGGTCGAATTCGGCAATCAGCGGCTTGATTGTCTCGCCGCCCGTGGCGGCCTCGGCCGCCGCAACACTGCCGAAACGATAATACGCGCAGTGCACCGCGGGATCGCTGCGGCTCCAGCCGCGCCAGGCGGCACGCGCGGCGAAGGCGCGCATCGCGTCCGGCAAATGCTCGGTGCGATACCAATCGTCGAACTCCACGCGGTCGGCCGGATCGGCAACGACCGCGCGGACCACGAGATACGCCGGCATCAGGTGGCAGGCGCGTATTTGCCGGAAACCTGCGGCGTCGGGCCTTCCTTGCCGGCCTGCTGCCGATCCAGCCGCGTCTCGCGCAGCCAGGTGCGCTTCAGGTCGTCGTGGATGTTGAACTTCAACCGGCCCAGCCCGCTGCACTCCAGCTCGACCGTGTCACCGTCCATGAAGGACGACAGGCCGCGATGGTTGGTGCCGGTGGCCAGGATGTCGCCCGGCTCCAGTGTGTGGATCGACGTCGCCCACTCGATGCAGCGCGGGATGTTGTGCGCCATGTCGTTGGTGTTGAAGTCCTGCTTCAGCGTGCCGTTCACCCACAGCTTGATCGGCACCTCGTGCACGTCGGCAATCTCGTCCTTGGTGACCAGGTACGGGCCGATCGGCGCGAAGGTATCCCGGGATTTCATCTGGAAGAACACGTTGCCGGGCGGCGGCAGGCCGCGCGCCGAGCCGTCGATGAAATTGATGTAGCCGAACACGTAGTCCATCGCATTCGCCGCGGAGACCTTGGTGGCGCGCTTGCCGATCACCACCGCCAGTTCCGCCTCGCCCTCGAAGATCGTTGCGGGCACGTCGGGCAGCACCATGGTGTCGCCGGGGCCGATGATTGCCGTGGGCGCCTTGTGGAACGCGTTGATCGGCGCCGGTTTGGCCAGCGTGCCGTTCTCCATGTAGTTTACCGCCATGCAGACGATGTTGCCCGGCTTCGGCAGCGGCGGCCGGATGCGCACGCTGGACACCGGCACGCCCTGCGCACCGGCGGCGGCGTCCTGCAGCTTGCCGCGATAGGCGGCAAATCGTTCGATCAGGCCGCTGATCAGGTCGCCGGGCGTGGTGTGCGGAATGTCGCGCACAACGGACGCGACATCGACGATGTGGTCGCCCTTCACCACGCCGAGTTTGTAGTCGTCGAAAAACGCCAGCTTCATGGTAGCCTCCCCCATTCGGTTCGGACGCAGCCTAGCACGGCTTTACCCCGCGGTCAGGTCCCGCAGCAGCGGCATCGCCTCCGCCGCGAATTGCTCGATCTGCCCATTGCGCTGCTCGTACGGACCCAGCAGATCGAGGATGACGTGGCGCAGCCCGGCGGCGTGAAATTCGCGGATGCGTTCGGCGACCTGTCGCGGCGTGCCGAGCGCGCAATAGCGCATGGCCGGCTTGCGGAAATCCATCGCGTAGCGAACGCTGAGCGTCTCCGTCGCGCGATCCAGCGCCGTCTCGTAGCTGTCGTCGATCCGCGCGAACAGCAGGTGGCCGGTGCCGAAACGACCAAGCTGGCGGCCGGCCTGCGCCGCGGCGGCGGCGATCTTCGCCAAGGCGGCGCGATACATCTCCGGCGTGACGACGTAGCTGAGATAGCCGTCGCCGATGCGGCCGATGCGGCGCAAGGCGGCCTCGCTTCGGCCGGCGAACCAGATCGGCGGGCCGCCGGGCTGGCGCGGCGGCGGGCGCATCGGAACGTCGGCGAACGGTCCGTAGAAGCGCCCCGCATGGCTGACCTTCTCGCCGGTCCACAGCTTGCGCAGCACCGCAACCCCCTCGGCGAGGCGCGCGCCACGCTCGTTGTGCGGCACGCCGCAGACTTCGTATTCCTTGGGGAATTCACCGCCGACGCCGACGCCGAAGATCAGCCGGCCCTCGGTCAGGTGATCCAGCGTGGTGACCTGCTTCGCCACCGGCGCGGGATGCCGCAGCGGCAGCAGATAAACCGACGTGCCGAGGGTCAGGCGACGGCTGACCACCGCCGCCTGGGCGATCTGCAACAGCGGATCGAGGATCGGCACGGCAAACGACACGTGGTCGCCCACCCAGAGCGAGTCGTAACCGCACCGGTCCACCAGTTCGACAAGTGCAACAAGCTCGTCGATGCGCGGATGCCAGGCATCGGTTGCCGGCTCGGTGCGGCGATGAATGGTCTGGATGCCGATGCGCAGCCTGGTGTCGAGGTCCATGTCAGCCGTCAGTGGTGTGGGGTCGGGGGCCAGGATAGCAGGGCCAGGTGGGCATGACGATAACCGGCGTGCATCGACTTGATGCGGCATCGGCATTTCCGCCGCGCCGCGCGATCCGGTACCTCCGCCGCGCTGACCAACACCCTACGAGGAGGACGCCATGAAGAAGCTTTCCACGATCGTTTCCGCCACGGCCCTGGCGCTTGCCTTCGCCGCCCCGGTTCCCAGTTTCGCCCGGGGGCACTTTGCCGGTCCCATCATCGTGATGCCCGATCACAGCATGTCGGTCAAAAGCATGATCGGTGCGCCGATCTACAACGACCAGCACCAGAAGATCGGCATCCTGGAGAACGTCATGGTGACGGGTTCCACCACCGAACCGACCGCGATCCTGTCGGTCGGCGACTATCTCGGCACTGGCCCGAAGCTGGTTGGCGTGCCGCTGGGGCACCTGACGCTTCAGGGCAAGGACGCCATGATGATGGCGGGCGCGACGAAGTCGATGCTGGAGAGCCTGCCGATCTATTCGGCCGCGGGGGGCTGAGCGACGCTGGCGGCGCACCGGCCGGGAGCCCCCACCCGGCCGGGCGGGCCACGCCATGACGAACTTGTCACGTTACGCTTGGCGCTCTGGCGAGTCAGAGCGCCAGAAGCTGACGGGGGAAGTCATGGAGCTGTACGGGATCCGCTATTTCCTGGCGCTCAGCCGCACGCTGAATTTCACGCGAGCGGCGGAGTTTTGCCATGTCAGCCAGCCGGCTCTCACTCGCGCCATACAGAAGATGGAAGGCGAACTGGGCGGCCTGCTGTTCTACCGGGAACGCAATAATACGCATCTGACGGAACTCGGGCGCATGCTGGAGCCGCATCTGCTGGAGATGATGGCGCGTGCCGAGGCGGCGAAGGACACCGCGACGCGCTTTCTGCGCCTGGACGGCGCACGGCTTCGGCTGGGTGTGATGTGCACCATCGGTCCGATGCGGTTCGTCAATTTCCTCGCGCGGTTTCGCAGCCATCATCCGGGCGTTGACATCACACTGACGGACGCGGTGCCGGACCGGTTGTGCGAACTGCTGGAACAGGGCGCGCTGGACGTCACGCTGATGGCGCGCCCGGACGGTTTCGCGGCGTGTCTGCAGCCGCAGCCGCTGTATCGCGAGCGCTTCGTCATCGCCTGCGCCACCAGCCATCCGATGGCGCGCCGCAACGTCGTGCGTGTCGCGGAGCTGGACGGGCAATCCTGTTTGTCACGCATCGACTGCGAGTATGGCGACGTGTTGGGCGAGACCTGCGTGGCGAACGGCGCGCGGCTCGTGCGCTGCTTCCGCAGCGGGCGTGAGGACTGGATACTGACGATGGTCGCCGCCGGCATGGGTGTCTGCTTCCTGCCGGAATATTCCAACACGATTCCCGGCGTGGTCAGCCGGCCGGTGATCGACCCGGCGATCGAGCGCGAGGTGTGCCTGGTGACCGTGGCGGGTCGCCGCTGGTTGCCGCCGCTGGCGGCCTTCGTGCGGGCGGTGCGGCAGTACCGGTGGCCGGAAGCCGAGCCGGCGACGGCGTGATGCCACGGCGCACTCGTCATGGCCGGGCCCAGGCGGCTTGGCGCTTCGCGCCCTGGCCTCTTCCGCGAAGCGGAAGAGGTGCATGAACCTACCATCCCAGCCAGTCGCGCACGCCTTGCCCCATCACCAGTTCCAGGTCGCGGCCCTTCAGCCAGGGCAGCTCCTCGGTGAACATCGTCACGCACTGCCGGTACGAACACGGCATGCGGGTGATGTCGGTGCCCCAGAAGAAGCGGCGCGGGCCGTACGCATCGAAGATGCGGTGCAGCCCGTCATGGATATTCCCGAACGGATACGCCGCGGTGGAGTAGCCCGGCGCACCGGTCGCCTTGATCGCCACGTTCGGCAGCTTCGCCAGTGGCAGCAATTCGTCCAGGTTGCCGAACGCCGCGGCGTCCTTTTCGGAGCGCACAAGGCCGAGATGGTCGATCAGCAGTTTCAGATGCGGATATCGCTCCGCGATGCGCTTGAATGCCGGCAGGAAGCGGCCCGCCATCGTCGCGACCGGGAGGCCGGCACGCTCGGCCGCCGGCCACAGCCAGTCCATCGTCCCGTCTTCGTGCCAGGTCTGTTGTTCCGGGCGGATCAGAGCCCAGCGCAGGCCCACCATGCCCGGCCGTTGCTTCCAGGTGTCCACCAGCCCGCGGCTCTCCGGCTTGTCCAAGGGGAACCAGCCGAGGCTGCAAAACCTGTCGGGATATTTCCGCGCCGCCTCGATCGCGATTTCGTTCGAACCCGGGTCCCAGCTCGGCGGATGCAGCACCGCGCCGTGCACGCCGGCGGCGTCCATCTCCTGGATCAACGCCTCGGCGGTGAACACCGAAATCTGCCGATGCTGCCCGCTGGGCGTGCCGCTGCCCCAGATATGCACCTGCGCGTCGATGACCTGCATGGCCGGTTCCTCCTGGTAAGCTGGCGCCATGCTGACCGGCCGGGCGAGGTCACGCAACCGCCTCTGGACGTGGCTGGTGCAAGCGGCCAAACAGGGAGGCAAACACGTTTGGAGCCGCACCTGTGCTGGACCGGATCCTGTTGACCAACGACGACGGCATCGACGCGCCCGGACTCGCGGTGCTGGAACAGATCGCCGCCGAACTGGCGCGCGAAGTCTGGGTGGTGGCGCCGGAACACGACCAGAGCGGGGTGTCGCACGCGATCAGCCTGCATCATCCGCTGCGCGTCAGCCATCAGGGCACGCGCCGCTTCGGCATCAACGGCACGCCAGGCGATTGCGCCGTGATGGGCGTGTGCCATCTGATGGCCGATGCGCCGCCGCAACTTATTCTCTCGGGCGTGAATCGCGGGCTGAACCTGGGCATGGAGACGGTGTTCTCGGGCACCGTCGGCGGGGCGATGACCGGCATGATGCTCGGTGTTCCGTCGCTCGGCCTGAGCCAGGCCTTCAGCGATCGCAACAACGTGCCGTGGGACACCGCGCGTTCGCTGGGCGCGCGCGTGGTGCGCGAGCTGCTGGCGATCGGCTGGGGCAAGGATGCATGCCTGAACATAAACTTTCCGCCGCTGCCGGCGGACCAGGCGGGGCCCCTGACGTTGGCGCGACAGGGCATCGGCATGATTGCCGGCATGCATGTGGAGACGCGCACCGATCCGCGCGGCCTGACCTATCACTGGCTGAATTTTCGCCGCGGCGATCGAGAGCAGGGGCCGGAGAGCGACTATGATGCGATGCGCGCGGGGAAGATCGTGGTAACGCCGCTACGCTATGATCGCACCGACGAGGAGGCGTACCGCGCGCTGGCCGAGAAGCTGCCGCGGTTCACCGGGACCTGAGCAGTTGGGCCAAACTCGAATTGCGGGGGGATTTGCGATGGCCGGTTGAGAGATCAACGTCATGCCGGCAGCCCGTCGGGGCGCCGCGTCAGCCAACTTCGATCCTCCGGCTGCGTTTCGAAGCTGGTCGCGTCCGGCGGGATCTGGACCCAGGGTTGGCGGCTGCGTGTCCAGACATGGACACTCGGCCGCAGCCACGTAGTGTCGTCCAGTGTGCCGGGCTTGAGGTTGCAGTTCTGCGCAAGGCCGGCCGGCGAGTGATACAGGCGGGTCCCGCACGCGCCGCAGAACCAGCACAGCATCGTGCGCCCGCTGTCGCCGGTGCGGGGGGAATTCACGGCTTCGCCGCGCGTGATGCGGAATTGCTCACGTGGCATGACCGCGGCCATGGCGAAGGCCGCGCCGGACTGGCGTTGGCACTCCCGGCAATGACAAACATAGACCACGGTCGGCGCGGCCGTGATTTCATAGCGAACGGCGCCGCACTGGCATCCGCCGGATTGTGGGAACCGCAAGTGACTGTCTCCGTCGAGAACGTCGCAACCGCGAACCCATCATAACGCGTGCAGGGTTCCTGCCTAGTACATGGTTTCCCTGCAAACTGCTACGCATTTCTTGTGGCCTGACTGTCAGTCGCCTGGATGGGATGCACTCGATAGGAGTGGTTCCTCGCAGACGCTGCAGTGGCCTGGCAACAGCGACGCGAGTCCCTACAACTCCGACCGCCGCACGTGATCGGCCGTCGCATCCAGCGCCCGGCCGAGCCGCGCCAGCAACTCGTCGATTTCTGCCTCGGTGATGATCAGCGGCGGGCTCAGCACCAGCAGCTCCCCGCGTCCGCGCATCAGCAGCCCCTCCGCATGGGCGCACGCCTCGAAATACGTTCCGACTCCCGCCTTCGCATCGAACGACTGCTTTGTCGCCTTGTCGTGCACCAGCTCGATGCCGGCCATCAGCCCGACGCCACGCACGTCGCCGACCAGCGGATGCTCCAGCAATCGCCGCAGGCCCGCCTGAAACCGTGGCGCCACGCTGCGCACGTGGCCGACGATGTCACGTTCTTCGTAGATCTTCAGCGTCTCCAGCGCCACCGCCGCACAAACCGGATGGCCCGAGTAGGTGAAGCCGTGGGTGAAGCTCGCCAGCTTGTCGCTGTTCGACGCCAGCCCCTGGTACAGCTTCTCGTTGATGATCGTGGCGGAGATCGGCAGGTAGGCCGACGACAGCGACTTCGCCACCGTCATGATGTCCGGCGCGATGGCGAATGTCTCGCAGCCGAACATGTTGCCGGTCCGGCCGAAACCGCAGATCACCTCGTCGGCGACGAACAGCACGTCGTGCTTGCGCAGCACCGCCTGCAGCTTCTCGAAATAGCCGCGTGGCGGCACTACCACGCCGCCCGAACCCTGCACCGGCTCGGCGATGAACGCGGCCACCGTGTCGGGACCCTCGCGCTCGATCAGCGTGTCGAGGTTCTCCGCCATGCGCGTGGAAAACTCGCCCTCGCTCTCGCCGGGTTTCGCCCCGCGATAGAAGTTCGGACAGTCGGTGTGGCGGATGCCGGCGATCGGCAGGTCGAAGTCGAGATGCATGAACGGCAGTCCGGCCAGGCTGGCGGACGCGATGGTCGAGCCGTGATAGCCCTTCATGCGTGCAATAATCTTCTTCTTGCGCGGCCGGCCGATGGCGTTGTTGTAGTACCACACCAGCTTCACCGCGGTGTCGTTGGCTTCCGAGCCGGAGTTGTTGAAGAACACCTTCGACATCGGCACCGGCATCAGCGCGATCAGCTTCTCCGCCAGCGCGATCGCCGTGGGATGCGAACGCTGGCCGAACGTGGAAGCGTATGGCAGTTCCAGCATCTGGCGGTAGGCCGCCTCCGCCAGGCGCTTTTCGCTGAAGCCCAGGCTGACGCACCACAATCCGGCCATGGCGTCGATATACTCGCGGCCGTTGTCGTCCGTGACATGGATGCCGCGGCCGCTGGTGATGACAAAGGGACCTTCGCTCTCCAGCCGCCGCATGTTGGTGAACGGGTGCAAGTGCCAGGCGACGTCGCGCGCCTCGTTGGTCGCGTTGTCGCCGTGGCCGGGGTACTCTGGCATGGGGCTGTGTTCCGGATGACCGGAGCGCAGCTAAGCAAAATCAGCGGGATCGCGCCACCGGGCGCAATAGCGGCAAAATTCGGGAAAAGCTCGCCATGAACCGCTGGAATGCGGCGCGGAACCGGACCGGGTCGAGGAAGCGGAACAGGCGGCTGAAGGGATCGTGGCCGGGCACGCCATACTTGAGCTTGAGGAAACCGCGCGGGAACGGTTGCTTCGCCGCGGCGAACAGCGCCATGTCACCGCGCCTTGCCCGCCACACAGGGTAGCGCGCAGGGCGATCATCAGGAGGTCATGGAAGTCGTGCGATCCGGCATTGTCGGTACGCGGATCCTCCAGCTCCTTCCAGCATGAGACAAACTGATCCGAGGCGGCCTCCCCAGGCATGTTTCACATGCCAAGGGGTAGTATCGATCACCTCCGAGCCGGACAAGCGCCGAGTCGGCTGTCAAGCAGCTTCAAGTGCGATTCCCCTGCGAATCCTGTGGCCCTCCCCGCTAAGCTCGACTTTCCGCAATTTCAAATCCAGGCCATCATGTCATGACCCAGAAGATATCTTCCTGGGCGATAAATCGTAGCGCGTCATCGATTGACAGGACGGTGCGTCCGGAGGCGCCGGTGGCGACCCATCGCTCCTTCCAAAGCGACCAGTAGAGAACTTCGAACCGGTCCTCGTGTCCGACTGAACGCAGGCGCGCGACCGGGGCGCCGGACGCTTCATTATATCCGGACGCTTCATCATATATACCCCGCCACGTCAGAATCCGAAAATCCTTGGGCGAGATGATGCGGAAGTTGTCGGTTACCTCATCGCAGTAAAGCCGCCAGTGCCTGGGCACCTCCTCGCGCAGGAACGTCGGGATCGCGTCTCTGAAGTCCTTAAAGGTCTCGTGGCACTTGTTGTGGGTTATGTGCCTGCGCATCAACCCCCACAGCCGTTCGATCGGGTCCAAGTGCGCGCTGTAGGTCGGGATGAAGTGCAGCTTGATCCGGCAGCCCGGCCGCGCCAGCCAAGCCTGCACCAGCTTTGCATGATGGTACCTGGCATTGTCCAGAAACAGGTGAATGACCCGCTTGCGCGGGTACAGCGACAGCAGTGCGATCATCAGCTTGATGATGCTGTTGGCATCAACCGTTTCCACCTCCAGCATCCGGGTGTGGCCAGTCTCCCGGTCGATCGCACCATGGATGTTCAGGCGCTGCCGCCCGCTGGTCTGCGCCACCGCGATTGGCGTGTCCTTCGGCGCCCTGCATCCCACCGGCCGCACTGCATGCGTCGGATGCACCGCGTCAGCAAACAGCACCACTTCATCAGCGGCCATGTGGTTCAGCAGGTCCTCATACGCCTTGATGAACGCGGCCTGCTTCTCCGGGTCGAGCTTGCGCGACACCGTCTTTGGCTTGCGATGTTCCATGCCCAGGCGGCGCAGCAGCGCGACCAGGCCAGAACGGCCCCGGTACGATGCCGCATTCTTTCTCGATCCAGGCGCCCACTTCCCGTGGCGACCGCGGCAGCGTCTCGGTGATCCACGCTTTCAGCTTGTCCGGCTGCTCTTCGCTCAAGTGGCACGCACTGCCTTCGTAGCCGAAGCTCGTCAGGCCCTCGATCCCGTCTTCCTCATAGAGCCGGTGCCAGGTGCGGATCGTGTCGTCGTCCAGTAGAAAGACTTTCGCGATGGTCTCGCAGCTCATGCCGTCGTCCAGCAGCGCCAGCGCGTTCGCCCGCCGGGCCAGGCGATGGGCCGCCGACCCGTCCCGAGCCAACTCGGTCAGGTCTTTGCGCGATTCGCTGTCCAGGAAGCCACGTCGGATCATGCCGACGGTAGAATCCGAGTCGCGGCGCTTAGCAAGAGGGTTTCTCGGGTTCTCAGGGAGTCGGGGTATACGAGGGCAACCGGCTGGGTATCCTTCACCACAACAAGGGCGAGTACGCCCAAGCCATCCAGTTTTACAGGCGTTGCGCAAACGAGCTTGACGATGCAGCCGTTCCGAGATATTTGAGGAACAATATCCATGACGTTTGGTCGGTGTAGTCCAGCTCGGTCGTGCAACCGGCCTCTTTCCACAGGACGTCGTCGATATTCTTGAAGGTCTGCTCGAATGAGCTTCCACCGTTACGTTCGGAGCTGCGGCTCGGCACCGGTGCCGGAGACGCCTTCTGCTCCTGAGGCGCACGGGCGGGCGGAGCGGCGGCGGCACTCGGCTGGGCAGCACGACCCGGACTTGCCGCGAGGCTGACGGACCCTCCGCGCCCGCGTCCCTTGGTGATCGTCTTGTCCTCGATCAGCGCGGCGTGAATCCCCCAATACGTATCGTCCTGCCATCCCAGTTCGGCCTGCAGTTTGCCATTTCCAGCACTGCCGCCCAGGGATTCCAATGCGTTTACGAACCGTTGGCGCAAGCTTTCTCGGGCCATTCACCCTCCGCCGCGACACCAGCGTGAACGGCACGAAAGTTGCGCCAAGGCCTGAGCAGTCGCAAGTGGGCATCGACGAGGGCCAGGTGCGACCTGCTGGGCACGTTCCCAGTCACCTCCCGGAATAATGCCTCGTTGATCCCCACACACTGGTTAGAGGGCTTGTTGCATGCCAGATTATCGAGCTTTTTGCCCGAAACCCGCCATTCTGCTCTCGGCCAATGCCGGCCGGCGATCGGTGCCTGGAGGTCACCCGACGGACGCCTGCTTCCGGACCCGGTGTTGCCGCCCGGGGACGGGATTGAACCGGCGGCGCCCCACCCAAAGCGGCGACGGCAGTATCGCTGGGCACGAACCGTCGCATCCGGCCCTTCGCACCTATTTAACCCATCTTTGACACTCACTAAAAAAACTTCTGCAATATCAGCAATGTGTGCGGCAGATTTTCGCCGAGTAACACTACATTCGGGCATTGGGCGGGTCATGCGACGTATTTCCTGACCCCGCCC
>Ga0307373_10005289_pt1 | contig 21191 bp, 20 predicted proteins | sample OX2MG_FD_202534 | JGI IMG/M metagenome (GOLD analysis project Ga0307373, IMG submission 202534) | Soil microbial communities from Risofladan, Vaasa, Finland - OX-2 | ecosystem: Environmental > Terrestrial > Soil > Coastal area > Acid sulfate soil | place: Finland: Risofladan, Vaasa | collected...
GACGACGCTCACCAATCACCGGATCGACCTGGCTCCAGGTGCGGCCCCCTGCGGAAGACTTGACGACGACAAAGTGGAGCTCGCCGAACGCAGCGACCTGGGGCAGGTGCGTGACGCAAAGCACCTGGTGACGGCTCGCCAGCCGCGTCAGCGCCTGCCCGACCAGCGCTCCGCCGCGCCCGCCGACGCCTTCATCCACTTCATCGAGCACGACGATGCGTTGTTCGGCGGCCGCACCCAGGACGGTGGTGAGCGCCAGCAGGAAGCGGGAGGTCTCGCCACCACTGGCGACAGCCGAGAGCGGTCGGGGCGATTCACCGGGGTTGAAGGACGCGAGAAACTCCACGCGGTCGATACCGGACTCGGTGAACGCCCGCGGGTGCAACTCAAACTCACCCGCGAGCGGTGCCTCGGTGATGACGATCTCATAGTCGGGCACAGGTGCCAGCGGGCCTTTTGGGTCGTCTTCGCAGGCGAAACCAACGGACAGGGTGGCCCCAGTCATGCCCAGGCTCTCCAGTTCTGCCGCGATGGCGCAAACCAGGCGGCCCGCGGCTGAGCGACGGGCGAGAGAGAGAGCCGAACCGCGCTCACCGAGCTGTTTGAGGAGCACCTGCTCGCGCTGCAACAGGCTTTCCAGCGATGTCCCGGTCCCGGTCAGCATCGCAAGACGCGAGGCAGCCTCGGCGGCATAGGCGAGGACATCCCCCACGGTTTCGCCGTACTTCCGGCAAAGCCGGGCGATGCGGTCGAGGCGTTCCTGGGCCGCGGCAAGCCGCTCGGGGTCCTGTTCGAGGCCATCGCGGTAGTGGCGCACTGCCCGGACGAGATCGTCGGCAGTCGCTTCGAGAGCGGCACCAAGGTCTCCGAGGTCAGTGGCGGAGGAGTCGCGCGTCACGATCTCCTGCACAGCTCGCACGGCCTCGCCAAGTGCGCTGTTTTCGAGCGCCTCGATCGCTAGTGCGGCCTCGGCGATGAGGCGTTCGCTGCTGGAAAGGCGGACAAGCTCGTGTCTGAGCACGGCATCTTCCCCGGCTTCGAGCTGGGCCGCGCCGATTTCCTCCGTCTCGTATCGCAGTTGGTCGATAAGGCGCTCGCGTTCACGGGCGTCGGTCGCCAGGGCGCTGGCCTGGCGGCGCACCTCGCGGAGGTCGCGGACGATGGCGGCGACAGCGTCCCGGCTGGCGGTGAGCCCGGCGAAGCGGTCGAGCATGGCCAACTGCACTTGCGGGCGCAGCACAGCAAGCTGTTCGGACTGCCCGTGAATATCGATGAAGCGGCCGGCGAGGTCGCGGACCTGATCGAGCGAGGCGGAATCGCCGTTGATGCGCACGGTTGAGCGCCCGGAGAGCGCGATCGAGCGCTGGATGACCACGCCTGCGCCGTCCACACGGAGGCGCGCTTCGACGACGGCACGTTCGCACCCCGTCGCGATCACTTCGCGCCCGCGCCGGCCGCCGAAGACGAAGACGAGGGCATCGACGATGAGGGACTTGCCGGCACCGGTCTCGCCGGTGAAGACGTTCAGGCCCGCGCCGGGCTCAAGTAGGACCGAACGAGCCACAGCAAAATCGGTGATGGACAGCCGTTCAAGCACGCTGGGCAACGACGCTCGACATCTGGAATTCAAGCTTCTCCGCGAGCTCAGAATAGAACGACGAGGGCTCGCGGAAGCGCACGAAGCGGGTGGTATGTTCGCTCTGCTTCACGATGACGCGTGCGCCGCTGCCGACGGGGAGGTCCTCCTGCCCATCGACGCTGAGGATGGCACCGTTGTCCGACGTCACTTCGAGTTCGACGACGGAATCGGGCTGCAGGACGAGCGAACGGCCCATTGAAAGATGAGCCGACACGGGCGTCATCACAAGGTGGTGTTCGGTGGGCGCGAGGATCGGCCCGCCGGCGCTCAGCGAATAGCCGGTACTGCCCGTCGGCGTGGCCACGATGATGCCATCGCACCGATAGAGAGCGAGGAGGGCGCCGTCGACACGGGCCTCCACATAGATTGGCCTGCCGGGGGACTGCCGACTGAGGACAATGTCGTTCAGGCCGTGAAAGACCTGCGGCGCCTGGCCGCGGCCAGCCGAAACATCTCCGCGCACCATGAGGCGCGCTTCCACGCGCCAATCTTCCTCAATGAGGCGCTCGACCATGTTGAAGCAATCGCGCGGGCTCATGTCGGTGAGGAACCCGAGGCGGCCCATGTTGACGCCGAGGATAGGCACGCCATGGGGCACGGTCACCCGGGCAGCGCGCAACACGGTGCCATCGCCGCCGATGCAGACGACCAGGCCGGCGCGGCCGATCGCCGCCGAATCGACGTCGGCCCAGGCGTCGGTGACAACACTTTCGACGGCGCGGCGGCCAAACTCCCGGGCAAGCTGGTTCGCGAAAGCAGCTGCGCCTTCGCTCTGGGGGTGGTGCAAGATGACTGCACGTTTCAGCATGCTGGTGCTCCGATCTGGCGCGGGCGGTGCCCCGGCGTCCTGAGGTGGAGGAGGTATTCGAGGTTTCCATCGCCTCCGCGAATGGGCGACGCCATGATGCCACAAACCGTCCACCCCGCGCCTGTCGCCCAGGCCAGGAATTCGCTCTTGACGCGTTCGTGCACCACCGGATCACGGATGACGCCACCGCGCGGGACATCGGCCGGGCCGGCTTCAAACTGTGGCTTCAACAACACGACTCCTTCCGTCCCCGGAGCCGTTCGCGCCGCGACGGAGGGCAGCACCTTGCTCAGGGCGATGAAGGAGAGGTCCGCGACGAAGAGGTCGATGAGGGGAAGCTCGGGCAGATCGCGCGCGTTGGTGCCTTCGAGCAGGGTGACGCGCGGGTCTTCGCGGAGCCGCTGGTGAAGTTGGGCGCGGCCCACATCGATGGCGAGCACAGAAACAGCGCCACGCTGCAAAAGGCAATCGGTGAAACCTCCGGTCGAGGCACCGAGGTCCATGCAGGGCCTCCCGGCGACGTCGATGGCGAAGCGATCGAGGGCACCTTCCAGCTTGAGCCCTCCGCGCGAAACGTAGCGATCCAGGGCAGTCAGTTCGATCGGCGACTCGGAATCGAGCAAGGTCGCGGGCTTGACCAGCACGCGCGTACCGACGCGCGCCCGGCCGGCCATGATGAGGCGGCGCGCGCGCTCCCGCGTTTCCGCCAGGCCACGCTCCACGAGCAGGACATCGGCACGCACGCGCGACATGGATTCGATTGTCGATTGGGCAAGCGGTCTTGTCGATCCGGCAATGCGAGAGGCGCGCTTTCGCTTCGCCTCAACGAGAGCGCGCGGTAGGCTATGCGGGTGACACCGCAGGAACGCGTCCAGGCCGCGATGGAAGTGCTCGGGCTCCCCGGGTCCGTCATTGAATTCGAAGCAAGCACGCACACCGCGCAGGATGCCGCCGACGCGGTGGGTTGCGAGCTCGGCCAGATCGTCAAGACGCTCTTTTTCCTCGCCGACGGCCGGCCGACGGTGGCGCTGGTGGCCGGCGACCGGCAGGCGGATACCGCGCTGCTCGCCCAGCTCCTCGGGGTGGGGCGCAAGAAGCTGAAGATGGGTTCCCCTGAAGAAGTGGGCGAGCACACGGGCTTTGCGGTAGGCGGTGTCGCACCGATCGGGCTGCGGCACACGTGCGACGTGATCATCGATGATAGCCTCCTGCGTTTCGACCAGGTCTGGGCTGCCGCCGGGAGTGGCAACGCCGTGTTCCCCGCAGCGACCGCCGCATTGGCTGCCGCGACGAAGGGGCAGGTGGCAGCGATCACGCGGGTGCCTGCCGCCAAGGAACAGGCGTGACCGCCGAGGCCGCTGCAAACGTCCCGGCCCTCGAGAAGACGGGCATGCCGGCGCTCATCGCAGCGCTGCGGCCATACCAGTGGCCGAAGAATGTGATCGTCTTCGCCGCCCTCGTCTTTAGCGCCGGACAGGCCTGGCACCCGGCAGACGCAGCGACGTGGTGGCCCCTGCTCTGGCGCAGCTCCCTCGTGTTTGTGCTCTGGTGCATGGTCAGCAGTGCGATGTACCTGGTGAACGACGTCCGAGACCGCGAGTCCGACCGCCTGCACCCGCGCAAAGCGCACCGTCCAATTGCACGGGGTGCTGTTTTGCCGAGGACGGCGATCGCCACGGCGGCTTCGCTCCTGGTGGTGGCCATCCCGCTGGGATTTATCGTGGGGATAGCCACAGGGGCTGTATTAGCGGGTTACGCAGCCGTGATGCTGTTCTATTCGGCCGGGCTGAAGAACGTCGCCATCCTCGATGTCCTGATCCTCTGTGCGGGGGTGGTAGCGCGAGCGGTGGCGGGAGCGGCGGCGATCGACGTCGCGATCAGCCCCTGGCTCTACATCTGCTCAAGCTTCGGTGCGTTCTTTTTTGCCAGCAGCAAGCGTTGGGCAGAATACCGTCAGCTGGGGCCGGAGGCGGCCCGCCATCGCCCAGCACTGGCGCAATACGACGGTGAAATCCTCGGGCAGATCGTGAGCATCAGCGCGGCCACGGCACTTGTCGGCTATGCCATCTACTCTATTGAATCGACGCACGTGCCGAGGAACGGGGCGATGGCGCTGACGATCCCGTTCGTTGCCTTCGGACTGTTTCGCTATCTCTTGCTGCTGACCGGCCCGCGGCGCGCGGACGCACCCGACCAGATCCTGTTCACGGACCCGCAACTGCTGCTCGCAGTCGCCGGATTCGCCGTGACCGCCATGGCCGTCTTATTGTTTTGGCAGGCGTGACCCGCGCCGCCAGGCAGCGTCTCATCAATAGACGCCGGACGCTCAATTTGCTGGCCGGCCCGCGTATTGGGCGGGCACGAGCTCCGGGTGGCCGCTCCAGCTCCAGGCGTAATCTTTGACGCTGACGCCCATGAGCATTCCGAAAAGTGATGACGGGTGGACGAAGAGCCCGGTCCCCGAAGGTTGGCCTTCGCTTTCAGCAAAGCGGGCACCCTGCGAACGCAGCCTCGCGGCCAGTGCGTCCACATCGGCGGTTTCGACATAGCACATGTAGAGCGACGGGCCGCGGCGCCGGAAGAAGCGGTCCATCGCGCCACCGCCACTCGTCTGCGTGATTTCGATGCGGTCCAGCCGCCGTGGCGGGTCGAAAAGAGTGAGCGTCCCGTCGTAGCCATACTGGGTGCTCGCGATACGCGAAAACTGGAACGGGTCGAGGTCGAAAATGCGGGTGTAGAGCCCGGCCGTGTCCTGCCAGTCGTCGACCGGGTTCGTCACCTCGTAGACGTGGCTGATCAGGCCAAGGGGTTCGCGTGGTGTCTCAGGGACGATGGTCGTTGGCATGCCGTGGGTGGTGAGAGGGCCAAGGACAAGGCTGGTGCCCTCGCGGGTGAACGCGACACGCTCAGAGTCCAAGTGGCGGGCCATTCGGTCGACATCGGCGGCAAAGCCCACGCCATAGAGGCCCTGACCCCATTCGTCAGCGAAGACGCGGACGGGCCCGTCGCCAGCTGGCTCGAGGAATTCGAAGAGGCTCGACCCCGCCTGGACGGTCGTCCGCCGGGCGTTGAGGGCGGCTGAAGCATCTTCTCCCACTTCGATGGCGTCGAACAACGCCTGCCATGTTCGCACAGCGACGGCGCGGTCGGGGACGACAAGCTGGACGCGGTCTACATACGAGAGCACTGCACTCCCCCGGCTGATCTGAGCGACATTGTGCCACAGGAGGCACGCGCGGGGGCCCGGGGATGTCGTGGAGGGCAGATTCTGCCAAGGAGCTGCTCTCTTTAGATGGTGGGTGCTGGCGCAGATTGGATGAATTCAAACGGCGCGGTCGAATGTGCTGACCATGTGAAGCGGCACTCATCATGACGGATCATCATATTGAGGATCGTCAGCCTGCTGAGGTTAGCCATCTCTCATGCCCTTGCTTATTCCATAGGCAAGCGGAATGCCGATGCCCAGTGCAAGGACTGTGAGCCCCACCCAATTGCTGAGCAGAGCGATGGCGACGAAGACAATCAATAGGACTGCCGCAATGAGGAACAGACCGAGGAGGCAGCCGCAGCAGCCTCCTCCATTCCTTCCGATCTCGAACCCCAGTCCTCCAGCCAGCCCAGCGAGGAACCAGTGTCGCGTCTTGATGTTGCCCTCACTTATACGCGCTTAAGATTAGCCATCACTTCCTCGACCGACTCGACGGCTGTGTTGGTGCGTGCCCCAGCCGGTAGATGCGCAGCGCTACGCCGCGAGGCGCGCAGGGTGAGACCGTACCGACGAAAGTACTTGGAGTGGTGGGCGGGCCACCGGCATCAGGCGGATTCGCCGCGCAGCTCGGTGGCTGTCGGGATGACAGCTACGTCAACCTGCTGGCCGCCACGGGTGAGGAGCAGCGGGCGACTCTTGTTGAGCACGGATTCGGCGTTGACGACACACTTGCGGATGTCACCCCGGCCGGGGATGTCGTACATCACTTCCATGAGGGTCTCTTCAAGCACCGTGCGGAGTCCGCGTGCACCGGTCTTGTGTTTGATCGCGGTCTGGGCGATGGCCTTGAGGGCGTCATCGGTGAAGACCAGCTCGACACCGTCCATTCCAAAGTAGCGCTGGTATTGTTTCACGAGCGCGTTCTTTGGTTCGGTGAGGATTTTGACGAGCGCAGCCTCGTCGAGCGAGGTCAGTCCGACGACCATTGGCAGGCGGCCGACGAATTCGGGGATGAGCCCGAATTCGAGCAGGTCATCGTGCGTCACGTGGGTGAGGAGTTCATCGGACTTTTCCGAACCGCGAAAGCCGCGGTCGGCGCGGAAGCCGAGACGCACATGGTTGCGCGTGAGGCGGCGCTCGATGTGCGTCTCGAGCCCTTCGAAGGCTCCACCGCAGATGAAGAGGATGTTCGCGGTATTGATCTGGAGGAAATCCTGGTGGGGATGCTTGCGGCCGCCCTGTGGCGGGACGTTCGCGACGCAGCCTTCGATGATCTTGAGGAGAGCCTGCTGGACGCCCTCGCCGGAGACGTCGCGGGTGATGCTGGGGTTATCGCTCTTGCGTGAGATCTTGTCGATCTCATCGATGTAGATGATGCCGCGCTCGGCCTTCTGGATGTCGAAATCAGCCGCCTGGATGAGGTGCAGGAGGATGTTCTCCACGTCTTCGCCGACATAGCCCGCTTCCGTGAGGGCGGTGGCATCGGCGACAGAGAATGGGACATCGAGCATCCGCGCGAGCGTCTTGGCGAGGAGCGTCTTGCCGGTACCCGTGGGGCCAACGAGGAGGATGTTGGACTTTTCGAGTTCGACTTCGGTATCGGCAGGGGCGCCGATGCGCTTGTAGTGGTTGTAGACGGCGACGGAGAGGACCTTCTTAGCCTGCTCCTGGCCGATGACGTATTCGTTCAGGTGGTCGTAGATGAAACGCGGAGGGGCGACGCGCTGGGCCGAACCGGTAACACCTTTGGCGGCTGCTGGAGTGGCAGCGGAACCGGACTCTTCATCGATGATCTCGCGGCAGAGGTCGACGCACTCATCGCAGATATAGACGGCGCCGGGGCCAGCGATCAGCCGCCGCACCTGGTCCTGGTTTTTGCCACAAAACGAGCAGTGGTATTGCACACGGTTGGTTCGGTTCCCGGCCACGGCGAAAGTCTCCCTCTGTGGTTATCTTACTTCTTGGACGCGGCGTCTTCCGGACGCGCGAGGAGTTCATCGACCATCCCGTACTCCCTGGCACCCTGGGCATCCAGGTAGAAGTCACGGTCGAAGTCCCGCGTGATCCGGTCCACCGGCTGGCCGGTATGGGAAGCGATGATATTGCGGATGATCTCGTTGTTGCGGAGGATCTCCTTGGCCGCAATTTCGATATCGGAGGCCTGACCGCGGGCGCCGCCCAGCGCCTGGTGCATGTGCACGGTGGCGTTGGGGAGAGCATAGCGCTTGCCCTTTGCGCCAGCACAGAGGAGCACGGTCGCCATGGAAGCCGTCTGCCCCACCGCGATCGTCGAAACGTCGGGCTCGATGAGCTGCATTGTGTCGTAGATGGCGAGGCCGGCCGTGATGACGCCACCCGGCGAGTGGATGTACATGCTGATATCCCGCTCCGGGTCTTCCCGCTGGAGGAACAGCAGCTGGGCCACGATGAGGTTGGCGATCTGGTCGTCGATGGGCGTGCCCAGGAAGACGATGCGCTCCTTCAGCAGGAGGGAGAATATGTCGAACGCCCGCTCCGAACGCGGGCCAGTCTCGATCACCGTCGGTATGACGGCCTGCACGAGGGCAGGGATGGGCTGGGTGCCAGTCACGCGGGTACCTCCTCAAGTTCGCCGCACGCAATCGCAGCGAGACGGTCAAGCGTCTTCTTTGAAGTCAGAGTGCGGCGAATGGTGGAGACGCCCTCCTCGGTGCCGAACATCTGGCGGAAACGGGGTGCGTCGTCGCCCATGGGCTCGACGAGCTTGTCGAGCTCCTCTTCTATCTCTTCGGCTGTTACGTCCAGACCTTCAGTCTCGGCAAGCTGCGAAAGTGCGAGTGAACGGCGGACGCGCGCCTCGGCTGCTTCGCGCATGGTCTCGCGAAACTCAGCCTCGGTGCGGCCGAAGCGGGCAAGGTAGAGCGCATATTGCTGCTGGTCGTTTCCGGCCGCTTCGCGCACGAGATGGTCGATTTCGCGTTCGACAAGCACCCTGGGGAACTCGATTATGGCCCCTTCGACGAGCTTATCGACGGCATCGGAGCGCAGCTTGGCCTCAGCCTGCTCCTTGAGCGCGCGTTCGAGGTCGTCATGGATGCGGGTGCGGAGGGCGTCGAGGGTGGGGAAATCATCGGCGTTGATCTGCATCGCGAAGTCATCGTTGAGCTCGGGAAGTTCCTCTTCCTTCACCTCTTTGACACGCACGTGGAAGGTCGCAGTTTGCCCCTGCAGACGTTCAATCCGGAAATCTGCGGGAATAGCGGTCTCGATGTCCTTCTCGTCGCCCTTCACCATGCCGATGAAACCTTCAGCCAGACCCTCAACAAAAAGGGCCTCACCTTCGCGCAGCGGGAACTCGGCGTCCAAATCTTCGATGAACTGATCATCTGCGACGGCGCCGACGACATCGGCAATGAGGATGTCCCCCCATTGCACGGGACGCTCGACGGGGACCTGTGTGGCATAACGGCGGCGGATGAGCTGGATCTGTTCGTCCAGCATCTCCGGAGTGACTTCGACCGGGTCTGTTGCGACGCGGATAGTGCGGTACTCACCGAGGTCGATGGTGGGGCGCACCGCGACGGTGAGGGTGAAGCGCATGGGGTCGAGGTCGACTTTTTCAAGCTCCGGCTGCGCGATGGCGTCGACCGATTCGCTCTCGATCGCCTCGTTGTAGACATCCGGCAAGAGCTTATCGATGGCCTCGTTCATGAGGCGATCCTGGCCGATGTACTTTTCGGTAAGCGGTCGTGGCGCCTTTCCGGGCCGGAACCCGGGCACGCGTGCTTTGGTGGCGAGACGCCGGTATGCCGCATCGAGCGACTTTGCGACGCGTTCTGGTTCGACTTCGATATCAAGCTGAACGCGGCTCTCAGGGAGCCGTTCGAGGGTTACCTTCACAGGGCGATTCCGATCCTCCGCCGTTCAGTATAACAAACCGGGCCGCCGCCGCCGGGACGGACCGGTATCTCGCATCACACCGCGTAATGTTCAGTCGGCCACCGGCGGACAGCGGCCTATGGCCTTTCGGTGTCCCGCGGCGCGAGCTGCAAGCCCAGTTCATCGAGCTGCGCCTGGTCAACGCGCGACGGGGCGCCCATGAGCGGGTCCGTCCCCGAGTTGGTCTTGGGGAAAGCGATCACGTCGCGCATGTTTTCGGTACCAAGCAGCGACATGAGCAGGCGCTCGATACCCATGCCGACGCCACCCTCGGGTGGGGCGCCGTATTCAAGTGCATCGAGAATGACACCAAAACGCTCGCGCTGCTGTTCTGGTGAGTGGCCCATCAGGGAGAGCACGCGCTCCTGGTCGGCGCGGTTGTCGATGCGGATGGAGCCGCCGCCAACCTCAGCGCCGTTGAGGGTGAGGTCGTACTGATAGGACAAGGCGGCCCCCGGGTCGGTTTCGAGTTTCGATCGCTCCGATTCGGGAAACCCGCAGAATGGGTTGTGGGTCGCGTCCCAACGGCCTTCGTCGGGGTGCCATTCGAGCAACGGGAAGCCGGTTATCCAGGCGAATGACAGGACGCCGGGGTCCTTGAGGCCGAGGCGATCGCCAAGCGCACTGCGCACTTCATGCAACGCCCGGGCAACGACGGGCGGCTGGTCGGCCACGATGAAGAGCATGTCGCCTTCCGTGGCACCGGTGGCAGCCTTCAGGCCAGCGATCTCTGCTTCAGACAGGAATTTCGCGATTGGCGAGCGCAGTTCGTCCGCTGCAAAGCCGAGATATGCCAGGCCCTTCGCGCCGCCACCGCGCGCAATCGCGGTCAGTTCGTCGATTTCGCGGCGCGTCATCCCAGCCTGGCCGGGCACGAGAACGGCCTTGATTTCGCCGCCGCCGGCCAGTGCTCCCGCAAACACCTGGAAGCTGCTCTGGCGCAGGGGTCCGGCGATGTCCACCAATTCAAGGCCGAAGCGAAGGTCGGGCCGGTCGATACCGTAGCGCGCCATGCAATCGGAGAAGTCGAGGCGAGGGAACGGCTTCTGAGCGATCCGGCGGCCCTGGCCATAGGCTTCGGCGATCTCCGTATAGAGGTCTTCGACGAGGTGCATCACGTCTTCCTGGCCGACGAAACTCATTTCGAGGTCGAGCTGCGTGTGTTCGGCGACGCGGTTCGCGCGGAAGTCCTCGTCGCGGTAGCAGCGGGCGAGCTGAAAGTACTTCTCCACGCCGCCGACCATGAGCAGCTGCTTGAGAATCTGAGGCGATTGGGGCAGGGCGAAGAATTCGCCGGGGCGCATGCGCGAAGGCACGAGGAAATCGCGCGCGCCTTCCGGGGTGGACTTGATGAGCGTCGGCGTTTCCACTTCGATGAAGCCGCGCGCCCAGAGATAGCGGCGCATGTGGGCAACGACTTCGTGCCGGAGCGTGATCGCGTGCGCGACGTCCGGGCGGCGCAGGTCGAGATAGCGGTACTTGAGACGGAGCTGCTCATCGACTTCGACGGGCTCGTTGATATAGAACGGCGGGGTGAGGGCTTCGTTCAGGACACGGCACGTCTGCGGCACGATTTCGATGCTGCCGGTCGTCATGTTGGGGTTCACGGTTTCGGGGGCACGGTGGCGCACGGTGCCCTCCACCTGCAGCACCCACTCAGGGCGCACGCGGTGGGCAACAGCGTGGCTCTCAGCGTTATCGGGACTGAAGACGAGCTGGACGAGGCCCGTCGAGTCGCGCAGATCGAGGAAGATGAGTCCGCCATGGTCGCGGCGGCGGTGCACCCAGCCCGCGAGGCGCACCGTGCGCCCCTCATCTCCAGCCGCCAGAGCCCCGCAATATGTGTCTTTGAGCATAGGACCACAGTATCAGGAGGGAGGGGTACGTGCCTCGAAAGAGGGGGCAGGCAAGCCGGGGGCATTCAGCCCGGAGAGCTCTTCAGCGAACGCCCGCTGCATCGCCTCTTCCATGCGAGCCTGGTAGCGGCGATACGCTTGCACAAGCTGGTGGCCTTCGGGGGTGAGGGTGGTGTGGCCACCCCCAGCACCGCCAACCTCGGACTGGACCAGGGCGAGGCCAAGGTTCGCTTCCATCTCTTTCACCTTGCCCCAGGCCCGGCGATAGGAGAGCCCGAGCTCGCTAGCAGCATGGGCGAGGGAGCCGGACTCGGCGACGAGTTCGAGCAATCGGACGCGATAGTCCGACATCACCAGCCGCCCGCCGTATTCCAGCCAGAGCTTTTGGCGGGGGGTGAAGCACTCCATGGCAGGAAGGCTACCCCTGCAGGAGGCGTTGGGCCAGAGTCACGCGCTACAGTTTTGTGGCGACGAGCAGTAACACGCCGGGGATGCAACCGGACTGATCGAAATCGGCGCCCTCCGCCACCAACGAATCGAGATGGGACTCGAAGCGGTTCGATTCCGGGAGCTCAGCCAACGAGCGGGTCACGAGCCCGCTCACGCCGAGGGCCGTGATAAGGCCACCGAGCGTCCAACGGCTGCCCTCGTCGTCTTCTTCGCCGGGCGGGGCGACCTCGATCCCGTCCTCGTCGCGCTCCGGGAGATAGGGGTGTACGACAATGAGGTCGCCCTCTTCGTCCGACTCGAAGACGTTGGCGAACGGGTGTTCATCGTAGACGACGAGCCGCCCGCCGGTCTTCAGGCAGGCAGCGATCCCCTCAGCCCAACCGGTGATGTCGCCCACCCACGAAAGACTGCCGATCCCGCTATAAACGGCGTCGTAGTCGCCGGTGCGGTGGGTGGTGGCGATAGCGTCCGGCGCACCGGTGAGGAAACGCGGCTGCATGCCCGCCGAGGCGGCAAGCTCCTGGGCCAGCGCGATGCTTTCGGCCACGTCGATGACGGTAACGCTTGCGCCGAGGTTCATCAGCGAGAGGACGTCCTCGCCGTTGCCAGCCTGGACGACGAGCACCTGCTTGCCGTGGAGGTCGCCGAGGGCCGCCAGCTCTTCTTCGGAGAGGCTCACACCACCGTTGCGGTAGAAGGCCGGGTCGGCCATGGCCTCGTCAGGATCTTCTGGATAGGCGGCTGCGTCGTCAGGCATTGAGGTCTCCACGAACGTGCTGGAAGGGGAGAACGTGGGCGAAGTCGTTGACCGTGATCACAGCGCGGCGCGAATCCGCAGCACGGACGGTGGTAATCGACGTGTGATGGACGCTCACGAGATGGTCGTAGCCGGATCGGAAGAGCTGGCTAAGATAGGCGTTGATGACTCCGCCGTGGCAGGCGACGACGACGCGGTGACCCTGGTTCTCAGCGGCTATTGCGTCGATCGCGGCGACGACGCGTGCCTTGAACTCGGTCGCGTCTTCAGAGTGAGGGTATGCGGAATGCAGACGCGTCCGCGTCACCTCGCGGTAGATCTCGGCGAGCTCCTGGCGTGTATAGAGTTCAAGCAGGCCCTTGTCCTGGGGCGCGCGTTGCCAGAGGTCGATCTCGCGGATGTCGTCGCGGATGCGCGGTTCGAGGTTGTGATGTCGCGCAACCTGCCAGGCCGTGTCATGCGCGCGCTTCATCGAGCTGCAGTACACGGCATCGATGTGCGCCGTAGCGAGACGCATACCGACTGCTTCAGCCTGCTGTTCCCCAAGTGCGGAGAGGGGCGCATCGAGGGCGTCGCCGAGGGCGATGTTCTCGTAGAACTTCTGCTCGCCGTGACGGACGAGGAGCAGTTCGCACATGCCATCGAGGGTTTCGGCAAAAGGGTTTTCGAGGTCGATGGAACGCACCCGGCGAGTCGTCATTCGGGGCAAGCCCCGGGCATGGCGACGGCGGCAAGGTTTGGCTCGACGGCGGAGACGTAGTGGCTCGCCTTGATGAAGGCCTTGAGCCCGGCAATGAACATTTCGAGGTCTTCGTGGTGCATCTCGACAAGGATACGGCGGGTGAACACTTCCACGCCGCGTTCGAGCCGTCCACAGGCCAGTTCACCCCGTTCAGTGAGGTGATTTCGCACGAGCCGGCGGTCCGAGTCGTCGTCTTCGCGGCGGACGAGGTTGAGCTTGACGAGGCGATCCACGATCCCGGAAATGGTTGGCGGGGTGACGGCGAGGCGGGCAGCGAGTTCGCCGGCCGTCACGCCCGGACGTTCGCGCATGAGGAAGAGCACGCGCAGTTGGGCCGTGGTGAGCCCGATTTCGGCCCAGGCGCGGAAGCGCAACGGGTCGAACATATTCAACGCTTCGCCGAGGTTTCGGAGCGCGGAGTCAACGGTGGGCTCAGGGTTCGGAGATGGTGCAGTCACGTCTAGCCTCGTACGAATAGTTCACTCGGCGCTAGAGTATCAGTCCGGCCACGGCGCACAACCGGGCAGCGATGAGACGTCACTGGCGCGACGGGTGCGGAGGCGGCGCCAAGATGGGAAACTGGCAACATGACGTTGGACCTGGACCCCGGCACTGCCGCAATCGGCAACCCGCGACTCGTGCAGGCCATCATCGAGGAAATGGATCGGGGAGCCATCCCGTTCGAGCGATTCATGGAGCTGGCACTTTACCACCCCGGACATGGCTACTATCGCAAGGCCGGCCGGATTGGCAGGGCCGGTGACTTCCTCACCAGTCCCGCCATCCACCCGATGTTCGGCTGGGCCGTGGCCGGGTGGTGCCGGGAGATCTGGGACCGCCTGGGGCGGCCCTCGCCGTTTTCGATCATCGAGCCGGCGGCCGGGGACGGCGCGCTGGCGGGTGCGATCCTGGACTGGGCCGCGGGCCGCGGAGATGGGTTTGCGGAAGCCATCCGTTATGTCGCTGTCGAGCCGAACGCGCGAGGCGATGATGCGCGGGTCGAATGGGCATCGCCACCGCTGCAACCGGTCGAACACGGAGTCGTGGTCGCCAACGAGTTGTTCGACGCACTCCCCGTGCGGCTTTTCGAGGCCGGTGGGCGTGGGCCTGTGGAAGTGCTTGTGCGCTGGGAAGGCGAGCAGTTCGTCGAAACTCCGGGCGGTGTGACCACCATCGACGACGCCCCCGCGGAGGGGCGCTTTGAGGTGAATGCGCGTGCGTACCCGCTAATGCAAAGCCTTTGCGGTCTCGTGCGGGAGGGCGCAGTGCTGGTGTTCGATTACGGCTATGCGCAGGATGAGCTCTGGGCGCCCTGGCGCAAGAACGGCACGCTCCTGTGCTTCTATCGCCACACGGCACACGAGAACCCATATATCCACGTCGGTGAGCAGGACCTGACGGCGCACGTGAATTTCTCTGAAGTCGTAGCCGCCGCCGCCGATGCCGGTATGGCGGTAAGCGGACCTGTTTCCCAATCGGCGTTCCTGCATTCAGTCGGGTTGCAGGGCCTGGTGGAGGCAGCACGCAGCGACATGGCGGAATACTTCACGCGCCGTCGAGCTCTCGAACAGCTCACCGACGGTGCCGGGCTGGGTCGAGTGCGCGTGCTTGCCGCCGCGCGGGGTCTTGAAGCGCCACTGCCCGGGTTCGAGGGCACAAGTTGAGCGGAGGGGAGACTGCTGATCGGCCGCGAGAGGGGGCCATCACGATCGGGGAGCGGGCACCGGATTTTGTTCTTCCGGCCGTCCTGGACGGAGGCGAGGAGGTCGTCGTCCGGCTTGCGGAGCGCCTGGGCACGGGGCCTGTAATGCTGGTCTTCTACCAGGACGACGGCATGCCCATCTGCACGCGTGAGTTGCAGGCGTTCGCGCAAGAACACGAATTGCTGGCGGAAGCCGGGATCCAGGTCTTTGGCATCAACACCAACGGTCTCGGTTCACACGCGAAATTTCACGAGCGCGACCACTACCCCTTCCCACTCATCTCCGACTTCTACGGCGAAGCGGTGAAGGCCTTTGGGATGTGGGATGCGGACGATGGCAAGTCGAAGCGCGGGATCGTCGTCGTCGGCATCGACGGCCGCGTCCAATACGTGCTTCCCCACTTCAATCCCGGGAACGTGAGTGCGTTTGAAGGCGTCTTTCGCGCAATAGGCCTGGTGTGAGGAGCGTCTGCGCAGCGGTGATCGCACCGCCTCAGAGCACACCCCTGTCCTTGAGGTCGGCAAGCTGCGCGGCGTCATAGCCGAGTAGTTCGCCGTAGACCCTCGTGTTATCGGCGCCAGGGGCGGCGGAGCCCCGCCAGATGCGCTGCGGCGTCCTGGAAAAGCGCGGGACGGGACGGGTGCCCTTGATGGGTCCCACCTGCTCATCGTCCCATTCAATGTGGACTTCGCGGGCGCGGTAGTGGGGATCTTCGGCGGCGAGCTTTGAACTGAGGATGGGGCTGCAGGGAATGCCAGCCTCGTTCAACGTCGCGATCACGTCGTCCATGGTGCGCTCTTCCACCCAGCCGCGGAGGAGGGCGTCGAATTCAAGGCCGTTCACGTCGTTCACGGCGGTGCGGGCACCGGCCCAATAGGGGTCGGCAGCATCGAGCCCGAGCAGCTGACAGATCTTGACATGGATGGTGGCAGCAGGGCACGCGATCACGACGGAGCCGTCGCTGGCCTTGTACACATCGTACGGCTGAAAAGCCGGGGACTTGTTGCCGCTGCGCTCGCGCACGACGCCCAACTGGAACCATTCGACCATGGTGCCAGCGAGCACACCCTGGACGGCCTCAAACTGGGCCAGGTCGATCGATTGGCCGATGCCTGTCTCCCGGGCGTAGATGTAGGCGGCAAGGCAGGACGACAGGCAGTACAAGGCCGTGATGTAGTCAGCCGTCCAGGGAGCGGCGCGCGTCGGTGGCATTGGCTCCGGGAAGCCGGTCTGATACATGGAGCCGCCGAACGCCTGGCCGATCATGTCGTAGCTCGCGCGGCCGAGGTATGAGGGGTCGCCAGACTGGCCATAGCCCGAAACATGACAGATGACGAGCGCGGGATTGCGGGCGAGGACTGTTTCGTCATCAAGTCCCCACTTCGCATAGGCGCCCGGGCGGGAGCTCTCCATCCAGATCGCGGCGCGTTCGGCGAGCTTGAGGAAGATCTCCTTGCCTTCCGGCGTCCCCATATCAAGGGTGACGTTGAACTCGTTGCGGCGCTCGGCCAGGAAGCTCGTGCTGACAACGCCGGATCCGTCCTTCTTCGGCAGGCCGAGTCCGGTCGTTCGCCAGACGTCATCGACCCGCGGGTTCTCCACCTGGATCACTTCGGCTCCCATCTGGGCTGCAAGCACCGCCGCGAACGGCTGGGCAATCACCGATCCCGTGGAGAGGACGCAGACGCCCTGCAACGGGCCGAATACTTCCGGGACCAATGTCTCTCGCGCCATCCGTCGCCTCCAGTGGGTTTGCGCCGGAAGGATACCTGCGATTGTGGTCCGCGCATAGGGAGCCGCCTCCCACCCGGGTTTGACGCTGCGATCGCAGCCTCTACAGAATTGTTCGAAAGGGATTCCTGTGGCCGCCTATTCCGACCTCGTGATGGAGCACTTCGAACACCCACGCAACGCCGGCGAACTGGCCGACGCCGATGGCGAAGCGACGAAGGCCAATCCCGTCTGCGGCGATCGGATGCGCGTGATGATCCGCGTCGCTGATGGCCGCATTGGCGACGTGCGCTGGCAGACCCGCGGCTGCCCGCCCGCCATCGCGACGAGTTCATTCGCGAGCGAGATGGTCGTCGGCTGGACGCTCGCCGAAGTGGAGGGCCTCACGCGCGAACGCATCGCCGAAGCCATCGGCGGGCTCCCGAAAGACAAGGTGCACTGCAGCGTGCTGGCAGCCGACGCGCTCAAGGCGGCAGTGGCGGACTACCGGACGAAGCACATCTGAACGCGGACACCTTAAAGCCCCGAGACGGTCATCTCGCGCACGCGGATGGTGGGTGCGGCGGCGGAGCCGAACCAGGTGAGGTCGTTACCCACGGCGTCAATGCCGGCAAACATTGTTTCCAGGCGCCCGGAGACGTTGATCTCGGTTACCGGATAGGCGAGCTCGCCGTGTTCGATCCAGTACCCTGCCGCCCCGCGCGAAAAGTCGCCGGTCGCCGGGTTGAAGCCGAAGCCGAAGAGCGTGGTGAGATAGAGACCATCTTCGACGCCGGCAATGATCGCCGCCGGGTCGGTGCTGCCTGCTTCGAAGATGAGGTTTGAAGGGCCTGGAGCAGGCAGCGATTCCACTCCGCGCACGGCGCTGCCCGTGGTGCGGTTGCCCGTGCGCCGGCCCGTGTAGACATCGAACAGGAAGCCGCCGAAGATACCGTCCTCGATCAGGGCAGTGCGGTGCACGCCCACACCTTCGCCATCGAACGGGCGCGAGCCGAGGCGGCCGGGAAGCAGCGGGTCGTCGATGATGTTAAGGAGACTTGAGCCGACTCGTTCGCCCACGCGTCCGGCCAGGAACGTCGCCCCGCGGTAGAGCGCCGACCCGGTCGCGCTCTCGAGCAGGTTGGCCATGAGGGCCACGGCCATCACGGGCTCGAAGACCACCGGAACAGCCTTTGTGCCTACTTTGCGGGCGCCGAGCTGCATCACTGCCCGGCGGGCGGCGATGCGGCCGATCTCCTCCGCGTCCAGCAGGCGGTGGAGGCTGCGTTCTGAGCTGCTCCAGCCACCGGTGCGCTTCTTGCCGTCGCTGTCATCGGCCATGACCTCCACGCCGAGCCCGACGGCCGTCGCCGGATACCGCCCGGCAAAGCCGTTGGAGTTTGCCAGCGAGACTTCTGCGATGCGTGTACTGAAGGACGCCCCGCCGGAGTTGGTGATGCGAGCGTCGGCCCCACGGGCGGCTGCTTCGCAGGTGACCGCGAGGTGCACCTTCTCCTCAACGGAGAGGTTGGCGAGGGACTCGTCATAGAGCTGGAGGCCATCGCGCAGCGGTACGGGCGTCTCCGAGGCAGCGGGGAGCCCTGCACATTCATCGGGGGCGGAGATCGCGGCGAGGTCCACGGTCTCACGGGCGAACCGTGCGAGCGCCGCCGGGTCGAGGTCTGCAGTGGAACATACGGCGGTCCGGCCATCCGTGATCACGCGCAGTCCGAGCGAACGCGATCCCGACTCAATGAGCTGCTCCACTTCGCCAAGCCGCACCTGCACCTTGGACTCCAGCGACTCGCGGATGATCACGTCACATTGACCGGCGCCGGCCCGGCGGGCGAGTTCGACAACGGTTGTGGCCAGGGCGAGGTCCGGCTCAGCCAACCTTCGTCCCTCCGACCGTTATCCCGGAGACCAGTACGGTCGGCATGCCCACGCCGACGGGGACGGACTGTGAGTCCTTTCCGCAGGTCCAGGTGCCCGTGGACAGGCGGTAATCGTTGCCAACCATTGTGACCTTCGAGAGCACGTCTGGCCCATTGCCGATGAGGGTGACGTTGCGCAGCGGCGCGGTGATGTGGCCGTCCTCGATGAGGTAGGCCTCGCTCACGGAGAAGACGAAGTCGCCATTGGAGATGTTCACCTGGCCGCCGGAATAGGCAGCGCAGAAGATGCCGCGGCCAACACTGCGGAGGATGTCCTCGGGGTTGCTCTGGCCGGCGAGCATGAAGGTGTTGGACATACGCGGCATGGTGTAGCTCTTGAACGTCTCACGGCGGCCAGAACCGGAGGGGGCGACACCGAAGTAGCGTGCGCTCATTTCATCATGGAGATAGCCGAGCAGCGTGCCCCCTTCGATGAGGACGTTCCGGCCGGTGAAATTGCCTTCGTCATCGACGTTGATGGAGCCGCGCGAATTGGGGATCGTCGCATCATCGACAACGGTCACCAGCGGGCTCGCGACAGACTCGCCGACGCGGCCGGAATAGTTGCTCGTGCCCTTCCGGTTGAAATCCCCTTCGAGGCCGTGGCCGACCGCTTCGTGGATGAGGATGCCGCTTTCGCCGGCGGCGAGGACGACGGGCATGGTGCCGGCAGGCGCTTCGACGGCCTGGTGCTGAAGGATGGCCATGCGCGCGGCCTCGCGGGCGATCTCTTCCGGCGGGATGCCGTCGAAATACTCCAGCCCGAGGCGTCCGGCGCCGCTCTTGCGCGCGAGACGGTTGGTGCCGTCCTTCTGCGACGTGGCCACGACAGCGAAGCGCAGCATGGGCTGGACATCGCCGGAGACGCGGCCATCGCTGCGCGCGATCAGCACGTGCTTCATCTCGTCGCCGAAATTGCCTTCCACGTGCACGATGCTCGGGTCATAGGCGCGCGCGGCGCGGTCGGCACGTTCGAGGATAGCGACTTTGTCGGCGGGTGGGCGGGAAGCTGCGGGGTCGTCGTTGGAGTAGAACGAGGTGCCCCGAAATTCGGGCGTGGCGTCGATCGCCACGGGCCGCTCAGCGTCTGAGCTGATACGGGAAGCAGTCTCCGCCGCGCGGCGCATCGCCGCCGGATCCAGCGATTCGGTGTAAGCGAAGCCAATCGCGTCGCCCTTGACGACACGGATGCCGAGACCGCGGGCGACGTTTCGTGCGGCGGATTTGACCTGCTGGTCTTCCCAGGCGATGGCGTTGGATGTCCGGTGTTCGAAGAAGAGCTCGGCGAAATCGCCCCCGTGGCTGAGCGCCACGGAAAGCAGCGACGACATCATGGCCGAATCGATGTTGTAGCGGGCGAAGTGTTCGATGGCGGCGGTGGCCGGGTCGGGCATTCTTCCTCCATGGCAGGCACAGGGGGCGCGTGATATGCGAAGATCGTAACACGCAGCACTCCGGCGGGGGCCCAGCGACCGGACGGTGACATCCCCAGGCCAGGCCCGCCCGCACTGAACTGAATTGGGAACTTCATGATGACCTTGGAACCAGGAAGCGAAGCGGCCCCCAACCCGATCCGGGCGCTGCTCGTGCCGGGGTTGCGGGTATTGGACGGTAGCGGCCAGCTCACGCCCGTCCCGGGGACACTCGGCCACCTCGATGGCGCGCGGTCGCTCTTTGTCGTCGACCTCGAGATGAGTGGCTCGAACGCCCAGCTCCACGAGGTCCTGGATGTGGGCGGGGTGCGCTGCGCGCTGGCACCGGGCTTTCCCGAAGAGGGCGCGTGGGGCGGCCGGGTACGCCCGAAACACATCGGGAACGCGGTCCCCGCAGCGTTGAAGGTGGTCGGCTATAGCCCAAGAGCGTGGAAGGACGCGATCGACCTGGAGGCTGCGTTCGTTCGCTTCGCCGAACTCGGGCAGGGTGCCATCATCACCGGCTGGGGCATCGGCCAGGACATGTCGTTCCTGGCGGAGTCGTTCCGGCGGGTCGGCCGGCCATGGCCGTTTGCGGCGGTGGCGCTGGACGTGCAGCCTATTGCCCGCAAGCTGCTGCGCGATGGCCGGGAGGTGGACCGTTTCAACCTCGGCCACGTCGCGGATCGGCTGGGCATCGGCCGGATGGGCGAGCATGGCGCCCTACCCGACGCCTACGCCACCTATGACGTGCTCGTGAAACTGCTGGGGCGGGCATACCCGTAGGCGCGTGCCGCCTCCGCACCCGCCGCTCGCCACCCCAATCAGGGTCCCCGCATTGCTGATCCCCAGCAGCCCTGCCACGAACTGCCCCAGGGCGATTGCCCGCTGTTCCTCTTGCTTGTTCAACGTCAGTCAATCTCCCATACATGGACATAGTCACTGAGCAGTTAGCTCTGACGTTTTCACTCAGCAACAACAGTGCAGCGTCCTTAGCTGGCTCGATGGGCGCCGGTCACGTTTACTTGCTGCATGCGTGCTCTGGTCGTGGCCA
>Ga0307373_10005290_pt1 | contig 21188 bp, 13 predicted proteins | sample OX2MG_FD_202534 | JGI IMG/M metagenome (GOLD analysis project Ga0307373, IMG submission 202534) | Soil microbial communities from Risofladan, Vaasa, Finland - OX-2 | ecosystem: Environmental > Terrestrial > Soil > Coastal area > Acid sulfate soil | place: Finland: Risofladan, Vaasa | collected...
GTTTTGCAGTTGGAAATGGATGACGCGGAGGCTGTCTACTTGAAGGAGGCCAGCGACGATCAACTCGATTTTATATCTCCGGTGAAACAATTGATTTACGAGCGCTTTGACCGCCTGCTGTATATTGATGCCAATACCAATACGCGCCTCCTTTCGCGTATCGACCCGAAACGCTCGGCGCAAAGACGCAAAGCGCAGGATGCTATAGACACAACGTGGTCACAGCGTGCCGCGCAGGGGCTGATGCGCTGGTGCTACACGCAGTATCCAACCAATGCCTACGCCCAGGATGCTAATATGTCACTTGAGGACTACTGGGAATTTATGGGCAAGGCGTGTAAGTTGGATGATGCCGACCCATTAGCAAGTTGGCGGGCATTATCAGATCGTCACCAGCAGCTTGTCGAATGGTTGCAGGGCCGTAAAGAAGTGCATATTATAGGCCAGGACACTGATCTTGTTCTATCGATTGAGGGCCGCTCGTTTCTGACCTGCGATGGGCATGTCAATTTCCCCGATGGCGAAATCTTTACCAGCCCTGCCGAAGATAGCGCGCAGGGGACGATTCGTTTTGCACTTCCCGGTGGCTATGATGGTCATCCTGTCGATGATATACGCCTGCGTTTCGATCGCGGACGGGTTGTCGAAGCACACGCTGCCTCTGGTGAGGATTTTCTGCTGAATATGCTTGCTATCGATGAAGGTGCGCGGCGCATTGGCGAATTTGCCTTCGGTACCAACTATGGGGTACGTGAAGCTACTCGCAATACCTTGTTTGATGAGAAGATCGGCGGTACTCTGCATATGGCGCTGGGACGTAGCTATCCAGAATCAGGCGGGTTGAATGTCTCATCTCTGCACTGGGATATGGTGTGTGATCTTAGGAAACAAGGTGAGGTATGGGTTGATAGCGAACTTTTTCTCAAAGATGGGCAATATATTCTATGGCTATAGGAAATCATATTTTCCACCAGTTGCTATGCCATCTTTTAGCTGCCGCAAGCGCATCTATTGTCTCTTGCGTCAGAATGGTCATACAACGATCTACCTCTGACGAGCCTGCATACAGATCGACGATGCCCAGGTCAACGCCAACAAGCGGTTCGACGGCGGCAACCGTGCAATACGGTACATATGCCACACTATAGCCACCCTCTTGCAGCATGAGCAGGCGACCATCGCAGATTTCTTCTGCCAGGTCAAACAGTAAGGTGGATATTGCCCTGAAACCGTCCATCGTAAGCATATTCTGAGCAAGCGGATCTAGCCAGTTCGCATCCTGCCCGGCGGAGATGATGATTAGTTGTGGGCGGTATTGCAGTCCAATGGGTAGCACCAATTGTTCGAAAGCGGCCCGATAACCCCTGTCGCCTGTGCCAGCCGACAGCGGGATGTTGACGGTATAGCCTGCTCCCGCGCCGCTGCCCACCTGTTCAAGCTCGCCTGATAGTTTGGGATACCAGTTGTGCTGGTGTAGCGAGACAAATAGCACTCCGGGATCTGCATAAAAGGCATCCTGGGTACCGTTGCCATGATGCACGTCCCAGTCCACGATCATGATTCGTTCCAGGCCAAATACGTTGCGAGCATAATGCGCGGCGATGGCGGCATTATTAAAAACACAGAAGCCCATGGCGCGATTGCTCATCGCGTGATGCCCAGGAGGGCGCAAGAGCGCGTAGGTGTTGCGCACTTCGCCCTGCATGATAGCTCGCGCTCCGTTCATAGCTCCGCCCGCCGCGTAGATTGCCGCGTCAAATGAACCAGGGCTGAGCGGTGTATCGCTCTCAATTTCTCCCCAAATACCCTTCATCGGTCCACCCGCAACGTGGGCGCGCACGCCTTCGATATAGGCGCGGGTATGATAGACCGCCAGTTCATCCTCGGTGGCCGCGCGCGCAGGGATTGAGTGCATCATAGCGCTCAGGCCCGACCCATCAAGAAATTCTTTAATGCGGCTCGTGATGGTCGTCGAGGAAGGATGACCTTCAGGAGAGGTTGCAAATGATCCGTTGCGCATGACTACAGTAGCCTGCGCGCCGGTATCATGCCCCAAGAAGCGTTCATCGAAAACGAGGCCGGTGCGATGAGTGGGCATTACAAACGATCCTTTCTGATGCAGGGGTTCTTGTCATAGAAGTCAAGTTTGGTCAAACAGAAACTTGCGCTAACATCATATGATATCCTTAAAATGGCTTTCAACTTGTTGCATAGAGGACTGTAAAATGTTAGTATAGCAAATCATGGAACAGAACAATAATAACACTAATAAGAGTTCAATTGATGAGATAGACCAGCGCATCATTGAGGCGCTGCAACTTGATGGGCGACGCCCATTCACCAAACTGGCGGCGGAACTGGGCATCTCTGAAGCCAGCGTGCGTCAGAGGGTTGCCAACTTGATAAACAACCAGGTCATGCAGATCGTCGCCATCACCAACCCGTTGAAAATGGGCTTTTCGCTCGCCAGTATGATCGGTATTCGCGTTTCAGGCGACAGACTTTTAGAAGTTGCCAGGGAAATATCAGCCTTCGATGAAGTGATTTACCTGATTATATGCGCGGGCAGCTTCGATTTGCTGGCAGAAGTAGTATGTCGTGATAACGATCACCTGTTAAAATTCCTCACAGAAAAACTCTATAAAGTGCCTGGCGTGCAGCAGACCGAGACATTTATGTACCTGCGCGTCGTGAAACAGAACAACTGGGCGTTTCTCTCGCAGGCCAGAGTCTCACCAACGTCTATACGGACTCACCCTTCAGATACCAGCCAGTAGGTTTCTGCCCAATAAGTGCCAAGAGACTGGTTCTTTCCATACGACTATAGTATAATGCCAGCGTGGGCATCTACAATGCACACAGTTGTGAAATGGCTCACTACCTTACATCGCACCATAGTCGATCCTATGCTCAGAAAACGATGAAGGAGACACTTGCATGGCAATGGAGACGCTTCCGGCAGGAACCCAACTGAAGGGGCGCTATCGTGTCGAACGTGTCCTGGGCAATGGCGGCTTTGGTCATGTCTACCTGGCGGTAGACTTACAAACAGGGCAGCAATACGCCATCAAGGAATATTTAGTGGCCGGGGCCAGCGGCAAAGCGCAACTTGAGCACGAGGCGCGCGTCCTGAGCCACTTACACCATCCCAGTTTACCCGCCTTCCAGGATGCTTTTGACGAGCGCGGGCGCTACTATGTTGTGCTGGGGTATATTGAAGGGCGTGATCTGACCGATTGCATCCGCGCCGCGCGCCAGCGCAACGAAGTCGTACCGCTTGAACGCGTCTTGAACTGGCTCATCTCGATTTGCGAAGCCGTGACGTTTTTACATAACCAGCAACCACCCATCATTCATCGCGACATCAAGCCCGACAACATTCGCATCACCTCGAACGGCATTGCTATTCTGGTAGACCTGGGCAACGCCAAAGCCGCGGCAGACGGCGCGCGCACTCTCCTGTTTATACGCCACCAGGGTACGCCGGGCTATGCACCATTGGAACAGTATCCAGGCGGTGTAGGCACCGATACACGCTCCGATGTCTATGCGCTGGGTGGAACGCTCTTTTTCGCTTTGACCGCGCACGAACCTCCCAGTGTTTCAACCCGCAAGCAATCGAGCGATCAGGGCATGCCAGATTTACCTTCGCTACAGGGACTCCTGGAGCAAAATCCACCTGAAGCCCAGGAACACAACAGCGTAAAACAGTTCAGACTGGGCATCAACAAACCGGCTAAGCCCGCAGCACGCCATTCACGCCACCTGGCCCAACTCAGTATGTTATCACCCGATCTGCTCAATCGCCTGAACCTGATTATTGCGCGCGCGATGGCCATGGACCCCTGGGATCGTTATCAATCTGTCGAGGAACTGAGCGCTGACCTGCAAAGGGTGCGTGCTGCCATGCCCATCTCTGCTCAACCTTCAAATTCACCGGCTAGTCGTCCTGTTGATCCACATAGCACGCAGCCCGATCTGCCATTTCTGTTTGAAGCCATGCAAAACGCGCGCGAAAACACTACTCCACCTTCGCCGGATAGCTCCGCGAGACCCGGCGCGCCGACCACTCAGCCGCCTTCACAGGAGAGCAATGGACACTGTCCGCGCTGCCGGGCGGAAGTGACTCGCAACGCGGCATTCTGTCCGCGCTGCGGTTCACCACTGAATGCAGATAGTTCTCCTCAGCAGGCGGGAATACCACTGGCAAAGATTCAGCAGCGATCATCCAATGCAAGTGCTTCTGCTCAATCAGTCGTGCGTGCTTCCACGCCCCAGCAGACACCTCCCAGGCCATTTATGCAGGCTGCTACACCTGTAGCACCTGTAGCACCTGTAGCACCTGTAGCACCTGTAACACCCACGCAAAAACCCATAGTCATTCCTGGCGTTGATAGGACACAGCAAGGTCCCCTTTCAAATGCAAACACGATACTGCCATCGTCGCCTTCACCTGTGATGCCTGGCATGGCAAATAGCCTGTCTTCGCAACCACAACAACGTACTCGACTTCCGAAAATCCTCCTGTTCTTCGTTATTGCCATTATCGTCGTAATAATTGCCGTTGCGGTCTTTTTGGTGGTACACAGTAAGACCAATGGCGAGGGTAGCGGCGGAACGACCCTACAACAGGCACGATATTATTCTCCCGGAGCACAGGTTTACAATTATGAGCGAAACATCTCTCTCTGCTTTATTGCCACCACTGCGCATCCTGATACTCGGATACGGCAATGTCACACGGGCATTCCTGCCTCTGTTGGCATCGCGGAGCGAGTGGCTGGGCCGCGAACTGGGTCTGCGACCAGTAATTACCGGCTTAGGTTCACGTAGACAGGGACTCTACATCCATCGTGATGGTGTTGATGCCAATCGGTTCACTGGCGAGCAGGACCCACTCTACCGCTTCAAAAGCGAAGGAGCCAGGGTAGAGAGTGCTGAGCAATTCATCGAAGCTGGCAAAAATGCTGGAGCCACTCTTTTCATTGAACTAACCACGCTTAACCCACAAAACGGGCAACCCGCGCTGATGCACATTCGCAGGGCGCTTGAAGCTGGTATGGATGTCGTTACCGCCAACAAAGGCCCGGTGGCTTACGCGCAGGCCGAACTACAGCAACTGGCAAGCAGGCACAACGCGCAGTTTCGCTTTGAGTCGGCGGTAATGGATGGGTTGCCCCTGCTCAACCTCGCGGAATTTACTCTGCCCGCTGCCGGGATTCGCGCGTTCCGCGCGCTGCTCAACGCTACCAGCAGCCTGGTTATCAGCATGATAGAGCAGGGTTACTCACAGGAAGAGGCCATCCGTAAAGCTCAGGAAGTGGGGGTCGCGGAAGCCGATCCCTGGTACGACCTGGACGGTTGGGACGCGGTTATGAAGACAACCATTCTGGTAAACTCGCTGATGGAAGGCGAACTTATTCCCCAGGCAGTCGAGCGCGAGGGCATTCGTCGCCTGACGAGTGACGATATCTGCGCTGCCGCGCTGGCCGGTTCACCGTACCGCCTGGTAAGCGAGGCGCACTATAAACATGGCATGCTCACCGCCAGCGTGCGACCGGTTCGCATCAGCGCGGATGATACGCTGCATACCGGCATTCAGGGTAAGACCGGTGCCATCTCGCTCGAAACAGATGTCATGGGTACCATCACCTTGATTGAACACGAACCGACGGTAGCGCAAACTGCCTATGGAGTGCTGAGCGATCTGATTATCATCCAACGCGGCAAACGGATTGATTGACTTTTACGGGGATGCTGTTTAGAATAGCAACTATCCTACTACTGATAAAGGAGTACGAGTATGGCTATCATCTGTCCGCAATGCTCCCTCGAAAATCCAGATCAGTCCACATTTTGTGCGCGCTGTGGAGCAAAGTTAACGCAGGATCAAAATCCTGCCAGCACAACCAATGGCCCATCGCAACCCTATACCATGCCGGCAGAACCAATCATGCAACAAAGTTTTCCCGCGCAGTCAGCGCCTGGGGAATTTCAGCAGAACTATCCACCTCCCGTGCCGGGAACATACCAGCAGATGCAGCCGCCCACCATGTACGCCCAGCTTAATACGGCTCCTCCACCACCCATTATCCCTCTCTCCGCGCAGCTTGGCAGGCGCGCATTCGCCGGACATGGTTATCCTGTCTCGCGCGCATCCTGGTTGATAGCGGACCAGCAAGCGCAAGCAACAGCCGTGCTCACTGCTGCGCGAGAGTCTCTGCTGCAGCGCGGTCTGCCAGGCCTGAGCATCAACCAGGCACGCCTGACCGAGCGAAGTTTCATGCTTGAAAGCCGCGATTACCTGACTGCGCATCGCGGCAGTTCCACGGTCTTTCTCTACGTCACACCTGGCGGGCGCGACCTCTATATCTCGCGCACAACTACTACGCAGACACCAATCAGCATCGCGCGCGTCGCTATATTCACCCTGTTGTTGATTCTCATGATAATAGGTTTGGCGCAAAGCGGATCGCCGCCATCCTTTGCCGGTGGTTTCTCGTTAGGCGCAGCCATCTCCACCATCCTCATCAATTTTAGCGTCCCCCTGCTGCTCTTTTTCCTGGTGCTGATCATCACATCCCTGCTCGCCTGGCTCATGCACAACGACCCGGGTATGTACTTGCGCCCTGCCATCATGAACGACTTTCAGGCCGACGACGCCGCGCTCATCCAGCAAGCAGTCGATAACAGCCTGCTCAGCGCAGCCAAAACAGCGGGGATAGACGAAAGTAAGATTACGATGTCCGGTCAGAGGCAACGCATCAGGCGACGCATTAGATGGATATGAGGTCCCGCGCCCGGTCACGATTAGAGTTCTACAGGCAAGTCCTGGCGCGCACCCCACTCATTCCAGGAGCCATCATAGTTGGTCAGCGCGGGATAGCCCAGCATGGCAAGGCTGAAGAGGACGGTCGTAGCTGCAACACCGCCGTTGCAATAGGCAACCACCCGCTCTGAAGGTGTCAAGTGTGCTGTTGAGAATATCTGCGACAGTTCTTCATTGCTGCGGAAAGTGCCCGTAGCAGCATCGATGAGTTCTTCGCGTGGAATGCTGAGCGCGCCCGGTATGCGCCCCGGTCGTCCACCACCGCGCGCAATCGCTCCCGTGTACTGCCCGCTGTCACGCGCATCGATGAGCGTGACGCCCGGCTTATGCAGCATGGCCAGGATGTCTTCAGCCGTTGCGCGCAGTGGGGGCTGCACCTTTGGAGTGAATGTGGCGGCAGGATAGGTAGGAACATCTGCCGTTAACGGCAGATGTTCGCGTTTCCACTTGCGCAGTCCGCCATTGAGCACAACGATCCGCTCGTGGCCGTAGTAGTTGAGCACCCACCACAGGCGCGTGGCAAACTGCGAGGTTGGATGCGCGTCATAGGCCACAACGAGATGCTCATCGCCTATGCCCAGGCTCTCCATTGCTCGCGCGAATTGCCGCGGCTGCGCTACCTGGGCCTCAATGGGATCTGCCAGATCCACGATGTCACGAGACCAGTCGATATAGACCGCTCCCGGAATATGCGCCTGCTCGTATTCTTCGCGCGCTCCAACGTATTCCGCGTGCTGGATGCCATCGCGTTCGCTGGTGCGCACATACCCGCGCATGTCAACGATACGCAGCGCCGCATCATCAAGATGCGCGGCCAACCAGGATGTTTCGACTAAAAAACGGCTGCGGTCCATAAGGCAATGCTCCTCTTATGCATATTGTAAGGGCTTTACGAGAAAAAGCCTGACGCTTCGGGATTGTCGGTACTGACGAAATGCGCAGGCGTCCCGAACAGGCTAATGGGCCTCACGCCTGTAATCGTCATGGAGGGATTCGGCGTCTGCGTGGTAATGTAACGCTGCACGGTCAATCCCAACGGACGCGATAGAATGATAGCGGCGGTAGTTGCCAGCACCACATTATTGAACGATCCATAGGGACGGCGCATGCGGGCTACCGTCATGGCGGAGAGTCCGGTCAGCAGGCCAGTGACCGCCAGGTTGGTGCCACAGCGTTCATGAATGGCCAGTTCTGGGGAAGTGGTACGCAACAATGTCAGGGCTTCTTGCGCCGTCGGCAGGATTGCCTCGGTTGGCAAATCACCGAACACAAAGAAACCCGCCGCGAACGAGATACCCGCCAGCCTCACATCGGGATATTTCTTGCTCAGCAATACAATAGTGGCGTGCTCAAGCGCGTGGTTTTGCTTGACCGCGCCTCCCAGAGTTAGCTGCTGTGTTAACTGCGCAAAGGGGTTTATAGAACTCATACGAGTCATCCTCTCTATCTAGTCCACAAAAAGAACCTGGCTAGTAAACGATATTGAAAGTGACAATTTCATCACCGAAGTTGATGATATCGCCATCATTTAAGGGTACAGCTTGATTTGGTTGGATGCGCATGTTATTGACCAATGTGCCATTGGCGCTCTGCATATCAGCAATGTACCAGCGATTGGTATCGAACCAGAATCGCGCGTGACGCCGCGAGACTGTGCGTCCTGAAATAATCAGGTCATTTCCGTTGGTACGTCCGATAGTCGTCACATCCTGGTGAAAGAGGTATGCGCGCCCACCAAGCTGGCCGTTCTGGAAGGTGAAGCGCGCTAGAATTGGCCGACCATTTGGCGCGAGTACGCGATCAGAAACCGCTTTTCGATCGGAGAGTTCATAACCACAGGACGTACAAAAGAGACGGTCGCTCTGGTTGGCCGAGCCGCAGCGAAAACAACTCACTGTAATCAAAGACGGTCTGCTCCCGCTCAAGCCGAGTGGCTGTGACTGTAACGGCTGCGATGACAGTGGCTGTGACTGCAACGGCTGCGATGGGTACAGAGGTCCCGATGCCGGCATCACAGAAGCAAATGGTGGTATTGGAGTGATAGGCGGCTGGATCGAGGGCTGCAAACCTGAACGCCAGCGTGGCAGGGAAAGATGCGATGCAATCAAGGCTGCCGTCAGGGCTTCAATAAGCGCGTCGGTTGTCTGGTAACGGTCAGAGGGCGCTTTGGCGGTCATCTTCAATACTACCTGCTCAATCGGCTGCGGCACGCCCATCTCGCGCATTTTCTCAACAGGCAAAGGCTCGTTCAAATGCTTCACGGTGATGGATATGGGACTATCCGAAGTAAAAGGCACCTTACCGGTCAGCGCGTGAAAAAGCACAATACCGAGCGAATAGATATCGCTGCGGCGATCCACGGCCTGGCCGGTTCCTTGCTCGGGTGACATATACTGCGGCGTGCCGATGCCAGTACCCGCGCGTGTCAGGTTTGAGGTTCCTTCCAGGATTTTCGCAATGCCAAAGTCCGAAAGCAACAGGTGTCCATCTTTGCGCACCAGCATGTTGGCCGGCTTCACATCTCTATGCACGATACCATGTCCATGCGCGCACCCCAGCCCCTCAGCAGCCTGGATTACGAAATCTACAGCCTCGGCTACAGACACTGGACGCGTCTTCAGGCGATCTTTGAGCGTCCCACCATCAACGTACTCCATCACAATGAAGGTGATCCCATCCTGCTCGCCAAATTCATGGATCGGGACAATATTGGCATGCTGGAGCTTGGCAACGGAGCGAGCTTCCTGCTGAAAACGCTTCAAGAAGATCGGATCGCGAGCGTGATAGGCGGGCAGTACTTTGACAGCAACGTATCTATCCAGGTTTGGTTGATAGGCCTTGAAGACCGTAGCCATCCCACCTGAACCAATACGCTCGACGATACGAAACTGACCGAGCGATTTCCCAACCAGAGCATGTAGCTCATCTCCATTTGCCGATTGATCCATGTTGAGACAAACCCCTCTATTCCTGACCTGCTCCCTATTCGCCTCGTTTCCGACACAAAGTCTCTCTAAAGTGTGAGGCAGGGCTAAATTTACTCCCTAGATTATACAGGTTGAGACTGCCCTTGTCGAGTAGAACTTTTCTCTACCTGGATTATCCTTCTAACAGAAGTGACTCCGGGTCTTCAACCAGTTCCTTCACGCGCACAAGAAACTGCACGGCTTCGCGACCATCCACGATGCGGTGATCGTAGGATACCGCGACATACATCATGGGGCGAATCACGATCTGACCATTGACCACCACGGGTCGTTGTTCGATCTTGTGCATCCCCAAAATGCCCACTTGCGGCGCGTTCAAGATAGGAGTTGACATCAACGAGCCAAACACACCACCGTTGGTTATCGTAAACGTGCCACCCTGTAGTTCCTCTAGTTTAAGCGTATTGTCCCTGGCGCGTTTTGCCAGTTCGGCAATTTCCCGCTCTATCTTGGCGAAACTCTTACGATCAGCGTCACGCAGCACAGGTACAACTAATCCTTCTTCCGCGCCCACCGCGATGCCGATATCGTAGTAATGTTTCAGGATCATGTCGTTTCCCTGAATTTCGGCATTCAGACGCGGGAACGCCTTCAACGCGCCAACCACAGCCTTTGTAAAGAACGACATGAAGCCCAGCGACACGTTATGACGCTCTTTGAAGGCATTCTTGCGTCGGCTACGCACCTCCATTACCGCGCTCATATCGATCTCGTTGAACGTGGTGAGCATGGCAGCGTTGTGCTGTGCTTCCACCAGGCGCTGCGCGATGGTTTGACGACGACGTGACAGGCGCACGCGCTCCTCGCGCCCGCTCGCAGCCTGAGCCTGCAATTTCGGGGCAGGCGCAGGCGCAAACAACTGAGGGGCTACAGATCGAGCTAGTGGCGCTGGTACCGCAGGCGCAGCGTTGGCGACCGGCGTTGTCTCACCGGCAGCGCCAGAAACCGCGGTATCAGACCGGGAAGACTGTTCAATGTAGCTCATGACATCTTCCCTGGTCACGCGACCATGCGGGCTATTCCCTTTAACCTGCGCAAGATCAACATTATTGTCAGCGGCAATACGACGCGCCAGGGGTGAAGCTGGATGATTCCCATCTGTAACCGTCTCAGGCACACCAGACGTCGCTTGAGCCGCAGTTACAGGTGGTTGTTGCGCGGACATCGAGACAGCTGCCTGCCTTGCCATCTCCCCGATCAAACCGATGATATCGCCTACCGCAACCTCATCACCCTCATTTTTCACGATCTTTTGCAACACACCGCTTTGTTCCGCGCTGACCTCAACATTGACCTTGTCGGTTTCGAGTTCAACCAGCGCGTCACCCGCATTAACGGTATCGCCTTCGTGCTTCAGCCAGCTGGCTATGACAGCATCAACAATTGATTCGCCCAACGGGGGGACACGTATCTCGATGGACATGTATTTTCCTACCTTTCGGAAAGTGTGATTGAGAGTCTATGGCTATAGGAAATGTTATAGCTCGGATAGGACCGTTCTCAAATGCTGCGAATCTTTGTCGACATATGCAACGTCTGTTCGATGATCTGCTCCTGCTCAAGCTGGAAAAGGTCCGAAAAGCCGGTAGCAGGACTTGAACGCGCGGGACGCGAAACATGTCCGAGTTTCATCTTTGATCCCAGCATGGCAGTCAAACGAGTACTCAGATAGGTCCACGCGCCCATGTTTTCAGGCTCTTCCTGCACCCAGAGCACTTCACTTGCATTGGGGTAATGTGCTAGCACCTGCCGCAACTCGTTTTCAGGGAACGGGTAGAGCATTTCGACACGCACAATTGCCACGTCGTCCGCTTGCGCGCGAGCGGCGTTGAAAAGCAGGTCGATAGCCACCTTGCCCGTGCAGAGCGCCACGCGCCTGACAGCGTCCGCGTGTTGGAGGGCATCACGATCGTTCAACACCGGATGGAAGGAATCTTCCGCCAGTTCGCGCAGGCTGGCAGCCGCGAGTGGATGGCGCAGCAGGCTCTTGGGCGTCATAACCACCAGCGGGCGCGGATAGCGTTCAAGGTAGAATGCCTGCAACCTCAAAAGGTGGTAGTACTGGGCCGCTGTTGAACAACTCGCCACGCGCCAGTTATCCTGCGCGCTTAATTCCAGGTAGCGTTCAAGTCGCGCGCTCGAATGTTCCGGCCCCTGTCCTTCATAGCCGTGGGGCAGCAGTAAGACCAGCGAGGAATATTGCTTCCACTTGGCGCGAGCTGACGCGATAAACTGGTCAATAATCACCTGGGCCACATTGGCGAAGTCACCGAATTGCGCTTCCCATAAGGTCAGTACGTCGGGAGCATGCACGCTGTACCCGTATTCAAAGCCCAGTGACGCGCTTTCATTAAGCGGGCTATTAAAGATGGAAAAGTTCGCGTTAGCCTGTGGAAGGTGCTGTAATGGGATATACAATGCGCCTGTGTGCTGGTCGTGCAACACGGCATGTCGATGGCTGAACGTACCTCTTTCGCTGTCCTGACCGGTCAGGCGAATGGATGTGCCACCAGCCAGCAGCGAAGCAAAGGCCAGCGCCTCGGCCTGTCCCCAGTCGATGCCGCCCTCTGCCCCCATCGTTGTAGCGCGGCGCTGCAACAGGCGAGCCAACTTGGTGTTGGGTGAAAAGCCATCCGGCCGCCTCAATAGTTCATTATTATAGCTAAGCAGGGCATCGGCTGATACAGGCTGCGGTAGTTCATGGCCCTCGTAATGCCCATTGACGCCATTGGTTTCATCCTGTTCCAGTGGCTTCAAACTCTCGTCAGCTTCGCGCCTGGCCTGTTCAAGCACCTGCAAAGCCCGTTGTTGCAACGCCTCAACATCTTGTGATGACAGGAAGCCCTGTTCTTGCAGGCGCTGCGCGTAAAGTTCGCGCACGGTAGGATGCACGCGTATCACCTCGTACATCTGCGGCTGCGTAAAGGAGGGTTCATCGCCCTCGTTGTGTCCCCAACGCCGGTAGCCTACCAGGTCAACCAGCACATCTTTATGGAAGCTGTCTCGATAGGCGAAGGCCATGCGCACTGCCATCAGAGCCGCCTCAGGATCATCGGCATTGACATGAATGATGGGAATCTCGAAGCCCTTGGCGAGGTCGCTGGCAAAGTACGTCGAGCGGGAGTCACGCGGCTCCGTCGTGAAGCCAAGCTGGTTGTTCGCGATGATATGGACAGACCCGCCAACTTTGTACCCCTGCAAATTCCACAGGTTCAAGGTTTCTGCCACGATGCCCTCGCCGGGGAAAGCCGCGTCACCATGAATTACAATAGGCAGCGTGCGATTGACATCCTGGCCAGGTCGGCCCGACTGAGTATATATCTCCTGCGAAGCGCGTGTCATACCCTCCACCACCGGATTGACGTATTCAAGGTGGCTCGGATTGGGCGACAGCGTAATTTTGAGGTCGATAAGCGCGCCTTCCTCTTCGTCAAGAACGTGTTCCGCGCCCAGGTGATATTTGACATCGCCGGTATAACCAAAGCCGAAGGTATCCGTCAGGGGAACACCTTCCTCGTGCTTCATATGCCGGAATTCGCTCAGGATATCCGCGTAAGGCTTCTGCAGCACGTGCGCCAGCACATTGAGGCGACCGCGATGCGCCATGCCAATGATGACCTCATGCGTCCCTTTCGCGACAGCGTTTTTGATAATCTCGTCGATCATCGGCACCAGCACATCGGTACCCTCCAGAGAGAAGCGCTTCTGGCCGGGAAAGGTGGTATGCAAGAACCGTTCAAATGCCTCGACCTGCGTCAGACGCTGCAAGAGTGTATAGCGTACATCCCATCCGGGCGCGAGGCGATATTGATGCAGGCCAACAGCATCGCGCAGCCAGCTTCTTTCTTCAGAGCTTTTCACCTGGTCAAACTCGTAGCTGATGGTTCCAGAGTACATCGCGCGCAGTGCGGTAATAGCTTCGAGCGCGTTGCGCGCACCTTCAGCCGAATGTCCGCCAATCACTTCCGGCGGCAGTTGCGCCAGATCCGCATCGCCAATACCGTGCGTCTCGGTCAATAAAGCCGGGTCTCCCAGTGGTTCGCTTCCCAGTGGATCGAGATGCGCTCCCAGGTGGCCGCGCGAACGTATGGCATGCGCGAGGTTAGTCGCTGCCACGATGGTAGATACCGGCGCGGCTGTCACTGGCGCAACTGCCACGACTGCCGGTGGCGAAGCTACAACAGATGTTGGTGACCAGGTATCGAAAATGGCACGCGTATCGGGGTCAATCGAAGCCGGGTTCTGGCGATAACGCTCATACAATTCGAGCACATACCCGGCATTGGGTCCATAGAACGTATCTAAATCGTACATAGTCTATTAATGTTCCTTGAATATCCTTTGTGCTTTGAAAGAGAAAGCGTGTATACCTGTATTTTATCACCTGAGAGCGGTTTCAGAAAATCAGGGTTACACTAATCTCTTGCTTTCCCCACCTCCATACGCTAGATTCACCCCGGTTGAAACACAACCAGGCTCTTGCCACATATGATAAAATGGTAGAGCAGAAGCAATGAAGGAACAAGTAAGCCACCCGCACCTGTCAGAGAGAGTCCGTGTATGGTGCAAACGGATACAGGAAGTGCGCTGAATATCACTCCTCAGCTTCCCGGTTGAAACAGTTAAAGCGTAGGCCGGGCCGGAACCTTTCCGTTACCATGAAGGATAATATCAAATGAGTGAGCTACTCTATCTTTTATGCTAGATAGCTAATCAGGGTGGTACCACGGGAGATTCTCTCGTCCCTTTATGACGAATATAGGCGACGAGATTTTTTTGTAGTTTGTTTAGATCAGGAGCGGGCCAATGAAGACGAAACTGCTCTACCACGAAAACAGTTTCACCTTTGAATGCAGCGCCAGAGTTGTCGCGATTGAAGGTGATGAAATCGCACTCGACGCAACCGTATTTTATCCAGGCGGCGGTGGTCAGATGCCGGATCGCGGTATTTTGACGTGGGATAATCGCGGCCAGGAAGCCAGCGTGATCGCTTTGAACAAGCGTGATGATGTTGTCTGGCATACACTGGATCGCCTGCCGCCACCGGCTGGAACCGAGGTGGTATGCGCTATCGACTGGGATTTCCGCTACCAGATGATGCGCACACATACCGCATTGCATATCCTGTGCGGCATCATCTGGAAAGAATTTGGCGTCCAGGTAACTGGCGGGCAAATGTACCCGGATAAGGCTCGCATGGACTTCGCGATGGAAAACCTGAGCAAGGAACGCATTGCCTATATCGAAGAACGCGTGAACGATGCCATTGAGGCTGATTACCCGATTCGCGTCTATACGCTGCCTCGCGAAAAAGCCTTTGCTATTCCAGACCTGGTGCGTACCCGGATTAACCTGCTCCCTGCAGGCATCGAGGAGGTGCGCATTGTAGAAATCGTAGGGTTGGACTTACAGGCCGACGGCGGCACGCACGTGAACCATACAAAAGAAGTGCGCGGCATCAAGATAACAAAAACCGAAAACAAAGGGAAAATCAACAAACGTATCGAGATCAGGCTTACGGATTGAGGAGGCCGACGTGTCAGTGAAATCAAGCGTATTCAAACCGGTGACAGCAGCAGACCGGGTGGACTATCCGGCCCTTGAGAACGCTATCCAGCGCTGGTGGGATGAGCAGGGAATATTGCGTCAGTATACCCGGCGCAACGACCACAGCGATAAACAATTCTCGTTTCTGGATGGCCCCATTACCGCCAACAACCCCATGGGCGTGCATCACGCCTGGGGCCGCACTTATAAAGACCTGTACCAGCGTTTCAAGACCATGCAGGGCTTCAAACAGCGCTACCAGAACGGATTCGACTGCCAGGGTTTGTGGGTCGAAGTCGAAGTCGAAAAAGAGCTTGGCTTCACCTCCAAACTCGACATCGAGGCGTTCGGTATCGCGGAATTTGTGCAGTTGTGCAAAGAGCGCGTCTTCAAGTTTGCCAATCGCATGATCGAGCAGTCTGTCCGCCTGGGGTACTGGATGGACTGGGGCAACGACTACTACACGCTCTCGGACGAAAACAACTACACCATCTGGATGTTCTTGAAGAAATGCTATGAGCAGGGGCTGATCTACAAGGGCCATGATGTGATGACCTGGTGCCCGCGCTGCGCCACAGGCATCTCTAACATGGAAACGCTCTCCGAGGATTACCAGGAGAAAAAACACCTCAGTCTCTATGTGCGCTTTCCCCTGCAAGATCGCCCCCCGGGCGAGTACCTGCTGGTGTGGACGACCACACCCTGGACGCTGGCGGCCAATGTGGCGGCAGCCGTACATCCTGATCTCGCCTATGCAAAAGTGGAACAGGAGGGCGAGTTCTACTACCTCGCGGAAGAACTGTTGCCTGTATTGAAAGCCCTCAAGGGGCGCGACAAAGGCGACTTCCACGTGGTGGAGACGCTCAAGGGCAGCGACATGGTAGGCTGGCGATATAGCGGACCATTCGATGAACTCCCTGCTGAGCAAGGCGTTGAACACAAAGTCATCCCCTGGAAGGACGTAAGCGCCGCCGAAGGAACCGGTATCGTGCATATCGCTCCCGGCTGCGGTCGCGAAGACTTTGGACTTGGCAAAGAGTTCAACCTGGCCGTCATCGCGCCCATCGATGAGTTTGGCGTCTATACCGGTGGCTACGACTGGCTGACAGGGAAAAGCGTCTCCTATGTTCCAGAGGCGATAGCCGATAACCTGACACAAAAGGGGTTGCTCTATCGCGGGCAGATGTACGCACACCGCTACCCTGTTTGCTGGCGCTGCAAGACGGAACTGATCTTCCGCCTGGTGGACGAATGGTACATCTCAATGGAGCAACTGCGCTACGAGATCATGAACAGCGTGAAACAGGCCCGGTGGATACCATCGTTTGGCTTCGACCGCGAGATGGACTGGCTGCGCAACATGGAGGACTGGATGGTCTCCAAGAAACGCTACTGGGGACTGGCGCTGCCCATCTATGATTGCGAACAGTGTGGCACATTCGAGGTCATCGGCAGTGAAAACGAACTGAAGGAGCGCGCAGTTTCGGGCTGGGAAGAGTTCGAGGGTCACACACCGCACCGGCCTTTTGTGGATGCGGTCAAAATACGCTGCAAAAGTTGCGGCGCGGTGGTTTCACGTATCAAAGATGTGGGCAACCCCTGGCTTGACGCGGGTATTGTGCCATTCTCGACGCTCAACTATCGCAGCAATCGCGAATACTGGCGGCAGTGGTTTCCGGCAGACTTCGTGACCGAGTCCTTCCCCGGCCAGTTCAAGAACTGGTTTTACTCGATGCTGGTTATGAGTACCGTGCTGGAGAAAACCTCGCCCTTCAAGACGCTTTTTGGCTATGGCACACTCCTGGGCGAGGATGGTACGCCCATGCACAAGTCGAAGGGCAACCTGGTAGTTTTCGATGACGCCGCCGAGCGCGTAGGAGCCGATACCATGCGCTGGCTCTTCTCAAATCACGTGCCCGAACAAAATCTCAACTTCCCGCGCATCCCTACAGATGAGGATATGGAGAAGGCGGCACAGACAGGGGTGCCGGTGCGCCTGAGCGAAAAGTGGATGCTGGTGCGCAGAGCGCTCAACAAAATCTGGAATGTCTACGGATTCCTGGTAACGTATGCTAATATCGACGGCTTTGATCCGACGCGCTATAGCATGCCAGCAGCGCAGCGCAGCGAACTGGATCGCTGGATCCTCTCCGAGCTGCAACAGACCATTCGCGCCGTCACCGAGGGGCTGGAGCAGTACGACAGTGCAAAGCCGTCGGCTGTCATGCAGGATTTTCTGGAAGACCTGTCAAACTGGTACCTGCGGCGCAGTCGCGAGCGTTTCTGGAAAACCGGCACGGACAACGACAAGATCGCGGCGTACTTGACGCTCTACGAATGTCTGACGACGCTTGTTACCCTGCTCGCTCCGTTCTTGCCTTTCGTCACCGAGGAACTCTACCAGAACCTCGTGCGCAGCGTCGATCCGCAGGCTGCGGCCAGCGTCCACCTGCGCGATTGGCCGCAAGTCAACGAGGAGCTGATTGATGAAGCGCTGACCCGCGAAACGCACCTGGTGATGCGCGTCGTGGGGCTGGGACATTCAGCACGCGAGAAAGCACAAATCAAGGTGCGCCAGCCACTGAACGCGCTCTACGTGCGTGCCGCGCATGCCGGCGAAGAAGAGGCGTTGCAGCGTCTGCAAGGTCAGGTGCTTGAAGAACTGAATATCAAGCAACTGCGCTTGATGAGCGATGATAGCGATATGCTGGCCTACACACTCAAACCCCAGGTGAGGGTACTTGGACCGAAATACGGTCCACTGGTACAGAAGATCCTGGTGAAATTCAAAGCGCTGGACGCGCATGGAGCGCTACAGGCCGCCAGAACGCTGGCGGAAAACGGTTCGTTGCAATTCACACTCGAAGGACAACAGATCGAGCTGACAAAAGACGAGGTCGAAGTCATCGCCAGCGCCCGGCCCGGTTTCGTCGCGGCGGAAGAAAATGGCTACGTCGTTGCTCTCGAAACTACGCTAACGCCAGAACTGCGCGAAGAAGGGCTTGTGCGCGACCTGACACATTATGTGCAGGACATGCGCAAGAAAGCCGGACTCAACATTGAGGATCACATCGCGCTGGCGCTGTATACCACCAGCCAGGAACTGGCCGATATGTTAAAGCATTACACTGAGTCCCTGCAGGCTGAGACACTGGCCGCTACGCTTGATATCCAGGTGCAGCAGCCACCAGCACACATCTCTGACGAGTTCTACCGAGAAGCCATCTCGCCGAATTCGCTGAAAAAGTTGGAAAATTATAGCATCGAAGTGGTTCTGCGCAAAATATAGCTGGAAGGGTAACTTGCACTGCATCATACATGAGCCAGTGCAAGTTACCCTTCCATCATGAAGAAGGCACTCATGCAAGACCGAGGAACAGCATGGAAAGAGGCGGGGTGGGTATTCGCGCTCAGTCGCCTGGTGATCCTGCTCATAAGCTATATCAGCGTTGCATTCTTTCCTCAAGCGGGTCAGGTCGCGCCGCTGAACTGCTCGGCCACTTTTGGCCCGTGCCTGGGAGCGTGGTATCACCTGGATGCTGTTGCTTACGTAAATATCGCGCAACATGGCTACACGCACCTGCCTGATACAGCTTTTTTCCCTTTCTGGCCATTGCTAGAACACCTGGGCGGCATCCTGCTGGGTGCATCTTTCCCCAACTCCTACTACCTGGCGGGCATCTTGCTGGCGAATATCTGCTTTTTTTTCGCGCTTGTGCTGCTGTACAGACTGCTGGCAGAGGATTTCGAGGTCAGTACAGCGCGCCGCGCCCTGTTCTACCTGGCATTCTCGCCATACGCGCTGTTCTTCTTCGCGGGCTACACCGAGTCTCTTTTTCTTTTATTGACCCTCGCCTTATTCCTGGTATTGCGCCGGGGCAAGGTGCTTGACTGGTGGCTGGCCGGCCTGTTGGGGTTACTGGCAACCGCTACGCGTTCAACCGGTATCATGCTGGCCATCCCATTTCTGGTAATCTACCTCCAGCGTTTCTGGACACCATCACAACGGGCCTCGCACTCGTGGGGACAGAAGATCAACGCGCTGCTGCCCATCGTCTTGATTCCAATGGGAGTCGTAGTCTACATGATCTTCCTTTTCATCACAAAAAGCAACCCGCTGCTCTTCATTCAACAGGAAACTTCATTCGGCTGGCATCGTCACTTTACTTTTCCCTGGGTCGGCATCGTCAACACGATAGGCACAATTTTCAGCACAGCGCCCCTGAGCAGTTTTCACCTGCAAAATATACTCGACCTGGCATTTACGCTCATACCACTGGCGGTGCTGGCTATGGGATGGAGGCGCTTACCGCTCTCATACACGCTCTTTTCGCTGGGAGTCATCCTGTTCACGCTCAGTTTTCCGCAGAGCGTGGAACCCCTGGCATCACTGCCTCGCTATATGCTGATCCTGTTTCCGGTCACGGCAGCGCTGGCTTTCTGGGGCGAACGCGAACGCTTTCGTCAACTGGTGCTAGTGTTTTCGCTGGCATTGCTGGCGATCAATATTGTGTTGTTTATTTCGCATTACTGGGTCGCATAGCCAGGAGGTACACTTGTACGGAGAAGCCTTGCTCTCCTGCCCCACATTTCATACAATAGGAAAGATTGTTTTGATATACAAAGATATATGTGTATTTCTGATATAAGGGTTTGATATACATGCTAACGGTGAAGGAAATACAACGAGAGAAGAAACTGGTAGCCCTCTCGTCGGTTGGAGCGGCCATCGGTTTGACGAGCATCAAGATCGTTGTGGCCTTGTTGACGGGCAGCCTGGGCATACTGGCCGAAGCCGCCCATTCAGGCCTGGACCTGGTGGCATCCTTGATGACCTACTTCGCTGTGCGCGTCGCTGACCGGCCTCCTGACGCGACCCATCACTACGGGCATGGCAAGGTTGAAAACCTTTCGGCGTTTATGGAAGCCGGCCTGCTCATGCTCACTGCGCTGTGGGTCATCTACGAGGCTGTGCGCCGCTTGCTCTTTCACGAGGGCCATGTTGATGCCAGCATCTGGGCTTTTCTGGTGATGCTCCTCGCCATCGCTGTCGATTTCACGCGCTCGCGAGCGCTGAAGCGTGTAGCTCGCAAGCTGGGCAGCCAGGCGTTGGAGGCCGACGCGCTGCACTTCAGCACGGATATCTGGAGTTCCGCCGTCGTCATTGCTGGCTTGCTCGTGGTTCGCTTATCGCAAAGTTTTCAGTTACCGGCGTGGTTTGGACAGGCCGATGCCATAGCCGCGCTGGGCGTCTCCGCCATTGTCATCTGGGTCAGCGTGCGTTTAGTCAAAGAAACGATTGACGCGCTGCTTGACCGCGCCCCCGATGCCCTGGCTAAACAAGTCGAAACATCAATCGCGCAGGTGGAAGGCGTGACCGAGGTGCGCAGGATTCGCGAGCGCCGTGCAGGTAATAAGCTCTTCGCCGACGTGGTGATTGGCGCGCCGCGTACTTATACCTTCGAACAAATCCATGCTCTCAGCGAGCAGGTTGAGCAAGCCGCCACGCGGGGAGCGCGCAGCATCTCCCCACAGGGCGAAGTAGATGTGCTGGTTCACGTCGAGCCAACCGCCTCACCCGGTGAATCGGTGATCGACCAGATACATTACCTGGCGGAATTACAGGGCGTACACGCGCACGATATCCACGTGCGCGAGGTCAACGGGCAATTAGAAGCCGATTTCGACATCGAGGTACATGCAGATGTAGATTTGCAGGAAGCACACAAAGAGGCCAGTCGCCTGGAACAGGCCATCCTGCAAAACAATCCCCACGTGCGCCGCGTGACCACGCACCTTGAAGCGCCCGCCGAGAAGATTGTGCG